>Ga0209172_10001671_pt1 | contig 44740 bp, 39 predicted proteins | sample LarsenN4metaG_FD_184113 | JGI IMG/M metagenome (GOLD analysis project Ga0209172, IMG submission 184113) | Hot spring sediment bacterial and archeal communities from British Columbia, Canada, to study Microbial Dark Matter (Phase II) - Larsen... ... | reverse complement strand
TTGGCGCCCGAACTAAAAAAGATTGGTTCGAGCGCAACAACTTCCGCTCGCAAATACTTCGGGCGTAAATACTGCCGCTCGTGCAACGCCCGCAAAACCGCCCGAACCTACCGCAATTTTTCTTAAGGTCTATAGGTGTTTCTTGGCTGAGCAGTTACGATAAAAAAGCAGATAAAGCAAAACGGCCACTATTTCAGTGGCCGTAGGATTTGACTTAATTGGTGAGCCGTGCAGGGATCGAACCTGCGACCCTCTGGTTAAAAGCCAGATGCTCTACCGACTGAGCTAACGGCCCGTAAACGCGAGTAACTATCTTATCCACCGGCCACGCGCTCAGTCAAGCGAATTTCGCCAGGGCCCCAAGCCAGCCGCAAAGCCTGCTAGACCTGCCCAATCGCAGATTAAATTTGCGCTAAAGAGATTGACAACACAACTATAGCCAGTTTAAACTTTAGCTGCTTGCAAAATCAGAGATAGCGCCGGTAAGTTATGAGCTTTCGGTTGTATTTGCTAATCGAAGCTGCAAACAGCTTCACTTCAACCCCTCCCTACGATCCTAGAACAAGGTGGCTAGAATGGTGCTGAGAGCTTTGAGAAGAATATCCTGTAAACACGAATGGGGAGTGCCTATTCAAGGCACTATGGTCTGCTATAAGTGTGGGAGTGAACGCACAACTTCGGTGTTTGAATGCGATCTCCGCGCTGATCGAGCAAGGATCGAAGCGGCTCAAAGAGCATTGCTGGAGGCTAAACAACAATTGGCTAAGAGAAATGCAACCACAGTTGATATTAACACATACCGCAGAGCTTGACAGATGGGCAAAACAGCTCTGGCAAACGCAAGCAAAGATCCTGGCTAATAAGACTTCAAAGGCTGCTTCCCTACAGCTCACTTTAAAAGTTCGACGGGAAAGTTAAATGTGCAGCCTTGCTCATCTCATCCAAGTTCTCCCCGGATAACAACTTCAAAGAAGACGCGTTCTTATCTTGCTTATCTTGTGAGATACAGGGACAGTTATGGATGGAGAGTTCAACGGGCAAGCCTTTGCTCAATGGGCATTCTTTGAGATCTTCCTGAATGGGAAAGCCAGCTTTCCCCTGGAAGGGAGCAATATGAAACCGACAATCAATCACGGGGAGATGGTGACAGTTGAATCGGTTGAACTGTCGGAAATCAAGATAGGTGATGTCGTGCTCCATGTCACCTGGTCTGATACTGTTGTGCTACAGCGCGTGGTCCGCTTCGTGCAAACTGGCGAAGGTAAATTCATTGTCACTCGCGGAGATAATAGCCTGCTTGAGAGCACCCCTGTGCCGGTAGAAAGCATAATTGGCCGCGCTACCAAAGTTGAGCGAAACAATAAACAGATCTCAATCATTAATTCCTGGCCGGTAGTCTTGTCAATAGAGCCTGCAGAGCAAAGTCTGGGAGGCGAGCGATGTACTATCCTCGTGGTAGAGGATAACCACGACATACGCTCTATGTTGAGCGTCTTCCTGAGCGAGATGAAGTATAAAGTAATAATGGTCAGCAATGGGCTAGATGCTCTGGAGATTGCTCGAAGCATCAAGCCCGACCTGATCGTGACCGACATCGAGCCCCTCAAGCGCTCAGCCGGAACCTGAACAGGAGATCAAGCGACTTGCTAATGCTCTATGCAGCTTCTGCCGATAAAACTCTTGGCTGATCTGTCGATCACTCCCCTTAGATAAATCTCAAGCTAAGGCTAGTGGTAACTATAGCTTTTAAGAGAAACATTTGCCGGTTCGGGCGCTGAGCGCCCTCAAAACAGTTTTATTTTTAATCTGTTTTGAGGGCGCTCAGCGCCCGAACTAACTGCAAGCTTTTTCTTAAGGTTTATAGCTGCCCTAATTCCAGCAGCCAAGCAGTTAAGAGTAATGAGAGTACATGCAAGAAAATAATGAAAGGCGCGTCTGGCGCCGGATCCCCTTTGAAGCAACTGTAAGGATCGCTGAATACAGGATAGTCAACGAAGGACAGGCCAAGATTGAGAACATCGGCGTAGGCGGAGCATTCATCAGGACAGATAACGACATAAAGTTAGGAACGATCTTCAGCCTATTTATCAAATCCGATCAACTGGGCGGAGCGATTGTAGTAACGGCAAAGGTCGCTTGGACAGAGCCGGGCAGAGGTGTGGGAGTAAGTTTCCTGGATCTGAGTGAGCATGCCCGATCGGCTATAGAGAAGCTGATTGCCTATCGCACAAGTCTGGAAGGAAGATTCCTGATGGATTAAAGAGACGACGCATTGTCTCAGAAACCCCGCTGCTTCGCAAGATGTCTAGAGTTAACTCATACCGCTTGGAGTTGGGTTACGAACTCATTTTGCTCCAGGCCCGGATAAGGTGCGACGGCCGCTTTCCCGTGATCCGATCTCAAACCCAAAACGGTGTCACTCCCAGTAAGTTAAATCTGTGCGCTCCCTCACAGCAACCTTTTTTCGCCTGCTATAAGCGGTAAATAGCTCAAGAAATTATCGGTTGTAGCCGTAAAGTAATAAGGACGCCTATTAGGGATTCAGGTGAATTGGAGATGAGAAACATGCTCAGCCTCAATAGTGCTGCCGGGGGTCTGCCGCCGATAGTTAAGGCCCATCAATACCAACGCATCCTCCTGGCCAGCAACAACAGGCTGGAAGCAGATCAGATCAGCTTCTACCTCAACAAAGGCGGCTACGAAACTACTGTTTGCCGCAGCATAGTGGAATCGCTGGAGAGATTCTCCGATTTGAGCCCGACTATTGTAATGGTAGACATCGACACATTCCCCAATCAGGCGGGCATCTCCTTCTATCGCAAAGTGCGCTTGAATGCTGGCACTCGCCATCTTCCAATTGTAGTCATTCTCGATTCTGAATCAGATCCATACCAATATCTCAGAGGGATTCTCGGCGCAGCCGATTTTGTTGCTAAACCAGTCGATGTGGACGTGCTAAGGACAAGATTAGCTTTCCTGGCGATGGCCAATACTCTGCGGTCAGCAGATAGCTCTTCAACCGATGAGAGACTACACACTGCGGAAACTTCAAAGTTCCTGGAATTCATCTCACACCATCTGAGCAAGCTGCTGGAAGTGGACAAAACAGCAGCAATTGCTATTGCTGAAACCGCTCCCGACCAGGAGTTGTCTCAAGCAGAGCGAGCTATTGAAACCAAAAGACTGAGCGAATTCCTTTACCAGAATATTCGCAGAGTTGATCGCATAAGCCGCACCGGATCGGGATTAATACTTATCTACCTGCCGGGCTACACGGACGAGCGCGCATCAAGCATGTTTTGCCAGCTACAGGATGATTACCTGGATGAAGGCGGAATACCGTTCAGAGTGGGCATCTCCGCCTCCCCAGAGGAAGGCAGAGAGATCTCCGACCTGATAGCTTCGGCAGATAATCGCCTTCTGGATGCTCACCTACATGACCTGTCTGTCTTATCTCGCTCTCATCCACCTTCAAGTCCCCCTCACAGCAATGGAGCAGCCAATTATGGAAAAGTCATGATCATTGAAGACAACCCTTCAATTGCCGCGCTACTCGTTTCCGTGCTCGACCTGAGCGGCTTTGATAAAGTCATAGCACTGAATGAACCGTCTGCTCTTGAGATCCTCGACACTGAAAAGCCGGATCTGGCGATTCTCGACCTGAATATGCGCTATGGAGATGGGCTGCAAATCATAAAAGAACTAACCGCGCGGAAAAGCGACAGATCGCAGATTCCAGTAATAGCTCTGGCAAGCCAGAATTCAGAGGAAGAGATCATTCAAGCTTTGCAGCTCGGCATCGTCGATTACATTCAAAAACCTTTCACCGCGCGCGAAGTCCTGGCAAGGGTCAAACGGGCGCTATTCCGCCGCTAACCAAAAATGCCCTTGTGGGAGTAAGGGGTATTAGTCTAAAGTTCTAGTTCCTTTGCGAAATGTGATACTGAGGAGAGTTTGTTGCAAGTGATAAGTGGAAAAGGGGAGCTGGTAGAGAATTTACAACCTCACACAGATACAATCACCAGGACTGAAGACCAAAGTCACAGAACCGGGCTATCCCGCAGGCGGCGCATCATCATAACCGGCGGAGTGATGATGGGCATGTTTCTGGCTGCGCTGGAATCGACCGTGGTGAGCACAGCCATGCCTACGGTGATCGCCAGCCTGGGGGGACTTAATATCTATAGCTGGGTCTTCTCCGTCTACATGCTCACATCGACAGTGACTGTGCCCATCTGGGGGCGATTGTCAGACATCTATGGCCGGAGGGTCTTCTATCTGATAGGCATCGGGCTGTTCCTTCTCGGCTCAGCCCTATCGGGCCAATCGCACACAATGCTTGAGCTGGTTATCTTCAGAGCCATCCAGGGATTGGGCGCGGGGGCGCTGATTCCTCTGGGATTGACGATCATCGGGGATATGTACACCCTGGTCGAACGCGCCCGCATGCAGGGGTTGTTTAGCGGCGTCTGGGGAGTAGCCAGCATAATAGGGCCCCTGGTCGGAGGGTTCATCACCGATCATCTCTCCTGGCGCTGGGTCTTCTACATCAATATCCCATTCGGGCTGGCAGCGGCGGCAGTTATCGGCATCGCGTTGATCGAAGACACCAGGGCGAGTCGCAAAACGAAGATCGATATAAGCGGCGCGGTTGCGCTCACAGCAGCTATCACGCTGTTCTTGCTGGCGATGATGGAAGGCAGTTCTGGCCTTGGATGGGGCTCGCTGCCTGTGATCTCGATGTTTATCGCCTGCGCTGTGCTGCTTGCTATCTTCATCTACATCGAATCTCGCGCCGAGGCCCCCATGCTGCCTTTATCGCTATTTTCTAATGCAATATTCAGAGCCGCCACAGTCAATGGGCTGCTTGCAGGCATGGCGATGTTCGGATCGATCTCTTTCATACCGCTCTATGTGCAAGGGGTGATTGGGACCAATGCAACTCAAGCGGGAAGCGTGCTGACTCCGCTCTTGCTCGGTTGGGTTATATTCGCCGTCATTGGCGGACGCCTGTTGCTCAAAGTTGGTTATCGTCCGACCGTGCTCGCCGGCATGGTACTGCTTGTGACAGGCTTTTTCATGCTGACTGGAATGACTGCTCACAGCAGCCGCATGTACATCACACTGGCTATGATAATGATGGGAGCAGGGATGGGGCTGAGCATGCTGACTCTGCTAATAGCTGTGCAGACAGCAGTGCCACGCGAGCAGTTAGGAACTGCCACATCGGCCAATATGTTCTTTCGCAGCATCGGCGGCGCTATAGGAGTGGCGGTTATGGGATCGGTGATGAGTGTTGGTCTGTCTTCGCAGATTGCTTCGATCACTCAGGTAAACGGCGCAGACAGGACGGCGGCGCTGCTTGCCGATCTAGCGCATCATCCCGATGTGATAATAAACCCGGCGGCGCGATCTCAGGTCCCTGCCTATATCTTACAACTGTTTATTGGGGCTCTGGATCACGCTCTTCACTCTGTCTTTCTGGTCGGCCTCGTCATGGCCATTCTGGCGTTCATCTCTGCTTTTATGGTTCCCAGAGGCAGACCTCACGAGCATACAGCCAATAAATGAGCAAGCTGTACGCTACGTTACTCGAGCGGACTGACGCCCTGCAGATGTTGAATCAGGCGAATCAAATCTCCCACATTGACGCTGCCGTCGCCATTCACATCTGCTGCTGCATTTGCTGGCGCGATGCCCTGTAATATCTGAATCAGTAGTATCAGATCCGGAATGCTTATCGCTCCATCTCCATTGAGATCCCCGCGCCGAACTATGATTGCCGTAATTGCTTCCGCTACAGTCTTGCTATCCTCCAGATTGCCTGCTGCATCTCGCGCCTGGCTCAAGAACCGATAGCTCTTGCCTGGCTTCCCAGTGAAAACTGCTGATGTCGCCGTCGTGCCGATCACAAAGGGAGTGAATGGGCCTCTATCTTCTGAAACAAAGACAGTGAATTCCGCTATCCCTGATCCTTCATCTGTCCCAGACCATCTCAAAGTGAAGCCGGTTGAACATCGAACGTAGCTCGTTACTCCGGTATACCGTCACCTGGCTGCCACGGCGTTGTTGCTAGCGCGGTTTCAGGTGGAGTAGAATCGGCGTGAAAAATGGAACACAGGGCGCAAATTTTACTGGATACTTCATTGGTCGAAGAGATCCGGCGTGGACAGACAACAGCAGAAGCATCGCTCTATGAAAAATACTCCGCGCGGGTCTACTATCTGGCATTGAGCGAACTACGCTCTCGGGAAGATGCTGAAGATGTGCGCACGGAGACATTCCTTCGCGTGCTCCAGGCCATACGCGAAGATCGATTGCGCTCGCCTCAATCGCTCGCTTCATTTATTGTGGGGACAGCTCACAATGTCATTCATGAAATGTTTCGGCAAACAAGGAAGGCAGATGAGATTGCTCAACAAACAAGCGAGCAGGCAGCGCAGAGCGCAGGCGATCCTTTGTTCCTCGATCAAGATGTTAAACTCGCTATCGAGCAGGTGATTAAGCGACTCAAGCCCCGCGAACAGGCATTTCTACGAATGTATTATTACGAAGAGCTGCCTCATGAGGAGATAGCCGAACGACTGGAGATCAAACAGGAGCGATTGCGGCTCATTAAATCGCGGGCGCTTAAAAATTTTCGCGAGATCTATCACCGCTTGATTGCTAAAAAGTAACAGATGAGCACGCCCACTGAAGCAGGTTACTCATCCTACGTTCTACGTTCGATGTTCTATGTTCAACGTAGAACGTAGAACGTACATCTCACTGTCATCTAACCGCGAAACTACTTGTGGATCTGAATATTTCCGCCATTCATTAGTGTCCCGCCGACATTGTAACCATTGCTCAATCGAATATGGAACTTGTCAACGCCTGCTCCGGGCTCCCCCAGATCATCCACATCGACAACGAAGGCAAACGATCCGGCGCCATTGATCGCCGCTTTACCGAATATCCGAGCATGCGTTCGCGCCGGATTAACTACTACTGCGGTAACCACCGTGCTTTTGATCATTTGTCCGGTAAGGTGGTCTTGATAGGTCACGTTGCTCTGAAGATTACCTGCTCCTGTGGTTAGCGCCTCAAAACCAAATGTCGCTTTCCCCTCAGCCAGTCGGATAGAGCCGCCGCCTGTGACTTTCGCGCCAGGCGTACTGAAAACAGAGAACTCTGAAGTGTTGCCGTTCGGGTCAGTTGCTGTAGCCGTGATAAGCTGGCCTGCCGGGACCGGGGCCGGGAAGATTGCTGTGAAACCCGCGCTGCAATTGGGTTCGGAGCCAGTCGTCACTTCGATTGATCCAATGAAAGTCTGCCCCTCAAAGGGATTAAAGGAGGTGTTGGAGAAGAATTCAAGTTCGACTGTAGTATCAGGCGCGCTGTTGAGCATGCCTTCGATAACAATATTACCTCCATCAGAGGCAGTTGAAGTCAATGCAGGGAAATTCTGCAGATTGTTGGGACCAGAATCAGAATCACAAGGATCATTTGGGTTCGGTCCTATCTCTCCAAGATCAATCCCCAGTCCTCCATTAGAAAAGACGGAGTTTCGGCGAATGGAATTACCGGCGCTCGATGTTGAGAAGACACTTACTCCGGCGCCATTGTTAAAGGCAATGGTATTGCCCGCGCCACTGGCAGTCCCACCAATTATATTACCGGACGCGCCGTCGCTGATAGCTACGCCACTCAAGCCGTTGCCCAAAGGGGCAGCACCAGTAATGTCGGTCCCAATAAAGTTGCCTCGCACCTGATTCCCTGCTGCATTGCTGCCGATGATACGGACGCCGGGGCCACTATTGCCCGAGATGACGTTGCGCGCTTCAGGTGTTGTTCCTCCGATTGTATTGGCAGAAGCTTTGTTGAGGAGCACTCCCAAAAAATTTCCCAGCGAATCCAAACCATTAACCGCAGTGCCGATCAAGTTGCCTTGCACAATGTTGTTGGAAGAGTTGCGAATGCCAACACCGAGAGTGTTGCCTGATAAGAGATTGCTTCGTATTACATTATTGGAAGAGCCATTGTCGATCCCAACGCCACGGAAGTTACCAAGGGAAACGGTACCCGTCACATCGGTTCCGAGGAAGTTACCTTCAATTACATTGCCGCCGCTGCTCTGTAAACTAATTCCGTTGCCGCCGATGAACTCCCCGGGACTGTCAGGATCAGGAATAGTGAGAGTGAAGCGGTTGATGACCAACCCTCGCACTGTACTGCCGCTTGAGGCGTTACCAATAATAACAAGCCCATTTGTAATAGGGAGGGCCGGGGGCGGCGCCGGATTGCATATTTCTCCGCTGACCTCGATAAGGGGAACGCCTCCGAAGCCTGGTTGCGTGGTGCCGTCGATAACCACACGGTCAGTTATAAGCGGCAAGGGAGTTAACGGTCGAATAGTGTGTACACCTGCGCCTGGGATATTGAAAGTGATAATATCGAAGCCGGGATGGGCGTTAGCGCGTGAAATAGCTTGGCGTAACGAGCCTGGCCCGCTGTCATTTGTATTTATTACCGTGAAAACTTCCACTGTTGCTTGTGCGGTATTCGATAGGTAACTACCAGCAAGAGATGCTAGCGAGATCAAGATCATAACTTTCAAGGTTTTGATCATTTTCATGAGAAGGCTCCTTTCTATTCTTAAAGCCGATCAGTTGTTATAGTTGCTCTGACTGGCGATCTAATTCCGTTAATAAGTGAAGAAAGGAGCTCGAAATGTATCAAAGAATTTATGCCGCTCAGCTTGATTTATGGCTTTCTCTTGCCAATAATAAGCAGCGATATAAAAATGCTATTTGGCTCTTATCAATGGGGAAAATGCGCCGGCGTTAAATAGTTGATACAGATCGACAGCCAGGACTCACATGATAGTAGCCAGGAGCTTCCGTAAATGTGGAAGATATAGGTTTTAAGAAAAATCCTTCTTCGGTTCGGGCGGTTTTGAGGGCAAGAACTTCGGGCGGTTTTGAGGGCGTTGCACGCCCGAAGTTCTTGCCCTCAAAACTGCCCGAAGTTCTTGCGCCCTCAAAACAATTCTAAAAACAACTTGTTTTGAGGGCGCTTGGCGCCCGAACCTACTGCAATCTTTTTCTTAAAGTCTATAGTACACATCCGTAACAGGCTCCGAGACTAAGGCGGGTGCTTAAGCCCATTACGGGGGAGGCGCTAGCTAGTGACCCATCAAGAGATTGAGCAACAAGAGATCATCGACCTTATGTACAGGACCGCCTGCCGCCGGAGGAGCGGCGCGCATTCCAGGAGCATCTCTTCACCTGCGATGAGTGCTTCGAGCAGACGCAGACAGTAGAGCGATTCGCCGCCGGGGTGCGCTATGCGTCGGAAAGGGGCCTGATCACAGCCGACTCCGCAGCGCAATCTGAAATCTTGACTGCGCCATTCTGGTCGCGCTGGTTCAGGCCGGCACTGGCGGCAGCAGCCGTCAGCGCCGTGATACTGGCCGCTCTACTCATTTGGCTGTTGCTATACCAGGTGCCCCACTTGCGCAACGAACTCGCGCAAGAACGGCTCCAGCACCAGCAGAGCGAGCAGGAGAACAAACAGAAGCTGGAGCAAATACTGGAACAGCTCAATTTCGAGCGCGAAGCGCGGGTGCAACTGGAGAAACAGTTGGCCCCTGACCTCAGAACTGAAGCCAATGTCCCGCTAGTGATCTTGTCAGCTACGCGGGCCACCGAGCCGGAAGCTAATAAACTGACGATGAGTGCCGGAGCAAGGAGCCTTGTTCTGTGGCTTGATGTTGACGAGGCAGCGCCCTATAGCAGTTACCGGCTACAAATATACAGGGCGAAGACAGAGCTGCTCCAAACGGTTGAAGGCTTGAAGAAGAATGACTACGGGGCACTGGCCATCAGCTTGCCCGCCGAGCCTTTCCAGACAGGAAACTACACAGTCAAGCTCTACGGTATCATCCGGCAACAGTCTGTGTTGATAGGAGAGTACAGGTTGCAAATCATAAGGCGATGATCACAATGATCAAGAGTCTCGTTATCTTGCTTCTCGCTATTAGCCTCCTTCTTCCCTCATGGCAACCGTTGGCGGCTCAAATCGACGGGTGGGGCCCTGCTTTTCAATTGCAAACAGCTCCTGCCAATCTGCAGGAACAAACAGAGCGCATCAATCAGATTTTCAACGAATGCGACCAGCTCATGAGAAGCTCACGGTTTGACGAGCTGGCAAACAAGGCGGAAGAGACAATCAAACTCAGCCAGATGCTCGGCGACAAAGGTCGATTGGCGCGTGCGCTCAACTATCTTGGCGCAGCCCATTTCTACCGCGGCCGAATGAAAGAAGCGCTGGAACTTTTCAAGCAAGTTGCCATTGTCGCTGGCGAGGTCGGCGATCAATTACGACAAGCAAACGCGCTATCGAACGCTGGCAACGTGCTCAGGAACCTCAGCCAATTTCAAGAAGCGATCGATCTGTTCAACAGGTCACTTGCTGTTCATCGTCAGATTGGCGCACGATTGAATGAGGCAACAGTGCTTAGGAACATCGGCCTTCTCTACACTGATCTTGGCGATTATGACAGAGCCGAACCCTATATTCAGGAGGCATTGCGGCTGACTCGCCAGTTGAAGCAAAGAGCACTGGAGCAGGCGTCATTGATGTCTCTGGCGATTCTGGAGAAGCGCCGCGCTCGTTACCAGACCTCACTGAAGTACTTCGAGCAAGCCCTCGCTCTGGATAAAGAAGCTAATGATTTAGGGTTGCGAGGTGAGTTACTCAATAATATGGCAGAGGTATACGGGCGATTGGGCGACTATGAGAAACAGATGAAGCTATATAATGAGTCGCTCGAGCTCGCCCGTAAGGTTGGGGCATCCTACCTCGAAGCCCTGGTGATCGGCAATATTGGCGAAGTCCAGATGAACCTCGGGCAGCACTCTGAGGCGCTTGACTCGCTCACTCGCGCTCTTGTGCTGATGCGCCGGCTGGGGGACCTCCCGGAAAAAGAGTGGGGCATTGATCTTAGCATTGCTCGGACTCAGAGGGCACTTGGCAGAAATGATGAGGCGCTCCAGAGCTACCGCGCGGCAATCGCCAAAATTGAACGGCTGCGAGAGAACGCCGTCCCCATCGAATCATCGAAAGCGACCGTCATCGCTACGCGCCGCGATCCGTTTGCCGAGGCAGTCGAGTTGCTTTGCACGCTGAAGCGCGAAGCCGAAGCGCTGGAAGTGGCTGAGACCTACCGCGCTCGCGCCTTCCTGGATCTGCTGGTTGAATCGAGGATTGATATACGAGAAGACCTCTCAGAAGAACAACGCAAGCGCGAGGATGACCTGCTCAAACAGATCAGCACGATTCAGAAAGAGCTTTGGAAAGAGAACCTGTCGCCAGAGCACGAGCAGCAATTGAAAGCTGAACTCGCTGCTGCTGAGAACACCCTGGAAGTATTTCGCGTCGAGTTGCGCCGCACAACTCCACGCTATGCTGGTTTGAAATACGCCAAAACCCTCGGAGTTGAACAGATTCAACGAGAGCTTCTCGATACAGACACAGCGCTCATTGAATACCTGCTCGGCGAAAAGCAATCGTTTGCCTGGGTGGTCTCTCAAAAGAGGGTGACAGTCGCCCTGTTGCCATCTCGCAAAGAGATTGAAGAGCGAACCACCCCGTACAGGCAAACTCTAATTGAGAAAGCTTCCACTCTGACGCTGCGACAGGCGCTGGCCAGGTTTCACCACCAGAGCCGAGATCTCTACAAGCTGCTGGTGCAGCCACTGGAAGGTGCTATCGGGCCAAACAAAAAGCTCATAATTGTGCCGGATGGGGCTCTTTCCTATTTGCCATTCGAGACTCTCAGCAGCGGGTCGGCGTCGCAAGAGCAGTATTTGCTGGAACGTTTCGCAATCAGTTATGCCCCTTCGGCCTCTGCGCTGACGTCTATAGGATCAAAAACCAGGGGGCCTTCTGGTGCTCAGCCGAAGCTTCTCCTGGCTTTTGGCGATCCCGTCTACAGCCAGGCGGCCACAAGCGCGAGAGCAACAACCAGGGGCTCGAATGAAAGGCCAGGTGAAAGATCGACCGAAGAGGCAACGCCTCTCGGTTCCTATAGCGAACGCGGGCCTGATCTCATCAGCTTGCCTCATACGCGCGCAGAAGTGACTGGAATCAGTTCGCTCTACCCCAGACAGCAGTCTCAGGCTTACCTCGGCAGAGATGCGCGCGAAGAGGTGGTTAAGGCCGAGAGGCTTGACCAATATCGTTATATTCATTTCGCTGCCCATGCTCTGATAGACGAGAGCTTCCCTGCTCGCTCAGGCATAGTGCTTTCGCTAGATGATAGTTCCAAAGAGGATGGCATCCTGCGAATGATCGAAATCATGCGCTTGAAGTTGAATGCTGATATGGTGACCCTATCCGCCTGTAGCACGGGGCTGGGTAAACTCCTCAGCGGCGAAGGAATGATCGGATTGACCCGCGCATTCTTCTACGCTGGAGCCAGCAGCGTGGCAGTGAGCCTGTGGAATGTGGACGACCGAGCGACAGCAGAGTTGATGAAGAGTTTCTATAACAATCTTAATCGAGGGCTATCGAAAGATGAGGCATTGCGACAGGCGAAGCTGGCGCTAATGAGAGGCCAGCAGAGGATCTGGTCCCATCCCTATTTTTGGGCCCCCTTTGTGCTGATCGGCGAATGATGTTGACTTGACTGCCAATGCGCCCATAGAATTCCCACTTATGATATACATGTCGCTATTGATCAATACCGGTGATACTCTCACTAACTCACAACTGTTTGGTCAGGCGTTGCAATCATTATGACATCAAGCAACACAACTATCGGGGCCCCTGCAACCTCAACCGCAGCTCATCGCATTGCACTGCGATGCACAGCTCTGGTCAAGCGGTACGCCGATGTGACCGCAGTTGATGGCCTCGACCTGGAAGTACGCGCAGGCGAATGCTTCGGTTTGCTGGGGCCCAATGGCGCGGGCAAGACCACTACGGTCGAAATACTTGAAGGGCTCACGGCTCCCGACGGCGGCAACGTCGAGGTGCTCGGCTACCGCTGGGGCGTCGGCAATGATCGTATCTTGCGCGAGCGGCTCGGTATTCAGCTTCAAGAGACGCAGCTTGCCGATAAACTGACAGTAGAAGAGACGGTACGATTGTTCCGCAGCTTCTACCATCGCGGGCGCGATGTCGATCAAGTAATCCGCATGGTCGCGCTTGAAGAGAAGCGCAACGCTCGTGTGGGAAAGCTTTCCGGCGGCCAGAAACAACGGCTTGCCGTCGCATGCGCGCTGGTAAACGATCCCGATCTGCTGTTTCTCGATGAGCCTACCACCGGCCTGGATCCGCAGGCGCGATTGCAGCTCTGGGCCATAATCGAGCAGTTCCGCGCTGGCGGCGGCACTGTAATCTTGACAACACACTATATGGAAGAGGCAGCGCGGCTGTGCGACCGCGTGGCGATAATGGATCACGGACGGGTGATTGCGCTGGGCACGCCATCTGAATTGATAGCATCGCTCGGCGCCGATCAAATTGTCGAGTTCAGTGTCAAAGGTGAGTTTCAAGATTCATCGCTTGCTCATCTTCCCGGCGTCAGCAGAGTCCGTGCTAAAGACGGCGGGTATCTGTTAACTGTCACACAGATCGGGCTAACGCTGCCTGCGCTGCTGGCAGAGATTGAAAGACAGAGCGCGCAATTGAACACTCTGACAACTCATCAGGCGACACTTGAAGATGTATTCGTGAACCTGACAGGGAGGATGTTGCGCGATGATTGAAGACAATCGCCATTTAACAGAGGTCAGAGAGGCCGAACACAACAGCACTGAGAAAGCGAGAGGAGAGAGATTGCACCCGCTTGTTGAGCTGACGCTGGCGCGGACGCGCGAGTTTCTGCGCGAGCCGGAAGCGGTCTTCTGGGTGTTTGCCTTCCCCGTCCTCCTGGCCCTGGCGCTCGGCATCGCCTTTCGCAACACTGCGCCGGAAAAGCTGCGCGTTGCAGTTGAAAGCGGCGCCGCTTCCGGCTCCAACGGCGCGATCACGACTGAACCGGCTGCCGATGCGCGGTGGATAGCAACTGCTCTTTCACGCTCCGCCGATGTGGAGGCCATTGTGCTCTCGCCTGCTGATGCAGCGCAGGCGCTTCGCACCGGCAAGGTGGCCCTCGTCGTGCGCGCAATTAAAACAGAAGCGCAAGGCAAATCAGATGGCGTTTCTGATGGGAAGGCAAATGCCGCCTTGCCGCATTCTGGATATGTTTTCAATTACCGTTATGATTCGGCGCGGCCTGAGAGTCGAACAGCGCGGCTGGCCGTCGATGATGCGCTGCAACGCGCGATGGGTCGGATGGATCCATCCGGCACGCGCGATGAGAGAGTGATCGAGCCTGGGGCCCGCTATATCGACTTTCTTATTCCCGGTTTGATTGGAATGAATCTGATGGGGACCGGGATGTGGAGCCTGGGATTTGCGGTCGTGCAGGCGCGCACGCGAAAGCTGCTCAAGCGGCTTTCGGCAACGCCGATGCGGCGGTCGCATTACTTGCTCTCCTTTATGCTCTCGCGGCTTGTGTTCCTGGTATTGGAAGTGGCCACTATAGTTGGCTTCGCCTGGATTGCATTTGATGTATCGGTGCATGGCTCGCTGATCGATCTGGCGATTGTCTCGCTCATTGGCGCATTGACATTTGCCGGGCTTGGTATGCTTGTCGCTTCTCGACCGAAGACTATAGAAGGGGTATCGGGGCTTATGAACCTTGTGATGCTGCCTATGTGGCTGCTTTCGGGGACATTCTTCTCGGCGTCGCGCTTTCCCGATGTTCTCCAACCGGCGATCCGCGCGTTGCCGCTCACTGCCTTGAATGATTCTCTGCGCGCGGTGATAAATGACGGCGCTTCGCTTGCGTCGAGTTGGATGGCTATTACGATTATGCTTGGGTGGGGGCTGGCAAGTTTCGCTCTGGCGCTCCGTATGTTCCGCTGGCAGTAAAATCAGAATCCAAGATTGAATTCATCTTCTATCTCTTCTTTGTCAAGCTCTGATTTAAAGGGGCCATCAGTGCTCAGTCTCAGGCGATGCGCTTCATTGCGAAACTCTTCGTGGCGTCGCTTATATTCCTGAAGCATCCTGGCAAAAGCCGCTGTATCCCCCTTCCACTCAGGGTGATCTTCTTCAAGCTCCTTGAGCGCTCGCTTCTCTCGGTAAACATGGATGTCAAAGAGTCCTTCTATAATCTCTTCTCCACAGATAGGACATATCTTCGACGCCATACAGCTAATCTCCTACTCTTAATAAATACCCTTAACTCCTCTCTGCCGGAATCCCCAAAAAATTGATCGTATTCCTGATAGCCGGGGACTCCTGTTACGCGAACCAATATAGCCTCGCAATTGATCAGCGTCAACGGCCACGAAGTAAATTCACGCTTGAATAGAATAGACTTGGTAACAGGTGATGGGCGGACAGTGTCGCTCGTCACCTGTTACTTTTCAGTCTTGAATTGTTTCAGTACATTCAACTCGCAGATTTGAACGAAATACATTCAATTTCCCCAGCTCCAATCTGCTGCGGTTTTCAATTGAACGTACCGCAACTGGTCAAGGTGGCGGTAAGCGGTGTACTTTTTCACCTGGCACAAAGCTTGCCAAAGTCTCTAATACGATTACTCTGATTTGATCACTGGCAGCGGCTTTAATCTGCTCACTGTGTGAATGGTCTTTATATTAATTCTAAAGGTAAAAAAATGGGAACCAGCTATCTTTGTATACATGGACATTTCTACCAACCGCCTCGCGAGAATCCCTGGATAGAGGCTATCGAGCCGCAGGAGAGCGCAGTTCCATTCCACGACTGGAATGAGCGCATCACTGCCGAGTGCTATAGACCCAACGCATTTGCTCGAATACTCGATTCAGCCTGGCGCATTGATAGAATCGTTAATAACTACAGCCAGATGAGCTTCGACTTCGGCCCCACGCTCCTGTCCTGGCTTGAAGAGAGCGCCCCCGATGTCTACCAGAAGATAATAGAAGCTGATAGAGAAAGTGTGAGATTGTTCGGTCATGGCAATGCAATTGCCCAGGTCTACAACCACATGTTGCTACCGCTGGCAAACGATCGAGACAAAGAGACTCAGGTGCTATGGGGCATCTATGATTTCCAGAAGCGATTTGGCCGCAAGCCGGAATCGCTGTGGCTTTCTGAAATCGCCGTCAACTATCCCACGCTGGAAGTGCTCGCCCGCCACGCCACTAAGTTCATCATCCTGGCCCCCAGCCAGGCGCAACGAGTGCGTCCAATAGCGGGCGGCGATCGGCAAGATGTAAGCGACAGCACAATTGACCTTTCGCAAGCTTATCGCTGCTTCATCAACAGGGAGCGCAACAGCTATATCGACATCTTCTTTTATGATGGCCCAATCTCTCAGGCAGTAGCTTTCGAAGGCTTGCTCAGCTCTGGAGAGTATTTCGTTGACAGGCTCAGCCTGGCTATCAGACCTGAGATGGAAACGGATCAGATTATCCACATTGCTACCGATGGAGAGTCTTATGGCCATCATCATAGGGCAGGCGAAATGGCGCTCGCTTATGTTCTTTATGTCTCTGCGCCTCTGCGCGGGATGTCGCTTACTAACTATGCCTCTTTTCTCGAAGAGCATCCGCCAACAATGGAAGTAGAGATCAAGCCGGGGCCGAACGGCGAGGGGACAGCCTGGAGCTGCGCGCATGGAGTCGGGCGCTGGAAAGAGGACTGCGGATGCCATACAGGAGCCCCTCCGGGCTGGCATCAGAAGTGGCGTCGCCCGCTCCGCCGAACGTTCGATTGGCTGCGAGATCAGCTTGCTGCCGTTTATGAGCGAGAAGGTTCCCGTTATCTCAAAGATGTATGGGCGGCGCGCAATGACTATATTCAGGTGATACTCGACCGTTCGGACGGCTCGCGTATAGATTTCTTGCGCCGTCACGAGCTGCGCAATCTGACTCACGAAGAGCAGGTAACGGCGCTCAAGCTTTTGGAGATGCAGCGCCATGCAATGCTTATGTACACAAGTTGCGGCTGGTTCTTCAGCGAGATTTCGGGGCTGGAAACCGTTCAGGTGCTCAAATACGCTGACCGCGCGATGCAACTGGCCCGCGACTTTGGCTACAGGGATCTTGAATGGAACTTCATGAAGCGATTGGAGAGGGCCCCCAGCAACATCGAGCAGTATCGCACCGGGCGGGGAGTTTACGAGAAGCTGGTGCGCCCAACCAGAGTGAGCCTGGAAAAGGTCGTCAGTCACTACGGAATCCTGTCGCTGTTTCAGGAAGGCCATAAAGACCTCGCTCAGAGTTATCACTACAATGTCAAGCGACTCGACTATCAGCGATTTGATGGCAAAGAGACGACGGCAGCCCTGGGCCGGGTGATAGTAACTTCTCAGGTCACGCTCGAAACCAAGTATCTGGTATTCGCCGTAATCCATTACGGTGGACATCACTTCCGCTGCACATTGGCTGCCTATCGAGAGGAACTGCGGCTTGATGATTTGAAGGCTCGCTTCCGCGAGCTAATTGACCATCCAACCGAGATGACCAAGCTGATAGATCGTCGCCTGGGCAAAGAGTATTACACTCTACGGGATATGTTTGCCGGGGAGAAGAAGAACATCCTTGCCTTGCTGGTCAATCGCAAGATGCAGGAGTACGGGCAGCTCTATGCTCAGATCTATAATCGGGATTCCGGCCTGATCGAAGCGATGGTTGAGGCAGGGCTCGATCCGCCGCAAGAATTTCAGATCGCCGCTGAATATACCCTCAGCCGCAGATTGCAAAGCAACATTGTCGCTTATATCTCTGAGAACAAACCGGTCTACTATCAGCGGGCTAAGGAGGTAGCCAACTTGGCTCTACGCCAGAAGTACCGCCTCAATCATCAAACCGATCTGCTGCTTGAAGAGATCATTGAAAGAGAGATGAAACTGCTCAAAGAGGGCCCCACAGCAGAACGCGCCGAGAAGATTGCGCGGCTGATAGATCTCTCTTCCCGGCTGGCCAATGGAACACATCTCAGCAAAGCGCAAAATGCCTTCTATGAATTGCTTGAGAAGACATTTCACCAATTGACAGATACTGATCTGAAGAGAAAGCTAATAGACCTGGCTGAGAAGCTTAACTTCAACACAACTTATTACCTGGAGGAGTAGCATGAAACAGACCCGATACGTTCGACGTTCTACGTTCGACGTTGAAGATTGAACGTGGAATATCGAACGTAGAACGTGGAACGTACTTATGAGAGCAAGGACGCCTTTTATATTTCAAGAATGTATCACTCTGGTTGAGCTGACCGGCAGGAGTGCAAATAACTTCGAGGGTTTCCTGCGGGCCATTGAAGAGGTGCACCCATCGGTAATCTTCCATCATACGCATCACCCTCTCCTGCGGCATCACTTCGTGCCCCCTGAATATCCCAACGACTTTGCTCGCTGGGCCGCCGATTCGTTTAAGGATCGCGCCCTGGCAGAGCGGCTGGCTAATATCGATCCTTTTGAATTCACCGATGTCGAAGAGCTGAGAGCCAGCATTCTGGCAATACTTCGTGACCATCGCCAGCGCCTGCCGCCGGAGATGCTGAAGCTGGAAGTGCCCAGGTTCTATTTCGACAGCTCCGTCTCGATTGTCTTCCCCAGTCAGTATCAGGCAATCGATCTCAGAGAGTTCCGCCAGGCGCTGGCCAGGATCAATCCCGGATCTATCTACTTTCATTTCTTTGAAGCGAGATTGCGCACAGGAGCGCGAATAGACGATTTCTCCAACTGGATCGAGCAGAACTTTGCCCAGTCCGATCTGGTCCAGGCAATACGCAGGATCGATCCTTATGTATTCAGCCTGGAAGAGCTGAGAGAACAGCTCATCAATCTGGTAAGCAATTGGGAGCTGGCGACGGAGTTGAAACAATAATGAAGGTTTCCGATTACCGTGATATAGTGGGCGAAAGCCACACGGCGCAGCTTTACCGCATGGCAGAACCTCTGCGCGGCAAACGTCTGGTGATGGTCAATTCTACCTCGGCCGGCGGAGGAGTAGCGGAGATTCTCCACCGACTGGTGCCCCTTCTGAACGACCTGGGCATAAACACGCGCTGGGAAGTCATCAAAGGGGACGAAACCTTTTTCAATGTCACCAAGACATTTCACAATACGCTGCAAGGCAATGATGAGCCGCTCACCGATGAGATGTTTGAAGTCTATAAAGAGACAAACAGGAGGAACGCGGCGGAAATCAATCTCGATGCCGACTTTGTAGTCATTCATGATCCTCAGCCTGCGGCGCTCATTGATGCGCGAGCGAATGGCAACAGCAAATGGATCTGGCGCTGTCATATTGACGTTTCTCATCCTAATTCCAGAGTCTGGCAGTTCTTGCGCGGTTATGTTGAGCGTTATGACGCTTCAATCTTCTCGATGTCATCTTTCGCCCAGGACCTGCCTCATCCGCAGGTGCTCATCAATCCTTCAATAGATCCGCTGAGCGAAAAGAACCGCGAGCTGACAGAAGGCGAGATTGAAGAGGTCTTTCGACAATACGGCATCCCGCGCGATAAACCTATCTTGCTCCAGGTCTCTCGCTTCGACCGGTTCAAAGATCCGATAGGAGTGATTCGCGCTTATCAGTTGGTAAAGAAACATCAGGACTGTCGCCTGGTTTTGGCGGGGGGCGCAGCAACAGATGATCCGGAAGGGGCCATTGTCCTGGCAGAGGTGCAACAGGCTGCCGCCGATGATCCCGATATTCACGTCCTGCTTTTGCCGCCGTTCAGCGATAAAGCGATAAATGCATTGCAGCGCGGGGCCGACATTGTGTTTCAGAAGTCCCTGCGCGAAGGCTTTGGCCTGACAGTCTCTGAAGCGTTATGGAAAGGGAAGCCAGTAATAGGCGGGGCCGCCGGTGGTATTACATTGCAGGTCATAGATGGACACACCGGCTACCTGGTGCATTCAGTAGAAGGCGCAGCCTATCGCGCCCGTTACTTGCTGAGGCGACCTGAGCTATCGAAGCAGATGGGCGCAATAGGCCGCGAGTATGTAAGGAGGAATTTCCTGAGCACTCGCAATGTGCGGGATTATCTGGCTCTACTGCTTCGCCTTCCATATCCAGGACAGTATGTGATTCAGATCTAAATCGAGCCACACAAGATCAGTAGAGAGTGATTAACCACGGAGAGCACGGGGAACTACGTTCTACATTCTATGTTCTACGTTGAAGATCGAACGTAGAACGTTTTTCAAGTGACAGAAAGTAGTGGAGTAGGCTTTGATCTATGACCTTTAAGAAAAACAGTTTTCGGTTCGGGCGCACGGGCGCCCGAACCTGGCGTAACCTTTTCCTTGAGGCCTATAGCGCAATCCTTATAGTATAATCCTGGCAGGACAACATCTGAGGATGCTTTGTCAGATCAAAGCATCTGGTCTGGCTTGAAGTTTTGCGAAAGATCGTCGAAGAGTTGAGGCGGAAAGAGATTGGACATTCAACATGCGCGCAGTTGTTCAAAGAGTGAAGAGAGCTTCGGTCGAGGTAGACGGCCAGTTAGTCGGAGCTATTGACCTTGGGGCCCTTGTTTTACTTGGCGTGGGAGTAGCCGATACAGAAAAGGATGCCGATTATCTGGCCGAGAAGCTGGTAAACCTGCGAATCTTCGGCGATAGCGAAGGCAAGCTGAATCTGTCGCTGCTCGATGTCGGCGGCGCGATGCTTGTGGTCTCTCAGTTCACTCTCTTCGGCGATTGCCGCAAGGGGCGCCGCCCTTCCTACAGCGATGCTGCTGGCCCCGACAAGGCCAATGCACTTTATGAATATTTCGTGGCAAGAGTTAGACAGCACGGAGTGAGAGTCGAAACAGGCGTCTTTCAAGCAATGATGGATGTCAGCCTGATAAACGATGGCCCGGTGACCTTGCTGGTGGATAGCAAAAAAATCTTCTGAATAGTCAACCTGCGACAATGTAGTATTGAATCAAAGTGACATCTGGTTTATTCTTTCACACGTTCTCGGCGATGCTGGTATCAAACTGATTTCTCAAACCACCGCCTTCCTAATAGGCGAATCACTTTAGATTAATGCATTAACCAGCTAGAGCCGGAGCGAATAGATAGTGTGCAGCCATCTCCTGCACTGGCTGCTGGAAAGCTGGGCCCCCCATTTGCACAAAGGGGGTAGACATGCAAAATAGAACAACGGTGAAACCATCAAAGAAGTCGTCGAAGCGGGCGGTCTGTATTGGAATTAACGACTACCCTTATGAAGGTAATGATTTGAATGGCTGTGTCAATGATGCCTACGCCTGGGCGGAGCTGCTGACGAAGAATTTTGCATTCTCAAGCTCGGATGTCAAACTGATATTGGATTCTGAGGCGACCAAGAAGAACATCGTTGACGCATTCAAGAATCTACTGGCTGGCGCACAATCGGGCGATACGCTAGTTTTCACCAACTCGTCACATGGCTCTTATATTGCCGACCGTGACGGCGATGAGGAGAAGTATGACGAGATCCTCTGCCCCTACGATATTCAAGACAATCACATAGTAGATGACGAGCTGAGACAGCTTATACTTGATCTGAAAGATGGCGTGCGCCTGACTGTGATTTTAGACAATTGCTTCTCCGGCACTGCGACGCGCGCGCCTGTCAACGAGATAATACCTGGACTGAGCACGCCTGATGATCGGCGTGTACGTTTCCTCAGCCCGGCGCTGCGCGGCCTGCCGGTGCTCGAAAACCCGTGGACTGCCAAGCCTAAATCGAAGACCAAATATCCCGAATCGAAGATGAAAGAGGTGCTTCTGAGCGGATGCTCAGATAGAGAATACTCTTATGACGCTTACATCGATAGCGCCTATCACGGCGTTATGACTTACTATGCAATCAAGACGATACAGCAGGCTAACTACAAGCTGACCTACTCGCAGCTTATTCAACGGCTCCTTCACTTGATCAGCGATTATCCGCAACACCCGCAGCTTGAAGGCAAGTCTGCAAACAAAAAGAGGCAGATTTTCAATTAAGGTGATCTGTCCTCAGCTCGACTTTGCCCATAGTTGTTCTGTAATAATGGACAAAGTCGAGCCTTTTCAACAACTCGAGTGGTAATTCCAAGAGATCGAGCTGAGATGTTGCAAATCAACAATGGACAAAACTGAGATACTCTCCAGGGGGTACTTATGCCAGATTCACATCATGAAGAGATTGCAAAGATGGATTGGGACACATTTGAGGAGCGATTGAGGGCCACAACACGTAGAGTAACACGAGGGCCCTCAGATGAAAAGGCGTTGCGAGAATACTTCGGAGACGAGGAATATGAAGCGCTGCAACGTCTGGCAGAGCACGCCCGGCTTGTGCGTTCACGCGCTCCGGCGCTGGGAAATGTCGTTCTTCTCCACGGCATAATGGGCTCCAATCTGGTTACAACAGAAAGCGACGGCGATCAAGACCTCGTCTGGGTAAATCTGTTCAGATTGGCGCTGGGACAGCTCGAGCGGCTGAAGCTCGCGCCCGATGGATCAAGCGACAATGACCACAACTTCAAAGTCGATGTCGGTGCTTTGGATAAACGCACCTATTCGCGCGCTATTCTCTGGCTCCGCGCGCGCTGGAACATCCAGCCATTCGCTTATGACTGGCGCAAAGATATAGACACAGCATCGAACGATCTAGCTAGCTTCATTCGTGGTAAGTTCGGCGACCAGCCAGTGCACCTGGTGGCCCATTCGATGGGCGGGCTTGTGAGCCGCAACTTCATCCGCTTGCACCGTGAGCTATGGGAGAAGATTAGCGATGCAGGCGGAAGCCGCGGCGGGCGATTGATAATGCTGGGGACCCCTAACTTCGGCTCATTCGCCATACCACAGGTCATGACAGGAGTTGAAACTCTAGTCCGGTGGTTGTCTAGAATCGATCTTGATCACAGCCTGTCTGAGATCCTGGAGATCATCAATACATTTGTCGGCAGCTATCAGATGCTCCCGGCGCCAAACCGTATTCCTGCTTCAACTCAACCAATCTATCGACGAGAAACCTGGGGCAAGTTCCCCGTCTCGGAAACGCACCTGAGTCGCGCTTTTCAATTTCATTATGATCTGGAGAAAGAGCAAACCGTAGATCCTGAGCGCATGATCTATATTGCCGGTTGCGGAAGAGAGACTATTTCAGGGCTCAAGATCCTTTCTCAAGGAGAGTTTGATTACACCGTAACCTATAATGGCGACGGCCGTGTTCCCCACGAGCTTGGGCTCCTGAAAGATGTTCCGACCTACTACGTAGATGAATCTCATGGCGACTTGCCGAGGAATGAGAAGGTGCTGGCAGCAGTCGATGAACTATTAGAGCGCGGGCGCACATTCGTGTTGCCTGATCGACCTATAGTAGTGAGGGCCATCTACGCCGATGGGGCACCCTGGCGCCGCTCCATCGCCGAGCAACAGATTGGCATTGAGTTGGAGGATATTGCCAAACGAGCGAGACAGAGACAGGCTCGGTCCGATGAGGTTCGCCTGGCCGAAGAGGCAATCACGCGAGCGATGATGGGCCCGTGTAAGGTGATCAAGAAGCTGCCACAACCGGAAAAGAAAAAAGAGCGCCGAAAGCAAGCAGAGCGTCTGCCGCTTTGCATAGAAGTAGTTCACGGAGATATTACTCAGGTGAAATCTCCCGTAGCCGTAGTCGGGCATTACAAGGGAGTGGTTCCTGTCAGCGCCGAAGGCGCAATTGATGAGGCGATAGGCTACTGGATCTCTCACGCAGGAAAATTCGGGATGATAGGGGCCGACCTGGGAGAGCTGTTCTTCATTCCAATCACGCGAAATCAGATTGCGGCCAAAGCAGTGCTGCTGGCCGGAATGGGAGAATCAGGGAGATTCACGCGGGACGATCTGCGCTATCTGATGATGAATGTCGCCTACGCAATCTCCGCTCTTGGGCTGGATAGATTCGCTACTGTCCTCATTGGCTCAGGCGAGGGCAATCTGACAAAAGAGCGCGCAATTAGAGGAATGCTGGATGGGATATGCGATGCATTGAGGCGTTTGCCGGGGCGCGACTTGCTCAAACAGATCACTCTGGTTGAGTACTTAGATGAGCATTACGAAAATATCCGCCAGATACTGAAGAAGCTCAAGGATGAAAAGTCTATTGCCGATCTCGATCTCGACCTGGCAAGCAGAAAGCTGCCGCCAGCAAAGCGCAAACGCGGACCTGAAAGAAGGCCCCCAGACCTGCCAGCAGAGTCATTGCCCGGGACGCGAATAACAATCGAGCGCGATGGAGATACTTTCCTCTTCTCTGCTCTCCACGAGACGGCAGTGATCCCTGTTCGCAGAGTCGAGGTACAATCATTCTTTGCCAGCGAAGCCTCAGAGCGATTGATGCTTACTCGGACGAGAGAAGAACAAGAGAAGTATGGCCGGTTGCTGCACACTTATCTGATTCCCGAAGACTTTCACCGGCTCGTAGATACGGTCGATTCATTGACTCTGATTCTGGATCGCAGCACTGCTTCATTCCCCTGGGAGATGGTTTGTTTCAAGAGTCTGCGGGGGATGGCCGTTTTCGGCACCGACCTGAAACTGACTCGCCAGTTCCGCACTATGCTCTCTTCAGCGCCGGGTCTTGCGCCGCCGCTCAATCGCAGCCTGAAGATTCTCGTTATTGCCGACCCTGCGCCTGAGCCGGAGCTTCAACTCCCCGGCGCTCGCCAGGAAGGCCGAGAGGTAGTTCGTGTTCTCAATCAATTCAAGCAAAGCGGCAATCTTGAAATCGAGATTGCTGATCGGATCGGCGCTATTGAGTGTGATCCGGTGGAAATCCTGGCTCTGATACTTAATGAAGAGTTCGACATCGTGCACTTTGCCGGTCACGGCATATTCAATGAGAAGGACCCCTCTCACAGCGGGTGGATATTTGGCAAGAATTGCATTCTATCTGCGCGAGAGATATTCCGCGCTCGCCGGGTCCCGCGATTGGTATTTGCTAATGCTTGCTTCTCAGCCGTTGTCAGAGAAGGAAAAGCAACTGCTGCGGAAGATAGCAAGCAGCAACTGGCCGGACTGGCGGAAGCGTTCTTTGAGCGCGGCATTGAGAACTATATCGGAACCGGCTGGCCGGTAGAAGACTCTCCAGCAGTAAAGTTCGCAACCGTGTTCTACCAGGAGGCTCTGGCAGGCGAAACATTGGGAGACTCTCTTTCAACCGCTCGCAAAGAGATTCTCGACAATGGACCGACCTGGGGGGCCTATCAGCACTACGGGCAAGTGAATGCGCGGCTGATAGCAAGAGAATGAAAAAAGGTTTTTTCCATAGTAGCGCAAGGCAGTCAGGTTGCGCATGCAGAAATTAGCTGTTGACAAAGCAAGGGCAGCCTGACTGCCTTCCTCAACAATAAAAGGAGACACAAGATGGCAATCAAGATCACACTCGATCCGAAGGGCTTTGGGCGCGAATACCTGGGCGCTGCTCGATGGTCAGGCGATCCTACTGACGGCGATACCCCTACTGTCTCGCTCAATATCCGGCTGATTAATGTCGATGCGCCGGAGGTCCACTATCCGGGCAATAGCAAACCATCGAATCATGACAAACTGCTCGCTAATCTGCTTCAAACGCACGGCGGCATGTTTCCGCCTGAGCTGCGCCATTACCTCGCTCCCCGGCTCAAAGGCAAGCCGGGAACCGATCAAGAGACCTGGGGCAATAAAGCGCGTGAAGCGTTCAAACAGATCGCAGATGAGCTGCTGGAATATGATGCGGAGAAGAATCGTTATCGTCGCAAGGTATTCCTCACTATCGGTGAATCGCCATTCGATAGATATAAACGGCTGCTCGCTTACGTTGCTCCTGAAGAGCAGGACGAAAAGAAACGCATCACGTTCAATCTCCTTCTCGCTCGTGAAGGCTGGGTAGTGAATTACATTATCTTTCCTAATATCCCCAAGCCAAAGGATCTTGAGCTACTTCAGGATGCAGTGCACTCTGCGCGGACAAAGAAGAAAGGATTTTGGAAGCAGCCCTGTCTGTTGCTCGGCTACGAGTTTCGCTATGCGGTCAATACCGGCAAGGACAAAGCCTGGGGGCCGGAGCGATACTGCGCCGATGTTTCAACTGCCAGGCTGTACTTGCCGGGCGACTATTTTCGCGTATCGCCTGAAAATAGGCTCTTCATCGATCAAGAGCAGGTTGAGCGCGCCCGGAAATCTCTGAAGCTCAAATGGGCCTGAGCCGGAAATCAGTAGGCAGCTTAATGACTATTCGTCGCGCTGCTGAAGATACTGTAAAGTCCCAATAACAGATAGCAGTCGCCCGACTCCTTTAACAGAGAATTCTCTTCCCCGCTCTAATCGGTAAGAGAAGAATAGATCGTTGCGACACATTGTGCAGAGGCTTGATGTGAATATATTCGATTGTGGAACCCCAGCAGATGCGAGCTGGCGCGCATTGCAAACTTGAAGATCGAGATGCGCTTTGCCTCCGGGCTTGTGATTGGAGACGACAGATTCAGCATAGACGAACTCTGAGCGAAATTGCTCGACAACCTCTTCGCCTACTTCGTAGCAACAGGCGCTGGCTGAAGGGCCTATTGCCACCAGGCAATCTTCAGGCTGTGTGCCAAACTCCGTTTGCATTCTGGCGATAGTCTTTTCTGTTATGCGAGCGAGACTCCCACGCCATCCGGCATGGACAGCGGCCACAGCCCGTAGCTTCACATCGGCAATCAGCACGGGAACGCAATCGGCTGTCTGCACACCAATCAACACCCCGGGCGCATCAGTTATAAGAGCATCGCCAATCCTCAAAGTCTTTGATAAAGCATCTTCAAAACTGCCGATGCGATTGACATCGGCAGAATGAATCTGTTTGCCGGTGACGATCTTCATTCCATTTGAGCCGATTGCACTGAGAAACCGCGCCCGGTTCTCCGCTACATTCTCCGGTGCGTCGCCTTTGAAATAGCCGAGATTCAGCGCCTCTGCCGGTAAAGGGCTCACGCCTCCCTTGCGCGTGCTGAATGCATGTATAAAACCGGCCTGCTCAAGCGGTTCACAAACAAGATAAGTAATGTTATTCTGCTCTCGCAGCTGAAAATTATTCATCGCCTTTTGCCCGATCTCCTGCCTGCGCCGCAGTGCCAGGAGCTTTAAAGTCTAACGGTCCGGCGTCGGCGCGAGGAGCATTATAGAAGGCAGCGAACTTCGCTATGATCATATCTATCGGCATAGATATTATCGAAGTAGCGCGAGTGCAACAATCAATTACCCGCACATCGCGCTTCCGCGAGCGCGTCTTCACGCCCGCTGAGATCGAATATTGTGAAGCGCGCAGCGCGAAATTTCAACACTATGCCGCTCGCTTTGCCGCCAAAGAGGCTGCTTTCAAGGCGCTCGGCACAGGCTGGTCAGGCGGGGTCGGCTGGCATGATGTGGAAGTGGAGAACGAATCAAATGGGGCCCCACGATTGAAACTGAGCGGGCGCGCGTTTGACATCTTCCGTTCGCTAGGCGCCGCCAGAGCGCATCTCTCTATTTCGCATACCGGAGATTATGCAATCGCACAGGTGATTCTAGAAAATAGTAGGCAGTAAGCGACGCCGCAGACGCGGGACGTAAAACATCGAACGTAGAACGTAGAACGTAGAACGTAAATCAAATTGCCTTTTACCTTGAGACAACTCCAAGGAGGATCTGAATCAGAATGATTAAATCCTGAATATTTATCTCTCCGCTAAGATCCACATCCATAGCCGCATTTTGTGGTCCTGTGCCGGCCAGAGCCTGTATGAGCAGGATCAGGTCTTGAATACCGATCTGGCCATCAGCATCTGCGTCGCCCGGACGAACGGCGCCGATCAATATCAATGCTTGATCAGGCTGTGCCTGAATCACTTCACCTTGTGGAGTGAAAAGGTTCAATGCCTCTACAGTCAACGGGCTGCCACCAGTTCTGATAGATTTGAAGATGACCACCGCCACATTCACCTTGCCGGCAGGCGAGGTGAAGCTTGTCTCGTTCAATCCATCGAGTATCGTCGTGCCCGATGCAAATGTATCGGCATTGGCAAGCGGTCTATTTCTGAATTCAGGTGTAGTCCCACCATCGATTCGCGCTATATTCAAAACTGTTGGATCATAACGAAGCCTGAATGTGTATCCGCCTAGAGGCACGCTGCCTACATCGACATTGATCGGCACAGGGAATTCGATCCCGGCGACAGGCACGCTTGGCGTTGCGCCCGCAAGATCAAATTTAATCCTGGCCGCGACCGCCTGGCTGGGAACACCTGACACTATTCGAGAACGCTGCGGCGCCTTGACTGAATGCCGGGATAACTGGATGAATCCAACAAAGCAAATCATCAGGATGATAGCGATCCTGAAGAAATCGGCTCTTTTCGTCTGCATTCTGTCAACGATCATATCTGAAAGTTACCTTCTCACAATCCTCTTGCTCCAAAGGGGCCCCACAAGTCCTAACTGATAACCTGCCGCCAGTGCCGAAAAACTCATAGAGATCCTGTGACGCAATAATCATCGTCAAAGGTCGGTCTGGAGATTAGATCGAGGATGAAGTTAAATAACCTGGTGGGATTATGATCTCATCTGGACTTTTATGTCGGATATAGCCGTATTCAGTTCGGGCGCCAAGCGCCCTCAAAACAATTTTAGTTTTGAATTGTTTTGAGGGCGCTTGGCGCCCGAACCTACTACAATCTTTTCTTAAGGTCTATAGTTACTCGCCTTTGGCCGCCAGTTGTAATCGGATCAGCGCCCGTTCAAGTTTTATCATTGCGCGTTTGATGTCTATATCGGGATCTCTCTCTGCCGCCGCCAATCTCTTTTCCGCTCGCTCGCGGGCCGCCCTTGCGCGCGCAACATCTATATCTTCGGGGCGCTCAGCTATCTCTGCCAGCACCGTCACTTTATCATCGAGCACTTCGAGGAAGCCGTTGGCGACTGCTAACCGATTGGTTGTGCTGCCAGTTCGATAGGTGAGTATGCCTGCCGGCTTGAGCTGAGATATAAGCGGAGCGTGCCCGGGCAGAATGCCTAATTCGCCATTCAGTCCGGGCACGATAACCTCATCCGTCTCAGTCTGGAGTAGAAGTTTTTCTGGAGTGACAACCTCAAGTCTCATCATCTTTCACTGCTTTCCACCCGTTTTGCTTTACGCTGCTACTTTCAGTTTCTCGGCTTTCTCCAGCACTTCATCAATCGTGCCGACCATGTAAAATGCCTGCTCAGGAATATCATCGTGCTTGCCATCGACTATCTCTCTGAAGCCGCGTATCGTCTCCGCCAGCGGCACATACTTGCCTTTCACGCCGGTGAACTGCTCTGCTACATGGAACGGCTGAGAGAGGAACTTCTGGATCTTGCGGGCGCGGGCAACGGTCAGCTTGTCATCATCGGAAAGCTCGTCTATGCCGAGGATGGCGATGATGTCTTGCAGGTCTTTATATCTCTGCAAGATTCTCTTCACATCCTGCGCCACCTGATAATGCTCCTGTCCCAGGACGCGCGGATCAAGGATGCGCGATGTAGAAGCCAGCGGATCTACTGCCGGATAGATCCCCAGCTCGGCAATCTGGCGCGAGAGCACTGTAGTTGCATCCAGGTGAGCAAATGCAGTTGCCGGCGCCGGATCGGTCAGGTCATCTGCCGGCACGTAGATCGCCTGAACTGACGTGATGGATCCTTTCTTAGTCGATGTGATGCGCTCTTGAAGTTCCCCCATCTCCGTCTGCAGGTTAGGCTGATAGCCTACAGCAGAAGGCATGCGGCCAAGCAGAGCGGAAACTTCCGATCCCGCTTGGGTGAAGCGGAAGATGTTATCAATGAAGAGCAACACATCAGCATTCTCCTCATCGCGGAAATATTCGGCCACCGTCAGAGCCGACAGAGCCACTCGCAGGCGCGCTCCGGGCGGCTCAGTCATCTGGCCATAAACCAGCGCCGCTTTAGACTTGGTGTAATCTTTCGGATCGATAACCTTCGATTGCTGCATCTCAAGCCACAGGTCGTTGCCTTCGCGCGTGCGCTCGCCAACGCCGCCAAACACGGAATATCCGCCATGCTTCATAGCGACGTTATTGATGAGTTCCATAATAACGACTGTCTTGCCTACGCCAGCGCCGCCGAACAGCCCGATCTTGCCGCCGCGCAGGAACGGCTGAATCAGATCGATGACCTTGATACCGGTTTCAAACATCTGCATCTCGGTCGATTGCTCTTCAAAAGAAGGGGCATGACGGTGAATAGGATAACGTTTGGCAGTCTCTACTGACCCCATCTTGTCCACAGGCTGGCCAATGACATTGAGCACGCGGCCCAGCGTCTCTCGGCCAACAGGCATTGTGATCGGCCCGCCAGTATCAATAGCCGTCATCCCGCGAATCACTCCATCGGTGGGTTGCATTGAGACGCATCGCACTCGGCCTTCGCCCAGATGGTGCTCTACTTCAACTACGATGTCTATCGGATGAGGCACATCAAATCCATCGCTGACTACTCGAAGAGCCTGATAAACCGGGGGCAAATTAGAGTCACTGAATTCCACATCGATTACCGGCCCAATAACTTGTATAACTTTACCAGTGTTCATTATGATCGCTTCCTTCCTATGAGCACAAGCAGCCATACTTTTGTTCCTGCACTGCTTCTGCCTGTATTGTCAGAGTTCAATAATCATAAATAAAGGGAATAAAAATAACATAGCAGCAATCTTTTGGCTAGAGCATATTTTTGGCCGAATAACACGAGATGAGATTTAACGGAGAAGGCTCCTGCGGCAGGCGATTCTTAGCTGTCTATTAATTGTTGATCTCCTCTTCTTTGGCTACGTTATGGAAGATAAATTTCAGGATCTTCTCCTGAATCTCTTTTGAGAGCGTTTCGAAGGCAACGCCGATTCGATGCATCTCAGAGTAACTGCCCGCGCCTGGCGCGCGCTCGCATCTGATGACAACTGCTTTTGCCTCGATTCTCTCTTCATCAAAGAGAGAGAATCTGACATCCAGACGAGCCCTCAGTTGCAGCAATTCAGGCACTGCCAGGAGCATCCCGCCAACGCTTAGATCAAGTCCTATGGCTTTGAGCGTTCGTATATGCTCGCGGTCCATTGAGAGTACTGTGACCTCAACCGGTATCAATACCTTAAATCTGACATGATGTCGTCGCTCGCTCTCCATTCAAAACCCTCGCCAATCGACTGAAATAGGGACACTACCAAAGCAGATCAAACACTTCTAATCTATTATCGGACTTAGAGGCTATGCGGGATTATAGCATTTCTCTGTAAAGGTATTTATCCACCTTCAAGATGAGCACACAGCCAGCGGCATGAATAATCTCGCTGCGCATCACCATTTCAAAACACGATCTGTAGTTGTATCACAGGCAGACTTGTCATTGAACTGCGGGAGAGCGTAAAATGCGCCTGGTGAATTCAAACGTTTCTATTTCACTGGGGGAGACTATGACAAAGCCAATCAGCACTACTGATAAGAAAAGCACTCGGCGCAAGTTTCTCAGCCAATCGGCTCAAGCAGCAACAGTTGGCGTCTATATAGCTACAGCAAGCTCCTGGAGCAAGATCATTGGCGCTAATGAACGAATTCGACTGGGAGTGATTGGCCCGGGAGATCGTGGGCGCGGAGTTATGGGGAATTTTCAGAGGAACGCGGAAGTTGAGGTAGCAGCTCTCTGCGATATTTATGATGCCAATTTGCAAAGGGCCCAGCAACAGGCAGGGGGTAAAGCCGAGCTGTTCACTGAGTACAAGAAGCTGCTGGAACAAAAGAATATCGACGCAGTGTTGATCGCAACGCCGGATCACTGGCACGCTGCGATGGCTATCGATGCTTGCAATGCAGGGAAGGACGTCTATATTGAAAAGCCGCTCACATTCAGCATTCCCGAAGGAAAGGAGATCACAAAAGCGGCCCGGCTCAATGATCGCGTTGTTCAGGTTGGGATGCAGCAGCGGAGCGGCGCGCATTATATCAAAGCTAAAGCTGAATTCTTCGACGCTAAGAAGCTCGGCAAAATCACTGTTGCCCGCACCTGGTGGCATGGCAACAGCTATCATCTGCGCAGGGCCCCATTTACCGAAAAGCCGGCAGGGCTCGATTGGAAGAAGTTTCTCGGCCCACGCCCGTGGCGCGATTGGGACGTACAACAGTTCTGGAACTGGCGCGCCTATCTTGACTTCGGCGGAGGCCAGATCACCGATCTATTTACTCACTGGATCGATGTGGTTCAGTGGTTTATGAATGAAGATTTGCCCAGCGCGGCTGTGGCGGTCGGTGGAGTCTATCATTACAAAGACGGGCGCACTGCGCCGGATACTATTCACGTGCTGTTAGAGTATCCCGGTGAATGGACCGCGACATTTGAAGCCACACTGGCGCCGGGAGCCAGAGGCGCTGGCATTGAATTCATCGGCACCGAAGGCAGACTGGAGATCACTCGCGGCGGCTATACCTTCACTCCTCTGAAAGGCGATCCAATAAAAGAGACTGTAGAAGGCCGCGATACTATGACCTTCGATCACGTGAAGAATTTCCTCGATTGTGTAAAGTCGCGCAAGAGGCCCAATGGCGATGTGCTGGCGGGCCATCGCTCAGCCCAGGCATCTCATCTGGGCAACATCGCTTATCTGGAAAAACGGCGGATTAAATTCGATACCATTCGCGAGGAGATTCTCCCAGATTAGGTTTACACATGATATATGCAAGCGCCGAGGCGCGTATGTGTTTAGGGTATATTTGGAGTACGCTGACTTGTCAGCGCTTTGGTTTGCTGGCTGCACTGCTCGCCGCTTTTCTTATGTGATCTTAAAACAAAGCGGCGAGCGTGTTGCCGCACTCCAAAGGCTTCGATGATAAATTTGGAGTGCGCTGACTTGTCAGCGCTTTGGTTTGCTGGCTGCACTGCTCGCCGCTTTTCTTATGTGATCTTAAAACAAAGCGGCGAGCGTGTTGCCGCACTCCAAAGGCTTCGCCAAGACACTAAACAGATACTTTCGCGCTTGCATATATTATGCCTGCACAGCTCGCTGAGGGTGCCCTGACATTTGACGCCGGACATCGGGCGTCAAACATTCAACATCCCGGCCACCCGCGCAGCAAGCGCGCGGGGAGCAAATCTGACTGCCTGGGCCCCCACTTTATTCATCAACCCAGGAATGACGAGGCGCTTGCCCTTCAGGAATTCGCGGTAACCTATCTTCGCCACATCCTCTGCTTTCATCAATCCCATAGAGCTCAATCTGGCCAGCCTGGTGTTCTGTATATTGGCCCTCAACTGGAATTCAGTTTGGGTCGGCCCAGGACAGAGAGCAGTAACAGTTACGCCTGTCCCTTTCAACTCATGCGCAATGGCTTCTGTGAATGATAGGACGAATGCCTTTGTAGCATAGTAGATTGCCATCATAGGTCCCGCCTGGAAAGCAGCGGTAGAAGCTACATTCAATATCTTGCCGTATCTTTGTTTGAGCATGTCTTTCAGGAACAATTTGGTCAGGTGAACCAGAGAGACCATATTCACCTGCATTATATCCAGCTCGACATTCAGATCATTTTCAGCGAATGGTCCCCCTAGACCAATCCCGGCATTGTTGACGAGGAAATCGACTCTTATAGCCTCTTTCTCGAGCTGGCCGTAAATCCTTTTCGACGATTCAGGGTCTGCTAGATCCGCGGCAATGACTTTTACAGACACGCCAAATTGTGCGCTGAACTCTTCCGCAATTTGATTCAGTCTCTGCTGATTCCTTGCAACAAGCACCAGGTTGTGATTGTCTTCAGCAAACAGTTTGCTTAGCTCATAGCCGATTCCAGTTGATGCTCCAGTGATTAGAGCTATCCTTTGCATTTGTCTCCTCCTGTTGGTTGCCGTGCCATCATGAAGAGGGTCACATTATCTCCAAAAATTCAGATTGTGAAAAGCATTCGTCAAGGGTACCCCAGCCTTCTCGATCCGAGTCGCGGCGTAAGCAATCTGCTGATAGTTCATATCTCTGACAGGATTATTTTCTTGATAGACGATCAGAATCCCATAATGTTCTTGCTGTTGTTTCATCCATTTTTGATGAAGATCAATAAAATCTGCGGCATTGGCCGTAACTAGGACCAGCTCATGGACAGCAGCATAACGCAGATGTTCTTCGTCAGTTATCCCGCGAGTTCCTACTTTCCTCGGCGAAAATACCTCGTGCCCAGCTTGCTCTAGTAGAGCCGATAAGAATATTTGAATCAAGATTGCCATCAAGGTAAACTTTCATGGCTGGTCAGCTTGAGACTCCTCAAAAAATCCCATTAGCTCAAGTCGCCGCCGCTCGAGATCCTTCTCTTGACAGATGGTTTCCCAATTCTCTTGGCAATACGCGAGCGCCTCATAGACCGCCTCTAAAGGAATATCGCGATCCCTGGCAATCTGGTCAGGAGAAAGTCGAGATATATAGCGATCGTGCCATATAGTAGAGGCTCTTATTCCTGTGCCCTGTACAAACAGTTCTTATGACCGTTTATCAGAACGCTTTTCAAGATATTGATATATAGCTTTGGTACTCATAACTCCTCCGTTCTATGTCTAGCTTGGCCATATTTATCCAGTCCTACTCCTTCCAATCCTGGCCACCAATCGCAACAGAACATTTTTCCCTGTAATTGCAGCACCCTTTTGCTGACTGGGATTTTATTGCCATTGTGGGATAAAAACAATGACACACCTATTCTTCTTCCTTTACAAATGGCGCCATTGTATCTGCTGCGCGCAGTGGCGCCTGGCCGAGTCTTTGTTGATCGTGCTCTACCAGCGCATCAAGAAAAAAAATAAGAAAGTCTCAATTATTGTTCTATGATCGGCCGTTTCGCCATAGTGGAGAGTGTAATACGCTTTAGTCAATTCGGCTGCCACTAGCCCCAGATGTTGTCTTCTTTCGTCTATCATTTCTCTGCCACGAATGCAGTTTAATCGCGTCACACTAATCAGTTTATCCGGGATCTAGCAACCACCTGTCAGATTGTTGTAAACGTACGTGTTTAGCGTGTTTGTAAGTTGTGCGGCTGTGGCCGCTACTGATGTGCGGCGAGTCTCCGACTCGCCGGGGCCTGTTCCTTATATCCTTTAGCGGCTACGCCGCTGCTTCTTGCCACGCTAAACGCATACTTGTAAACTAATTCGTGCTTAAAGCTCATCCATAAGGCAGCCGGTTATGAGCAGAAAGAGATCGCTAGCAAAACTCTTTATCCTAATACTTACCCTGGCTCTGCTCTGCATTCAAATACTGGCGCAGAGCGGCAGGCGGCTCCCAAACAAAGTCAACAACAACGGAAATGGCTCAGGCGATGATTCGGTCAAGCTGGGCACATTGGAAGTTATGCTGCCGGTTACCGTCCGCAACGCCTACGGCCATCTGGCGAAGGGACTTTCCCGGCGCGACTTCATCATAATCGAAGACGAGCAGCAACAGGAGATCGCCAGCTTCCGCGTTGAGAAGGCGCCGATCAACATCGTCTTGCTGCTGGATGCTTCAGGCAGCGTCTTCACCGAAATCAGCAGCATTCGCACAGCAGCTCTCAACTTCGTAAATCAACTGAGCGAAGAAGACCGGGCGTGTGTGATTCAGTTCGCCGACAAAGTCGAGTTGATTCAAGACTGGACAAATGATAAGGCGGCTCTGAGAAAGACGATGATGTGGCGCTACCGGCCGGGCGAATATACTCACTTCTACGATGCGCTCTATCTGGCAGCTGCTCAACAGCTCAAAAATGTCAATGGCCGCAAAGCAATTATCGTTATGTCAGATGGAGTTGACACCAGGAGCAAGGTCAAATTCGATCAAGCGATGCAGGCCATAGTGCAATCGCAAGCAACTGTCTATGTTGTGAGCAAAGCCCGCGCAGCAATTGAACAACTTCGCAAATACGGCGGCATTGTAGGAGCAATCGCGGGCACACGTCCGATAGCCAGGGCTTATATCAAAGAGTTTGAGGATGCTGAACAGAACATGCGGGAGATGGCTGAGCGGACGGGCGGGCGAATCTATTCGCCTCTTGCCGATTCAGAACTGAATGATGCTTATCAACAGGTGGCAGATGAACTCAGAAGCCAGTATATTCTCACCTACGTTCCCAAGAATGATCGCGCCGATGGCAGCTTGCGCCGCGTTCGCATCTTGATCACACAGCCTGGATATACTGCTTATACTCGCAGCGAATACTACGCGCCCAAAAATTAAGCTCGACCTCGGTTACAAACCAACAACAAACAAAGTCGAGCCTTAAGAATCAATAAGGTTTCTTGACGCGGCGTGGGCGACCCTCTGACTTCTCTTCTTCCTTGTTTGTTTGCTCGGTCTGCTGCGGCTCCTTTGTCGCCAGCCCTTCGCGGGCTTTGATACGCTCAATAGCCAGATTAACTGCATTGACATAATTGGAATCGCTGCTCTTAAGCAGCGGGTTCAGGCGTTCAATAGCCTTTGCATCGCCGGTCTTGCCCAGCACCTCTACCATTTTGGTGCGCGCCTTCATACCGCCCTGGCGCAAGTAAGGGTAGAGATCGTCAGGCTTGATCTCAAACAGGTACTCATAGGCCTGATTGTCAAGCGTCACCGAATCAAGTTTCTCTACGATAGGTATCACATACTTGTTCGAGCTGAGCTTATAGAGCGCGAATGCTTGAGCCAGTTTCACATTAGCCTTCTTCTCCGATAGATACGAAGCGAGTATCTGCTCTTCATGCTTCTTATCTCCCAGCCGCGCCAGCCCTTCATAAGCGTATTGTCGCCGATCCTCATCCGGGTGCCTTATATTGTCGAGGAAGATCGTCTCCGCTTTGGGGGCCCCGATGAGCGACAGCGCGCGCAGCGTCAGCTTCTGGCGTTCGGGCAACCCCTTGAATGTGCCTTTGACCGTTCCAATAACGCCTCGCTTCTCTTCGCCGAGATGGTAGATGTTGATCAGTTCGGGCACCGCCTCCAGCGTGCGCAGCAATCCGGCTGCTTCTATCGCCTGGCTGCGCACCCCGGCATCGCCATCGTTGAAGTAGGGAATAGCGTATTTGCCATGATCGGAGATGCCAAACTTTATAAATGTACGCAGCACGTCCACGCGAACAGACTTATCTATGCTCAGCGCATCGACTAATTTAGGCGTCGCGCTTATCGCGCGCAAAACGCCAAGCGCCCTGACTGCGCCAATTCGCATATCCTCATCCGCATCATTACGCATCGCTTCAGCAATCGCTTCGATAATATCCGGATTGACCTCCACGTTCTGGTCGATGATGGCGGAGCCATCGGTATCGAGAAACGGATTGAGGATATTGAGCCCCTTGCGCCTGGAGGTAATGAAGCCAATATCTTTTTCAATATAGAGATTGACCAGCGCAAGCAGCGCCGCTTTGCGCACGTCCGCGCTCGCATCCTTCTTCAGCGCATCGATCATGGTCGGGAGAACTTCAAAGCTCTTTATCAGGCCCAGCGCACGAAGAGCATTAGATCTTACTTCTGCATCCGAGTCTGTTCTTATCGCTTCGGCCAACGGCTCGGCAGCTTCGCGCTGGCGGCGGTTGCCAAGCTCTTTGGCGGCTTTGCGCCTGGTATTGACGTCAGGGCTCTTGAGATTGGCCACAAGCGTCTGAAGCTCCTGGCCGCTTACTTCAACGGTAAGCGCCAGACAGAGAGATGCCATAATCAGGGCAAACATTTTGCGAAACTTGATCGGCAAAGACATGCTCATACTCCTCGCTTGAATTAGTTTTGCAATTTAGAGCTTCTGCTGTAGAAGAAAGTTGCGCCGGTAGAACCTGATTTTAATCTCTGCTTGAGCGTACAGGCAACTGCTAAATGCTTGCCCGGAATTTTTCAAAGGGCAAAGTGGGGACGGTAGTTATAGAGATTACGTCCGACGTCGCCACGTCCGATGTCCGACGTCGGAGATACGTCCTACGCCTGTACGTCCGCTATACGTTCGACGTTCGACGTTCGACGTTTAATCTTCCGTCTAGAACGTAGAACAGACGTTCGACGTTCGACATTCGACGTTCGACGTTTAATCTTCCGTCTAGAACGTAGAACAGACGTTCGACGTTCGACGTTTAATCTTCCGTCTAGAACGTAGAACATATAGCCGACGTTCGACGTTTAATCTTCCGTCTAGAACGTAGAACGTCCTCTAATCGGAAGAGCTTTTCTTGAAATCTATAGCTCCGGTAGGAGCGGCCTGTAATCGAGACCGATAGACCGCCGAAGTAGCGGAGAGGATGAAGACTTCATTCACCGCCTACCGCCTACTGCCTTCTGCCTTCTGTCCACTGTCCTCCGGCGAGGGCCCCTGTGGCGCGCGCTTTATCAAAGTGATCTCGTTTCCCCGCTCGTTGTAATGGACCTCGTCCATGATGTGATTCATAAAGAGAATGCCGCGCCCGTGCGGATTAAGGAGCCTGTCAGGGTCAGTCGGATCAGGAACGCCAGCAGGATTGAAACCATCTCCCTCATCTCTGATTGTGAACCGCGCTTCTTCGGCGCTCAATTCAGCAACAATTTTGACCTTCTTTTCCGGATCGCTTTTATTGCCATGTTTAATAGCATTGGTGATGGCTTCATCGAGAGCGACCAGAAGATTGCATGACGCAGGCTCGGCAATTCCAAACTCAGCCACCCTCTCAAGCATGTAGCTCAACACACTATGCATATAATCCAGGTCGCTGGGAATAGTTATCTCTATTCTCTCTTTGATATGAGGAACCAAATTGAAATCATCCGATCTGTTCATATCGGAGAATTCTTCAACCTCTCCCAAATTGGATCTGCTCTGAGAGGCCAACAAAGAATCTGAAGTGCTCATACTCAAAATCTCAAGCTCCCCACCGGCTCAGGCTGCATCATTATACAGGATGCGCCCAGCGCCTATAAATAGTACGTTCTATAGTTTACACTGTTTCACGCATAATTTACATGACCGGTCTAAACAATTTGCTTAGATGAGCAAATCGGGCCGCAAAGCCAATACCTTAAAATTAAACTATCTCCGTACCTCCAGGATTATCGACCGGAAAAAGAGGGATGATTAGTCGAGGAATGGCCGGAGTTGCATCGGCGATAAAACGCAGCAACCTGACTTTGATGTTCGCGGCCCTCTTGACAATCTATAGGTCGGCGCGTATACTCCGCTGCTGTAGATTATCTAGGAGACTCCACCATGACCAAACCAAAATCCGATCTCTTGCAGGGCACGCTCGATATGCTGATTCTGAAAACTCTGGCGCTGGAGCCGATGCACGGCTGGGGCATCTCGCAGCGCATCCAGCAAATCTCCGAAGGAGTGCTCAATATCAATCAGGGGTCCCTCTATCCGGCGCTCTATCGGCTTGAACAGCAAGGCTGGATCAGCTCGGAGTGGGGGAGCTCGGAAAACAATCGCCAGGCCAAGTATTACAAACTAACCAGGGCAGGGCGCAAACAACTTGCCGAGGAGACTGAGAATTGGGAGCGGCTTTCGGCAGCGATCAATCAAATCTTACAGACCACTTAACCGGAGACTGACGCAATGGTAGGAAAAGTCTTTCGTCGCCTGCGCGCGCTCATTCAGAAAGACAAGATAGAACGCGAAATGGACGCGGAGCTGCGTTTTTATCTTGAGCGCGAGATAGAAGAGAACATACGCCGCGGAATGAGTCGAGAAGGGGCTCGCCTGGTGGCGCTGCGTAGCTTTGGGGGCATCGAGCAGATCAAAGAAGAGTGCCGCGACGTGAGCCGGGCGAGATTGCTGGAATCGCTCCGGCAAGACTTGCGCTACTGTCTGCGGATGCTTATCAAAAATCCCGGCTTCACCCTGATGTCAGTTCTGACACCGGCTTTAGGCATCGGCGCTAACACAGCCATTTTCAGCGTCATCTACGGCGTGTTGATTCGGCCCCCTGCCTTATCTAAATGGCGACCAATTGGTTGCTACGACAGCAAGCGCCGCTGGCTTATGAACGCTGCCCAAAAACGCTCTTCGCATCGCAGAAGATGACCGCAAGCTCGCCAGGCATTGCGGCCCGATCTTCGATGGCTTGTATGAAATGTTCAATAAAGATATAGAGGAGATAAGCGGTGGAAAGCGAACACGCGGCAGTGATGCACGCCGGGCGATTGCCCGGAAGAAAGTGATCTGCCAGGTATGTTAGAACCGATGCAGCCGACAGTTTCATTCACTGAAGCATTTCGCTTCTGGGTCAAGCTGGGATTCATCTCATTTGGGGGCCCGGCGGGCCAGATCGCTATTATGCACCGCGAACTGGTCGAGCGGCGGCGCTGGTTGAGCGAAGAGCGATTCCTGCACGCGCTCAATTACTGCATGCTGCTGCCCGGTCCTGAAGCTCAACAATTGGCAACGTACATCGGCTGGCTGCTCCATCGCACGCTCGGCGGCGTCATTGCCGGAGCCTTCTTTGTCATCCCTTCAATCTTCGTGCTGCTGGCGCTCTCCTACATTTACGCGGCTTATGGAAATGTGCCAGCGGTAGCAGGCATACTTGCCGGGTTCAAGCCTGTTGTCGTGGCGATTGTCGTCGAGGCCATAGTGAAAATCGGCGCTCGGGCGCTCAGAGGGCCCGCGCATTTCGCCATAGCAGCGGCAGCCTTCATCGCCATCTACTTTTTCCATGTCCCTTTTCCGTTGATTGTGCTTGCCGCAGGATTGATTGGTCTTTTGGGTGCTCGCGCCCTGCCTTCTCTTTCCGCCGCCAACAACAGCCGAACAGGAGATGCAGTAAGACAAAGGCTCAAGACAGAAGGTTCAGCAACGGTGATCGACGATCATGCTCCGGCTCCGGCGCACACGCTCCCATCAGGCAGCCGGGCGCTCAAAGTAATGGCGGTTGGGCTCGCGCTCTGGGTGATGCCGTTGCTGGCGCTCACATTGTGGCTTGGATGGGATAGCATCCATGCTCAGGAGTATCGCTTCTTCACACAGGCTGCGCTGGTCACGTTCGGCGGCGCGTATGCTGTGCTCGCTTACGTCACGCAGGCTGCCGCAGGGAGTTTCGGGTGGATAACCCGGACGCAAGCGATAGACGGGTTGGCTCTGGCGGAAACGACGCCGGGGCCACTCATCATGGTTTTACAGTTCGTCGGCTTTATGGCTGGCTGGAATCATCCGGGCCATCTGGGCCAAACGGCGAGCGCGATCACCGGAGCGCTTCTCACCACCTACGCGACGTTTCTTCCTTGCTTCATCTTCATCTTTCTCGGCGCGCCTTATATCGAGGTGCTACGCGGTAACAGGAGTTTGACCTCGGCGCTTTCAGGCGTGACTGCTGCTGTCGTGGGTGTGATCTTGAATCTGGCGCTGGTTTTTGGTGTCGCTGTCTTATGGCCTCAAGGGTTGAATGGGGAAGCTAATTGGTTCGCGGCGGTGATGAGCCTGGCGGCATTCACAGCGCTCTATCGCTTCAAAGTAGACGTGCTGTGGGTTATCCTCTCAGGCGGCGTCATCGGTCTTGTGCGAGTATTTCTTCAATGAAAAAAAGTTGAACAAGCTTTCAAGCTCCATGCTGAAGTCAAAACCACACCACCGGGAATCCTCGGAATCCATGCGCGCGATGGAGGCTTTCACATCAAAGCCGGATTGCTTGAGATGGGCCGGGTATACTTTGCGGCGAAAGCGAATGCGAATTTTCCACAAAAGCTGTGAGCGCCGGAATCGGCGGCGTCATAAACCTGGAAGATTAAGGCACAAAATAACTGCCTATCTTGTTGCAGTCTTTGCGTTGTTGGCAAAAACTGCAACAGGATAGATAGATGAAACTTTATCGCTACCCTGACCGAAGTTTCATTAGTGCCTATGCGCAGTGCAGCGAGCATTGAAGATCCCAACCTTTGCACAGAATGGAGGTTTCACTATGCGAGTAGCCAAACTTCTGCTCCTCTTTTTTGGATGTGTTGCCGTTGTCGCAATTCTATAGACCTTAAGAGAAAGATCAGGGTCAGTTCGGGCGTTGAACGCCCTCAAAACAGATTAAATGGAACTGTTTTGAGGGCGTTCAACGCCCGAACCGAGAAATCTTTTTCTTAAAAGCTATAGCTACAATCGGCGCAGCGCAAACACCGCCCGGCGAAACGCCGCAAGAAGCAATCAAACTCAGAACCGATCTGGTGCTGGTAGATGCGCACGCTCACCGACAAACCTTCCGCGTGCAGTGGTGAGCGGTCTCAAGCAGCAGGACTTTGAACTTTACGAAGACGGCGCCAAACAGCAGATCGAATACTTCAGCCAGGATAAGCTGCCTCTATCTATAGCTTTTAAGAAAAGTCCTTCTTTGGTTCGGGCGCCAAGCGCCCTCAAAACAATTTTATTTTTGAGTTGTTTTGAGGGTTACCAGTGCCGGTGTCACTGGCGTCCAGCGCGCCCTGCCCCTCAAAACAATTTTATTTTTGAATTGTTTTGAGGGCGCTTGGCGCCCGAACCTACTGCAATCTTTTTCTTAAAGTCTATATTATCCTGTTGCTTGACATCAGCCCCAGCGTCCGCCCCGTCATCGAAGAGATTCGCTACGGCGCATTGCAAGCGTTGCAAAAGCTGAAGCCCGAAGATGAAGTCGCGTTGATGGTCTTCTCCGGCGCGACCGAGCTGATTCAGGATTTCACCAGAGACCGCGAGTTGCTGGTGAAAAAGATCGAGCAGGGCCTGCTCAAAGACGGCGCCGGGACGCGCATCCACGCTGCCGTCGCCCGCGCTGCCCGCCAATTCAAACACGCTACTGTTCAGAGGAGTCGCCGCGTTGTGATCGTCATCACCGACAATCAGGGCTCGCTCTCACGTCGCTACGACGAAGTATCGGAAGCGGAAGTCCGCGACGCGGTGATCGAATCCAATGCGACCTTTTGCGGCGTGATCGTTAGATCGTTCCTGAACGTGCTGGATGGCATTCTGTTTCAGCACCCGGCGATGCAGCAACACTTCAAACGGACTTCGGTCAACCCTTACGTCGAGTTGACCGGCGGCGAGATAGTAGCGGCCAACAAAGAGACAATCAACGCGCGCTTAGGCGAGATGATCGAACGTTTACGTAGCTGCTACAGCCTGGGCTACATCCCTATCAATCAGGACTTCAACGGCAAGTTCCGCCAGATCAAGTTGACGCTTACGCCTGAAGCCTGCAAACGATTGGGCGAGTGCGTCGTCGCCGCGCGGCAGGGCTACTATGCAATTGATAAAGAGTCCGAAGAGTGGCTGGCCGAAGCGGAGGCGGCAACGAAAAAGACAGAAAACACAGGAGCACCGCCCAAGGCAGAATCGCCCGAAGCATCAGCTGCTGAAACGAAAGATACAGTCGCTACTATACCCGAAACAGACGCGCCGCCCGCTGCGTCTCCGCCAAAAGCTGTTCGTCGGCGCCGCGTAAACGCTCAGCCGGAGTCTGCCAATCCTTTTGCTCACCTGGTGCTGCTCGATGTGCTGGTGCTCAACAAAAAGACGGGCGCGGCTATCACTAATCTCGCTCCAGACGATTTCGAGCTACAGGACAACAACATTAAAAAGACGCTCGCCTACTTCCGTCACGGGGAAACGCCCCTCTCGCTGGTCCTGCTGATAGATATGGGGGGCAATACCGGTTACGCGCTCTCGCCTCTGCGCCGCAGCGCCAGATACTGGTTGAGCAAACTCCAGCCTGATGACGAAATTGCGCTGATGGCCTTTCGCAACAAAGCTCTGATGGTTCAAAGCTTCACCAAAGACCGTAAGCTCATTGCTATCAAATTGCGCAACTTCACCGAAGAGGCCAATAAGCTCAATCTGGGTTACGGGCAGGACCGCACACAAGCCGTCTTCCAGGCTGCTGAACAATTGGACAAACTGGCTCCGCCACTCAATCGCCGTGTAGTCATCGTAGTGACCGACGATACTAAATCTTATGGCTCAAGCTTCGCCGACATCACGTCCAAATTCCTCTCCGAGACCGGCTGCACAGTCTATGGGCTGGTCGCCGACGGCAGTGGGCCCTCGCGTAAAAGCAGAGTCAAACGCGCTGTGATTGAATCTGCCATCTTCAGTTTTGGCAATCCAATCACATTTGCCATCGGCCTCGGCACTCGCCTCAGCACGCAAGCCACTCTGGATGCGATCTTGAAAGACCGCAGCTTCACCCGCCTGGTTGTCCGCTCCGGCGGTACGTTGAGCCGCACCAGAGGCGATGAGGCGAGCGAGCAGTTGGCCACACTGCTCAACTATCTGCATAACCGTTACGTCATTGGATTCGCGCCGACCCCCTACACGACCGGCGACCGCTATCGCAAACTCAAGCTCAGTCTCAAACCGGCGACGCAAAAACGCGCTGGCGATGTCACGCTCATGACGGCGCAGGGGTACTTTGCGCGTAAGAGTGAAGCGGCTGATGTTCAGGCTGTGAATATACCAACTAGACAACAGTAAAATTGGGCGCTACGGCGCCCTCAAAAAGTAACTCCGAAAAAGTTCTCTGACAAAAAGTAATGACAAAGAGGCGAGGTCCTTCAACCGCAGAAGAAGAGCGGGACGAAATCAATCGCATCATTATGGATAAATTGGTCCCAGGAATCTTTAAACAAGAAGGGGTTGAAATCCGGGCTGTTCGGCGCCACTAAGAAGTCTTTCAGACGGCCCCAGGCGACGCCCTGAAATAATGAAAATTCTGGGAGCGCCTCTCATCCTTGCCTGCTCATGTTGAGCTACACGGCAAACAAGCAGGCAAGGATGAGAGGCGCTC
>Ga0209172_10001670_pt1 | contig 44742 bp, 46 predicted proteins | sample LarsenN4metaG_FD_184113 | JGI IMG/M metagenome (GOLD analysis project Ga0209172, IMG submission 184113) | Hot spring sediment bacterial and archeal communities from British Columbia, Canada, to study Microbial Dark Matter (Phase II) - Larsen... ... | reverse complement strand
GTCTTCGCTGATGCTCGCCACCACCGGCGCCAAAGGCGCCGTGGTGTCCACTACCACCGTAAGATCAGCCGACTCAGCACTGGTGTTCCCCGCCGCGTCCGTCGCCTTGGCACTGAAGTTATAGCTGTCGTCAGCCAGCGTCGTGCCGGTGTAGTCAAAGCTCCAGTTGCCCGAACCGTCCGCCGTCGCCGTGCCGATGCTCACATCGTTGCTGAACACCTCCACACTGCTGCCCGCCTCCGCCGTGCCACTGATCACCAGCGTGGCGTCTTTTGTGATCTCATCCGTGGCGCTCGAACCGGTGTCATCTGCAATCCCAGTAAGTACGGGAGCGTCCGGTGGCGTTGTATCGCCTCCGAAGACGCCTTTGAAATCGCCTGCTTGTAATTCCTTTTCCCCTACGAGCCTGATCGTAAGATCGTCGATGCCATTTCCATCCGTGTCAGCGTGTATGAGGGTATACCCCCCTCCCGTCTCGTACCAGACTCCGCGTTCCGCGGAACCCGACGTGCCGTTCCAGACCAAGTCATCATCATGAGTAGTGCTATCGCCGTCGTCGCCGAGAAACGCGGTCAAGTCGATCTTGTCCTGTTGCGAGACATCGGGCGTTGAGTCGATCTCATGGAAATCATGAATGGTGTCGTACTCGGTCGAAGTGGAATCCGTCTGCGCTTCATAAACGAAAAAGTCCGCGTCCAAACCACCCCACATTTGGTCTGCGCCCGCGCCACCGACTATATCGTCGTCACCTGCACCAGCGCGTATGTAGTCGCCACCGCTTTCGCCTTCTATCAGGTCGTTTCCACCGCCCCCATAGATCGTGTCGGCGCCGTTACCTCCGTAGATCAAGTCATCGTTACCCCCGGCGGTCTCGCTGGCGTCCTCATTGTCACCAAAAATCGTATCGGCGCCGTTTCCTCCATGGATTTCATCCTTACCAAACGTCGTGACATTAACCGTACTGTTCGCTGACGTTTGGCCGGAAACAACTTCGGGGTCTATGCCATCACCAATCAACAAGTCGCCGCCGTTGTCGCTTGTGGCATCTGCTGTGGGAGCAACGCTGCCCAGCTTGTCGTCTCCTGATCCTCCATAGACCGTATCTTTACCATTACCTCCGACCAGCAAGTCGTTTCCAGCGCCGCCGAGGATGAGATCGCCGCCATTGCCTCCGTCCACCGCATCGTGGAGTGTGCTGCCAACGACCTTGTCGTTGCCGTCCCCTGTATAAACGGCGTTCGTGAAGCTATCTGCATCGAACGTCTTCTTTGCGAGCTTTCGACCTTTGATTGATCCGTTGACGGGGGTATTAGACTGAGCACCGCCCTCAGTGTCGTTCAGAACGATCACATCGTCGTACTGCGTCCCATAAATGTTCGTTGCCATGTCGCCCCCCTGCCAGAAGTTAAGTGTTCGATTGTTAAGCCAGTCGTGCGGCCTGACTAAACTTAATGGGTTCCAATGTTGATTGATTAATGCGCACGGCCACGCCGACTCGCTGCCCACGCGGCTCGATACGCACGATTTCTCCCTCGCACTTCAAGACCATTTTTCCTCCGGGCGTGTCGAGCTCGACGGTGAACGCGATCTCGCTGCCCAATCTGTAGTTCGAATCGATCTCGAAGAAGACCCCGGAGGCGCTGACGTCGCGTGTGACTCCGGTTGCCGTTTCGAGATTGACCGGGAGGGCCGTGAGGATGCGCTCGTCTTTTCTTTTTTCGTGTTCGCGTCGATCCACGGCTTCGCTCCCCGGTCCGGAGCGTGCAGATTAGGCGTGGGGCTGAATAAATGGATGAGCGCGGGCTACTGTTTTAGGGGGGAGGGGATGACTATGGAATGGGGAAGGGAGGCAGGAGGTTTCTACTATCCCCCTTCCTGGCCCTCCCCCGCGCAGCGCGCAAGGGAGGGTGACTGGGTCCCGGTTTTCACCGGGACGACGGTGTATTTTTCGCCGGGAAGACGACCTATTTCTTCGCCGGGAAGACGACCTATTTCTTCGCCGGGACGACGACCTATTTCTTCGCCGGGAAGACGAGTTACTTCTTGGTCAAGTTGTGCTTGTGGGCGTAGGCGAAGAGCTCGAGCCGGTTCGCCACGTCGAGCTTGTCGTAGATCGAGGTGAGGTGGTTGCGCAGCGTGTGCTCGCTGATGTGCAGCCGCTCGGCGATGGTCTTCGCCGTTGCACCCGCATTCGCCGCGACACCGGCGATGATCTCGCGCTCGCGGTCAGTAAGCGAGGCGATTTTCTTCTGCTCGGGGTCCACGGCCTGCTGCGATCCGCCGCGGCGCGAGAATTCGACGAAGATCCGGCTCGCCGCCGCCCGGTCGAGCCAAAGCTGGCCTTCGTGCACCTTGGCGATCGCGGTAAGGATGGTCTGCGCCGGCGCTTCCTTCTCCACCACGCCGCGCGCACCCGTGAGGACCGCCTTGTCGTGTATTGCCTTGTCGCGCACACCCGTCAGCACGAGGATCTTGGCATTCGGTGCCGCGCCGATCAGATTGGGAATCACATCGAGCCCGCTTTCTTTCCCGAGATCGATGTCGAGAAGGATGACGTCGGGCGCCGTGCCATCGAGCGCCTTCAGCGCATCGGCATGATTGGTCGCACTTCCCACGACCTTCATCGGTGGGCTGCCGCTCTCGATAAGCCGCTCGAGCCCCCACAGGATGCTGCGATGATCGTCGATCAGGAAGACGCGGATCGGCGTGCTGTTCACTGCATTCTTCTACATCGGTATCGTCACGTGGACGACAGTATAACCGTCGGGGCTGCGCTCGACGAAGGTCGAACCGCCGAGCGCCTTGGTGCGCTGATGGATCGAGCGTGGCATGAAATTTTTCTCACGCTCGCCGTAATTTTTCTCTTCGTTGCCGATCTTGAGGAGCAGGCTCGAATTCTCGCACAGGATCGAGACGAACGCCCGCCGGGCGCTGCTGTGGCGAAGCACGTTGCTCAGGCCCTCGGAAATGATCTGGAACGCTTCCGCCGCGATCCGCCCTTTGAGCTGGGATGAGATGTCGCTCTTCACCTCCACGTCGATGCCGTAGAAACGCCCCAGCCGCTCGGTCTGCTTCTTGACCGCCGCGACGAGGAATTCGCCCGGCATCGGCGTCTTCTCCTTGAGGTTTTCGGCGTAGTCGCGCAGATCGCGGATCGTCGCGCCAGCCATCTCGACGAGCTCGACGATGCGGCCCGCGATCGGGCCCTCCCCCGCCTCCCGCTGGAGCGCATCGAGCGCGAGCTTGAGCCCGATGTAGGGCTGGATCGTGGTGTCGTGGAGATCGCGCGAGACGGCGAGCCGCTCGTGCTCGGCCGCGCGCGAGATCAGCTCTTCCATGAGGAACATGCTCTCGACGACGGTCGCCATGGCGGCTGCGACCTGGGCCAGGAAATCGATGTCGGACTGGATGAAAGCGCCGTGGTCGGTGGTAACGAAGAGCCGTCCCGTCGTGCCGTCGCGCTGCGCGTAGGGCACGGTGATGAAAGCCGGTGCATCGAGCAGGTTGGCCAACGCCGCGCACGTCTCGAGATACCCTTTATCGCGCGTTCGGCTGTCGATTTCGTGCGCGTGCCAGCCGTAGTAACGGTGCCGCCACGAGCTTTCCGGGTCGTGATAGAACGCGCCGATGTTTTCGGGCAGCCGCATCAGCGCTGCGGCCGCGCTCCCGGTGATCTCGCGCGGTGTGCTGGCTTCACCGGACTTCGTGCGCGAAGCGGTGTACATCAGGTACTGCGTCGGCGTGCCCGGTCGCCGCAGCACGAGGACGCAGGAACTTGCGCTGTAATAAGCGAGCAGGCGATCGAGGTTGCTGCCGATCACGTGATCCACCCCGAAACGTGGATTCCAGAGGTTGTTGATTTCCTGCAGGAGCCGCAGCCGCTGCTTGAGCCGCCGCTCGAAGCCGCCCCAGTAGGCGAGGAGGTAACCGAACACGAAGAGATACACGGCGCGCGCGAGCGTCCGGCTGAGCTCGAATTGCGCGCCCGAGGGCGCGGCGAACAGACCCACGCCGAGAAATAAGACGAGTGAAACCAGCGTGACGAGGATGCCCTCGCGGAATCCCCAGCAGAAGGAGGCGACGAGAATCGCGAAGAAAAAGAACTGGAAGAAAATGCTGCTCGTGCCTTCGGTGAGCGCGACGAGGTAGGCGTAGAAGAAGATGTCGGCCCAGTGGAAGGCGCGCTCGGGCGGCGGCCACTCCTGGCGGTACGAGACGAGCGCGAGCAGCGTCGCGTAGAGGCAGTAGGCGGCGAGCGAGGCGTAGGTGACTTCGACCAGCCGCGTCGGCTCGGAAGGATCGACCCAGATGATCGCGAATGCGGAGTACGCGAGCACGCAGCGGATCAGCACCAGCATGCGCGCGTCGACGGTTTCGACGCGGTCCATCGCTGGCGCGCCCGCTTCGGCTGCGGCGGGTCTCATGTCCGTCGGCATGCGCCTCCCTGAAGGCTCGTTTTCGCCGCTATTGTAAGCAGGAAGATCCGTGCCGTTGGGTGTTCGCCTTTCGACTTCGCTGTCGCTCCGCTTCCTTCGACTTCGCTGTCGCTCCGCTCAGGACGAACGGTCGCTCCCTAATAGGTGCGGGTGACGGCGAAGTCGGCGAGCTGCAGCAGGTAGTCGCGATATGGCGAAGCCGGCAGCACATCGAGCGCCGCGCACGCCGTCCGCGATTCCGTGCCCGCCTGTCGCCGGGCGTATTCGATTGCACCGGTCTCCCGGATCGCGGCGAGCACCGCCGACAGATCCGCGAGCCCGCCCCCCCTGATCGCGTGCCGGATGAGCGTCGCCTGCTCGGATGTTCCGTGGCTCATGGCGTAGATGAGCGGCAGCGTCGTCTTCCCTTCGGCGAGATCGTCGCCCACGTTCTTGCCGGTGGTCGCCTGGTCGCCCGAGTAGTCGAGCACATCGTCGATCAGCTGGAACGCGGTGCCGAGATGCATGCCGTAGGTCGCGAGCGCGGTCTCGGCTTCAGGTGAGGCACCGCCCAGGATCGCGCCGAGCCGCGTGGCCGCCTCGAAGAGCTTGGCGGTCTTGTAGCGGATCACCTGGAGGTAGCCCTCCTCGTCGATGTCCGGGTTGTTGCAGTTCATGAGCTGCAGCACTTCGCCTTCCGCGATCACGTTGGTCGCATCGGCGAGCACCCGGAGGACGCGCAGGTTGTCCATGCCCACCATCATCTGGAACGAGCGCGAATAGACGAAATCCCCGACGAGCACGCTCGCCGCGTTGCCGAATAGCGAGTTCGCGGTCGGGCGGCCGCGGCGCAAGGCGGATTCATCGACCACGTCGTCATGGAGCAGCGTCGCGGTATGGATGAACTCGATCACCGCCGCCAGCTCGTGGTGATGGGTGCCGCGATAGCCGAACGCGCCGGCCGACAGGATGAGGAGCGCCGGCCGCAGGCGTTTTCCCCCGCTGCCGATGATGTATTCGGCGACCTGGCGGATCAGCACGACTTCGGAATTGAGCCGGCTGCGGATCACCCGGTCCACGGCCGCCATGTCGGCGGCGATGAACTGACGGATGGCGTCGATGGTCACGCGGGCCCCGGAAACAAAAAAGCGCAGATCATAGCGCAATTATCCCTCGGGACGGCCCGCAAGCGCCGGATTTTCTTTGACTATCCCCCCTCCCTTTTGTAAAATGCGCAGCTTTCCGAAAAGGCTCCGGGCGGCTCCCATGTATGCAGTTGTGAAGACCGGCGGCAAGCAGTATCGCGTCGCCGCGGGCGAAAAAATCAAGGTCGAACAGATCCCTGCGGATGTCGGCGCCGAAATCGCGCTCGACCAGGTGCTGCTCGTGGCGGACGGGGCGGAGGTCAAGCTCGGCAACCCGCTCGTGAGCGGCGCCACAGTTAAGGCCAAGGTGGTGAGCCACGGGCGCGGCGAGAAAATCCGCATCTTCAAGATGCGGCGCCGCAAGCACTACCGCAAGTCGCAGGGGCACCGGCAGAATTACACCGAGATCGAGATTCTCGGGATCGGAAGTTAAGGGTTTTCGCCCGTTCGCCCCGAGCTTGTCGAAGGGTGATTCCTAGGGCCGTTCATGCTTACCTTCGACTACCGCTCAGGTCAGGCTAAGGCTCGGCACGAACGGCCGAGGGTCGAGGCACAGCGATAAGGAGTAGCAGATGGCACACAAGAAAGCAGGCGGCAGTTCCCGCAACGGCCGCGATTCCCAGTCGAAGCGTCTGGGCGTGAAACGTTTTGGCGGCGAAATCGTGCCGGCGGGCAGCATCATCGTGCGCCAGCGCGGCACGCAGGTGCACCCGGGACGCAACGTCGGCGTGGGCCGCGACCATACCCTGTTCGCGAAGGTGACCGGCAAGGTCGAGTTCTCGCAGAAGGGCCCGCGCAACCACAAGACGGTGAACGTGGTTCCCGCCTGACGCGCGCGCATCTGGAGCGAAGAGGCCCTGTCGGACGACAGGGCTTTTTTGTTTGAGTCTCATGAAATTCATCGACGAAGCGGTGATCGAAGTCCACGCCGGCAAGGGCGGGGACGGCGTCGCGAGCTTCCGGCGCGAGAAGTTCATCCCGCGCGGCGGCCCGGACGGCGGCGACGGCGGGCGCGGCGGCAGCATCTATGCCGTCGCCGATCGCAACATCAACACGCTGATCGACTATCGCTACGCGCGCATCCACCGCGCGAAGAACGGCGAGAAGGGACAGGGCTCGGACTGCTACGGCCGCTCGGCGCCGGACATCGAGCTGCGCGTGCCGGTAGGCACGGTCGTGACCGATGCCGAAACCGGCGAGGTGATCGCGGACCTCGATCACGACGGCGAGCGCGCCCTCCTCGCGAAAGGCGGCAAAGGCGGGCTCGGCAATCTGCACTTCAAGTCGAGCATCAACCGTGCGCCGCGCCAGTTCACGGTGGGCGAGCCCGGGGAGTCGCGGAAGCTCAAGCTCGAGCTCAAGGTGCTCGCCGATGTCGGGCTGCTCGGCATGCCGAATGCGGGGAAGTCCACCTTCATTCGTGCGGTATCGGCCGCGCGGCCCAAGGTGGCCGATTATCCGTTCACGACACTCCATCCCAATCTCGGCGTGGTGCGCGTCGATGTGAATCGCAGCTTCGTGGTCGCCGACATCCCGGGTCTCATCGAAGGCGCGGCGGAAGGCGCGGGGCTCGGCCACCAGTTCTTGCGCCATCTCGCGCGTACAAGACTCCTGCTGCACATCGTCGACATGGCGCCGCTCGACGAGAAAGCCGATCCGGCGCGCGAGGCGAAGGCGATCGTGAAGGAGCTGCGCAAATACGACGAAGCGCTCTATCGCAAGCCGCGCTGGCTCGTGCTCAACAAGGCGGACGTGCTGCCGGCGGAGGAACGCGAGCAAGCGGCGAAGCGTCTCGTGCGGGGTTTGGGCTGGAAAGGCAAAAGCTTTATCATCTCAGCGCTTACCGGAGAAGGGTGCAAAGAGCTGGCATACGAGGTCATGACCTACCTGGAAGAGAGCGCAGCCGCCGACAGGCGCGCCGCCGATCGTGACCCCGACCCGGTTACAGCCGGGGAAGCGGAGTCCGTCTCTGCGCCCGGGAGCGCCGCGTCCTCGGCGCAACGACAGCACCCCGTGTCGCCCGAGACGCTCGCATCATCGTCCTCCCGGCAGACTACTTCGTCATCCCGGCAGACTACTTCGTCATCCCGGCAGACTACTTCGTCATCCCGGCAGACTACTTCGTCATCCCGGCAGACTACTTCGTCATCCCGGCAGACTACTTCGTCATCCCGGCGCAAGCCGGGATCCAGAAAAACCGTCCCGCACTGACATCCCGATGACCTCGGTGCTGAAAGACGCGAAGCGCCTTGTCGTGAAAGTCGGCAGCAGCCTCGTGACCAATCACGGGCGCGGGCTCGACCACGCGCGGCTGGCGGTGTGGGCGGAGCAGGTCGCGGAGCTCCGGCACATGGGGCGCGAAGTCATCCTGGTCTCGAGCGGCGCCATCGCCGAAGGGATGCAGCGGCTCGGCTGGAAACGCCGGCCGCACGCGCTGCACGAACTGCAGGCGGCGGCCGCAGTAGGCCAGATGGGGCTCATCGAAGTCTACGAGTCGTGCTTTCGCGAGCACGGGCTGCTCACCTCGCAGATTCTCCTCACCCACGACGATCTTGCCGACCGCAAGCGCTATCTCAACGCGCGCTCGACGCTGCGCACGCTGCTCGGGCTCGGCGTCATTCCCATCATCAACGAGAACGATACGGTGGCGATGGACGAGATCCGCTTCGGCGACAACGACACGCTGGCGGCGCTGGTGACCAATCTCATCGAGGCCGATGCGCTGATCATTCTCACCGACCAGGGCGGGCTCTACAGCAGCGATCCGCGGAAGGACCCGCGCGCGACGCTTATCGAGGAGGCAACCGCCGGCGATCCCGCGCTCGAGACGATGGCGGGCGGCGCCGGGAGCGCGATCGCGCTGGGCGGGATGCTGACCAAGGTGCTCGCGGCACGGCGCGCGGCGCGCAGCGGTGCCCACACGGTGATCGCGTCGGGACACGAGAAGGACGTGCTGCTGCGCCTTGCGCGCGGCGAGCGGATCGGGACGCAACTCGTCGCGCAAAGCGCCACGCTCGCGGCGCGCAAGCAGTGGCTCGCCGACCACCTGCAGGTGCGCGGCACGCTGCTGCTCGATGCCGGCGCGGTGAAGGCGCTCAGGGTGGACGGCAAGAGCCTGCTGCCGATCGGCGTGCACGAAGCGACCGGCGACTTCGAGCGCGGCGAGGTGGTGAGCTGCCTCGACGAGTCGCGTCATGAGATCGCGCGCGGGCTCATCAACTACAGCGCATCCGAGACGCGCCGGATACTGCGCACGCCATCGCACGAAATCGAAACGAAGCTGGGCTACGTCGATGAGCCCGAGCTCATCCATCGAGACAACCTTGTCCTCCTCTGAGGGCAAGGTTGCGGCGTAGACTAACCTTCAGGTTATGTCGGAGCCACAATTTGGTGCTGCTGTAGGTCGGTGCGCTCGAGACCACCCCGGCTTCGCGCCACCCCTCCTAATGAAGGAGGGGAATAGACTTTTCCCCTCCTCCGATGAGGAGGGGTGCCGAATGAGTCGGCGGGGTGGTGAAACGCAACGAGAACCGAAAATGACGAATTGGCATAGAACGACGGCGAGGCATTCAACGGAGGCAAAATGAACCTGTTCGTATTCCTGACCGTTGCGGTTTCAGCAGCCGCCTTCACTTCCGCGCACGCCGCGGCGCCGAACATGAGAGAGGGCCTGTGGGAGGTCACCGCGCAGGTGGAAGGGCCGCAGGCGAGCGGCGTCAAGCCCACCACCGTGCAGCACTGCATGACGCAGAACGACCTCAAGAATCCGCAGAAGATCGTTCCCGCCGGCAACGGCGAGTGCGAAATCCGCGATCACAAGGTCCAGGGCAACGTGGTGAGCTGGTCGATGATCTGCAAAGGCAAGGCGCCGCTCACCGGCACGGGCAGCATCACCTTCGGCGAGACGACCTACACCGGCAACAGCACGCTCACCGTCACGCGCGGAGACCGCACGGAGAAGATGGTCGTGCGTTACGCGGGCAAGTACGTCGGCCCGTGCAGGAAATGACGCCGGCTATTCGATCTTGTACCGGGGATGGTGGGAGCCGTACTTGAGCGCGTCGACGGCGATCCGGGCATTTTTCACCGGCTCCTTGCCATTGCACAGGAAATCCGAGTAGAGCAACTGGTGATGGCGGTTGAACTGCCGGATCTCGATCCGCTTCCACGCCGGGTCGCGCGCCCGCACCCACGTGCCGTCGCGCTGTCCGATCGCGTAGTACTTCTGCTCCCGCGTCTCGCAGCGGATGCCCTCGAAGCTGACGTTCACCGCCCCGCCCGCCGTCTTCACGAACAGCGTGTAGCGCACCACGCCGTCGTCGCCCACTGAAACCGACGGCGCGTCGATGAAAAACTGGTGCCCCGCAGGCGCCGTCTCGAAGCGAAGCAGGTTCTCGGCCTTGGGATAGGGCGGGATCTGCGCCTCGATCTCCTTCCACGCTTTCTTGCCTTCGTCGAATTCGATCTCGAAGTCGCGCCCCTGCGCGTGAGCGAGCAGCGGCACGAGGCACGCCGCGAGAACCAGCACCTCAGCCCGCATAGATGTAGTCGCGCGTGAGCGGCAGGGGCAGCGTCCCATCGGCGTGCGGCCGCCCCGCCAGCACCTGATGGATCGAGAGCCAGCCGCGCTCGAAGGAATTCGCCGAGCCCGCCATGTAGATGTGCCACACGCGGTAAATCTTCTCGCCGACCGCGGCGATGGCGGCCTCGCGATTCGCTTCCAGCCGCTCGACCCAGTGCCACAGCGTCTTCGCATAGTGGGGACGCAGGCTCTCGACATCCCGCGGCTCGAGTCCCTGCTCCGCCATGTCGGAAATGAGCTGGGAGACGTGCACGAGCTCTCCGCCGGGAAACACGTATTCGTCGATGAAGTCGCCGATGCCGCTCCCGAGCTGGGTCGCGCCGACAACGTTGAGCGTGATGCCGTGGTTCATCACGAGCCCGCCCGGCTTGAGCAGGCGATAGAGTTTCTCGAAATAGAGCGGTAGATTGCTGCGGCCGACGTGCTCCAGCATGCCCACACTCGCGATCTTGTCGAACGGCTCCTGCTCCGGCACGTCGCGGTAGTCGAGAAGCCGCACCTCGCACAGGTCCTCCAGGCCTTCTTCCCGGATGCGGGCGCGCGCGTAATCGTGCTGGTTCTGGCTCAACGTGATGCCCAGCGCGCGCACCTTGTAGTGGCGGGCGGCCCACATGACGAGCGCGCCCCAGCCGCAGCCCACGTCGAGGAAGCGCTCCCCCGGCTGAAGCCGGAGCTTGCGGCAGATCAGATCGAGCTTCTGCTCCTGCGCGATGTCGAGACTGTCGTCGGCGCGCTTGAAGTAGGCGCACGAATAGACGCGACGGCGGTCAAGCCACAGGCGGAAGAAGTCGTCGCCCACGTCGTAGTGATGGCGGATCGCCTTGCGGTCGAAGCGGCGCGTATGGCTGACCCATTTGAAGAGCCGCGAGCTGCTGCCGCCCGCGTTGCCGCGCGCACCGCTCAGTTCCTCGGCGATGCGCACGACATCACGGGCGTCGCCCTCGACATCGAGCTCCTGCTCGACGTAGTGGCGGGCGAGCTTGCCCATGCTGGGGTTCAGGAGCGAGAGCAGAACTTTGGGTGTGCGCAGCGCGATCGTGACGCGCGGCGCCACGGGAGGCGTGATGGCGGCGCCATTCCATAACCGCACGCCGAGGGGCAGCCCCAGCTCGCGGATGCGGCGCTCGAAACGGTTGATGAGTTGCGCTTCCATCTCCGGCAAACGCTGCGGCGTCTCCTCCTGCAACTGCTTTGACACCGTCATTCCGGACGGCGATCTCGGAATCCAGACCGTCCTCTGGGTCCCGGCGTTCGCCGGGATGACGCTTTCACACCAGATCGGCGGCCAGCGCGTCGCGGACCGGCGCGCTCAGTTCGTCCACCGTAACATTATATTGCGGATGATCGATTCCGACAGAGAGGCGCGCGCCCCGCTTCAGCGCCTGCACCATGGCCGGCTCGAGCTCGAAGCGCAGGAAATGCACCGACGAGGTCTTCGACTCGGTCTCGCGCTCGAGGTCCTCGTCGGCGATCGCGTAAACGCGCGGGTGGCCTTCGACTTTCACCCACACCTTGTCCTCGATGCCGACCAGCCGTGCGAGCATCCGCCGGCGCTCCTCGACGTCGGGGTATTCCAGCATCATCGTCGCCTTCCAGTTGCTGCCGTCCGGAACGAGCGGATTGTAGGCGTCGAGCTCGTCCTGGATGCCGGCTTCCTCGAAAATCCGCTCGGCGCGCAGCATCTCCTGGATCTGGTAGCGGATGGTGAGCTCGTCCTCGAAGATGAGCGTCACGTGATCGCCCAGGGGCACGGTACGGTTCTTCTTGTGCGCCATCACCTTCGCGCGGAAGTCGTTCCGCGCCCGGGCGTAGGCTTCGAGCGTCATCAGGCTGTCGCGCGTGATCCGGGGCATATCAAAGTCCGTAAGCCATGCGTACGAGCGTGAGTGGGTGCTCTTTCCCGGCGCGGGTCTCGCCCATGCCCTGCCGGATGTGGCGCGCGGCGATCGCGCAATCGGAGCTCACGTAATCGGGCTCAAGCTCGGCCATCTGGCGAAACACCGGGCGGCCGATCTTCATCGACTGCTCGAAGTACTCCACCTTGACGCCCCACGTCCCGTCGTGCCCCGAGCAGCGCTCCACCGTGGTGACGGTCGTGCCCGGGATTTTCTCGAGCAGCTCGCGCGTCTTCTGCCCGAGATTCTGCACCCGCAGGTGACACGGGATGTGATACGACACCTTGCCGAGCGGCCGCTTGAAATCGGTGCGCAGCAGCCCGTCTTTCAGCCGCAGCACGAGATACTCGAACGGGTCGTACATCGCCTCGGCGACGCGCTTCACTTCCGCATCGTCGGGGAACATGAGCGGCAGCTCCTTCTTGTACATCAGGGTGCACGAAGGCACCGGCGCCAGTATCGCGTAGCCTTCGCGCGCGAATTTCGCGAGCACCGGAATATTCGTTTCCTTGAGCCGCGCGACGCCGTCGAGATCGCCGAGCTCGAGCTTCGGCATGCCGCAGCACGCTTCCTTCTCGACCAGCACGGCGGGGATTTCGTTGTGCGCGAGTATCGTGATGAGATCGTGACCGATGCCCGGCTCGTTGTAGTTCACATAGCAGGTGGCGTAGATCGCAACCTTGCCCGGCGTGTTGGCGCCGTCCTTCACGGGAAACGAGGCGTCGGGCTCGGCATGGCTGCGGAAGCGGCGGCTCGCGTAGTTGGGAAGCTCGCGGTCCTTGTGCACGCCCAGCACGCTCTGGAGGAGCCCGCGGGTCGCGCTGCCGGCGCGGTTCGCGCTGTTCACCATCTGGGCCACGACCGGAATGCTCGCAAGCCGGCCCACCGCATCCGTGCTCGAGAGCAGCTTGTCACGGAACCTGATGCCGCCTTTCCTGAACTTCACCGCCTTCGCACGGAGCATCGTGTGCGGGAAATCGACGTTCCACGGATGCGGCGGCACGTACGGGCATTTGGTCATGTAGCACATGTCGCACAGGTAGCAGCGGTCGATCACTTCCCAGTAGCGCTCCTTCGCGACGCCGTCCAGCTCACCGGTCGGCCCCTCGTCGATCAGGTCGAAGAGCGACGGAAACGCCGTGCAGAGATTCACGCAGCGCCGGCAGCCGTGGCAGATGTCGAAGATGCGTTCAGCCTCCTTGAGCGCTTTCTGCTCGTCGTAGAAGTCCGCCGACGTCCAGTCGATCGGGTGCCGGGTCGGTGCGTCGAGGCTGCCTTCGCGCGTAGTCATCGTGGATTCTTGAGTATGTGCGCAACGAAGGAAAGGCGCCTCGTGGCGCCTTTCGCTTCTCTCTGTATCTGTACCGCCCGCCCGGGCTGGTCGAAGGGCGAACGGAGCGAGCGGCCCGTCTGTCAGTCGGCGAGCTGGTCGAGCGCTTTCTGGAAACGGTTGGCGTGCGAGCGTTCCGCCTTGGCCAGCGTTTCGAACCAGTCGGCGATCTCGTTGAAGCCTTCGGCGCGCGCCGTCTTCGCCATGCCCGGGTACATGTCGGTGTACTCGTGCGTTTCGCCGGCGATCGCGGCTTTGAGGTTGTCGCGGGTCTTGCCGAACGGCAGATCGGTCGCCGGGTCGCCGCAGGCCTCGAGATACTCGAGGTGCCCGTGCGCGTGACCGGTTTCGCCTTCGGCCGTCGAGCGGAACACCGCGGCGACGTCGTTCTGGCCCTCGACGTCGGCCTTCGCTGCGAAGTACAGGTAACGGCGGTTCGCCTGCGACTCGCCCGCGAATGCGGCCTTCAGGTTTTCGTGAGTCTTGGATCCCTTCAGTTGCATGACGTTCTCCTCTCCTGCTGACGCGATTGAATATGCCGGATGAAACGGGAAAAAGGAGCTGCTGCGCCGTCTCTCCGGGACCGAACATGGGGAATTTAGACTAGATCTAATCCGTGAACTGAGTATAGGCGCCCGCCCGAAGCGGTGTCAAGGACAACGCGGCGTTCAGCGCGCGAGCGTCGCTTCGATCTCGGAAAAGGTGAAGGCCACCTGGGTCGTCTGAATCGCCACCCCGAGCTGGCGCGCGATCTGGGTCGCGGAGAAAACGCCGCGCACGGTATGCCGGCCGGCCTTGTCCGCCTCGATCACGAGCGCGTGCTGGCGGCCCGACTGCCTGAGCGTCGCGACGATGTGGCCCACTTTGGCGACGCGTACGTCCGCGAGATTCAGGACTTCGAGCCGCTCCTGCGGCGTCATGATGTCGCGCACCACCAGTTCCTCGCGCCGGACGCCGCGCTCGACCAGCGCCTGCATCGGCCTTTCGCCGAGGATGTCGGCCGCGGTGATGACGCCGACCACCTTGCGATCCTGGTCGACCACCAGCAGCAGCCGCACCCCGCGCTGGATCATGCGCCGATGCGCTTCGTCGAGGGTGTCGCCCGCCAGGATGATGACCGCCGTCACGCGCTGGAAATCGGTCAGCACGTCGAGCGCCGGACTGTCGAGCGTGACTTGGTCGGGCAGGTGCTGGCTCGGCATCGCATAGCCCGAGCCCGGCTTGAGCAGCGTGTAGTTGAGCGCGGGATAATCTCTCAGCATGGCGGCGCGCTCGCGCTTAACCGCGTTGCAGTACGCTCGCTTCGGACGCCTCGCGCTGCGCCTCGCGTGGCGAATAGTGGCGGCGGTGGGAATTGCGCCTCAGATAGCGCGCGAGCTCCTCGAGCGCCCTGCGGTACACCTCGCGCTTGAACTCGATCACCGAGTCCATCGGCACCCAGTAATCGTTCCAGCGCCAGGCATCGAATTCCGGCTTCTCGCTCGCGCGCAGGCACACGTCGCAGTCGCGCCCCAGGAGCCGCAGCAGGAACCAGATCTGCTTCTGCCCGCGATAGTGGCTGCGCCAGTCGCGCCGCAGCCACCTGTCGGGCACGTCGTAACGCAGCCAGTCGCGCGTGCGACCGAGGATCTTCACGTGCTCGGGGCTCAGGCCCACTTCTTCCCTGAGCTCCCGGTACATCGCGGCTTCCGGTGTCTCACCGGCCTTGATGCCGCCCTGCGGAAACTGCCACGAGTGCTCTTTAACCCGCTTGCCCCAGAAAACCTCGTTCTTCCAGTTGCACAGTATGATGCCAACGTTGGGGCGATATCCATCACGGTCAACCATGGGAATACCCCCGAAACTCTGCCAGTTGCCAAGGATTCTTCCACAATTTCCCGAGGAATGAAAGCGCGCGGCCGGCGCATCGTCCGGACTACGCGTGGAGCTGATCGCGATCGTGGCGATTCATCTTGCGCAGGCTCGCGACAAATTGCGGAAATTCGAGACCGTACAGCGCCTCCAGCTCGCGCGCGCGCGTCGCGAGCGCATCCCAGCGCCAGCCGGGCGGACACTGGCGGAAACCGAACACGATGATGTTGCCCGGCTTCTCCGCGGGCAGGCACAGCGTGCCCGCCGGAAACGCCGCCTCGATCCTGACCAGCGTCTCGTGGAACTGGCGGTCGCCGCCCCAGAGATTGACGACCAGCATTCCTTCGGCGGTCAGGCACTCGTGACACGCGGAATAGAACGCCTTGTCGGACAGCTCCTCCACCTGCGAATCGCCGTCGTAGCCGTCCACCGCGATCACGTCGTAGGTGCGGCCGGCGTCGGCCACGTACTCCGCACCGTTGCCGACGACCACGGTCAAGCGCGCGTCGTTCTCCGGCACGCTGAAGCACTGGCGCGCGATCGCGACCACGCGCGGATTGACTTCGACGGCCTCGGTGCTCGCCCACGGCATGCGGTGATAGACGAACTTCGCGAGCGATCCGCCGCCCAGCCCCACCATCAGGAAGTGCGCCGGCCGGTCCCTGAAGAGCAGAAACGCCATCATGCTGCGGGTGTACGAAAGCTCGAGATCGTTCGGCCGGGCGATCCGCATCGCGCTCTGGACCGTGTCGCTGCCGATGTGCAGCGAACGCACGCCGTACTTCTCGCTCACGTACACCGTCTCGGCATCGTCCGCGGGCTTGCGCAGGCGCCACTTCGCGAGGAATTTCATGGAGCGTCGCGGGTTTTCGAGGTCCGGTAGAATAATGGCTTTTTTGCGTGCGGAACAGCCATGCGGGTCTCGCGATTCTTCATCTCGACGCTCAAGGAGGCGCCCGCCGACGCCGAAGTCGTAAGCCACAAGCTCATGCTGCGCGCGGGGCTCGTCAAGCGCCTCACGAGCGGCGTCTATACCTGGATGCCGCTCGGGCTCAAGGTGCTGCGCCGGGTCGAAGCGGCGATCCGCGATGAGATGAACGCAAGCGGCGCGATCGAGCTCCTCATGCCCGCGGTGCAGCCGGCGGAACTGTGGCAGGAGTCGGGCCGGTGGGACGAATACGGACCGGAGCTGCTGCGCATCAAGGATCGTCACCAGCGCGACTTCTGCTTCGGCCCCACGCACGAGGAAGTGGTGAGCGATGTGGTGCGGCGTGAGGTGAAGAGCTATCGCCAGCTTCCGCTCAATCTCTATCAGATCCAGACCAAGTTCCGCGACGAGATCCGGCCGCGCTTCGGCGTCATGCGCGGGCGCGAGTTCATCATGAAGGACGCCTACTCGTTCCATCCGGACAAGGCGAGCCTGGACGCCACCTACCGCGAGATGTACGAGTGCTATTCGCGCATCTTCACCCGGCTGGGGCTCAAGTTTCGGGCGGTCGCGGCGGACACCGGCGCGATCGGCGGCACCGGCTCGCACGAGTTCCATGTGCTCGCGGATTCCGGCGAGGACGCGATCGCCTACTGTCCCACGTCCGACTACGCCGCGAACGTCGAGCTCGCCGAGGCGGTGGCGCCGTCGAAGCCGCGCGGCGTGGCCGGGCAGCATCTCGCACGCGTGCACACGCCGGGCGTGAAGACCATCGCCGAGCTGTGCGCATTTCTCAGGATTCCGGTCACGCAAACGGTGAAGGCGGTGTGCGTGGACGGCACGGACGGGCGGCCCGTCCTCATGATGGTCCGCGGCGATCATCAGCTCAACCTGATCAAGGCGGGCAAGCTGGCGCAGGTTAGAAGGCCCGTGAGCTTTTCTTCGGCGGAGGCGATACGCGCGGCGTTCGGCGCCGCGCCGGGCTCGCTCGGGCCGGTGGGATTCAGGGGCACGGTCATCGCCGATCGCACCGTCGGCGCGATGGCGGATTTCGTCGTGGGCGCAAACGAGGACGACTATCACTATACCGGCGCCAACATCGGCCGCGATTTCCCCGAGCCGATCTACGCCGACATCCGCAACGTCACCGAAGGCGATCCGAGCCCGGACGGCAAGGGCGTGCTCGAAATCTGTCGCGGCATCGAGGTGGGCCACATCTTCCAGCTGCGCACCAAGTATTCGAGCACGATGAATCTCACTTTCCTCGACGAATCGGGCAAGCCGCAGTTGATGGAGATGGGTTGCTACGGCATCGGCGTGACGCGCATCGTCGCCGCGGCGATCGAGCAGAATCACGACGAGCGCGGGATCGTGTTCCCGCGCGCGATGGCTCCGTTCGATGTGGCGATCGTGCCGATCGGCCTCGGCAAGAGCGCGCTCGTGAAGGACGCCACCGAACAGCTCTACGCAGCGCTCCAGTCCGCAGGAGTCGACGTGCTGCTCGACGATCGCGACGAGCGGCCCGGCGTCATGTTCGCCGACATGGAGCTGATCGGCATTCCGCACCGGGTGGTGGTGGGCGAGCGCGGGCTCAGGCAGGGCACGGTCGAATACCAGGGCCGGCGCGAGAAGCAGGCGCGACATATTGCCTTGCAGGACGCCGCTGAATACGTAAAATCCCGCGCATGCGCAGAGTGAGCCGTTTCCTGCTCGTCTGTTTGCTCGGCACGCTGCCCGCGATGGGGTGGGCCGGCGCGCAGATGTACGCGCCGCTCGCCGCAAGCGTGCAGGCCGCACTTTCCGAAGCGGTCGCCGATCAGGCGGTGCCGTATCTCGCCTTCGAGAGCGAGCGGGAAGCGCGCGCCTGGCTCGATGCGATGTCGAAGCGTCTCGCGAGGCGCATGCCGAACCGCGCGGCGCGCGAGGAGTTTCTGGTCACGGTGCACTACGAGGCGAAGCGCGCGGGTCTCGATCCGCAGCTCGTGCTCGGCGTGATCCAGGTCGAGAGCAACTTCCGCAAGTACGCCGTCTCCAAGGCGGGCGCGCGCGGCTACATGCAGGTGATGCCGTTCTGGGTGAAGCTGATCGGCACCCGCGAGCACAACCTCTTTCACCTGCGCACGAATCTGCGCTACGGCTGCATGATCCTGCGCCACTATCTCGATATCGAGCAGGGCAACCTCTACCGCGCGCTCGGCCGCTACAACGGCAGCCTCGGACAGGCCGAGTATCCCAACATGGTGGTGCGGGCATGGCACGCCGACTGGCACTATCCGGCGAGCGACATCCGCAAAGTCCAGACCCGCAGTTTTTGACCCTCCCGCCAACGTAGGGTGGGCCCGACCCTACGAACCCTGAACGGCCGGGCTCGCGTCGAACAAGTCCTCGAGCGACATCGCCATGTGCTCCTCGATCTTCCCGGCGAGCATCTGCGCATACGCGTCGATGTGCGCGGCAGTCGCCTGCCCCTCGATGCGCGGGCCGCCGCGGAAGACGAACAGCCGATAGACGTCCACCACGCGGATCCCGCGCGGATCGCGGATGAGCGCCCAGCCGGGGCCGACGCGTCCGATCCACTTCGCCGCGCTCATGGCGTCGAGCATCCATTCGATCTGATCGATGCGCAGCTTCACCGCCGCATGGAGCTGGCGCAGCGTGAGCACGCTGCCGTCCCGATGCGCGCTGCGCAGGAGCCCGAGGATGTGCAGCGCATCGAAGAACTGCGTGCCGGGCGCGGACTCCCCCTGCCACGACTGCTGCCGCCACTCGGGCAGCACCGCGACGAAGATTGCGCCGGTCAGCACGACGAGCCACGAAAGATAGACCCACAGCAGGAAGATCGGCAGGCTCGCGAACGCGCCATAGACCAGCTTGTAGGTGGGAAACTGCGTGATGTAGAGCGCGAAGCCGCGCTTCATCGCCTCGAACGCGAGCGCGGCGAGCAGCCCCCCCGCCATCGCGTCGCGAACGAGCACGCGCCGGTTCGGCATCGCGAGATACAGAATGGTGAGCGCGATCCAGATGAGGATGACCGGAACGACGCGCAGCAGCCCCACCCCCGCGCCCGGGATCTCCTTCACGAGCCCCATCGAGAGGCTCACGAGCCAGGAAGTGAGCGAAAGGCTCGCGCCGATCAGCACCGGGCCGATGGTGAGCAGCGCCCAGTAGACGAAGATGCGCTGCACCGTCGTGCGCGTGCGGTAGACGCGCCAGATCTGGTTGAATGCGTGCTCGATGGTAAGCAGCATCAGGATCGCCGTCACCGCGAGAAACGCGATGCCGACCGCCGTCAATTGCGCCGCGTTCGCCGTGAACTGCTCGCCGTAGCGCGCGATGAGATGCGCCGACTCGGGGAGCAGGTTCTGGAGCAGGAAGGCGTGGAGCTGCTTCATCCACCCCGCGAACACCGGGAACGCCGAGATCAGGGTCAGTGCGACGGTGACGAGCGGAACGATCGCCAGCAGCGTCGTATAGGTGAGGCTGCTCGCGATCTGCATGCAGCGGTCCTCGTTGAAGCGCCGCCCAACGAGTCGCAGGAACCGCCAGAAATCGGAGAGCTGCCTCGGCACGTCGATCTTCGCCCGGGAACCCGGCTATATAATAACCACTAAGGGAGTCCGACACTGCATCACAACGAAGACGCCAAGCGAATCCCGCCTTTCCTGCCGATGCGTGAAATTCTCGTTCTCTACTACAGCCGTCACGGCGCGGTGAAAGCGATGGCGCAGTATGTCGCGCGCGGCGTGGAACAGGTCGAGGGCGTGGCGGCGCGGCTGCGCACGGTGCCCGCCGTTTCGACGGTGTGCGAGGCCGCCGCGCCTGCGATTCCGGATGCGGGCGCCCCGTACGTGGAGTTCGGAGATCTCGAGGAATGCATCGGGCTCGCCATGGGCTCGCCGACGCGCTTCGGCAACATGGCGGCGCCGCTCAAGTATTTCTGGGACACGACGGGCGAGATGTGGCTGAAAGCCACGCTCGCCGGGCGCCCGGCCGCGGTATTCACCTCCACGAGCAGCCTGCACGGCGGACAGGAGACGACGCTCACGTCGATGATGCTGCCGCTGCTCCATCACGGCATGCTGATCGTCGGGCTGCCCTATTCCGAGCCCGAGCTCATGGTGACGCGCGAAGGCGGCACGCCGTACGGTGCGAGCCACACCGCCGGTCCCGCGAGCGATCAGCCCATTTCCGACCACGAACGCAAGCTGTGCATCGCGCTCGGGCGGCGGCTCGCCGAAATCGCGGTGAAGCTCGCTGCATGACGCGGCGCGCGGCGTGGTGACGCGCGCGCTGCACCGCGCGGCGTGCGCGGCGCTGATCGCGCTCATCGTTCTCTGCGTCGCGTGGGAACTGTGGCTCGCCCCGCTGCGGGCGGGCGGCTCCTGGCTCGCGCTGAAGGCGCTGCCGCTCGCCGCGCCGCTCCCCGGCGTGCTGCGGGCACGACGTTACACGCTGCAGTGGTCCGCGCTCCTCGTTCTCGCCTATCTCGTCGAGGGACTCGTGCGCCTCATCTCGGAAAGCGGCGCGGCGGCCGCGCTCGCTGCCGCGGAGATCGCGCTTGCGCTTCTCTACTTCGCGGCCGTATTCGCCTGGCTCCGGCTCACCGGCGGAAGATCCACAGGATGATCGAGATCACGATCGACACGATGATGCCCGTCGTGATCGGGAAGTAGAAGGTAAAGTCCTTGCGCTCGACCTTGATGTCGCCCGGAAGGCTGCCGAGGCCGAGCTTGGCGAGCAGCGGCCACAGGAGCCCGAGCGCGATCAGGATGACGCCGATCGTGATCAGCCACTTCGCCATTTCAGTGGCCCTTCGACTTCGCTGTCGCTCCGCTCAGGGCGAACGGAGATGAATGGTTCGCGATGAACGCAGCCTGTCCTGAGCGGCACAGGAACGCGGTGCGGCGGTAAAGAGCCGGTCGTGCTGAGCCCCGTCGAAGCACGCTACACCTGCGGGTTCAGGCGCTCGGCGCTCGAGTGGAGCTTGTTGAGCGCGTTGATGTAGGCCTTGGCCGAGGCGACCACGATGTCGGTGTCCGCGCCCTGCCCGTTCACGATGCGCCCGCCCTTGGAGACCCGCACCGTTACTTCACCCTGTGCGTCGGTGCCGGTCGTGATCGCGTTCACCGAATACAGCAGCAGCTCCGAGCCGCTGCGGATGATCTGCTCGATCGCCTTGAAAGCGGCATCCACCGGCCCGCTCCCCTGCGCCTCCGCGCGGCGCTCGGTGCCGTCCTCGGATACCACGATGCGCGCGAACGGCGCCTCGCCGGTCTCCGAGTGCGCGGTGAGCGACACGAGCCGGTAGTGCTCGTTCACCGCCTGCTCGAGGTTCTCCTCGGTCACGAGCGCCTGCAGATCCTCGTCGAAGATCTCGTGCTTCTTGTCGGCGAGATCCTTGAAGCGCTTGAACGCCGCGTTCAGCATCTCCTCCGACTCGATCACGATGCCGAGCTCCTGCAGCCGCGTGCGGAACGCATTGCGCCCGCTGTGCTTGCCGAGCACGAGCTTGTTCGCGACCCAGCCCACGTCCTGCGCGCGCATGATCTCGTAGGTGTCGCGGCTCTTGAGCACCCCGTCCTGGTGTATGCCCGACTCGTGCGCGAACGCGTTCGCCCCGACGATCGCCTTGTTCGGTTGCACCGGGAAGCCGGTGATGCCCGACACGAGGCGGCTCGCCGGCACGATCTGCGTCGTATCGATGCCGGTATCGCACGGAAACACGTCCTGGCGCGTGCGCACCGCCATCACGATCTCTTCCAGCGCCGCGTTGCCCGCGCGCTCGCCGAGCCCGTTGACGGTGCACTCGACCTGCCGCGCGCCGTTGAGAACCGCCGAGAGCGAGTTCGCCACCGCGAGCCCGAGATCGTTGTGGCAGTGGACCGACCAGACCACCTTGTCGGAATCGGGAATGCGCTCGCGCAGCGTGCGGATGAGGCTGCCAAACGCGTCGGGCAGCGTATAGCCGACGGTGTCCGGGATGTTGATCGTCGTCGCGCCGGCCCTGATCACGCGCTCGAGAATGCGGCAGAGGAAATCGATGTCGGAGCGCCCGGCGTCCTCGGGAGAGAACTCGATGTTGTCGGTGTACTCGCGCGCCCACTTCACCGCCCGCACCGCCTGCTCGATCACCTGCGAAGGCTCCATGCGGAGCTTCTTCTCCATGTGGATCGGCGAGGTGGCGATGAAGGTATGCACCCGCGGAGAAGCCGCCACCCGCACCGCCTCGCCGCAGCGGCGGATGTCGTTCTCGTTCGCGCGCGCGAGCCCGCACACCGTGCTCTCCTTGACGATGCGCGCGACCGCCTGCACCGCCTGGAAGTCACCGTCGCTCGCCGCCGGAAAGCCGGCCTCGATCACGTCCACCCGCATGCGCTCGAGCTGGCGCGCGATGCGCAGCTTCTCCTCCTTCGTCATCGACGCGCCGGGGCTCTGCTCGCCGTCGCGCATGGTGGTATCGAATATGATCAATTTTTCCTTGGCCATGATGCTCTCCGCTCTTTCGCTGCGTCTCTGCCGCGTGGCGATGGGCAGGTCGCGATTGAAAACGCTCCCCGGGCGGCTCGCCGCGCCGGGCTCGTAACTGCAAATTGTGGGGGTGGAGTATTAGCGCGCGCGAACGCGCAGCAGCAGGCCGGCCAGCAGGAGGCTGGCGGTGAGGAATGCGGCATTGGCCTGGCTGATCGGGTGCATGTCGCGGAAATATAGTGGGTTTCGCGCCTGCGTGCAAGGCCTAATGGGCGGTGGAAGGCGGCTGGGTGGGACGCCCCTTCATCGCCTCCCATATCCAGATGACGTAACCGGAAAGCCCGTAGCACACGAAGAGCGCGAACAGGATCTCGGGCAGCGTGCTCTGGAAGCTGATCAGAAACACGAGGCCCATCGCGATCCCGACCACCACCGAAAACGGCACGCTCTTGCGCAGGTTGATGTCCTTGCCGCTGTAGAACTTGAGATTGCTCACCATCGAGAGCCCGGCGAACATGGTGAGTGCCCACGCGAGCCAGCGCACGTCATAGCCGTTCACCTGGTAGGTATTGAGGGCCCAGACCAGCCCCGCGAGCAGGCACGCCGCGGCGGGGCTCGGCAGACCCTGGAAAAAGCGCTTGTCGGCGACGTCGAGCGTCGTGTTGAAGCGCGCGAGCCTGAGCGCCGCGCACGCGCAATAGACGAAGGCCGCGATCCAGCCGAGCTTGCTCGAAAGCCACGGCCCGAGGACGGAGGCCTTGTCCACCAGCGCGAAGTCCTGCAGCGCCCAGACGTAGACGACGAGCGCGGGCGCGACGCCGAACGAAACCATGTCGGCGAGGCTGTCGAGCTCGGCGCCGAAGGCGCTCTGCGTGCGCGTCAATCGCGCCACCCGCCCGTCGAGCCCGTCGAACACCATGGCGACGAAGATCGCGATCGCCGCGTGCTCGAAGCGCCCGCTCATCGCCTGCACGATCGCGTAGAAACCGGCGAAGAGCGCGATGATGGTGAAGAGATTGGGCAGCCAGTAGATGCCGCGCCGGGCGAAGCGCGTCTTGATGAAGAGCTTGCTTTCCCGCGGCTCGTACATCGTTCCCTACTCAGGGCAGCAGCGCGAGTACCGTTTCGGTCGCATACACCTTGTCGCCGATGCTCGCGCGCGGCACGGCGGCCGGCGGCAGATAGACGTCCACGCGCGAGCCGAAGCGGATGAACCCGAAACGCTCGCCGCGCGCGAGCTTCTGCCCGGCCCTGGCGTAGCAGAGGATGCGTCGCGCGATGAGACCGGCGATCTGCACGCACGTTACGTCCTCGCCCGACGGCGTGCGGATCCACAGCGCGGCGCGCTCGTTCTCGAGGGACGCTTTCGACATCATGGCATTGATGAACTTGCCGCGGTGATACCACGTGTCCCGGATCTCGCCGTCGACCGGACTGCGGTTCGAGTGCGCGTTGAAGACGTTCATGAAGACGCTCATCTTGAGCGCGTCGCGGTTGAGATAGGGATCCTGCGCGCGCTCGACCGCGACGATGCGGCCGTCTGCCGGGGCCAGCACCGCGCGCGGGTCGTCCGGCATCCGGCGCGGCGGATCGCGGAAGAACTGCACCACGAAGAGCGCGACGAGCCACAGCGGCAGCGCCCACCAGAAGCCGGCGAAGGCGTGGACCGCTGCCGCGAGCGCGAGCGAAACCGCGACATGGACCCAGCCTTCACGGGCGATCAGGGGATGGGGATAACGTCTCACGAGCTGGGTATCCGCTTAGCGGACCGTCACTCCGGCGAAAGCCGGAATCCAGGCGCGTGCCGGATGCCGGTTTTCACCGGCAAGACGGGCATCGTCGGATGGACGCGACAAGCGCAACCTAGTTCCGCGACTGATCCACCAGGCGGTTCTTCTTGATCCACGGCATCATGTCGCGCAGCTTCGCCCCGACCGCTTCCACCTGGTGCGACATGCCGATGCGGCGCATCGCCTTGAGCGTCGCGGCGCCGGCCTTGTGCTCGAGAATGAATTCCTTCGCGAACTGCCCGGTCTGGATCTCGTGCAGGATTTTCTTCATCTCGGCACGGACCTGCTCGTTGATGATGCGGGGCCCGCGCGTGAAGTCGCCGTACTCCGCGGTGTTCGACACCGAATACCGCATGTTGGCGATGCCGCCTTCGTAGATCAGGTCCACGATCAGCTTCACTTCGTGGAGGCACTCGAAGTAGGCCATCTCCGGCGCGTAGCCCGCGTCCACCAGTGTCTCGTACCCGGCCTGGATGAGCGCGGTGAGCCCCCCGCACAGCACGACCTGCTCGCCGAAGAGGTCGGTCTCGCACTCCTCGCGGAACGTCGTTTCGATGACGCCGGCGCGTGCCGCGCCGATGGCCGCGGCGTAGGAGAGCGCCACGTCGCGCGCCTTCTTCGACGCATCCTGCGCCACTGCGATCAGCGACGGCACGCCGCCGCCCTGCGTGTAGGTCGAGCGCACGAGATGCCCGGGCCCCTTGGGCGCGATCATGATGACGTCGAGATCCGCGCGCGGCTCGATCTGCTTGAAGTGGATGTTGAAGCCGTGCGCGAAGGCGAGCGTCGCGCCGTCCTTGATGTTGGGCTCGATCTCATCGTGATAGACCTGCGGGTGGTGCTCGTCCGGCAGCAGGATCATTACGAGATCCGCGCCTTTCACCGCGTCGCCCACTTCCTTCACCGGGAGGCCCGCTTTCTTGGCCTTGCCCCACGAGGCGCCGTCCTTGCGCACCCCGACCGTCACCTTGACCCCGGAGTCCTTGAGATTGTTGGCGTGCGCGTGCCCCTGCGAGCCATAGCCGATGATCGCCACGTGCTTGCGCTTGATGAGCGACAGGTCGGCATCTTTGTCGTAATAGATCTTCATCGTTCTCCCTCGTTAAACCCGGAACGGGCCGGCTAGACCCGCAGCACGCGGTCGCCGCGTCCGATGCCGGATGCGCCGGTGCGCACGGTCTCCAGTATCGCGGTGCGGTCGATCGCGCTCAAGAATGCGTCGAGCTTGGACCCGGTGCCCGTCAGCTCGATCGTGTAGTCCTTTTCGGTGACATCGATGATGCGCCCGCGGAAGATGTCGGCCATGCGCTTCATCTCCTCGCGGTCCTTGCCGATCGCGCGCACCTTCACCAGCATCAGCTCGCGCTCGATGTGGTCGCCGTCGGAGAGATCGACCAGTTTCACGACGTCGATCAGCTTGTTCAACTGCTTCGTGATCTGCTCGATCACCTCGTCCGAGCCGTTGGTTACGACCGTCATGCGCGACAGCGTCGGGTCCTCGGTCGGGGCGACGGTGAGCGATTCGATGTTGTAGCCGCGCGCGGAGAAGAGCCCCGCGACGCGCGACAGCGCGCCGGCCTCGTTTTCGAGGAGCACGGAGATGATGTGTCTCATACCAGTATCATTTCGGAAAGCCCCTTGCCGCCGGGCACCATCGGGAACACGTTCTCCGTCTGGTCGGTGATGAAATCCATGAACACGAGATCGTGCTTGCGGGAGAACGCCTCCTTGAGCGCGGGCCCGACGTCCTCGGGCTTCTCGATGCGCATGCCGACGTGGCCGTAGGACTCGGCGAGGCGCACGAAGTCGGGCAGCGCGTCCATGTACGATTCGGCGTAGCGGTTGCCGTGGAAGAACTCCTGCCACTGCCGCACCATGCCCATGTACTTGTTGTTGAGGTTCACGATCTTGATCGGGAGCCGGTACTGCTTGCAGGTCGAGAGCTCCTGGATGCACATCTGGATGCTCGCTTCCCCCGTCACGCAGGCGACCTCGGCCTGCGGGTGCGCGAGCTGCGCGCCCACCGCCGCCGGCAGCCCGAACCCCATCGTGCCGAGCCCGCCGGAATTGATCCAGCGCCGCGGCTTCTCGAACTTGTAGAACTGCGCCGCCCACATCTGATGCTGGCCGACGTCGGACGTGACGTAGGCCTCACCCTTGGTGACCTCGTAGAGCTTCTCGATCACGTACTGCGGCTTGATGAGCGGGCTCGAGCGGTCGTACTTGAGGCAGTCGCGGCCGCGCCACAGCTCGATCTGCGTCCACCACGTCTTGAGCGCCTCCTGGTCGGGCCGCACCTTGGCGGCTTCGAGCTGGCGCACCAGCTCGCGCAGCACCTCCCGCACGTTGCCGACGATCGGGATATCGACCTTGACCCGCTTCGAGATCGAGGAGGGATCGATGTCGATGTGGATGATGGTGCGCGGCTCTTCGAAGAAGTGCTTGGGGTTGCCGATCACGCGGTCGTCGAAGCGCGCCCCGATCGCGAGCAGCACGTCGCAGTGCTGCATCGCCATATTCGCTTCGTAGGTGCCGTGCATGCCGAGCATGCCGACGAACTGGCGGTCGGTCGCCGGATAGCCGCCGAGGCCCATCAGCGTGTTGGTGCACGGGAAGCCCAGCATGCGCACGAGCTGCGTCAGCTCCTGGGCTGCGTCCCCGAGGATGACGCCACCGCCGGTGTAGACCATCGGCCGCTGCGCTGCCATCAGGACCTGGATCGCTTTCTTGATCTGGCCCGGGTGCCCCTTGATGACCGGGTTGTAGGAGCGCAGCGAGATGGTTTCGGGGTAGTTGAACTCGGTCTTGGCAACCGTGATGTCTTTCGGAATATCGACCACCACGGGGCCGGGCCGCCCGGTGGAGGCGATGTAGAACGCCTTCTTCATCGTGAGCGCGATGTCGCGCACGTCCTTCACCAGGAAGTTGTGCTTCACGCAGGGGCGCGTGATCCCCACCGTGTCGCATTCCTGGAAAGCGTCCTGCCCGATCGCGTGCGTGGGAACCTGACCGGTGATGATGACGAGCGGGATCGAATCCATGTAGGCCGTCGCGATGCCGGTGACGGCATTGGTGACGCCCGGGCCGGAGGTCACCAGCGCGACGCCCACCTTGTCGGTGGAACGGGCGTAACCGTCGGCGGCGTGCACGGCCCCCTGCTCGTGGCGGACAAGGATATGCTTGACGGCGTTCTGCTTGAAGAGCTCGTCGTAGATGAAGAGCACCGCCCCGCCGGGATAGCCGAAAACGTATTCGACGCCCTCTTCCTGCAGGCATCGGATGACGATTTCGGCACCGGTGAGTTCCATAAGCGCGGAGAAGAAACGAGAAAACTTAAGACATTACCGGGTGGCCGCGCTTTGGTCAAGCAAAATATCCCTGTAAACAGCATGATAGACCGCTTCATCGAGCGCGATGACGGCGCGTTTGCGGCTCGGGATCGATTTGCTAAGATGCCCCGACGCGGCGGAAAGTGGGCGACGCGATCGTCACGATCAATAAAAAGGCAACCCACTGGCTACCTATAAAGAACTCGCGGACTTCCTCGCGGAAGTAGAGCGGCGCGCCTTCAAGCAGGCGCTGTTCGCCGTCCGCGACGAGGAGACGGCACTGGACATCGTTCAGGATGCGATGCTCAAGCTGACCGAGCGCTACTCGGTGCGGCCGCTCGCTGAACTGCCGCTGCTCTTTCAGCGCATCCTGCAGAACGCGATCCGCGATTTCTACCGCCGGCAGAAAGTCCGCTCGCTGTGGACGACGCCGCTCTCCTCGCTTTTCGGCGCGGAGAGCGATGAGGACTTCGATCCGCTCGAAACTTTGGAAGCGGCGGGCGGCTCGAACGCGGAGGCGCCGGCCGAGCAGCTCGAGCGTGCGCAAATCGTTGCCGCCATTGAAAAAGCGCTGGAAAGGCTGCCGGCGCGTCAACGCCAGGCTTTCCTGCTGCGTTACTGGGAAGAAATGGACGTCGCGGAAGCGGCGAAAGCAATGGGTTGCTCCGAGGGGAGTGTGAAGACGCACTGCTCCAGGGCAACCCACGCCCTTGCCGTGATGCTGCAGAAACAGGGGATCAAGCTATGAACGAGCCAAACGACGAACTGGCGCGCAGAATCGCCCGGCATCTCGATTTCAGCGCCGATCACGTGAGCCCGTCCACCCGCGAGCGCCTGCTCGAAGCGCGCAAGCACGCGCTGTCGCGCTTTCAGGAGCCCGCGCGCGGGTATGCGTGGGCCGGGGGCGCCCTGGCGCGGTGGGGCGATCACCACTTCCTCGCTCCGCGCTATCTGATCGCGGCCGCGGCGCTCGTCGCCGCGCTGGGCGGCATCGCCTGGTGGCAGAGCCTCCAGAACGGCTCGAGCATCGCCAACGAGCTGGCCGAGATCGACGCCGGGCTCCTCACCGACGAGCTGCCGATCAACGCCTATCTCGACAAGGGGTTCGATTCGTGGCTAAAACGCTCGTCGCGCTGATCGTCTGGCTATGTCTCGCCTTCCCCGGTCCCGCCGCCCAAGTCAAGCCCGAAGCTAAGAAGCCCCCCCGGCCGGCCTGGTCGGAGCTGACGCCGGCGCAGCGTGAGATCCTGGCGCCCCTCGCGCCCGAGTGGGACCAGATGGACACCGTTCGGCGCAAGAAGTGGGTCGGCATCGCGGAGCGTTACCCCAAGATGAAGCCCCAGGAGCAGCAGCGCTTGCAGAAGCGCATGCGCGACTGGGCTGCGCTTACGCCCGAGCAACGCAACGCGGCGCGCGAGAAGTACCAGAAGCTGAAGCAGATGAAGCCGGACGAGCGGCAGGAGCTGCGCAGCGAGTGGGAGCGCTACCAGCGCGCCCTCGCGCAGCAGCAGCAACGCCGCGGCGCGCCGCTCGACGCCACGCTGACCGATCCCCCGGGCGCGAATCCCGAGGCGGAGCAGGCCGAGTCCGGCCAATCGGCTCAGTGACGGAAGAGGGCGCGCCGGCCGGCTTCGGCCGCCGGCTCGGGAGCCTCGTCTACGAATCGCTGCTCGTCGCGGCGGTTGCGCTCGCCGGCATGCTGCCGGTCGCTCTCCTCACGGAAAGCTGGTCTCCCGACTGGAAGCGGCCGTTCAACCAGCTCTACCTTGCCACGCTCGTCGGGGCGTATTTCGTGTGGCAATGGCTGCGCGGCGGTCAGACGCTCGCGATGAAGACGTGGCGGCTCAAGCTCGTGATGCGGGACGGTACGGCGCTCACCCCGGTCGTCGCGGTGCGCCGCTACCTGCTCGCGCTCGTGGGCGCGGCGCTCGGCGGCGCCGGCTTTCTCTGGGCGCTCTTCGACCGCGATCGCCAGTTCCTGCACGATCGGCTCGCCGGCACGAAAATCATCTGCGTTCCTGCAGCCAGATCATCCCCACCGCCACGCTGAGGAAGATCAGCGTCGGAACGATCGCGCTCACCGCCGCGGGCCAGTCGTTGAGCAGCCCGAGGTGGCCGAAAAGCCGGTTGAGGAAGTGAAAGGCGAGACCGAGCATGATGCCGGCGAAGATCTTGCCGCCGACGCCTCCCTGCCGCCGCTGGAAGTAGGCGAACGGCAGCGCGAGCAGCATCATGACCAGTACCGCGACCGGATACATCAGCTTGTTCCATAGCGCGATCTCGTAGCGCAGCGCCTTCTGCCGGTTCTCCTTGAGATGCTGCGCGTAGTTGTAGAGGCTCCACGCCGACATCTGCTCGGGCTTCACGAGAAGCACGTTGAGAAGGCGCGGCTCGAGCACCGACTGCCAGCTCGCCTCCGCGAGACGGCTCACGCGGGCCCTCTGTCCCTCGAACGTGGTCTGGACGACGTCGCTCAGGAGCCAGCGGCGCTCGCTCTGATAGTCGCCGCGCTGCGCGAAGCTCAACTGGCGCAGGCGGAACTCGCGGTCGAATTCGTAGATCTTGACGCCCTTCAGGCTCGCGTCCGGCCGCACCTCCTGCACGTTGATGAAGCTCAAGCCGTCCTTGATCCACAGCCCCGAGCGGAATTCCTGCGCAACGATGCCGGTGATCGCCTGCGAGCGGATGCGTTGCGCGAACTGCTCGCTCGGCGGCCCGATGAACTCGCCGAACGCGAAGGTGAGGATCGCGAAGAGCGCGCCGACCGCGCCCAGCATCCCGGCCATGCGCGAGATCGAGACCCCGGACACGCGCATCACCGTGTACTCGGAGCTCGCGACGAGCTGCGCCAGGGCGAAGAGCGTGCCGATCAGCGCCGCGATGGGAAAAAGCTCGTACACGTGATTGGGTACCGAGAGCAGCACGTGCACCATGATGTGCCGGAGCTGGTAGGCGCCGCGGCCGAGATCCTTGATCTGCTCGACGAGATCGAAGAAGGCGAACAGGACGAGGAGCGCCGCCATCACCAGCGCGGTCGCCGCGATGACTTCCTTCGCGATGTAGCGCCGCAGCGTTCTCATCGCACCAGCCGGAAGAGCGAGAAGACCATGATGCGCCGGTAGAAAAGCGCGATCAGCACGGCCGCCATGAGCGCGTGCACGCCCAGCATCCCGGTCGCGACGTCGATGCGCGACTGCGCGATGGAGGCCTGCATGATCGAAAGGAGATTGCTGTAGGTGGCGTAGATCAGGAGCGCGAGCAGCAGATTGAGCGAGCGCCCGGCGCGCGGATTCACGAAGGAGAGCGGGATCGCGAGCAGCGTGAGGAGCAGCGCCGAGACCGGAAGCCCGATACGCCAGGAAAGCTCGGCCATGTTGGGCGGCGTGCGATTCGCGAGGAGATCCGGCGTGGGCGTCGTCTTGGTGGTCGGCGCCCGCGCGACGAGCTCGGACGCTTCGATGCGCATCGCATAGCGCTCGAATTCCGCGATGCGGTATTCGGTCGTCCCCGGCTCGCCCTCGTAGCGCCGGCCGTTCACGAGCACGAGAAAGCGGTCGCCGTTCGGCATCGTTTCCTGGAAGCCCTGCGCCGCCACGATCACGCCGGTGCGCTTGTGCTGGGTCGAGCTCACGAAGACGTTGGCGACGAGATTCTCCTTCCCCGACACCTCCTCGACGAAGTACACGCGGTCGGCGTGGCGCGATTCGCGAAAGACGCCGGGCGAGACGGCCGACACGTCGTCGCGGCTTTCCATCAGGCGGCGGAATTCCTCCGCCTTGGTGACCGCCCACGGCGAGAGCGCGAGCGAGAGCAGCGCGATGGTGAAGACCAGCGGAAGCGCGAAGACGAGCACCGGCCGCACCCACTGCGTCAGGCTCACGCCGCAGGAAAACCACACGATCATTTCGGAATCGCGGTAGCTGCGCGTCAACGTCATCAGCACCGCGATGAAGAGCGTGATCGAAAGGAGCACCGGCAGGTAACTCAACATCGTGAGGCCGAGCAGCGCGACGACGCCCGAGGAGGTGATCGCGCCGCTCGCCGCCTGGCCGAGAAAACGCACGAGCTGGGTCGTCAGCGTGATGCCGAGCAGCACGAGAAACGTGCCGAGCGCGACGGTTGCGAGTTCTCGCAGCAGAGCTTTGCGGAAGACCATGCGCGCGCTTTACATTTGGAGAAGAATCCGCGGATAATCAGCGGTCTATATCGCTATCACGGGATGGGAGCCGAGCGTGGAATTTAGCATAAAAAGTACCGCACCGGGTCAGACCAAGAGCGGCTGCGCGGTCGTCGGCGTCTTCGAATCACGCAAGCTCACGCAGGCCGCGGCATCGCTCGACCGCGACGCCAGGGGCTACTTGAAGAGCATCGTCGAGCGCGGCGACATGGACGGCAAGCTCGGCGCGACGCTCGTGCTGCACAACGTTCCGAACGTCGCGTGCGAGCGCGTGATGCTGGTCGGGCTGGGCCCCGAATCGGGATTTGCCGAGAAGCAGTATCGGGAGGCGGTCGGCGCCGCGATCCGCACGTTGAATTCGACCGGCGCATCGGATGCCTCGCTCCATCTCACCGAGATCGCGAGCCTGAAGCGCGACATCAAATGGCGCGTGGCAACCGCGGTGGCGGTGGCGGGCGAGGCGGTTTACCGCTTCGACCAGATGAAGAGCAAGACGGAATCGCCACGGCCTGCGTTGCGCCGGCTCGCGCTCGGCGCGGGAACGAAGAGCGCGGTGCGGCGTGCAACTGCCGGCCTCGAGGAAGGGCTCGCCATCTCGCACGGCGTCAGCCTCGCCAAGGACCTCGGCAATCTGCCGCCCAACGTCTGCACGCCCACCTACCTCGCCGAGCAGGCGCGCGAACTCGCCAAGCGCTATCGCATGAAGGCGACCGTGCTCGAGCGCGACGAAATGGAGAAGCTCGGCATGAACGCGCTCCTCGCGGTCGCGCAGGGCAGCGCGCAGCCGCCGAAGCTGATCGTGCTCGAACATCGCGGCGGCGCCCGGACGCAGAAGCCGATCGTGCTGGCCGGCAAGGGCATCACCTTCGACACCGGCGGCATTTCGCTCAAGCCCGCGCCCGACATGGACGAAATGAAGTTCGACATGTGCGGGGCCGCATCCGTGCTGGGCGCGCTCAAGGCGGTGGGCGAGCTGCGGCTCCCGATGAACGTCATCGGCATCATTCCCACCACCGAGAACATGCCGGGCGGGCGGGCCGCGAAGCCCGGCGACATCGTGACCACGATGTCGGGCCAGACGGTGGAGATCCTCAACACCGACGCGGAAGGCCGTCTCATTCTGTGCGACGCGCTCACCTACGCCGAGCGCTATGAGCCCGCCGCGGTCATCGATATCGCCACGCTGACCGGCGCCTGCGTGATCGCGCTGGGGCACGTCGCCTCCGGGCTCTACGCCAACGACGAGGCGCTCGCGAAGGAAATTCTCGCGGCCGCCGACGCGGCGTTCGACCGGGCGTGGCAGATGCCGCTCTGGGACGATTATCAGGAGCAGTTGAAGAGCAATTTCGCGGATTTCGCCAACATCGGCGGACGGCCCGCGGGCAGCGTCACGGCGGCGTGCTTTCTCGCGCGCTTCACCAAGAAGTATCGCTGGGCGCACCTCGACATCGCGGGCACCGCGTGGAAGAGCGGCAAGGAGAAAGGCGCGAGCGGACGGCCGGTGCCGCTGCTCACGCAGTTCCTGCTCGCGCGCGCCGGACGCAAGTGACGCAGATCGATTTCTATACCCGCGTCGAGGACAAATTACGTACCGCGTGCCGTCTCGCGGCAAAGGCTTACGGCGCCGAGCTCCGCGTGCTGGTCTGCTGTCCGGATGCGGAAACCGCGACGCGTTTCGATCGCCTGCTGTGGACCACACCCGCGATCGGGTTCGTTCCGCATTGCCTTGCAGCCGACCCGCTCGCGCCGCGGACGCCGATCGTGATCGACCACGCCGACTCGGCGCCGACGCACGATGAGGTGCTGCTCAACCTGAAGCCGGAGTGGCCGCCGCACTTCAGCCGTTTCCAGCGCCTGATCGAGATCGTGAGCGTCGACGAGGCGGACCGGCAGCGCGCGCGCGCGCGCTACAAGTTCTATCGCGACCGCGGCTACGAAATCCGCACCCACGATCTCTCGAAGACAGGTCCGCAGTGAGCGTGGGCGACGAGGACGGCGGGGACCTCCTCAAGCGGGCGGACGCGCTGCTCGCCCGCCATCGCCCGCCAGCGCGCTCGAATCCGTCGAGTGCGCGTGCGACCGAAGCGGAACCCGATGACGCTGCCGGAATTCCGACCCTCACCGATATCGTCGAGGCCCCGGAGTGGACGCCGCGCATCTCGATCGACGATACCTCCGCACAGACCCGGAATTCCGGGTCTGTCCCCGAGCCCGGTCCCGAGCCCGCGAAATCCGCCGAAGCTGAAAGCACGCAACCGGTTCCGCCCGTGGAGGAAGCGCATGAGCGCGCCCCCGAGATCGAAGTGATCTCGCGCGTGCAGGCGCAGAACCGCGAGCACGCGGTGTATCTGCGGCTGCGCAAGGAGCTGGACGAGCAGATCGCCGGCATCGTGCACGGCCGTTTCATGCCCGAGATCGGCGCGCTGCTCGATCAGGCGATCAACAGGATTTCGCGGGAACTCAACGCCAACATCTCGAGCATCGTGCGCGTCTCCGTCGCGGAGGCGCTGCGGAAAGAGCTGGATGCCGCACGGCCTGCGCTCGAGGACAGGCGCGGCGCCGAAGCGCAAACGCCCTCCGGTATAATCCCCGGCTTTTCCGAACCGCCGCTCCTTCCCCCGCGCATGGAACTGCCCAAGAGCTTCGAGCCGCCCGAGATCGAGGCGCGCTGGTACGCGCAATGGGAAAACAGCGGGTATTTCCGCGCCGGTCTCGACCTCACCAATCCGCGCAGCTACTGCATCCTGCTGCCGCCGCCCAACGTCACCGGCACGCTGCACATGGGTCACGCGTTCCAGCACACGCTGATGGACGCCTTGACGCGCTATCACCGCATGCGCGGCTTCAACACGCTGTGGCAGCCCGGCACCGATCACGCCGGCATCGCGACGCAGATCGTGGTGGAGCGCCAGCTCGAAGCGGAAGGCACATCGAGCCGCGCGCTCGGGCGCGAAGGGTTCGAAGCCCGCGTGTGGCAGTGGAAGGAGCAGTCGGGCTCGACGATCACGCGCCAGATGCGGCGCCTCGGCGCGTCCTGCGACTGGGAGCGCGAGCGCTTCACCATGGACGAGGGCCTCTCGCGCACCGTCACCGAAGTGTTCGTGCGGCTCTACGAGGACGGCCTCATCTATCGCGGCAAGCGGCTCGTCAACTGGGATCCGGTACTGAAGACCGCCGTCTCGGATCTCGAAGTGGAGTCGCGCGAGGAAGAGAGTCACCTGTGGGTGATCCGCTATCCGTTCGCGGAAGGCGAAGGCCATCTCGAGGTCGCGACCACGCGGCCCGAAACCATGCTGGGCGACGTGGCAGTCGCCGTGAATCCCGTCGATGACCGCTACCAGCACCTGATCGGTGCCCGCGTGATCCTGCCGCTCACCGGCCGCACCATTCCGGTGATCGCCGACGAGTACGTCGATCCCGAGTTCGGCACCGGCTGCGTCAAGATCACGCCCGCGCACGACTTCAACGACTACCAGGTGGGATTGCGGCACCGACTCCACCCGCTCAACATCTTCACGCCCGAGGCCCGGATCAACGAGAACGGCCCCGCGGCGTACCGCGGCATGGACCGCTTCGAGGCGCGCGTGCGGATCCTTTCCGATCTCCAGGCGCAGGGGCTGCTCGCCGACGCCAAGCCGCACAAGATGATGGTGCCGCGCTGCGGGCGCACCGATGCGGTGGTCGAGCCGTACCTGACCGACCAGTGGTTCGTGAAGATGGACACCCTCGCGCGCGCCGGCCTCGATGCGGTCGAGCGCGGCGACGTACGCTTCGTGCCGGAGAACTGGACGACCACCTACAACCAGTGGCTCACCCACATCCAGGACTGGTGCATCTCCCGCCAGCTCTGGTGGGGACATCGCATCCCCGCGTGGTACGACGCGGAAGGCAACGTCTACGTCGCGCGCACCCGGGAAGAAGCGCAGGCGCAATACGATGCGGCGCGCGCGCAGCGCATCCAGGCCGGCGAAGTGATCGATGCGGCACCCCTCAAGCGCGACGAGGACGTGCTCGATACGTGGTTCTCCTCCGCGCTGTGGCCGTTCTCCACCCTCGACTGGACGCCCGATTATCCGCGCAGATCCAATCCCGCGCTCGACCTCTATCTCCCCTCTTCCGTCCTCGTGACCGGCTTCGACATCATCTTCTTCTGGGTCGCGCGGATGATCATGATGACGCTCTACGCGACGGGCAAGGTGCCGTTCCGCGAAGTGTACGTGCACGGGCTGATCCGCGATGCCGAAGGCCAGAAGATGTCGAAGTCGAAGGGCAACGTGCTCGATCCCATCGATCTCATCGACGGCATCGGTCTCGAGGCGCTGGTCGCGAAGCGCACCTCGGGGCTCATGGACCCGCGGCAGGCCGAATCGATCGAGAAGCGCACGCGCCGCGAGTTTCCGAACGGCATACCGGCGTTCGGGACGGACGCGCTGCGCTTCACCTTCGCGAGCCTGGCTTCCCCCGGCCGCGACATCAAGTTCGATCTCGCGCGCTGCGACGGCTATCGCAATTTCTGCAACAAGCTGTGGAACGCGACGCGGTTCGTCCTCATGAACTGCGAAGGCAAGGACACCGGGCTCGACGAATCGCGGCCGCTCGAGCTCTCCACGGTCGATCGCTGGATGGTGAGCCGGTTGCAGCGCGCCGAGCGCGAGGCGCGCGAAGCCTTCCGCGAGTACCGCTTCGACAATCTCGCGCGCGCGATCTACCAGCTCGTGTGGGACGAGTACTGCGACTGGTACGTCGAGCTCGCGAAAGTGCAGATCGCGGGCGGCAACGACGCGCAGTGCCGTGCGACCCGGCGCACGCTCACGCGCGTGCTCGAATCGATCCTGCGCCTCGCCCACCCGGTCATTCCCTTCATCACCGAGGAATTGTGGCAGCGCGTGGCACCGCTCGCCGGCAAGTCGGGGGCGACCATCATGCTGCAGCGCTATCCGGAGCCCGATCCGACGCGCATCGACGAAGCGGCCGAGCGCGAAATCGAGACGCTCAAGCAGATGGTGACCGCGTGCCGCACGCTGCGCGCCGAGATGAACATCGGCCCTTCGCAGAAGGTACCGCTCATCGTGCAGGGCGAGCGCGAGCGCCTCGCGGGCTTCGTGCCTTATCTCATGGCCCTCGCGCGGCTGTCGGAAGTGGTGATCGAGCGCGCGCTGCCGCCGATGGACGCGCCGGTCCTCATCGTGGGCGATTGGCGACTCGTGCTGAAGGTGGAAATCGACGTCGCCCAGGAGCGCGCGCGCCTCGAGAAGGAGATCGCCCGCCTCGAGGTGGAGATCGCGAAAGCGCAGGCGAAGCTCGCCAATCGCAATTTCGTCGAGCGCGCCCCGGCGCCGGTCGTCGCGCAGGAGAAGCAGCGGCTCGCGAGCCACACCGCGACACTCGCGCAGCTCCAGGCGCAGCTTTCCAAGCTCACCGAGCGGGTTTAACCTTCATCCCCGCCTTCAATCGTCGCCCCGCTTTCGGTCGTCATCCCGGCGCAAGCCGGGATCCAGTGCAGCAGCGTCTGGATTCCGGATAGCCCTCGCGCTTCCGGAATGACGCGCTTGCGCTATTCCTGCGGTAGCGATGAATTGCGGGCGAGCAGCGGGCGGCCCACCGCACGGCGCACGACGGCCACGAAGTCCTCCGGTCCAAGCCCCGCGATATCGGTCGGACGGCTCCTGAAGAACCATTCCACTTTGCGTGCGAGCCGGCTCATGGGCACATCGCGCAGCGCCGCCTCGAGATCCGGGATCAGGCTCGGCGGCCGCGCCGTGATGTCGCCGTGGAACCACACCTGCCGGATCGTCTGCGTCATCATGTCGAGCATGACCGTCGCGCGGAGCAGCCCGCCGGGATGACTCTCCGCGGCTTCGAGCAGCGGCATTTCGGACGCCGGCCGCGCGTGCAACTGGATCCACGCCGGCGCATCGATGGCGCGCAGCGCCGCCTCATAGCGCGCATGTTCGGAGAGCGTGAGATCGCCTTCCGCGAACTCGACGCCGAAGTCGCTTTCGTAGGCTTCGAAGAGATTGCGCTTGACGAGCGCCGTTTCGGGCGTGCGACCCAAGAGCGCCTTGAGGGTCGTCTCGCGCGCCTCCATCATCGCGCGCGCAACGTCAGACGGCTTGGAGGCCGGCAGCCGCAGCACGCGAGCAGCCGTCTCGCGGTCGGCATCGACGAAGAGCATGCCCTGGAACAGCACGGCGTTGCCGTCGCTCACGAAGCCGGCGGTCGCGATGCGCTTCCCGTCCACTTCGATTTCGCTTCCCGCGCGGTGGCGGGCATCGACGCCGAGCGCGCTGATCGCGGCCGCCGCTGCATGGCACAGGCGCCGCGACAACGCCGGCGCACCGTCCGGACCGACGTCGCGCGCGTGAAGGTAGAGCTCCCAGCCGAGCTGCCGCTCGTCCGTGTAGCACGCCGCCCCGCCCGTGATCCGTCGCTGCACCGCGATGCCGCGCGCGCGGCAGCCGTCGATGTCGAATTCCTGCTCCGCGCTGTGACGCACCCCCAGGAGCGCCGAGGCGGTATAGCGCAGAAAACGGAGGGTACTCGGAATTTCCTCGGCGCGGCGTGACTCGAGCAGCGCGCGGTTGAGCGCGATGTTCTGCGCCGCAGAACGCAACCCGGTATCGATGAGCCGCCAGTTGTCCGCCACCGTACCCTCGCGTGCATGGACTCGGCCGCGCTTTGGGCACGCCGTGCGCGTGTTCCAACGCGCGGGTCACTGCGGCGGCTTACGCCGCCCGCACCGACGCTACTTCTTCTTCATGAAAAAGACGAACTCGCTCGCCGCGGTTTCGGACGCAAGCAGCGCATTGCCCGTCTGCTTGGAGAACGCCTGGAAATCCTTGACCGACCCGGGATCGGTCGCGCGGACCTTCAGCACCTGGCCGGAGGCCATGTCGGTCAGCGCCTTCTTCGTCCTCAGGATCGGCAGCGGGCAGTTCAGCCCCCGCGCATCGAGCTCCTTGTCGAAATGCATGCCGGTCTCTCGCGATATCGATGTGCGGATTATAGACGTTTGATAAGTCGTTGTGCCTTATGCCCAAAAGGTGGGGACCCCGCTCGACGCGTGGAAATCGCGCCACCTGCGGCCCGACTTGTAGTAGCTTCTCGTCTTCGTGAGGGGAGCGATGCGCCGATGAATGACGACAACGACGAAAAGAACCGGCCGCCCGCGGCGGTGCCGCTGCGCGAAGCGTTCTGGTACTGGTTCAGGCTGGGCTTCATCAGTTTCGGCGGGCCGACGGGACAGATCGCGATCATGCACCAGGAGCTGGTCGAGCGCCGCCGCTGGATCTCGGAGCGCCGCTTCCTGCACGCGCTCAATTACTGCATGGTGCTGCCGGGGCCGGAGGCAACGCAGCTGGCGACCTACATCGGGTGGCTCATGCACCGCACGCCGGGCGGCATCATCGCCGGAACGCTCTTCGTTCTGCCGTCGCTCTTCATCCTGATCGCGCTCTCGTGGATCTACATGGCTTACGGCAACGTGCCGGCGATCGCGGGCATCCTCTACGGGATCAAGCCGGCGGTGACGGCGATCGTCGTCTTCGCCGCCTATCGCATCGGCTCGCGCGCGCTCAAGAACTTCGTGCTGTGGCTCGTCGCCGCCGCGGCCTTCATCGCGATTTTCGCCTTCCACGTGCCGTTTCCCTACATCGTGCTCGCGGCCGGCATCATCGGCTACATCGGTGGCCGCATTGCACCCGACAAGTTCGCCGTCGGCGGCGGACACGGCACCGCGGGGAAGCGCTACGGCGCCGCGCTGATCGATGACGATACGCCCACGCCCCCGCACGCGCGCTTCGCGTGGCCGCGACTCGTCCGGATCTGCATCGTGAGCTTTGCGCTGTGGCTCGGCGCAATCGGGACGCTCTATGCGCTCTACGGCTGGGAGGCGACGCTCACGCAGATGGGGTGGTTCTTCACGAAAGCCGCGCTGCTCACCTTCGGCGGCGCCTACGCCGTGCTGCCCTACGTCTACCAGGGCGCCGTCGAGCACTACGGCTGGCTCACCGCGACGCAGATGATCGACGGGCTCGCGCTCGGCGAGACGACGCCCGGCCCGCTCATCATGGTGGTGACTTTCATCGGCTTCGTCGGCGGATGGGTGAAGGAGGTGTTGGGCCCGGATTCCCTCTTTCTCGGCGCGGCGCTCGCCGCCACGCTCGTCACCTACTTCACATTCCTGCCGAGCTTCGTCTTCGTTTTCGCCGGCGCGCCGCTCGTCGAATCCACCCACGGCAACATCAAGTTCACCGCACCGCTCACCGGCATCACCGCCGCGGTCGTCGGCGTGGTGCTGAACCTCGCGGTCTTTTTCGCATGGCACGTGCTGTGGCCGGAAGCGAGCGCGGCCGAACCGTTTGCGGGCCGCTTCGAGTGGATGACGCTCGCCATCGGCATCGCGGCGGGCATCGCGCTGTTCCGCTTCGGCGTGGGGATCATTCCCCTGATCGGCGCCTGCGGCCTGGCGGGCCTCCTCTACACGCTGGCCAAGCCGCTCCTCGGCGCGTAAGGCGCCCGTCGTTCGTCCTGAGCGGAGCACCGCGCAGTCGACGGGCGAACCAAAGGCACGAGCGGTTCATGCTTCGATAGACCCGGCACCAACGGCTTTGCTATTTGTCGCGGGCGGGCGGCTTGCCCTGTTCGCGGCGCAGCTCGTCGTTCAACCGTCGCAGTTCGCGCAGCCGCGCCTCGGTCGCCGAGAGCTGGTAGAAATCCCCCTGGCCCGTCTTGAGCGCGATCTGCAACTGCTCGACCGCCGCAGGAATGTTGCCCATGCGCGCGTACGCCTCTCCCTGCGCCCGGTGCTGGGCGAGACGGTTGTTGAGCGTGGCGTAGGCGCGCGCCTGCAGGAGATAGAGCTTGTAATCCTCGCTGTACACCTGAAGCCGCGTCTCCACGAGCTTGAGCGCCGCCTCCGGTCGTCCGCTTTCGAGCAGCGCGTTCGCGTAGTCGTAGGTGAGCGCGCGGTAGTTGGGATAGATCCTGAGTGCCTCCTCGTAGCAGCCGAACGCGCTCCTGGTTTCGCGCCCGACCGCCCGAATGCGGCAGTCGAGCGTGTCGAATACCGGGCTCGACTGGCCCGCCAGCTTGCGCGCGGCGGCGAGCTCCTTCTTCGCCCGCGCGTGCTCGCCCGCTCGCGCGAGACCCACCGCCAGGCCGTAGCGGCTCGCCACTTCACTCAGGAACTTGCGCTCGGCGAGGCTTTGCTCGAACCACTGCACGGCATCGCGCGGCGGCTGCGTTTCCGCGCGGAGTTTCGCCCGGATCAGTTGAAATTCCAGGCTGTCGGGGACCTGGCGATAGGGCAGCGCGTCCACCCGGTTCTGCACGTCCGCGATGCGCTCGAAGGTGAGCGGATGGGTGCGCAGGTAGGCCGGCGCACCGCCTTCGTACACGCGGGTCGCGCGCTGCAGCCGCTCGAAAAACGTCGCCATCGCGCGCGGGTCGAACCCCGCATCCTGCAGGATCTGCACGCCCACGCGGTCGGCCTCGCGCTCGTGCTCGCGGGTGAAGTTGAGCTGGGTCTGGATCGCGCTCGCGGTGCCGAACGCCGCCGCCGCCTCGGCCGCCTGGGAGCTTGCGCGCGCGGCGAGTATCGCAATGGCGAGCGCGGCGAGTGAGGTGAGCTGGCTCTGCCTCTGGCCCGCGATCATGCGCGCGATGTGCCGTTGCGTCACATGCGCGACCTCGTGCGCGAGCACGCTTGCGACTTCGGACTCGCTCTGCGCACTCAGCAGGAGCCCGGTATTGACCCCGATGAATCCGCCGGGCAGCGCGAACGCGTTGATCTGCGGGTCCTGGATCAGGAAGAACTCGAAGTTCTGCCGCGAATCGGGACTCCGCGCGACGAGGCGCTCGCCCAGCGTATTGATGTAATCGATCGCCTCCGCGTCGTCGTAGTAGCTGCGGTCGCGCCGGATCTCGCGCATGATCTGCTCGCCCAGGCGCCGCTCCTGGAGCGGAGAGAAATCGCTCTGGGCGACGTCGCCCAGGTCGGGGAGCCCCTGTGCCGGTGCCCGCGCCACGGCGAAGAGAAAGAGAATCAGGAAGTAACGCCAGCGCATGGTGCTATGATAAACGGGGTACTCTGAGCGTTCCGGACCACGATGTCAAAGCGGGAAAACGGGCTCACGCACTTCGACGCGCGCGGACAGGCGCACATGGTCGATGTCGCGGCCAAGGACGAGACGCACCGTGTGGCGATCGCGCGCGGCCGCATTTCGATGCTGCCCGCGACCCTGAGGCAGATCCGCAGCGGCTCCGCAAAGAAGGGCGATGTGCTCGGCGTCGCGCGACTCGCGGCGATCCAGGCGGCGAAGCGCACCGCCGATCTGATTCCGCTCTGTCACCCGCTCGCACTCACCCGGGTCGACGTGGCCTTCAGGCTCGACGGCAAGGCGCCGGCGGTGGAATGCGAGGCGACCGTCGAGACCGTGGGTCGTACCGGCGTCGAAATGGAAGCGCTGACGGCGGTGAGCGTGGGGCTCCTCACGATCTACGATATGTGCAAGGCGGTCGATCGCGGCATGCGCGTCGAGCGCGTCCACCTGGTGGAGAAAAAAGGCGGCAAATCAGGTCACTGGCGCGCAGGATCGGAAAAGAGTGCCTAGCAGGTCGTTGAAACCCACTGTCACACCGGCGGAAGCCGGTGTCCAGATAACGGGCGCCAACCGGATCGATGCCTTTACTGGATGCCGTCTTTTGCCGGCATGACGAAACAGCGATGCCGGCACAGATTTTTGACCAGCTTATACCGCGATAAAAAAGCCTTGGGTGCGCCTCGCAAGCTCTTTGATAGCATGCCGGAATACATTATATTTTGCTAATGTTCTGGCGGCAGTTCCGCCAGTGATGAACATGAGGAGGCGATCATGAACACTCCACGCAGGACTTTTCTCAAGCTTTCCGGCGGTGCGGGTGCCTTGGCCGTTGCGGCCGCGGCGGGGCTGCTGAAGACGGCAGCGGTGGCAGCGGCCGAATGGAATCAGGACGCGTTCAGCGCCAAAGCGGTCAACGACGCGCTGAAGAGCCTCGGCGCGACGAACCTCATCGAAAGCAGGGACATCGTGATCACCGCGCCGGAAATCGCCGAAAACGGCGCCGTCGTGCCGGTGGCCGTGACGAGCAAGATTCCGAACACGCAGACCATCGCGATCATCGCGGAGAAGAATCCGTTCCCGCTCGCCGCGTCGTTCAACATCGCGGGCGGCGGGGAAGGCTACGTCTCCACCCGGCTCAAGATGGGCGAGACGTCGAACGTGCGCGCGGTGGTGAAGGCGGACGGCAAGTTCTACACCACGGTGAAGGAAGTGAAGGTCACGATCGGCGGCTGCGGCTGATCGGCGGACCCGGGCCCGCCCTGCGGTCGAGCGACTGACGCTCGCGGAACTGAAGTGCGTATAAGACGAGGAGGAGAATTCCGATGGCCGAACCGATGAGAATCCGCGCGACGCTCCAGGGAGACGTCGCGGACGTGCGCATCCTCATGATGCATCCGATGGAAACCGGGCAGCGCAAGGATTCGAAGGGCCAGCTCGTCCCGCAGCACTTCATCAAGAACGTCACCGTGACCCACAACGGCAAGGTCGTGTTCGACGCGCAGTGGAGCCAGGCCGTGTCGCGCAACCCCTTCCTTGGCGTCAAGGTGAAAGGCGCTAAAGTCGGCGACAAGATCGGCGTCACGTGGATCGATAACAAGGGTGACAAGCGCACCGACGAGGTGACCGTCACGGCGCCTTCCTGATCCGGAGCGCCGGCGACGGCGCCGCACCCGTTCTCGATTAATTGCAGTCCGCGCATCGCACAAGACGGACTCCACCCAGGAGGAAGAATGAAGAAATGGCCGCTTCACCTCTTCGCCGCTGCGTGTCTCGGCACGGCGACGGCGTCCGCCCAGGCGCCCGGCAACGATGCGCTCGGCGTCGGGCGCAAGATGCTCGAAGAAGACAATCCCGGAGAGCTCTGGATCGACAAGGGCAAGGCGCTGTTTTATCAGAAGCGCGGCCCGAAGAGCGCCTCGCTCGAGCAGTGCGACTTCGGCCTCGGCCCCGGCAAGCTCGAGGGCGCCGCCGCCCGCCTTCCGCGCTACTTCGCTGATACCGACAAGGTGCAGGATCTGGAGTCGCGGCTCGTGACCTGCATGGTCGAGCTGCAGGGCTTCAAGCGCGAGGACGTCGTCAAGCGGGCGATCAGCCCCGCGGGCAGCGCAGGCTCCGACATCGAAGCGCTCGCGCTCTACATCACCTCGCGCTCGAACGGAATGAAGATGAACGTCCAGCTCCGCCATCCGAAGGAGCATGAGATGTACAAGGCGGGCGAGTATCTCTTCTACCGCCGCAGCGGCCAGACCGACTTCGGCTGCGTCACCTGCCACGGCGAGCCGAACAAGCGCATCCGGCTCCAGGATCTCATCCACATGACGAGCAGGGAAGGCGTGCAGGGTGTCGTGTCGACCTGGCCCGCGTACCGTGGCGCGCATTTCGTCGTGCGCACCATGCAGTGGCGGCTCTACGACTGCTTCTGGCAGATGCGGCTGCCGGAGTTGAGCTACGTTTCGGACGCATCGATCGCGCTCACGACTTATCTTCATTACAACGGGAACGGCGCGGTGATCCGGGTGCCGGGCTTCAAGCGGTGACCAGGCCGCTCACCCTGAGCGGAGCGCAAGCGAAGTCGAAGGGTAGCTTAAATAAACCGTTCGCCCTGAGCCAAGTAAGCCCCGGTAGGGGCAAGGCGTAATGAAGAAACAGGGGGGCTTTGGTATAAAGCGGGATGCCATGCTGGCGAAGACCGAATACGCACTGGTGCTTTGGGCCCGTTCTCTGAGCCT
>Ga0209172_10001669_pt1 | contig 44853 bp, 40 predicted proteins | sample LarsenN4metaG_FD_184113 | JGI IMG/M metagenome (GOLD analysis project Ga0209172, IMG submission 184113) | Hot spring sediment bacterial and archeal communities from British Columbia, Canada, to study Microbial Dark Matter (Phase II) - Larsen... ... | reverse complement strand
TCGTCGATGGACCGTGTCGTGCGGTGCACGGTGTTCCTCAAGGACATGAACGACTTCGGGCCGATGAACGAGGAGTACGGGAGCTACTTCATGGAGCTCCCGCCGGCGCGGACGACCGTGCAGGTGGCGAAGCTACCGCGGGACGCGCTGGTCGAGATCGACGCGATCGCCGCGCTTTAGTCACATAGGACAGGGGTTGGGGCCCGACTGAGACGCAAACCTGCTGAATTTGAGATTGCCGTTGCTCTCCGAAAACGTGGCTTCTCATATTCGGAGATCCAGGCGCGGGTTCCGGTCTCACAAGCCACGCTTTCCCTCTGGCTGCGCGACATTCCGCTGAATGACCGACAGCGCAGGCGATTAGCGGTGTTGAAGGTGCAGGGAGCGCGAGCCGGGATTGCCCTGGTGCAAGAAGCGCGGGCGAGGCGAGCGGCTGCAGCGTTTCGAGCTGGGCTGGAGGAGGCCCGGGTACGTCTGGCACACGGTGATGTGAGATGGGTTGCCGGCGTGGTGCTGTATTGGTGCGAGGGAGAGAAGCCCAAGCCTTGGGCGCCATCGCGCCTGGCAGCGTTTACGAACATGGAGGGTGCATCGATACTTGTGTTCCGCCAATGGCTACACCGGTACGCAGGGGTATCGCCTGCCGACATTGCGTACGATCTTCGAATTCACCCCGACGGCGACATCAATCGAGCCCGTGCCTTTTGGGCGGTCACCCTCGGCGTCGACGAGGCTTTGATCAAGACGTATCTCAAACGTCCGACGCTCTCGACTCGCCGAGGGAACGTCGGCCGCGACTACCATGGTACGATGCGCCTAAGGATCCGTCGCAGCACCAAGCTGCTACACTGGATCGAAGGATGCATTCAAGGCGTCGTTGAGCACTGCGGGGTCGGCTAATTGGGAGGCCGTCGGCCTTTGAAGCCGAAGATCCGGGATCGAAGCCCGGCCCCGCAGCCACCCTTCTTCTTGCGCGGTGTTGGTGAGTGCGACCGCAGCCAGACGCCTAATACTTCACTGCCAGTCGCCGCTCTTCCAGTGATTGAGGTGCTGCCGCTCGCCGTAGGCGAGGTGCGCCAGATGCATCCGGTACGCGATGTACGCAGAGATGGCGCCGCTCTCCTCGAACGTCCTCCACAGCTGCGCGAGGTGGGCCACGGGGTCTTGTGAGACCTGCAGGCCGTGCCCGGCCTGATCATCAGGTTCATCCGGCAAAACCGGGGAACGCATCCATGATCTTGAGGAAGAAGTACGCATCGTCCCGGTAGCCGAAGGCCATGCGTTTGAGCACCTTGATCTTGTTGTTGATCCCTTCCAGGAGGCTCGTGTGGAAGGGGTAGTGGCAGTGGGCGAGGATCCCCGCGAGCTTGACCTTCAAGTTTCGTGCGAAGGTCTTCAGGGGCTCAATCCGGCTGCGGACGGCGCGCTGGTACCAGTCGTCGAAGAAGTGCCGGGCCGCCCCGGGGTAGGCATACCTCCAGAGATGCTTGAGGTCGTCCTTAAGCACGTAGACCGCAGCGAGACGCCGGTTGGCGGCGAGCAGATCCCGGAGCGTCACGCGATCCTCGGGCCGGACGTTCTCGCGGTTCCGCAGGAGCAGCCACCGGGCGCTCTTGATCACCTGGCGCGCGGCCCGATCATGGCGCAGGCGGTTGGCCTCATCCACCCGGACCCGATCGATCACCTCCCGCCCGTATATGGCCACCACGTGGAAAAGGTCATAGACGATCTCGGCCTGGGGGCAGTGGGCCCGGACCTCCTCCTCGTAGGCGGGATTCATGTCCATGACCACGGCCCGCAGCCGCCGGCATCCGTCGGGGCCCAGCTGCGCGAAGAAGGGGCGCACGTCCTCGCGCCCTCGCCCCTTGCCAACCCACAGCACCCGCTTGCGGCGCGGCTCCACGACCACGGTGGCATAGCGGTGCCCCTTGCGGAGAGCAAACTCGTCCATCGCGATGATCTCGACGCCCGCCAGGTCTACGGGGAGCAACCGGGCAGCCAGGGCGGCTTTGTCCAGCGCTTTCACCGTATCCCAGTCCAGGCCGTACCAGGCGGCGACATGTTGTACCGGCAAGACCCGACAGAGCTGGACGACGCTCTCGGCCAGACGGATGGTCACCCCGGCCCAGCGCGACAGCCAGGGGAGGTCCGCCACCTTGGGCCCGCAGGTGGGGCAGGCGATCCGGTAGCGATCGAACCAGACGTATGTGTCGGCATCGAGAATCGGCAGGTCCCGGACGCAGCGCCGGGTGACGTCGTGGATCTGGGCGCAGGCCTGACCACACCCCGAACACCGGAAGGCGCGTGCCGTGCGGATCAGCGTGATGTGCACCTGGGGCCGCTGGTTCTGCCCTTCGGCTTGGACGCGGGTCACGGATTGCACCGCATGCCCTTCCCATCCGACGAGGAGGTCCGTAGAGTAGTCCGTAGGCAAGGTGCGTCCCCTTTCCCTGAGGAAGTGTGTTCAGCACATCCCCAAGGATATGGGCGAGGCGCCTTGCCTTTCAATTCAGACCCCGGTTTTGCCGGATGAACCCATCATAAGACCTGCCCGGCCCGCGGGATGACCGATCCATAGCGCATCGCCTCCCCAGTTGGTTCTCATTTACCCGCGAGAGCAGCGGACGTACGCAGCAGGTATCCTCTCGGCGCGCGACGGCTGGACCGCACGTCTCGATGCCGCGCTCAGCCCGGCGGAGTCCTCGTGAGACGCGACGCCCGGTGTTCGATAACGCAGGCGGGCTATTCGAACTCGCCCCGGGGCAACCGAGATTGAGCCACGTGGGTCAGGTCCAGTCGGTGAACCTGGCCCGTCACGCCCGGCCTGCCCACCCCGGCCCGCGCACGACGCGGCCGGGCGTGGCGCCAGTGTGCTCGCCGTCCAGAAGGACGGGGACGCCGTTGACCAGGACGTCCCGCACGCCGACGGCGTACTGGTGGGGCTGCTCGTAAGTCGCCCGGTCGCCGATCGTGGCCGGATCGAAGACCACCACGTCCGCGACGTTCCCCTCGACGAGCCGGCCGCGGTCGCGGAGGCCCAGCGTCTCCGCGGGGAGGCTCGTCATCCGGCGCACGGCCTCCGGCAGGGAGATCACGCCCTCGTCCCGTACGTAGCGGCCCAGCACACGGGCGAAGCTGCCGTAGGCCCGCGGGTGTGTGCCCATCTGCAGGAAGACGCCCTCCGCGGCATAGGAGCCCGCGTCGGAGCAGAAGCTCACCCAGGGCGTGGCGATGATGCGGCGGAGATTGTCCTCCGACATCGTGAAGAAGACCGCACCCACGTCTGCGTCGTTCTCGACGATCAGGTCCATCACCACGTCGCGCCAGTCGCTTCCGCGTAAGGCCGCGACTTCGGTGAGCGACTTCCCGGTGAGCGGCTTGAGGGCGGGAGCGCGGAAGCCGACCACGCGGATGTTGTCGGGGCCGGCAAACAGCGTCATCTCCGCTTTGATCCGCGCGCGGGTCGCCGGATCGCGCAGCCGGGCGATCATCGCCTCCTCGCCGCCTTCGTGCGCCCACGGTGCGATCCCGGTGTCCAGCCCGGTGGATGACGCGGTGTAGGGGTAGACATCGGCGGTGATGGCCGCGCCTCGCGCCCGTTCGGCCTTAATGCGCGCCAGCACGCCGTCCAGCCGGTGCCAGTTGGCCCGCCCGGACACCTTCAGATGATAGATCTCCGACCGGCGGACGCCGCGCGCGATGGTCACGAACTCCTCCAGCGCCTCGTCGATGCGCGCCTCCTCGTTGCGGATGTGAGAGATGTACAGGCCCCCGGCGTCGGAGGCGACCTCGGCCAGGGCGATGAGCTCCGCCGTGTCGGAGAACGTCGCCGGAGGGTAAATGAGGGCGGACGAGACACCGACGGCCCCCTCGGCCATGGCGGCGCGGACGAGGTCCCGCATCCGGTCCAGCTCGAGCGCCGAGGGGAGCCGGTTCTCGTATCCCAGGACATGGATGCGCGCCGTGGTGGCCCCCACAAACGAGGCCACGTTGCACGAGACGCCGCGCGCGGCCAGGTGGTCCAGGTACTCCCCCAGCGTCGTCCAGGCCACGTCGTACTTCAGGTCGCCCTGGCGAACTGCCATCTCGTGCTTCATGGCCGGCGTGAGCGGGCCCATGGAGACGCCTTCCCCGAGCACCTCGAGCGTCACGCCCTGGCGGAGATCGCTCTGCGACCGCCCGTCGGCCAGGAGGGTCACGTTCGCCCAGCTGAGGATGTTGATGAATCCGGGAGTGACGGCGAGTCCGCCCGCGTCGAGTTCCCGCCGCGCGGCGCCCTCCAGGCGGCCGGCGATCCGCGCTACGCGGTCGCCGCGGATGCCCACATCGGCGGCGTACGGCGATCCACCGCTGCCGTCGTGGATCAATCCATTGCGGATGATCATGTCATACGATGCCATCCCCGCCTCCTGATGCGATGGCAGTGCAACACGGCAAGGTCTTCGTCATGGCACTGGAGCATCCCACTTCTCCCAGGACCGAGGGGGGACGCACGCGCGGCGTCCCCCCTGGGTCCCCCTCCGCGTGCATACGCACGCGCGGCGTCCCTCTGGAACCCCCTCCGCGGACATGGGGAGGAATCACTTTTCCAGCTACGGAAGTAGCGGAGATGAACACTCCGGGGGAGGCGTCGATGGATCGGGTGCGCGCCGTGGTCCTCGCCGCGGGCAAGGGGAAGCGGATGCACTCCGATCTGCCCAAGGTCCTGCACCCCGTCTGCGGCCAGCCCCTGCTGCTCTACGTCCTCGATGCCCTGGCCGCCGCCGGGATCGCCCGGCCCATCGTGGTGATCGGACACGGCGCGGACGCGGTGCGCGAGGCCGCCGGCGACCGCGCCGAGTTCGTGGAGCAGCCGGAGCAGCTGGGCACGGGCCACGCCGTCCGCCAGGCGCTGCCGCTGCTCGGAGGGCCGGCGGACCCCATCCTCATCCTCTACGGCGATACGCCGCTGCTGGAGGGCGCCACGATCACGCGGCTGGTCGAGCTGCACCGGTCGTCGCGGGCGGCGGCGACGATGCTCACCGCGGAGCTCGCCGATCCCTCGGGCTACGGGCGCGTCATCCGCCGGCCGGACCGCGTGGTGACGCGCATCGTGGAGGAGGCCGACGCCACGCTCGAGGAGGCCCGCGTCCGGGAGATCAACGCGGGGACGTATGTGTTCGAGCCCGGCGCACTCTCCGCCGGGCTCGAACGGCTGCGCCCCACGAACGTCCAGGGCGAATACTACCTGACGGACGTCGTGGGGTGGTTGTTGTCCAAGGGCCATCACGTCGAAGCCCTGCTCGCCGACGCCGAACAGACGATGGGCATCAACTCCCGGCGCGAGCTCGCCGCCGTGGAGGGGGTGATGCGCCGGCGCATCCTCGACCGGCTGATGGACGCCGGCGTCACGGTGGTAGATCCCGCCGCGACGTACGTGCACGCCACCGTGCGCGTGGGCCGCGACACCGTGATCCATCCCCAGTCCCATCTGGAGGGCCGGACCGTCGTGGGCACCGGGTGCACGATCGGGCCGCAGGCGCAGGTCGTCGATACCGTGCTGGGCGACAGGGTCCGGGTGGTGGCCTCCACGGTGGCCGGCAGCGAGGTGGGGGAGGGGACGACGATCGGCCCCTACAGCCGCCTCCGGCCCGGCGCGCGGATCGGCCGGTTCGTGGAGATCGGAAACTTCGCCGAGATCAAGAACGCCACGGTGGGGGACTACACGAAGATCCACCACAAGAGCTACGTCGGCGACGCCACGCTCGGGCAGCGGGTGAACATCGGCGCCGGCACGGTCACCTGCAACTACGACGGCCGGCAGAAGCATCACACGATCATCGAGGACGGGGCGTTCATCGGCAGCGACACCATGCTCATCGCGCCGGTGCGCGTCGGGCGCGGCGCCGTCACGGGCGCGGGGGCGGTGGTGAACAAGGACGTGCCGCCCGGCGCGGTGGCGGTGGGCGTCCCAGCGAGGGTCATCAAGCATGTCCCAGCAGATGCTCCGCGTTGATCCCCAGCGGGACGTGCGGCCGGCGGGCCGGCGCCCCCGGCTGAAGCTGTTCAGCGGCGGCGGGAACCCGGCGCTGGCCCGCGAGATCGCCGACGCGCTCGACGAGCCGCTGGCCGAGATGACCATCTTCCGCTACGCCGACGGCGAGGTGGGGGTGCGCATCGAGGAGAGCGTCCGGGGCGAGGACGTCTTCGTCATCCAGCCGACCTGCCCGCCGGTGAACGAGAACCTCTTCGAGCTGCTCATCATCCTCGACGCCCTGCGCCGGGCCTCGGCGGACCGCATCACCGCCGTGCTGCCCTACTTCGGGTACGCCCGCCAGGACCGGAAGATGCGCCCGCGCGAGCCGATCTCCGCCAAGCTCGTGGCCAACCTGCTCACCGCGGCGGGATGCGACCGCATCCTCGCCGTCGATCTGCACGCCGGGCAGCTGTGGGGGTTCTTCGACATCCCGCTCGACCATCTGCCCAGCCGGATGACCCTGGCGGAGTACTTCCTCCGGAAAAACCTGGAGAACGTGGTGGTGGTTTCCCCCGACGTCGGCGGCGTGCCGCGGGCCCGCGAGTTCGCCAAGCAGATCGGCGCGCCGATCGCCATCATCGACAAACGGCGCGACAAACCGAACCAGGTGAAAGAGATCGTGCACGTCATCGGGAAGGTCTACCGGCGGACCGCCATCATCGTGGACGACATCATCGACACCGGGGGCACCCTCACGGTGGGCGCGCAGGCCCTGCACAAGCGCGGGGTGACCGCGGTGTACGCCTGCGTCACACACGCCATCCTCTCCGGACCGGCCATCCCGCGCCTGGCGGCCAGCCGGATCCAGGAACTGGTGGTGACCAACACCATCCCGCTGGCTCCCGAGAAGCTCATCGACAGGATCACGGTCCTCTCGGTGGCGCCGCTCGTGGCGGAGGCCATCCGCCGCATCCACGAGGACCGCTCCGTGAGCGAGCTGCTGGATCGCTGAGCGGTTCGTGAGCGTGCCGTGAGCGTTCCTCCGTACGCGATCGCCGGGCTCATCGCGCTGCTGGTGACGTATGCCGTGGCGCACGAGATGGACTGGGTGGCCCGCCGGCTCGGGGCGGTCCGGGCCCCCGGCCGGCGCGACATCCACACCCATCCCATCCCCAGATTGGGCGGGCTGGCCATCTTTGCCGGCGCGATGCTCGCGCTGCTCCTGATCCTTCCCGTGGACCGGTCGGTTGCGCTCGTTCGGGAGCCCCGCTACGTCGTGCTGGCCATTCCCTATCACGCGCTGTCCCGGCCGCTGCTCGGGCTGCTCGCCGGCGCGGCGGTCATCACGCTGCTGGGCGTGATCGACGACCTCACCCCGCTGCCGGGGCGCGTGAAGTTCCCTCTGATCTACGCGGCCGCGGCGGTACCGGTGCTCTTCGGGATGACCACCCAGTTCATCACGCACCCCTTCACCGGCGCATCGGTAGCGCTGGGAGCGGCCGGGGGCGTGGCCACGGTGGTCTGGCTCGGCTCGCTGGCCATCGCGATGAACGAGATCGACGGCGTGGACGGCCTGGCCGCCGGGGTGGCCGCCATCACCGGCGCCACGCTCCTCAGCGCCGGCGCGGCGCGGGGCGAAGCCGCGATGATGACGGTCGCGGCCGTGGTGACGGGCGCGTCGCTGGGGTTCCTCCGCCACAACTTCAACCCCGCGCGCATGTTCATGGGCGACTCGGGGGCGATGCTGCTCGGGTACCTGCTGGGTGCCGCCGCCGTGCAGGGCTTGTTCAAGACGGTGACCGCGCTCAGCCTCATCATCCCGCTGCTGGCGCTGGCCGTGCCGATCATGGACACAGGCTTCGCCATCGTGCGGCGGTACCGGACGGGGGTGTCCATCTTCTTGCCCGACCGGGGCCACCTGCACCACCGGCTCCTCGACCGGGGCCTGACGCAGCGGCAGACGGTCCTCGTCCTCTATCTGCTCAGCGCGCTGCTCGGCTTGGGCGGCCTGGCTGTCGGGGGGATCAACCGCACGCCGTCGCTTATCATCCTCGCCGTCATCGTGCTGGCCTTGCTGGCCGTGGCGTGGCGGTTGGGATTGCTGCGCCTGCGCCCGCCCCAGGGCCCGGCGCAGCACGCGGACCTCCCGTAGGCATTGCCGTGGGCGACCGCCTGCGCGTGATGACCATCTTCGGCACGCGGCCGGAGGCCGTGAAGATGGCCCCGGTCGTGCAGCGCCTCCGGGAGAGCGAGGACTTTCAGCCCATCGTGGCCGTCACCGCCCAGCATCGCGAGATGCTCGACCAGGTGACGCGCCTGTTCGGCATCACCCCCGACTACGACCTGGACATCATGCAGGTCGAGCAGTCGCTGGCGGACATCACCACCCGCGCCATGCGCGGCCTCTACGACGTGGTGGGCGAGGCGGCGCCGGCCTTCGTGCTGGTGCAGGGCGACGCCCACACCACCTTCATCGGCGCCCTGGCGGCCTTCTACCATCGCGTCCCGATCGGCCATGTGGAAGCAGGGCTGCGGACGGCGGACAAGTACCAGCCGTTCCCCGAGGAGATGAACCGCCGGATGACCTCGGTGCTGGCGGACCTGCACTTCGCCGCCACGCCCGGCAGCCGGGCGAATTTGCTGCGGGAGGGCATCGACCCGCGGGCCATCCTGGTGACCGGCAACACCGTCATCGACGCGCTCTTCGCGGTCAAGGACCGCGCCGACATCCCGCCGGTGGCGGGACTGCCTCCCCTGGACGGGCGGCGGCTTGTGCTCGTGACCACCCACCGGCGGGAGAACTGGGGCGAGCCGATGCGGGAGATCTACCGCGCCCTGCTGGACCTGCTCGAGCGCTTTTCCGACATCGAGGTCGTCTTCTCCGTGCATCCCAATCCGGTCGTCCGCCGGGTCGTGGACGACGTCCTGCGCGGGCATCCTCGGGCGCATCTCTTGGAACCGCCGGAGTACGGCCCGTGGATCCACCTCGAGCGCCGGGCCGCGCTCATCATGACGGACTCGGGCGGTATCCAGGAGGAAGCCACGGCCCTGGGGATTCCGACGCTGGTGCTCCGGCGCGTCACGGAACGGCCCGAGGGCATCGCGGCCGGCTTCCTCACCCTGGTGGGGACGGACCGTGAGCGGATCGTGGCCGAGGCGGCGCGCCGGCTCCGGGACCCCGGCGCCGGCAGGACGGCCGGCGCCGGCAACCCCTACGGAGACGGGCGCGCGGCCGAACGGATCGTCCAGGCCCTGCGTTACTACTTCGGACGGGTCCCCGCGCCCCCGGACGAGTTCGGGGGATGACACCGGCGGAGCCCGGGTACACGTATAATCGGGTACACGTATAATGAAGATGATGCGTACCGCGGCAGCGGCGATCCTCATCGTGGGCCTCCTGTCCGGAGCCGCCGGCTCAGCCCCGGCCCCCCTCCAGGAGGCCAAGGCGACCATCGCCGGCACCGTGCTGGCCGACGGGCTCGTGGAGGTCGGGGCCCAGGTGCAGGAGGATCAGCCCCTGGTGTACGTCAGAACCGGGCTGACCCAGCGCACCGATGTGGCCGCCCGCTCGCGCTGGACCGGTGTGGTGCGGGAGGTCCTCGTGCGTCCGGGGCAGCGCGTCGAGCCGGGCGACGTGCTCGTCCGCATCGAGCCCCGGTAGGAGGACTCGACAGTCCCGCTGTCCACATCGAGTGGCACTCCGGTGGGCATGAGTCCAGACGGCCGGGGCGATCTTCGCCCCGGCCGCTGACATGGGAATACCCCTCCGGAGATTCTTGTTGGATGAGAAAGATTGCCCAGGGGGAGGACTTCCCCCCGGGGCCGAATCACACGTTCCAGACGCTCCCCACTGCGCGGCTGCGCGTGGTGCGGGAGCCAGTCTGTCAGTGGAGGGAGGCAGGGCAGTGGGACGCGCCGTGACGGTACTGATACTGCTCGCCGCCCTGGTGGCGCCGGCCGCGGGCTGGGCCCAGGGGGGGAGCCAGGGCATCCCGCCGATCATGCCCATCGGCGAGGTCAAGCCCGGCATGCGCGGGGTCGGGCGGACGGTGATCAAGGGGCAGAAGGTCGAGCAGTTCTCGCTCGAAGTCATCGGCATCCTGCGCGGCGGCGGCGGCGTCATCCCCGTCCGCCACCTCATCCTCTTCCGCGTCTCCGGCCCGGTGATCGATCAGACCGGCGGGACGGCGGCGGGAATGAGCGGCAGTCCCCTGTACATCAACGGGAAGTTGTTCGGCGCGCTCAGCGCGGGCTATCTCTTCCAGCCCGACAAGCGCGATCTGGCGCTGGCCACGCCGATCGAGGAGATGCTGCGCATCCTCGATCTCCCTGCCGGCACGCCGCAGGGCGCCTGGCCCCGGGTCTACACCGCGTCCGCGCCGCTGCGCATCGGCCCCCGCGACGTGGATCGCGTCGTCATCGCGGGGACGCTGGCGCAGGCCAAGGCCGTGGAGGCCGCGCTGCCGCGTGTGAGCGCGTTCATCCCGGCGGCGCTGTTCCCCGAGACCGTGTCCGGGCTCTCCGGGCGCTCGCTCCGTCTGCTCGAGCGCGGGCTCGAGCAGGTACGAGGGGAGCGCCCGAGGCTGCAGGCCGGGGGTGGGGACGTTACCGATTTCCCGGCGGAACCGATCGTGGGCGGCAGCTCCGTGGGCGTGATGCAGGCGCGCGGGAATCTGAACTTCGGGGGGATCTGCACCGTCACGCTGCGCGCCGGCCCCCGGCTGCTCATCTGCGGGCATCCCTGGGACCAGCTCGGCGACGTGGAGTACGCGCTCACCACCTCGGACATCATCACGGTGGTACGGACCCTGGAGCGGCCGTTCAAGGAAGGGAACCTTGGCGAGCTCATCGGCAAGGTGGATCAAGACCGCGGCCCGGCCATCCGCGGCGTCATCGGGCAGATGCCGCGCATGTTCGCTGTCCGGGTGAGCGTGACGGACTCCGACAGCGGCAAGCGGGTGGAACGCGGCACGCAGGTCGTCCGGCGCAAGGATTTGGCCAAGATCTTCGCCACGGCCCTCGCGCTGGAGGCCATCGACCGGGCCCGCGAGCAGGTGCTCGGCGGGGGCACCGCGACCGTTACCGTGACGCTGCGCGGGAAGGGGCTGCCGCGGCAGCTCGCGCGCACGAACCTCGTCTACAACTCGCGCGACATCGCGCTGGCCTCGCTGGTGGAGCTGCCCGACGCGCTGAATTTCCTCTTCTACAACGACCTGGCGCCCGTCGACCCCAGCGACGTGGGGATCGAGGTCTCGTTCACGAGCAAGCGGGTGACGGCGGCCATCACAGACATCCAGGTGGAGCGCCGCGAGGTCGCCCCCGGCGACACCCTGCGCGTCCGCCTGCAGATCCGCCCGTTCCAGGAGGAGAGCGTGGCGTCCCGCGTGATCGACGTGGCCGTGCCGCGGAACTTCCCGCGCGGGCCGGCCGTCCTCCTGGTAGGGTCCGCCGGAGCGGCGAGCCCCCAGGACGTGCCGATCGAGTCGCGGCTCCTGCGGGAACCCGAGCCCAGTCCGGTGGATACTCTGGAGGACGCGATCAGGCTGTTCGAGGACTTCGGGAAGAACACCGACATCTTGATCCGGCTCGTGCCCTTCGGGCTCCCGGCCGACGGACCCGAGTTCCTGAAGTTCGATGTGTTCGCCGGCCGGATCATCCGCACCGACTGGGTGGTGCAGGGGGCCCACGAGCTCCCCATCCTCGTGCGCTGACCGATCAGGTCCGGGAATAGGGCCCTGCCGCGGGGGGAATGACCACAGAGGGTCTCCCCCTCGGGTACAGACGCCAGCCAATGCGCCTACTACTCGCCGTCACCATCGTCGCCCTCATCGCGCTGGCCGCCGGCGCCGCCTGGGCCGCCCGCAGCGGCGCCGTGGCCGAGTCCGTCCGCACCCGCGTGGTTGAAGAGGCATCGCGGGCGCTGGGCCGAGACGTCCGCGTCGACGCGCTGTCGGGCGATCCCTGGCGGGGAATCGTCCTGCGGGGCGTCCGCATCGCCGGGCCCGCCGGCAGCCCCCGAGCCTTCCTCGAGGTTCCCCAGGCCGTGCTCACCTTCGATGTGGGACGGCTCCTCCGCGACCTCCTGACCGGCCGGGGCGTGCTTCCCAGCGTGACCCGCATCCAGCTCGAACGGCCGTTCCTCGTACTGGCCCGCGACGCCGCGGGGCGATGGAACTACGCGGACCTCCTCGCCACCCAGCGGGGGGTGGGCGGCGGGCCGCCGTCGTTCCGCGCCGCCGTCGATCTCCGCGAAGGCGGCCTGGTGTTCACCGATGCCCTCCGGCTGCCGCAGCGCGCTGGGCCCCGGCCGCCGTCTCCGTTCAGCGTGCACTTCGACCGCATCACCGGCACGCTCGACTTCGGCAGCGCTCCGCGGCTCGCGATCCTCCTCGACGCCGTCAACACGGATGGCCGGACGCCCGCGCTGGTGCACGTTGGGGGCCGGGCCACGCTCGGCGAAGGAACCTTCGACCTCGACCTCCAGGCGCGCGGAGGATCCGTCGCGGTCTGGGGGCCGTATCTGGTGCGCCTTCCGTGGCTCGTCTGGGGTGGAGGCACCTTCGACAGCACGATGCACCTCCTGGCCTCGCGGTGGGGCACCCGCGTCGTGCTGGATTACCGCGGACGCCTGACGCTGCGCGACGGGCGCGCGCTCGTCCTGCCCCGCCGCACGCTGCTCTCCGACATCGACGGGCCGCTGAGCGTGGACAACCTGGGTGTGAGCACGACCGGCGTGACGATGGCGCTCAACGCCTCACCGCTGTCCGCCCGCGGCCGGATCAGCTTTGCCGGCGGGACGGCGATGGACCTGGTGCTGCGCAGCCGGACGCTCGACCTGCGCACGCTGCAGGCCACGCTCTTCCCGAAGGCGCAACTGCGGCTGAGGGGGCTCGCCCGGGGGGAGGTGCGCGTCACAGGTACGGCTTCCTCGCCGCGAGTTGAAGGACGGATCGATCGAGCCGACGGCTCGATCGATCGACAAGGATTCGCGGATCTCTCGGGACGCTTCTCCTACTACGGCGGGCTGCTGTCCTTCGACAACCTCGCGGCGTCGGCCGGCGGGGGGCGGGTGGCCGGCCATCTGCGGCTGAACGTGCGCACGGGCACCTTCTTCGTCCTGGCCGACGTGCGGAACGTCGACGCGCGCGTCCTCGACGGCGCCGGGCTGACGCTTGCGCCGACCTTCGAGGGCGCCGCCACCGGCGTCGTGGCCGCCTCGCGCACGGCGGACGGTCTGGTGGCCCAGGGCCGGCTCAGCGTGGGGCCGGGTTCGGCGTTTGGCATCGGCTTCGACCGCGCGGATGGGATCTTCGGCTACGATCGCGGGCGCCTCGAGCTCGACCGGCTCGAGGCGCGCAGCGGCGGAACAACGCTGCGCGCGCACGGGGAGATGAGCCGCTCGGGCGCGCTCGCGTTCGCCGTCACGGGCACCGAGGTGAACCTGCGCACCGTCGGCGAGCGGTTCGGCCTGCGCGGGTGGGTCGCCGGGACGGCCGATCTGGACGGGCGGCTCGCCGGCACCCTGCGGCGGCCCGTGCTCGACGGCCACCTCCGCGGGCGCGACGGGGCGCTGGGCCCGCTCCCCTTCGAGCTGGCCCGCGGCCGCATCCGCATGACGGACACCGCGCTGCGCACCCCGGGGCTGCTGCTGTTCGACGGCGACGGGCGCTACTTCGCCACGGGGCTCGTCCGCTGGGCCGCGCCGTCCCGGGTGGATCTCACCGTGCGCGCCGCCGACGTGGCAGCCCAGCGCCTGTTGGATCTCGCGGACGTCCCGCGGCGCGTCGGGGGGACCATCGAGACCACGGTCCGGCTGAGCGGATCCGTCTCCCGCCCCACGGCGCATGGCACCGTGCAGCTCCGCGACGGGCACATCGAAGGGCAGCGTCTCGATCGCGCCGCCGCGGCGTTCCAGTGGAACGGCACGCGGCTGCTCGTCGAGCAGCTGACCGCCGGCGTGAACGGATCGACCCTGGTGGCCAGCGGGACGATCAGCCGCACCGGGGCGCTGGGGATCAGCTTCTCGGCCCGGGCGGTGGACCTGACCGATCTCGCCGTGCTCAAGCGCGATGCCCTCAGTCTCTCCGGGGCCGTGGACCTCTCGGGAACGATCCGCGGCACGATGCGGCTCCCCGTGCTCACGGCGACGGCGACCTCGGAGACGCTCGTGGTGAACGGCCAGGCCTTCGACCAGGCGCGGGGCCAGGTCACCTACCGGGCGGGCCGGCTCGTACTGTCGCCGCTGATGCTGCAGCAGAACGGCGGCACCTTCCAGCTGAACGGCACGCTGGTCCTGCGGGACGATCCGCTGCTCGACCTCCGCATCAGCGCCGCCCAGGGGCAGCTGACGACGCTGCTCGGCCTGGCCCGGGTGCGCCCGCCGTTTGCCCTGGGGGGCACGCTGGACGGGGAGGTGACGGCCACCGGACCGCTGCAGGACCTCCGCGCGTCCCTGGACCTGCGGCTGAGCGACGGCCGCATCGGGGAGGAACCGATCCAGGACGCCTACGTCCGGGCCGAGCTCGCCGGGCAGGCGGTGACGCTGGAGACGCTCCGCATCCTGCCCGCGCAGGGGGAGCTGGTCGGGGCGGGCCGGATCAACCTGCGGGGCCGCAGTGAGGTGGAGTTCGGCGGTACCGGCGTGGACCTGAATCTCCTGCGGCCGCTGTTCAACCTGCAGCGTAGGCTGCGTGGATCACTGGACTTCACGCTGCAGCTCACCGGGGAGCTCAACGATCCGCTCGTCGGTCTCTCCGTGGCCGTCACCGACGGCGGGACCGGGGCCGTGAGGTTCGACCGGTTGAGCCTGCAGGCGTACTACCGCGCGGGGCAATTCAACATCGAGCAGGGCGCCATCCAGGAAGACCGGCACCGCGTCGAGGTGGCGGGCAGCATCCCGTTCAACCCGGCCCGGATGCGCCTGGATGAGGCGCGGCCCGTGAACCTGCGGCTGGACCTGGTGAACTCCGACCTCAGCCTGCTGGGCCTCCTCACCGACCGCATCGAGCGGGCCTCCGGCGCCCTCGCCGGATCCGTCGCGGTCACGGGTACCCCCGCGCGGCCTCATCTGGAGGGACGGATCACCGCGTCCGGGGGCGCGATCAAGCTCATCGGCGTGGAGCCGGCGCTCACCGAGCTGCAGGCGCAGATCACGTTTACGGAAGACCACCTGCGCGTGGACGATCTGCGGGCGCGCGCGGGGGAGGGAACCGTCGCGCTCACGGGCACCGCCGCGTTCCGGCGGTTCCGTCCGGACGAGCTGAATCTCACGCTGAGCGCGGAAGCGGCCAGGATCAGCCTCCCGGGCGTGTACACCGGGCGCGTGGACGGTACCCTGCGGGTCACCGGGCGGGTGCCCAGCCCGCAGATCGAGGGGTCGGTCGCCCTCTCCACGGGAGACATCTACGTCTCCGGCGCGCAGGGCCTGGCCGCGCGGCCCGCGAACGGCCGGGCCGGCCCGCGTCTCGCCGTGGACGTCCGCGCCGGGGAGGCGCTGTGGGTGAACGTCGGCGGGCTGCGCTTCCAGGTCGACGGCGTGGTGCACGCGTCGGGCACGCCGTGGGCCCCGCGGCTGTCGGGCGAGGTGGCGGCCGAGCGCGGCGCGTTCGTCGCCTTCAATACGACCTTCCGCCTCCTGGAAGGACGCGCCACGTTCACCGAGTTCCGGGGGATGGTGCCGTACATCGACGCGGTCGCCGAGACCCGGCTGAGCATCCCCAGAGTCACGTCGCCGCGGCCCACGAGCTTCGAACGCGCCACGGTCCGCCTCCACGTCACCGGCACGCCCGACGCGCTGAACCTCGACCTCACGTCGGACCCGCCCTTCTCCCGCAACGAGATCATCGCCGCGCTGGGACGGCAGAGCGGATTCGCGGCGCTGTTCACCGGCGGGGCCGATCTCGAAGCCGCCCTCATCGGCGAGCTGAGCAACGCCCTCTTCGGCCAGGTGGGCCTCGCCGTAGCGTCGGCGCTGGGCCTGGAGGAGTTCACACTCGAGTACGACTCTGAGCGGCAGTTCGCCCTGCGCATCGGGACGCTGCTCATCGAGGATCTCTACCTCACCTGGACCACGGAGTTCACGATCCCGCGCCGCACGATCTGGGCGCTGGAATATCGGCTGTCGCCGACGACGCGCGTGAGCTTCTCGGTGGACAACACCTCCCGCTGGAACGTCCTGTACCGGGTGACGTACGCGTTCTGAGGCCGCCAGAAATCCCGGCCGCTGAAAATGGATTCCGCGCCCCCGTGGGGAAAAGTCAACGCCGGTATCATCCGCGGCATGCACCGGACGGAGTGACACGTGCTCACCGACTATCTGAAGGAACTCCAGCAGGTCGAGCTGCTCGACGCCCCGGAGGAGCGGCGGCTCTGGGACCGGTTCCGCCGCGACGCCGACGGGGGGAGCCGGATGCGCCTCATCGAGGCGTACCAGCCGCTCGTCTTCAAGGTGGTCATGCAGGTCCGCCCGCCCGACGGCTTGCTTATGGACATGATTCAGGAGGGAGCCCTCGGCCTGATCGAGGCCGTGGAGCGGTTCGATCACGAGCGGGGCATCCGGTTCTCGACGTACGCGACGTACCGGATCCGGGGCTGCGTCCTCAACGCGCTGCGCCGCCTCCGCCCCCGCGAGTACTCCCTGGACTCGGAGCGGCAGGGCGACGCCACGCTCGCCGCCACGCTTCCGGATCCGCGGACGGAGGACGCGCTGCTCTCAGTCGAGGACGGCGCGCTGTACCTGCAGGTCCGGGATGCGATCGACCGGCTCCCCGCGCGGCAGCGGGCGATTCTCACGGCGACCTACCTCCAGGCCCGGCAGCCCAGGTCCGTGGCGACCGAGCTGCACATCAGCCTGTCGCACTTCTACCGCCTGCACAAGGACGCCGTGGAGGGCCTGCGCCGCCTGGTCTGGGACGACATGCACTACGTCGGCGGCGAGCCGGGATACTAGAGAGCCGGTGACAGATGGCTAAAGGAGGCCTCGCGTGAACTCTGCCGAGCATCAGATCCTCACCAGGATCAGCTTTGCCGAGCGCTGGCTGCAGCGCGCGCGCGAGGAGTGTCTGGACGGCGACGTCGGCCGCGGGCTCCTCACGCTGGTGCTGGCGGACGCGGAAGTCCGGCGTCTCCTGCGACTGACCGCGCCACCCGCTCCGCGCAGCCGTGCATCCCTGCGTCCCGCCGTGGTCGTGGCGGCCGGGCTGCTCATCGCCGCGCTGGCCACCCTGCAGCTCGGGGTCCTCGCCCTGCGTGCCCCGGTGGAATCGGCGGGGCTCGCGCCGGGACTGTCGCTACGGCCCGGGACGGGCGCGTTGCTCCAACCGCTTGAGACCGTACGGGCCGGCACCGCGCCGGCGCGAGCGGAGCCGGCCCAGGTGGTCACGACTCCGGCGGCGCCCGCTCGGGTCACGGTGCCCGCGAGGAAGCCGGCGGCAATCCGGCGCACGCCGTCCGCGCCCGTGATCCCGGCGCAGGTTCCCGCGGTGCAGCCGGCGCCCGTTGCGATCCCCGTTCCCACACCCGCGCCCGCCGCGGCTGCGGTGCCCGTGCCGGCGGCCGCGCCCGGCCCGGCTGCCTCACCGGCAGAGCCGCCGGCTGCGACGCTGTCGCTGGCGGATCTGCTCGATCTGGTCATCGTCGCCGACCGCACGTTGCGCAGGAGCCAGCCGTAGCTTCCGGGCGCGCCGCAGGCGCCAACCGCACGCAGGCAGGAGGAGGGCGCGTGTCCCCACCCATCATGCGTCCGTTTGCCGCCGCCCTGGCAGCCGCCGTCCTGCTCGCGGGACCGGCGCTTGGAGGCGCATCGGGCGCGACCGGAGCGAGCCTCCGTCTCGCGCAGCAGGCGCCGGCCCCCCCGCCGGCGCAGCAACCGGCCCCCCCTCCCGCGCCGCCGCCATCACAGCCGCCGGCGCAGCCCCCCGCGGAGGAGCGCAAGGTCACGGCGATCGAGGTGCGGGGGAACCGGCGGATCCCCGCCGAGCGCGTACTGGCCGCGATCACGGCCACAAAGGTCGGCGAGCCGGCCGGCGAGGAGCGCCTGCGCACGGATATCCGGGCCATCGTGGATCTGGGGGTCTTCACGGACGTGACCGTCAGGCTGGAGCCCGACGACGGCGGCATGCGCGTGGCCTTCGTCGTGGTCGAGAATCCGGTGGTAGTCGAGGTGATCGTCGAAGGCACCACCGCGATTCCCACGGAGGAGGTGCGGCAGACGGTGGCCGTGCCCACGGGCGAGGTCCTCAACCTCACGCAGATGCGCGAAGGCGCCCGTGCCGTGGAGAAGCTCTACGAGACGAAAGGGTACGTCCTGGCCCGCGTGGCCGACCTGGCCGTGGTGCCGCTGGATGCCGCGGAGAACACGGCGCGTCTGCGCCTCAGGATCTCGGAGGGGCGGGTGGAGGCGGTGCAGTTCAGCGGCCTGCGGCGTACGCGCGACGCCACGGCGCGGCGGCACGTGCAGGAAACCGTGCCCGGGAAGCCGTTCAACGTCAACGAGCTCAACCGCGACCTGCAGCGGCTCTTCGACACGGGGTTGTTCGAATCCATCCGCGCCCAGCCCCGGCCCGGGGAATCCCCCGACAGCGCGGTGATCGTGATCGAGGTGCAGGAGGCACGGACCACCCGGATCGGCGGCGGGGTGGGGTATGACTCGGCGGCAGGCATGCTCGGCTTCCTGGAATATCAGGACCGGAACTGGCGGGGCCTGGGGCAGACGATGGTCGTGCGGGCGGAGCGGGGTCTGCAGGCGGACTCCCCCCGCTTCAACTTCGAGGTCGGGTTCATCGAGCCGTTCCTCGACGACAAGCGGACATCGCTCGAGCTCAGCATCTTCTCGCGGTCATCCATCGAGCGGGAATACGAGCCCAACAACCCCGACCCCATCGCCCGGATGGACGTCACCCGCACGGGAGCCAGCGCGACCGTCTCCCGTCCCTTCGATCCGTTGACGACGCTGTCGCTGCGGCTGAAGACCGAGACCACGGACTTCACCGCCCTGCCCGTCAATGCCAACGACCCGACCAGCCCGGTGGTGGAGCCGTCCCTACTCTCGGACGGCAAGGTCGTGAGCTTCACGCTCTCCGGGGTCCGCGACTCGCGCAACGACCGGACCGATCCGCGGCGCGGCGACCGCATCGGGCTGTCGGTGGAGGTCGCCAACCGCCTCTTCGGCTCGGACTTCAGCTTCGCCAAGGGGCTGCTCGACTACCAGCACCACTTCCCGGTGGGCGGCAACGCCACGATCTTGGGCCGGCTGCTCGTCGGGGGGTCGTCGGGGACGCTCCCCCTGCAGGAGCGGTTCATCCTCGGCGGGCCCAGCACCGTCCGCGCACTGCCGTCCGGCTTTGCCCGCGAATCCAGCATCCTCGTCGCCAACGTCGAGTACCGGTTCTCGCTGGGCACGATCTTCCGGCCGTTGGGCGAGATGCAGGCGATCGTCTTCGCCGACGCGGGCAGCGCGCCACTGCAGTTCAGCGGCAGTGGAGTGCACGCCGGCTATGGGATCGGTTTCGCCGTGAAGACCCCCGTGGGGCCGCTGCGCATCGACTTCGCCTTCGGTCCGCAGGGCCGGCAGACGTGGTTCTCGGTAGGCGCCCCCTTCTGACCGCACCGCGGCCCTGAGGATCGCGGATACTAAGAACGCCGTGCGCGCGATCGCCGCCTGCGTCCTCCTCGTCTGTCTGCTCGCCGCTTTGCCCGTCTTCGGACAGGAGGCGATCCAGCGCGTGGACACGCAGGTCGTCTACGACGGTCCGCCCCCGCATCCCGTCGTGCGCGACCGCGTCCTGGCCGCGGTCTCCGGCGTCGCCGAACGGCTCCTGCTGGGACGCTCCCTCGACGCGGCGCGGCTGCTCCAGCCGCGCCTGGCGGACACGTTTGTCGGCGTGCTGGAGCGCGTCGTCACCGGCTATGCCGTCACCTCCGCCGTGGCGGATATCGGCTCCGTGACCGCCGTGGTCATCCGGCTGCGTCCCGAGGGAGCGGTGATCCGTGAGCCGGCCGTCCGCTTCGACCTGCGGGACGTCCCCGAGCGGCTGCGCGCGCTGGTCGCCGTGCTCCTTCAGCCGGCGGAGACGCAGATCCGGCTGCTCCCGGCGGGCCTTCCCGCCGCGGCGGAGTGGGCGATGCCGCTTTTGGAGGAGCAGGCGCAGACGATCATCGAGCGCGACCTCGCCGGCTACACCGCCGGGGTCACGGTCTCTCCGGCGCCTGCCGTCGTGGCCGCGGCGATCCGCCCCCGCGACTCCCGCGTCATCAGGAACGTCGGCGTGCGCTTCCGGTCCACCACGCTGCCGAATCTGCTCTTGGACCAGCACACGCCCGCGATCGCCTCGCTCAGCGCCTTCCTTCGCGGCGTCCCCGTCGCTTTCGCTGCCGCCCAGACGGACGCCCTGGAGCGTATGATCACGGAAGACCTGGCTGCCTACCCACCCATCCGCCAGTACCACATCGTCGCCACCGCCGCCCTCCAGGTGGGTGAGACGGCCTTCGTCACGGTGGTGGCCGACTCGCTGAGCTACCGGGCGAGCGTGGAGGCGCACCTGAACATCGGCGTGGGCGCCCCGGGCCCCTCGCTCGTCGGGCGGGCCGGCCGCTTCATCGCGCCGGGGATCGACACCTTCCTGGAGTTCCGCCTGGTGCCCAACACGTTGTCGCTGGATTGGGACCTGGGCGCCGGCCTGTCGCTGGGGCCCGGCACGTCGGTGGGGCTGAGCTACACGGTGCCGACCGGCGCGGTCGCGCTCTGGACGACCGCCGGGCTGAGTCCCGACCTCACCCTCCGCGCCTCGTGGAATACGACCGCGCAACGCTTCGAGGCGGCGGTGCGCTATCGCCTCAACGCGTTCATCGCCTGGGAAGTCGTCGGCGTCCCGGGACAGGTCTGGCTGCGTCTGGTCAGCCATCTGTAGGAAACGTCTCCGGCGCCGAGAAGGAGTGAACGGGCCGGGCGGGTTGACGCGTCAGGTATCATGGGAAGGTGTGTCGGGACGGACAGGACGTGAAGGAGGCTCGTGATGCAGATTCGCGGTAGGCGCATTGGCCCTCTGTGGCTCGTGGCCGCGGCCGTGGTGGTGGTGGGGGCCCTCCTCGTCGGCGTGGGGTTCTGGGTCGGCTTCCCGGCGGTCCCGGCAATCGGCCAGTCGGTGGCCATCGGGTACGTGGACATGCAGAAAGCGTTGGAAAGTCATCCCCGGCGCTCCGCCTCCGAGCGCGCGCTCCAGGAGTTCTTCCAGGCGAAGCAGCGTGAGTTCCAGCAGCGGTCCCGGGGCCTCAACCCGCAGCAGCGTCAGGAGCTGGACCGACAGATGCAGCAGCAGTTCGTGCAGCGGCGGGAAGACCTGCTGGGCGGCCTGGACAAGGACATCCGCGAGGCCGTCGAGCAGGTGGCGAAGGACCGCGGGATGACCGTCGTCCTCGACCGGACCGTCGTCCTCTACGGCGGCACGGACCTCACCGACGCGGTGGTGGCCAAACTCAGCGGGAAATAAATGCGCCGCCTTCTGGCTGTTGTCCTTGGCATCGCGGCGCTGGGCGCGGCGGGATGCCGCCGCGAGGCGGCCCCGGCCGTGACGCCCCCGCCCGCGTCCGAGCCTCCCCGCGCCGCGCGCGTCGCCGTCGTCGACCTCGAGCAGGCTGCCCGCGCCCATCCGCGCTGGCGGGAGCTGAACGCGCTCATCGAGCGCATCGGGCGGACGGAAGTGGAGCTCACCGTGGCTCCCGCGCCGGCCCCACCGCCGGTCGCCGAACCCGAGCTGCGCAAAGCGCTGGACGCGGAGGCCGCGCAACTGCGCGCCACGTTTACCAAGGAGCTCGACGCTTTGCGCGAGGACAGCCGCCGCCGGCTCGACGCGTACGCGGCCGACCTGCGCAGAGAGCTCGAGGCGAAGATGGAAGCCACCAAGGTCCAGCTGGTCGACGAGACCACCGCGGCGATCACGGCTAGGCGCGAGGAGATGACGCGGGAGCTGCGCGCGGCCGAGGTCGCCATCATGGAGGAGTACCGGTACCCCATCCTCAATCTGCGGGTCCGCGGCGAGGTGGCGGCCCTGAGCTCGGAAGCCGAGGCCCGGACCATCTCGCGCCAGATCGCCGCGCTGCAGACGGAGCGCGACGAGCGGATCCGCGAGAAGCAGGAAGAGACCCAGAAAGCCTTCATGGAGTACCGCACCACCAAGGAAGCCGAGGTGAACGAGCGGTTGCGCACCGCCCAGGCCGAGCTCGAGGCGCAGGCCCAGCAGCAGGTGAAGGCCAAAGAGGCGGAGCTGCAGGCCGCGCTGGCGGCGCTGGCCGCGCGGCGCGAGGACGAGTTCACCACCCGCATGGAGGCGCGGCGCAAGGCGCTGATCGCCGGCGCGGAGGCGCAACTGCGGACGCAGCAGGGGCAGCTCCTGCGCGATGCGCAGGCCCGCGCGGAGCGCCTGCAGGCAGAGATCCGGACGCTGCAGGAGCAGCGGGTCCGCCTCGAGGACAGCATCCTCGCCGAAGTGAAGATCGAGGTGGCCACCATCGCCCAGCAGCAGCAGCTCGACGTCGTCCTCACCCGCCACATCGCCAACGTGACCGCGATCGACCTCACCGCCGTCGTGGTGGAGAAGCTGAAGCGGTGACCCGGCGCCTGGCGCTGGCCGCGCTGCTGGCCGCCGCGGTGGCCGTCTCGGGATGCTCCGGCCCGGCCATCGGCGTCGTCGATTCCCGCCGGATCCTCAATGAGAGCCTGCCGGCCCTCACCTACCAGCGCCAGCTCGACGACCGCGAGCGCGCGATGGCCACCGATCTCCGGCTGCTTGCCGGGCGGCTCAGCCAGGCCGATCTGGACGCCCGGCGGCAGAATCACCTGCGCGAACTGCAGGAGCTCAAGCAGGAGCTCGAGAGCCGCCTGAACGAGCAGGTGCGCAAGGCGGTGGAAGAGGTCGCGCAGGCCCGCCGGATCCGCGTCGTGCTGGTGAAGGAGGCCGCCCCGATCGGCGGCATCGACGTGACCCAGGACGTGCTCGATCACCTCAGGTAAGCGGCCCGGCCGCCGATGAAGCTGCGCGATCTGGCCAACGCCGTTGGAGGAGAGGTCAGCGGCGACAGCGGGGTAGAGGTCGCGGCCGTCGCCGACCTGTCGGCTCCCGTCCCCGGCGCGCTCATCCCTGTGTTGGAGGAGTCCCGCGTCGCGGAGGCCGACGCCGGCGCCGGCGCGGCCCTGCTGCTCCCGCCCGGCGCCCCGCCGACCGCCAAGCCCGCCCTGCGCAGCGCCAACCCCCGTCTGGCTCTGGCGCGCATCATCGGCCTGCTGCATCCGCCGAGCCCGCCGGAGGCTGGTGTGGATCCGCGGGCAGTTGTCTCTCCGGGCGCCCGCGTGGCCCATGGCGCGGCCGTCGCCACCTATGCCATCATCGGGGAGGGCGCGGTCGTGGGGCGGGGGACGGTCATCGGGGAGGGCGCCGTCGTGGGGCGGCGGGCGGTCATCGGCGAGGAGACGGTCATCCATCCCCGCGTGGTCATCTACGATGGCTCCGTGATTGGCCGCCGCGTCATCGTGCACGGCGGCGCGGTCATCGGCAGCGATGGATTCGGGTACGCCGACGACGGCCCGCGCCGCGTGAAGATCCCCCACGTGGGGCGCGTGGTGATCGAAGACGACGTGGAGATCGGCGCGAATACGACGATCGACCGGGCCACGCTCGGGGAGACGCGCATCGGCGCCGGCACGAAGATCGACAACCTGGTGCAGATCGGGCACAACGTCCGGATCGGGCGCGACGTGATCATCGTGGCGCAGACCGGGATCTCCGGTAGCGTGACAATCGGCGACGGCGCCGTGCTCGCCGGGCAGGTGGGGGTGGTCGACCACGTGGCCATCGGCGCTGGCGCGCAGGTCCTCGCCCGGTCGATGGTGACCAAGGACGTGCCTGCCGGCGCCGTGGTCTCGGGGAGCCCCGCGGGCCCGCACCGCGAGGCGCTCCGGGAGCAGGCTGCGCTCCGCCGGCTGCTGCACCCGCGAGGGCCTACAGCGCCCTCGCGGGGGGACCCATGACCTTTCGTACGCTGCGCGCGCCCGCAGCGTTCTCAGGCACCGGGCTGCACACCGGACGCGCCGGGCGCGTGCGCTGTCTTCCCGCGCCGGCGGGATCCGGGATCGTGTTCCTCAGGACGGACCGGCCGGACATGCCGCCGGTGCGCGCGTCGGTGGCGGCCGTGACCGGCGCCGCGCGCTCGGTCACGTTGGGGCCCCCGCCGGGGATCCACACCGTCGAGCACCTGCTGGCCGCCGCCGCGGCGCTCGGGCTGAGCGATCTGCGCGTGGAGGTGGAGGGGGACGAGTTGCCCGCCCTCGACGGCAGCGCGCGGCCCATCGCGCAGGCGATGGAGGAGGCGGGGGTCGTGGACCTCGGAGGGACGCCGTGCGTCATCAAGCTGCGCAGGCCGGTGTGGGTCGCCGACGGCGAGGCATCGGTCCTGGCGCTGGCGGCGCCGGAGTTGCGGATTACCTATGTCGTGCCGCTGCGCGCGCCGGCCCTGGGCACGCAGATCGTGGACGCGCCCGCCGCCGAATTCCCGAGGCTGCTCGATGCGCGGACCTGGGGATATGTGGACGACGTCGAGGCACTGCGCCGCACCGGGCTGGCGCGCGGGGCGGGCGCGCACAATGCGCTCGGCATCGGACCGGACGGCTACCTCGCGCCGCCCCGCGGCGCGGACGAGCCCGCCCGGCACAAGGCGCTCGACCTGCTCGGCGATCTCAGCCTGCTCGGGGCCCGGCTGCGGGCGCACGTGATCGCCGTGGCTGCGGGACATCGCCTGCACCTGGCCCTGGTCCGGGCCGTGCTGGAGAGAAGCGAGGAGGCCGCGTGATGGAACTGGACCGTGAGGCGATCCAGCGGATCATTCCGCACCGTCCGCCGTTCCTGCTCGTGGACCGGATCATCGAGATCGATCCCGACCGGCGCATCGTGGGCACGCTGGACCTCACGGGCGACGAGTGGTTCTTCTCCGGGCACTTCCCCGGGAGCCCGGTGATGCCGGGCGTGCTGATCATCGAGGCCATCGCCCAGACCGCGGCCTGCCTCGCCCTGCAGTCGCCGGGCCGGGCCGGACGCATCCCGTACTTCGCCGGCATCGAGCGCGCGCGGTTCCGGCGGCCGGTGCTGCCCGGCGACCGCCTCACCATGGAAGCGGAGCTGCAATGGGTGCGGGGACGGATCGGCCGTATGGCAGGCCGGGCCCGCGTGCGCGGCGCCGTCGTCGCCGAGGGAGAGTTCACATTCGCCATCGGGGATACTAGTGGGGAAGATGGACGCTGAACGGATGACGTCACTCCCCCCGCGCATCCATCCCACGGCGGTGATCGACCGGACGGCCGAGCTTGGACCGGACGTGACCGTGGGACCCTTCGCCGTCATCGGCCGGGACGCCGTCATCGGGAGCGGGACGGTGCTACACGCGCACGCCGTCATCGAGCCGGGGGTCGTGCTCGGGCGGGACAATGTCCTCGGCGTCGGGGTGGCCTTGGGCTGCCGCCCGCAGCACCGCAAGTTCAACGACGAGACCTCCGGCCTCATCATCGGGGACCGCAACGTCTTCGGTGAGTACGCCACCGTGAGCCGCGGGTTCGGGGACGGGACCACGACGGAGATCGGCAGCGACGGCTACATCATGTCCTATGTCCGCATCGACCACAACTGCCGGGTCGGGAACGGCGTGACCCTGACCAGCGGCGCGGGCCTGGGCGGGTACGTGCGCGTGGACGACGGCGCGTACGTGGGCGGGAACGGCGGCGTGCATCAGTTTGTCCGCGTGGGCCGCCTGGCCATGGTGGGGGCGGTCAGCTTGGTGCGGCAAGATGTCCCGCCGTACGTCCTCGCCGCCGGCATGCCGGCCCGGGCCCACTCCCTGAACGTCGTCGGGCTGCGCCGCGCCGGCGTGGCCTGGGCCCACCGGCGGGCGCTGCGCCGCGCGTTCACGCTCCTCTACCTCAGCGGCCTCACCGTGTCGGCGGCCGTGGACGCCATCGCGTCTGAGCTGGCCGGCGATCCATACGTCGCCCAGATGCTGGAGTTCCTGCGCGGCGGAGAGCACAAGCGGGGGATCGTGCGATGGACACGGGAGAGCCGCTCGGGCTGATCGCCGGCGGGGGCCGTCTTCCTCTGGTCCTCGCCGAGGCGGCGCGTGCGCAGGGGTACCGGCTCGTCGTCATCGCCGTGGAGCGCGGTGCGCACGATCCGCCGCTGCCGTCGGGCGCGGTGTACGCAGCCGGCCCTGGCGAGATGCACCGGCTCGTGGAGATCCTGCGCGGGGAGGGCGCGCGGCGCGTGCTGCTGGCCGGCCGCGTCTCCCGGGCGAGGCTGGTCGGGGAGGGGGACGCCGAGTTCCGCGCCCGCCTCGATCACCTCACCGACCGCGGCGATCAGACGGTGTTCCGGCAGGTCGTCGTCGATCTGTTCGCCCGGGCCGGCATCACCGTCGCCTCGCCGCTGGAATTCGTCGGTCATCTGCTCGTCGCCGAAGGGCCGCTCACCCGGCGCACGCCGACCGCGGACGAGTGGGAGGACGTCCGCGCCGGCTTCCGTCTGGCCCGCGCGGTCGCCACGCTCGATCTCGGCCAGACGGTGGTCATCAAGCGCGGCGTGGTGCTGGCCGTGGAGGCGGCGGAAGGCACCGATGAGACCATCCGCCGCGGCGGGCGGTTCGCCCGCGGGGTCGTGGCGGCCAAGGCCGCCCGGCCGGATCAGGACGAGCGGTTCGACGTCCCGGCGGCCGGGCTCGTCACGATCCAGACGCTGATCGAGGCCGGCGGATCGGTCCTCGCGCTGGAAGCGGGCCGGACGCTGCTGCTCGACCGGCCGGACTGCCTTGACGCCGCGGACCGGGCCGGCGTGGCCGTCGTCGGGATCGCCTGATTCCGTGCGCACGCTCTTCGTCGTCGCCGGAGAAGTCTCTGGCGACCTCCTGGCGGCTCCGCTGATCGAGGTGCTCCTGCGCCGCGACCCCGAGCTGCAGGTGGTCGGCATCGGAGGGGCGCGCATGGCCGCGGCGGGGTGCCGCGTGCTCCAGGACAGCACGACCTGGGGGGCCATCGGGTACGTCGACCCGATCCTCCACCTGCGGGCCTACCTGCGGCGGCTGCGCGCGGTGGTCACCGCAATCCGGCGCGCGCACCCGGCGCTGCTGCTTCTGGTGGACTTCCCGGCGTTCAACCTGCGCGTGGCCGAACGTCTGCGCGGGCACATCCCGGCCGTCTACTACTTCCCCCCGCTGGTCTCTGTCCGTCGAGGCGACCGCGCGGCGCTGGTCGCAGCTCTGGGCATGCGCCTGCTGGCCACGCTCCGGCGCGAGGAGGAGGCGTACCGGCGCGCCGGTGCCGACGTGGTGTTCATCGGGCACCCCATCGTCGATCTGGCCGTCCCCCGGCGGAGCGCCGCGCAGATCCGCGACGCCTTCGGTATCCCGCCCGGCGTCCCCGTGGTCGGCCTGCTTCCCGGGAGCCGGGAACAGGAGATCCGCCAGCACCTGCGGGTGATGCTGGCGGCCGCCGCCCGCGTGAAGGCGCGGCGGGCCGACGTGCGTTTCCTCGTCCCGGTCGCCGCCCCGCCGCTGCGCCCCGCGGTGGAGGGGGCCCTGAGGGGATCGCCCGTGCCCGCGCAGGCCGTGGACAGCTCGCAAGAGGTCATGACGGTCTCGACCGTGCTCGTCACCGCGACGGGTACGGCCACCCTGGAGGCGGCCCTCCTCGGCGTGCCCATGGTTGCGGTGTACCGTCTGCCGTGGCCCGGCATGGTCATCGCCCGCCGGCTGGTCAGCGTGCGGTTCGCGGCGCTGCCGAACCTCCTCGCCGATCGTGAGATCGTCCCGGAGCTCCTGCAGGAGCGGATGACCCCGGACGCGATCGCCGCGGAGGTCCTGGGCCTGCTCGACGACCCGGCGCGGCGCGAGGCGATGCGCGCGGACCTGCGCGGCGTGGCCGCGGGCCTCGGGCCTTCCGGCGCGCTGGAGCGCGCGGCGGACGAAGTCATGCGCGCGCTGGCGGTCGCGTTGCCTCAGCGAAGCGGCGCGGGGTAAGATGGGAGCGCCATGCGCAGAACAGCGCTGTGGGTGGTGGCAATCCTCGCGGCTGCGCTGCTCGGCGCGCTGGCCGGGCTCTCGTGGCGGGATCGCGCGGCGCCGCCCCCGCCCGCGCCCTCGGGGCAGGCCGCTGATGCGCCGGAGTCCACCGCTCCGCCGCCGCCGGCGCAAGCCCCGGCTGCTCCGCCCGGCGATCCCTTCCTGCACATCGAAGGGACGACGCTCTCCGCCGCGGACCCGGCGGGGCGGCGCCTGTGGGATCTCCGCGCCTCGACGCTCACCATGGACAATGCCAGACAGCGCGTGATGCTCCGGGGCGTCTCGGGCCGCTTCTACACGGGTGCGGGCGTGGGCATCACGTTCGGCGCGCCGACGGCCGTCTTCCACGTGGGGACGCGCGACGTCGAGATGACGGGGGGCGTCGTGGGCCGGGCTCCGGACGGGCGCGTGCTGCGCGCCTCGCAGATCCGCTGGAACGCGGGCGCCCGCGAGATCGTGGCGTCCGGCACGGTGGTCCTCACGCAGCGCGGCGTGGCCATCCACGCGGACCGGCTCGCCGCCGATGCCGCGCTGGATCAAGTGCGGTTCTCGGGCAACGTGCTCGTGCGGGTGATGGAGTAGCGATGTCCCGCGCCGCTGCCGCCGCCCTCCTGCTCGCCCTGGCCGCGTCCGGGGCGCAGGCGCAGTCCGCCGGTTCCTCCGGCGCGGTGGAGATCGAGGGCGCGACGTACGCGGAGTTCGACGAGCGAAGCGGTCTCCTGACGCTGCGGGGGGCGCCGGTGACGGTCCGCCGCGGCGCGGCCCGGCTCCGCGCTCCCTCCGTGGTCTATGACGCCGTGCGGCGCCACGTCCAGGCGTCCGGCGGCGTGGACTATGCCGACCCGCAGCTCACCGTGGAGGCGCCTCGGGTGACCGTGTGGATCGACGAGGAGCGGCTGCTGGCCGACGGCGGTGTGCGCGGCACGCAGGGGCAGGGCTCCGACGCGGTCAGCCTGCGCGCGGTGCGGCTGGAGGTCTTCGGCCGCGACGGCCGCGCCGTGGCCACGGGCGCGGTCGAGGTGCGCGCAGAAGACGTGACGGTGACGGCCGAGCGCGTCGAGGCCGTGCGGGCGCGGGACGAGCTCGTGGCAGACGGGAACGCCCGCGTCGTCCGCGGAGAGATCGACGGCCGCGCGCCCCGCGTGCTCGTCGAGCGGGCGGCCGGCACGGCCATCCTCTCGGGCGGAGCCGTGGTGCGGCAGGGGGCACACGAAGCGCGGGCGGAGACCATCACGGTGGACCTGCGCCGGCGGCGCTTCACCGCCGAGGGACGCGCCGTCCTGCTCCTCCATCCCGGCCGCTGATCCATGCTCCAGGCCGACGGGCTCGTCAAGCGGTACAACGGCCGGGCCGTGGTGAACGGCGTCTCCCTGCGCATCGACCGCGGGGAGATCGTCGGGCTGCTGGGGCCCAACGGGGCGGGGAAGACGACGACGTTCTACATGATCGTCGGCCTCATCCGCCCCGACGGCGGCGCCGTTACCCTCGACGGCCAGCCGCTTACGCCGTTCCCCGTGCACGAACGGGCCCGCCGCGGCATCGGGTACCTGGCCCAGGATCCGTCCGTCTTCCGGGGGTTGACGGTGGAGGAGAACGTGCTGCTCGTGCTCGAGTCGCGCGGCCTGCCCCCGCGGGAGCGCGCCGCGCGGACGGCCGCGCTCCTGGAAGAATTCGGCCTGGCCCACCTGCGCCGCCAGGCCGGGCGGACACTCTCCGGCGGGGAGCGCCGCCGCGTGGAGATCGCCCGTGTGCTCGCGACGGAGCCGTCGTACGTGCTGCTCGACGAGCCGTTCACGGGCGTCGATCCGCTGGCCGTCTCCGAGATCCAGGACGCGATCCGCTACCTGCGCACACGCGGGCTGGGCATCGTGATCACCGACCACAACGTGCGCGACACGCTGTCGATCACCGACCGCTCGGTCGTCATCCACGAGGGCCGCATGCTCAGCGAGGGCCGGGCGGACGACATCCTCGCCGATCCCGACGTCCGCCGCGTCTTCCTCGGCGAGCGGTTCAACATGTGAGGCGGCCCGGCGTGGGGATCCCGCTGTTGGACCGGTACCTGTGGCGCCACGTGCGCGACATCTTTCTCTTCGGCGTCGCCGTCTTCACGCTGCTGCTGCTCGTCAACCATCTGTTCTTCCTGGCCCGGCTCGTCCTCCAGCAAGGGGCGCCGTTTCTGATCGCCATCCAGCTGCTCGCCTACCGGATGCCCTACTTCTTCGCGTTCAGCTTCCCGATGGCCATGCTGCTGGCCGCGCTGATGACGGTCGGGCGGCTCAGCGACGCGCAGGAGATCACGGCGATGCGCACCGGCGGGGTCAGCCTGGCCCGGATTACCGCCTCCATCGTTGCCGCCGGGCTGATGGTGGCGGTGTTGACGCTGGTCACCAGCGAGTGGGTGGTGCCCGCCGCGGAAGACCGGTATCGCGAGGCGTTCGCCCGGCTGCTGGAGGAGCCGCGGCGGTCCGTGCAGGATGAGGTCCTCTTCCGGGAGACGCAGGACGGCGTGGAGTCGGTCTACTTCGCGCGGCGGTTCTTCGCCGACCGCGGCGTGATGGAGGGCGTCGTCGTCAATCAGTTCGAGCAGGGCCGGCTGCAGCGTGTGATCGAGGCACCCGAAGCCCGCTACCTCGGGGAGCAGTGGGTCTTCACCGGGGGGACCCTGTACCTGTTCGCCGGACCCACGACGGTGGCCACGCGTTTCGACCGGCTGGTCGTCGCCCTCCGCCGCACGCCGCGGGAGATCGCGCTGCCGCAGCGCGAACCGTCGGAGATGAGCATCCGGGAGCTGCGCGCCAGCCTGGAGTTCCTCCGCCGCAACCGCCAGAACACGGCGCGCTACGCCGTCGAGCTCCAGTCCAAGTTCTCGGTGCCGGCCTCGGCGGCCCTGTTCGCGCTGCTCGCCGCCCCGCTGGGACTGCGTCCCCATCGGGGCGGGACGTCCATCGGCTTCGGCCTGACCATCGTCGTGCTCGTCGCGTACTACATCATGCTCTCGCTCACGCTCACGTTGGGCCAGGGAGGCCGGCTGCCGCCCGTGCTCGCGGCCTGGCTGCCCGACGCCGTACTCGCGGCCGTGGGCGTCTCCCTCGTGTGGATGGCCGACCGGTGAGCGACCGCGTCCGGCTCGCGGCCCTGCTGGCCGCCGCGGCGGTATTGTTTGTGGCAGGGATCGGCCGGGGGGCGCTGTGGGATCAGGACGAGGCGAAGTACACGCAGGTCGCCCGGGAGATCCTGCAGACCGGCGACCCGATCACCCTGCACGTCAACGGGGTGCCGTGGTTCGTCCACCCACCGCTGTACATGTGGCTGCAGGCCGCGCTGGGCGCGCTGTTCGGATTCTCCGAGGTCACCGCCCGGATCTGGTCGGCGGTCTTCGGGGTGATCGGCGTGTACGCCACGGTCCTCATCGGCCGCATGTTCTTCGGCGCGGCGCCCGCGCTGCTGGCGGGCGTCGTTCTGGCCACGACCTTCGAGTACTTCGCCCTCTCGCGCCTGGCCATCTTTGACGTTGTCCTGACCGCGTTCATGCTCCTGGCGTTCTACGCGTTCCTGGGCGCCGTCCGGACCGGCGCGCGCCGCCACCGGTACTGGGCCGCGCTGTGGGTCGGGTTGGGCATCCTCACCAAAGGGCCGGTCGCGCTCCTGCTGCCCGGCCTGGTCACGGCGGCCTACCTGGCGGTCCGGCGCGTCCACCCCGGCGGGATTCGCGCCTGGGCGGGGCCGGCCGCCCTGGCGGGGATCCTCGGGGTCTCCTGGTACGCGCTGGAGTTCGTCCGCCACGGATGGGAGTTCGTGAGGATCGTCATCGGGTATTACACGGTCACCCGGTTCGTCGGCGTGGTCGAGGGGCAGGCCGGTCCCTGGTGGTATTACGCGCCGGTGTTCGGCATCGGGGCCTTCCCGTGGACGGCGTTCGCGCTCGCGGCGCTGCCGTACCACGTCCGCCGGCGGGGGGAGGACGGCAGCCTGGTCGTGCTGCTGTGGATGGGCATCACGGTCCTCTTCTACTCGCTGGCCGGGACCAAGCTCCCGAACTACGTGCTGCCGGCCTTCCCGTTTGCCGCGCTGGCCGTGGCCGTGATGTGGCACGACGCGTTCGCCGGCCGGAGGGCGGCCGCGCGGTTCGTGGGCCTGGGCTTCGCCGGCACGACGCTGGCCCTGCTGGCGTTCGCAGGCGAGATCGCCGCCTTCGCCCGGGTCAAGTACCCGGTTGAGCTTGTCGCCGTGCAGCGCCACCTCATCATCGTGGCGGCCGGCCTCGCCGGATGCCTCGCGCTGGCCGCCGCCGCCTACGTACTGCGCCGGCCGCGCGCGGCGTTTGTCATCGTCGCGGCCACCACCGCCGTCTTAGCCGTGTGGGTGATCGGCGCCACACTGCCGCTCATCGACGCGCAGCGGTCCGTCCGGCCGGTGGCCCGGGCCATCCAGGCGGCCGTTCCGCCGGGCGGCAGCTTTGTCGGCTACCGGATCAGCGACCATCAGACTCTCCTCTATTACAGTGAGCGGCGCGCCAGGTGGCTGGACGATCCCGCCGACGTCCTGGCCGCCGTCTGCGGGGCCGGGTCCGTTGTGCTGGCCGGCCGGCCCGCCGAGGTCGCGTCGTGGATGGCCCAGGCCAGCTCGCAGGCAGTGGTGCGTGCCCGCGAGCTGGCGGCCTATCGCGACCTCATCGCGCTGGAGATCACCCGTCTCGGCGCCTGTCCCTCCGCGCCCGGGCGATAGTGGGGCGGCGCCGGCGCGCGTTCAGCCCGCCCTGCCGCGGGCGTATAATGAACGGGATTCGCCGGCGCGCAGCCGTCGAACTCCTGGACCACGTTCTCATCCCGGTGGCCCGGCGTATAATGAACGGGATTCGCCGGCGCGCAGCCGGGACGGCTGCCGCGGGCGCCCGTGTGGTATGGAACGGGTGATGGACTCCTGCGGCTCCGGCGGAACGTGACACCGTGGAACTCGGCGCACTCCTCATCCCGCTCCTCATCGTGATCAGCGGCGCCATCGCCCTGGCCGGCAACGCCGTGGGGCGCGGGATCGGCCGCCGGCGGCTGTCGCTGTTCGGCCTGCGGCCCCGGACCACGGCGCAGATCATCACGGTCTTCACCGGGATCCTCATCACCGTGACGACGCTGGTCGCGGTGCTCGCGCTCTCCCGCGAGGCGCGCGTGGCGCTCTTCCGGCTCAATGAGGTGCTCAGCGAGACGCGGCGGCTGGAGAACGAGATCAAGGCGCAGGAGGACCGCCTGCGGCAGCTGGCCCTCGGCGACATCGCGTACCTCAACAACCAGGAGGTCGTGCGCGACGTCATCGACGGCCGGGCGGCGCCGGCCACGGTGCGGCAGCGGCTCGACGTCCTGGTGGAACGCGGAGAAGAGATCGCCCGCGACGCCGGCATCGTCGCGGATGCGTCGGGGAACACCTTCATCCTGGTTCCGCCGAACCTCACCTGGGACGCGGTGGTGAGCCTGATCACGCAGCGGGAAGCCGACACCGTCGTGCGCCTGGTCGCCAGCCAGAACACCCTGCGCGGGGAAGCCCTCCCGGTCTACGTCCAGCTGTTTGACAACCGCCTCATCTATCGGCGGGGCGCGGTGCTGGCCTCCGGGCGCGTGGACGGCACCGCCGCCCGCGAGGCCATCGTGGCCAGCCTGTTCCGGCTCGCCGACGACGCCGCCCGGGCGGCTCGCGGCAAGGTGCTCTCGCCGCCGTTCACCATCGTCACCACGCCCCCCAACGCCGTGGTGGGCATCGAGGACTCGCAGCGCGCGGTGAGCCGCCTGCAAACCCTGCGCCGCACAGTGCCTGTGCGGGTCGTCGCCACCGAGGATGTGCGGACCGTCGGACCGCTCTCGGTGCGGTTCGTCGTCGTCGACCGGTGAGGAGCCCGCCAGGCGTGCTTCCCCCGCGTCTCTGGTAGGAAGGATGCCTCCGAAAGCGGAATAGCCGTCCTAAGGGGTGCGGGGTGCTCCGCGGCAGCGCGGAGTCGACGAGGGAAGTCCGGTGCAATTCCGGCGCGGTCCCGCCGCTGTGACCGGTGAGTCCCCCCAACGAAGCCACTGGGCGCACCTGCCCGGGAAGGCCGGGGAGAGACGATGACCCGGGAGCCAGAAGACCTGCCCGCATCCATCGCCACACGCCTTCGAGGCTGAGGAGGTGGGCGGACATGCGTCGCGCAGTTGTGCTCATCCTTCTGGTAGCCGCCATCCCCGCGGCGGCGCAGCCTCCCCCGGAGTTCGAGCTTCCCGAGGTGATCATCCCCGGACGGCGACCTCAGCCGCTGGGCTCGACGCCGGCGTCCGTGACCGTGCTCACGCGCGAGGAGCTCGATGCCCTGGGCATCGGTACGGTGGCAGACGCGCTGCAGCTCGTGCCCGAGGTCTTCATCCGCGGGTACGGAGGCGCCGGGAGCCTTGCCGAGGCCTCTATCCGGGGGTTCGGGCCGGGGCAGGTGCTGGTGCTGCTGGACGGTGTGCCGCTGAACAACGTCGCCCTCGGCCAGGCGGACCTCAGCACGATCTCGCTGCTCGGCGTGGAGCGCATCGAGGTCCTGCGCGGGCCGTTCGCGGCCCTGGCCGGGAGCGGGGCCCTCGGGGGCGTGATTAACATCGTGACGGGCCGGGCGCATCCGACCGCCACGGTGCGCTACGGCGGGGCGGGGGAACGCCGCCTCTCGCTCGCGGGGGGCACCGGGACCGCGACATACGGCCTTGATCTCAGCGGGAGTGACGGCATCCGGCCGAACAGCGATCATGCCGACGTGACCGCCCGCCTCGAACTCCGGCCGCGGGAGCGGCTGCGCCTCTCCGTGCATCACCACCGGGCTCATCTCGGCAGCCCCGGAGACCTCGGCGCGCCCACGCCCTTCGACCGTCAGGCCAGCGACCGGACCGTCGTCCAGGCCCAATGGTCTGCACAGACCTTGCTCATCCGCGGATACTACGCCGGCGAGCGACTGGTCTTCGACACGCCGTTTGGAACGAGTATCTATCAGGCGGCGGTTGCCGGCGGGGAGTGGCAGCGCCGGTGGGCGGTGAGCCCGTCGCGCCTGGTCGTTGCGGGCGTGGAGGTGCAGGCGCAGCGGCTCGACGCGGTGGTATTCGGGTCCGCGATCCGGGAGGATGCCGTGCTGGCGGCCGGCTACGCGCAGTACGATGCCGTCCTGTCGCCTCGGACGCTGGCATCCCTGGGGCTCCGGCTGGATGCCCACAGCCGGTACGGGACGGCGCTCAATCCCCGGGCGGGGATCGTCTACTCACTGGACGAGCGGACCCGGATCAGGGCCGCGGTCGGGCGCACCTTCCGCGGCCCGACCTTTCTCCATCTCTTCTTTCCGGGCTGCAGCAACCCCGACCTGAGCGCGGAGTCGGCCTGGGCGGCGGAGGTGGGCCTCGAGCGTACGCTCTCCAGGGGGACTATCAGTGCCACAGCCTTCGGCGCAGAAGCCCGGAACCTCATTACGACCGGATGCCCGCCGGTCAATGTCAACGAGGCGTCGTTTCGCGGGATCTCCCTGGAGGGCCGCGCGCGAATCAGCGCCGGCACCGAGCTCCGGGCCAATCTCACCGCCCAGCAGGCGGTTGACCGGATCTCCGGCGCACCGTTGCCGCGCGTCCCCGCGCTGGCTCTCAACGCCACGGTCACCCACCGCCTCTCTCCGGCGTCATCGGTTGCCGCTGTGCTCCGCTACGTCGGAGTGCGGCACGACATCGACTTCTCCACATTCCCCGCGGTGCCGGTCGAGCTCCCCGGCTACGTCGACCTGGGTCTGCGCTATCAGCGGCGGGTCGGCGAGACCTGGATGGTGACGATCGGAGTGGACAACGTGCTGGATGCCCGATATGAGGTCGTGAAGGGATTCCCGGCTGCGGGGCGGCGGGTCTTCATCTCCGCCTCGGGGAGGTTCTGAGGCGTGGCTCCCCGCAGGAGGCTCGTGTTCTTCACTCTGGCCGCAGGCCTCCTCGGCGGTGCCACGGCCCTCCGGGCACCAGAGCTGTGGGATCCGCGCATGGCTCGGACCCCTGCCGAGATCCCCGGCAGCGTGAACAGGTCGCCAGGTGCACCTGGACCTACTGCCGAGGAGGAATCTGGACTGGATCTGGAGACCATACCCAGGACGGCGCCGGCGCCGACTGCAGCAGCCGGGCGCGACGGGTCCTCGGGCCATCGACCTCCGGCCCGGCAGCCGAACCCCGCTTCCCTCCGCTCCCCGAAGGCCTCCAGAACCGAGGCTCGGCCCGCGCAGGAGGGTCCGCCTCCGTTGCCCTCCAGGTCGGCCCCGGCCAGGGAGTCCCCCAGCGAGCGCCTGCCCCAGGATTCCGCTGCGCCGGAGAGCGACATCCGGCGGGATGCTGGGGAGCAGGCACGCGCGGTGACGAGGAGCCCGGGCACCGGCGGACAAGACGCCGGAGGCGGAGAGGACACAGGCGTTGGTCCAGGCGCTGCCGTCTCTCCTGAAGACCCCGGGGCGCCCGACGTCCACTCCGGCGACGCCGCCGGACCGACGTCGGGTCGACCCCAGGGTAACCCCCCGGGTCCCGTCCCCCCGGTTCTCACGCCGCCTGTCCTGCTCTCTGATCCCGGGGTTGGGGCGGCACCCGCCCGCGTGACGGTGGAGCGGTCGATGCTCACGCCCCAGGTCAGAGTTGCCGCGCGTGAGGGAACGGTCGTCCTCGCCGTGCTGGTGCGCAGCGACGGGAACGTGGGGGACGTGCGGGTCCGGACGACGTCCGGCGACGAGACGCTGGACGCCGCCGCCGTCCATGCCGCCGGGGCCTGGCGGTTCACCCCGGCCACCCGGGACGGGGTCCCAACGGAGGCATGGGCGATCATCCCGGTCCGGTTTGTGGTCGAGGGGAAATGACGCGGGAGACTATGGCGCGTCTCGTGCTCGCGGTCGACCCGGGGCGGAGGAAGTGCGGCATCGCCGTCGTGAGCGAGACCGCGGTGCTTGTCAGGCACGTCGTGCCGCGCGACCGGCTTGGCGAGATGCTGCGGTCGCTACGGGCACGGTTCGCCCTCACAGAGGCCGTGGTGGGGGACCGGACCGGCGCCGGAGATGTCGTGGCCGAGGTCCGGCGTGAGTTGTCCGCCCTCCCGGTGGCACTCGCGGATGAACGCGGCACCACACTCGAGGCCCGACGGCTGTATTTCGCCGAGCATCCGCGCCGCGGGTGGCGTCGACTGCTGCCGGTCGGCCTCCAGGTTCCTCCGGAACCCTACGACGACTATGCCGCGGTAGCCCTGGCCCGGCGGAGAGCCGCCCGGAAGGCTCCGCCGAACTTCCATGGGGCCTCCTCCAAGGAGGAGGATTCGTCTTAGGCGCGGAGTATACCAGACCGGACGTACAAGCGTCCGCGGGGCAGGGTAAACGTTGACATGGGGTCAACGGGACTCTAACATTGATATTTGGGCTTTCCCCGGCCTTTCCCCGCAGGCCGGGCCTGACATCGCGTTTGACAGTCGTCTATTCTAGGTAGTCGTGTCGCGTCACAAGCTGTTCTCTGCCAGGCGGTCCCCACGACCGCGGGCTCGGTAGTGCGGCAGGGAAAGGAGGGTGGGGGGAAGTCTGCTGCCGGCGAACGCCGGGTCGGGCGGTCCTGGACGGCCGAATATGGCAGGAACTCCGGGCGGATGGACGAGCCGCGCAAGGGAGAGGAAACACGCACACTCTCACTGAGACGGCCGGCCGGACGCTCGGATACCCAACAAGGGGGTAACGAGCACCGATGAAGAAAGTCGCTCTTTCCATCGCAGCATTGCTCGTGCTCGCGGTCGTCTCCCCCGCCTTCAGCCAGCCGTTCGCAGATGTGCCCACGGACCACTGGGCATTTGACGCGATCGCGGAACTGGCCGCGAAGGGCCTCGTCGAGGGCTACCCCGACGGGACCTTCAAGGGCGATCGGGCGATGACCCGTTACGAGATGGCCATGGTCGTGGCCAGGATCCTGGCCCGCGTCGAGGCCATCAAGATCCCGCCGCCGCCGCCTCCGGTGAAGATTCCGCCGCCGGAAGTCACGCGGGCGGACATCCAGACCCTGCAGCGGCTGATCAACGAGTTCCGCGCAGAGCTGGCCGCTCTCGGCGTGCGGGTCACCGCGGTCGAGGAAGAGCTCGCCGCGCTGCGGGGCCGGCTTGACAACACCAAGGTCACCGGCTTCTCGTTCTTCCGCTACCAGTCAGACCTCCGGAACGGCCAGAACTACACCTACGGGCTGTTCAACCTGACCTTCACCGGACGGATCAGCTCGACGGCATCCGCCACCGTGAACACGCTGCTCAGCACCTTCGACAGCGGCGGCGGCGTGTTCGGGTTCGGGAGCATGACCTGCGGCAGCACGCTGCCCGGCGGTCCCATTGTCCCGTGCCCCGATGTCGACGTGGGTGGCTATCCCACCCCGGGCGTCACCTTCGACCGGGCGTACATCGACGTCACGGCGTACGGGCTCAACTGGCGGCTCGGCCGGCAGACCTACCGGCTTGGCCCGATCGGTCTGCTCTTCTCCGAGGGGTCCCTCAACATCTTCGCGGGTGACTCCGTCGGGGCGGACGGCCTCAAGGTCACCGGCAGCTTCGGTCCGCTGAACTTTGAGGCGGCGGGCTTCACCGTCGGCGTGTTCCCCGCGGGGAGCATCAACGCGGCATACTCGATCCTGATGGGCCGCGCCTCGATGCAGCTGATGCCGGGCTGGACGCTGGGCGCCAACCTGATGAGCGAGCGGTGCAACCAGAACTGCTCGGCGAACTTCATCAGCAACGGGTGGTCGGTCGACCTGTCGGGCACGATCATCCCGGGCATCACCCTCACGGCGGAGTACGCGACGTTTACCCCGTCGTCGCTCTTCGTCGGGCCGTTCCCGGACAACACCGCCTACCAGGTCAACACCGTCTTCAACCTGGGCCAGCTCACGGGCATGACGCAGTTCAGCCCGACGCTGCGCATCCAGTACAAGAAGTACGGGGCCAACTACCTGCCGCTCTACCGCGGCGGCGGAGACCTGTTCGGGCTGGGCTACACCACCAACTACCGGGCCTGGAACGCGCAGCTGAGCATGACCATCAGCCCGCTCTTCCGGCCGTACGTCAACTACGAGTCCGGCAGCTACGTCTCCACCGGCTCGCCGGTCACCGAGCTTGAGCTCGGGTTCTTCAGCCAGATCACCTCGGGCGTGACTGCTCGCTTCCGCTTCCAGCGCCGGGACGACATCTCTCTTGGTCCGAACCCGCGCACGAACCGGTATCGCCTGCAGATCGACGCATCCTGGTAATCTGACTTCTTGCGAGTGGCGAAGTCCCCGGGGTAAGATAACCCGGGGACTTCGCTTTTGTAACACGCCGGGCGGTGGCAGTCGTGGGGCGGAGGTGACGGTGGGTGAAGGTCCTGCTGGTGGTGTTCCTCGCGGTCTCGGTGGCGCAGTTCGCTCCCTCATGCGAGAGCCGTACGGGGGGATCAGTTGTCGGATGGGTGGATGCGAAGTACTACCACGGTGGCCGCGAGTCGTTCGTGGTCGTGATCAACAATGTGGAGTACAATGTGCCTGACGACTTCTACTACCTGGTGGAGGTCGGAGATCTCGTCAAGAGTGACGGCGGCATCTGGACGATCGTCAAGAAGCGAGGGACGTAGACCGTGCGGACGAGCCTGCTCCTGGTCGCGGTGATCCTGGCGGTGGCGCTCGCGCCGGCGCAGGCCCAGACGGCGCGGGTGATCGTCGTCGCCGACTTTGCCAACATCAGCGTGGACAGCGGGGTGGTCCCGCAAGCCACGCTCAGCGAGATCCTCCGCCAGCTGCTGCAGCGGTGGCTTCCGGCCCCTGTGCAGGTCATCGCCGGCGACCGCGTGCGCGCGGCGCTGCGCGCCCGCGGGTACACGCACGACGATCTGATCTACCCGTCCCGTGTGGCGCTCGTGGCGCAGGACCTGGGCGCGGACTGGGTGATCACGGGGACCTGGTCGCAGTTGCGCGTCATCAGCCGAGGGACGGCGGACGACCCGCCGTTCGTGCGGCAGGGCGACGCGTTCGCCATCGCCGACGTGGAGGTGCGGGTGCTGGAGGCCTCGACCCGCCGCAGGCTGCTGGAGGAGCGGTTCTCCGGCCGTGCGCCCGGGGGCGACCTGGGCTCGCTGATCATCGCGGCCACCGAAGCGCTGCGCGACGCCGCGGGGCGCATCGCCCAGCTGTAACACGTTGACGCCGCTCGGCGGCGCGTGCTAGAGTCAATTCTGACGTCAAGCCTTTAATCCGGCCCCGTGAGGCCGGAAAGGATCGCGATGCCGGAACCGCACGCCAGTCGATACTCGTGCCTGTCCAGGGCAGGGGAGATGCCTCCTCTGCCCTGGCTCCTTTCTCCCCCCTGCCGCACGCCCTGCCCCCGTCGCTCCCGGCAGTGGAGCGACCCCGCGGAGGGCGGGCACACGCCGGCCGAGGAGGTGCGGTGATGCTCCGGCACCTGCTCTCGCTGCGGGATCTGTCGCGGGAGGAGATCGAGACGCTCCTCGACGACGCCCAGGCGGCTGCCGACGGCGCGGTTCCGGATCTCGGGGGCGCCGTGGTGGCCACCTTGTTCTACGAGCCGAGCACGCGGACGGAGATGTCCTTTACGCTGGCGGCGCGGCGCGCCGGCGGGGATGTCCTGCGCTGCGACGTGGAGCACAGCAGCGTGCGCAAGGGCGAGTCGCTCGTAGACACCGCGCGCACCATCGCGGCGCTGGGGGCGGACATCCTGGTCCTGCGTCATCCCGCCGCGGGGGCCCCGGCCCTGGCCGCCCGGTCCGTCTCCTGCGCGGTGATCAATGCCGGCGACGGAATGCACGAGCATCCCACCCAGGGGCTGCTCGATCTGCTCACGGTGCGCCAGATCAAAGGACGCGTGGCGGGGCTGCGCGTGGCCATCGTGGGCGATGTCGCGCACTCGCGCGTGGCCCGGTCCGCGGCGTGGGGGTTCACCCGCCTCGGGGCGTCGGTCGTGCTGGCCGGCCCCGCCACGCTGCTGCCGTCGACGCCGCCGGTGCCCGGCGTCGAGCTGACGACCTCCCTGGAGGCGGCGGTCTGTGGGGCGGACGTGGTCATGGCCCTGCGGATGCAGCGGGAGCGCCAGGCCGCCGGAGACGTGCCCACGCTGGCCGAGTACACGCGGCTGTACGCGGTGAGCGACTCCGCCCTGCGCCGGGCCGGGCCCGACGTCATCGTCATGCATCCCGGGCCGGCGAACGTCGGCGTCGAGATCACGGCCGAGGTCGCTTACGGCCCCCGGGCGGTCATCCTGCGCCAGGTGCAGAACGGCGTGTACATCCGGATGGCCGTCCTGCGGTGGGCCCTGAGCCGCCGCGCCGCGGCGCCCCGGGCGGCGGTGGCCGCCGCGCACGGCCTCCTCAGCCGGCAGCCGGCGCCGGTCGTGGGATAAGCGCGCCATGGCGGCGGGGGATCTCCTCATCGCCGGTGGACGCGTCGTGGATCCGGCGCGTGATTTCGACGCCCCGGCCGACGTGCTCGTCCGCGATGGGACGATCGCGGCCATCGGGGAGAACCTGCCGCGCCGCGGCCGCCGGGTCGTCGACGCCGGCGGGTGGATCGTCGCGCCCGGGCTGGTGGACATGCACGTCCATCTCCGGGACCCCGGGGAGACGCACAAAGAGGACATCGCCACCGGCACCGCCGCCGCCGTGCGTGGAGGGTTCACCGCGGTGGCCTGCATGCCCAACACCACGCCGCCCGTCGATCATCCCACCGTGGTGGAGTACGTGCGCAGCCGCGCCGCGGCCGTGGGGCAGTGCCGCGTCTACGCCGCCGGGACCATCACGAAGGCGCGGGCCGGCCGTGAACTGGCGCCCATCGGTACGCTCGCCGGCGCCGGGGTGGTAGCCCTCTCCGACGACGGGAGCGCGGTGCCGGACGCGGGGCTCCTGCGCCGCGCGCTGTCCTACGCGGCGATGTTCGACCTGCCGGTCATCGAGCACTGCGAAGACCTCTCGCTGTCCGCCGGCGGCGTCATGCACGCGGGCGCGCACGCCGACGTGCTCGGCCTGCGGGGGATCCCGTCCAGCAGCGAGGCGGTGATCGTGGCCCGCGACCTGCTGCTGGCCGAAGAGACCGGGGCGCGGCTGCACATCGCCCACGTGAGCACGGCCGCCGCGGTGGCGCTCATTCGCGCCGCCCGGTCCCGCGGCGTGCGCGTCACCTGCGAGGTCACCCCGCACCACCTCACGCTGACCGACGCGGACGTCAACGAGTTCGACACCGACCGGAAGGTGAACCCGCCGCTGCGCGGCGAGGACGACCGCGCGGCGTTGCGGGAGGCCCTGGCCGACGGCACCATCGACGCCGTGGCCACGGACCACGCTCCCCACACGCCCGAGGAGAAGATGGTGGAGTTCGATCAGGCGCCGTCCGGCGTCGTGGGGCTGGAGACGGCCCTGGGCGTCGTGCTCACGCACCTGGTCCGCCCCGGGGCCCTCTCGCTCAGCATGGCGATCCGGCGCATGAGCACCGCGCCGGCGGCCATCCTTGGGCAGGCCGGAGGTACGCTGGCCCCCGGGACACCTGCGGATCTTGTCTGCATCGATCCCGAGCATCGCTGGACCGTCCGCCGGACCGACCTTGCGTCGCGATCCAGAAACACGCCCTTCGAGGGATGGACCCTGCAGGGCAAAGCGGTGCTCACCATCGTCGGGGGCGAGATCAGACACGACGCGCGTCAGGAAGGCCGGAGGCGGGGAACTTCCGTCGAGGCCCTAACCCCATGAGGCTACACCAGTGAACCGCAGCGACCGCCTCATCGTGGCCCTCGACGTTCCGGACCTGGCTGAGGCCGCCCTTCTCCTCGCTCGTCTCCGGCCGCTGGTCCGGTGGTTCAAGGTCGGCTCCGAGCTGTTCACGGCCGCCGGGCCGCGGGCGGTGGCCCTGGTGCTGGAATCCGGCGGACGCGTCTTCCTCGACATGAAGTATCACGACATCCCGCAGACCGTGGGACGGGCGGTCGCATCCGCCGGCCGGCTGGGCGTCTCCATGGTCAACGTGCACGCGGCGGGGGGCGAGGCCATGCTCCGCGCGGCGGCCGGCGCGCGCGGGGCCGGCGTGCTGCTCATCGGCGTGACGGTGCTCACAAGCCTCCAGGACGATCCGCTGACGGTGGCCGATCAGGCCCGCCGCGTGCAGGAGGCCGGTCTCGACGGCGTCGTGGCGTCGGCGCGGGAGGCCGCGCTCATCAAGCAGGCGTGCGGGGACCGGTTCCTGGTCGTCACGCCGGGCATCCGCCCGGCGGACGCGCCGGAAGACGACCAGCGGAGAACCGCGACGCCGGGCGAGGCTGTGGCCGCGGGGAGCGATTTCCTCGTGGTGGGGCGTCCCATCACCGCCGCCCGGGATCCCGCTCAGGCGGCGGAACGGATCCTGGACGAGATGCGGGATGCCGTGGCTGGGCGCGTGTGATTCCCGAACGATAGTTATCCACAACCTCAGCTCGTTCGGTTGACAGGCTGAATGACCCGCCACTACAATGAACGCAAACTCGCCGGGGGTAGGCTTCGTTTGGGGCTGCTGGATGACATCGACGAAATCCTCATCCCGGAGGAGGCCCTGCGGTCTCGCGTCCGGGAGCTGGGCAGGCTGATCAGCAGGGACTATGAAGGCAAAGAACCGCTCCTCGTCGGGATCCTGACGGGAGCGTTTCTGTTCATGTCGGACCTCCTGCGCGCGATCACCATCCACTGCCAGGCGGACTTCATGGCCACCAGCTCGTACGCCGACGGCACGACGAGCTCGGGGATCGTCCGCATCCTCAAGGACCTCGACCAGTCCATCGAAGGCCGCCACGTCATCGTCGTGGACGACATCATCGACACCGGTCTGACCATGGACTACCTCCTGGAGACGCTGAAGACCCGGTACCCTGCCAGCCTCCGGGTCTGCGCGCTGCTGGACAAGGTGCCGCGCCGGCTCCGCTACGTCCCGCTCGATTACCGCGGGTTCGAGATCCCCGACAAGTTCGTGGTGGGCTACGGGCTGGACTTCGCCGGCCGCTACCGCAACGTCCCGTTCATCTGCGTGCTCAAGCCCGAGATCTATGCGCCCACGGGCGAGAGCGACGCCGTGTCCGCGGCCGCCCGATGACCGAGTTCCTCGGACGCCGCCGGATGGCCAGGCGCACCTACGGGTTGGACGAGATCGCCCTCGCTCCCGCCTCGGCCACCGTGGATCCGCTGGACGTGGATCTGTCCTGGGCCGTGGACGGTCACCGCTTCGGGCTGCCGTTCATCGCGGCGGCCATGGACAGCGTCGTGGATCCCGGCGTCGCGGTGGCGCTCAGCCGGCTGGGTGCCCTGGGGGTCATCAACCTCGAGGGTCTACAGACGCGATACGAGCGGCCCGAGGAGCCGCTCGAGGAGATCACCGCGGCGGCCCCCGACGACGTGGTCGCTGTCATGCAGCGGCTCTACGCCGCCCCCATCCGCGATGAGCTCGTCGCGGCGCGGATCCGGTCGGTCGCCGACGGCGGCGGCATCGCCGCGGTCTCCGTCACGCCGGCGGTGGCGGGCCGGCTCCTGCCGGTGGCGGAGCGGGCGGGCGCGGATCTTGTGGTCCTGCAATCCACCGTGGTCACCGACCGCCACCACTCCTCGCGAGGACGGGCGGTGCCGGTGCGGGACCTCATCGCATCCGCGGAGGTGCCGGTGCTGGTGGGCAATACGGTGAGCTACGACGCGGCCATGGCGCTGCTCGAGGCCGGCGCCGCCGGACTGTTCGTGGGGGTGGGGCCGGGGGCGGCGTGCACCAGCCGGCGTGTGCTCGGGGTCGGGGTACCGCAGGCCACCGCCATCG
>Ga0209172_10001668_pt1 | contig 44964 bp, 33 predicted proteins | sample LarsenN4metaG_FD_184113 | JGI IMG/M metagenome (GOLD analysis project Ga0209172, IMG submission 184113) | Hot spring sediment bacterial and archeal communities from British Columbia, Canada, to study Microbial Dark Matter (Phase II) - Larsen... ... | reverse complement strand
CCGGCGTAGTCTTCGTCCTCAAAGTCGACAGCGAGTTCCGCGTCCGACGCGCGGTTGGCGGAAACGTCCAGCTCCGACTTTGGAGTTCCAAGCTGCGGGTCCGTCTCGCCGGACCCTCCCGCTTCCGACGAGAGCGCTCCTGCATTCAAACTTCTGACTTCTGACTTCTGACTTCTGACTTCTTCGCCCAGCAGGTCCCACTTGTTGAACACGATCACCGGCCGCAGGTGGCCCTTGCCGGCCGCCACCAGGTAGCGGTCGATCAGGTGCGGCTTGCAGCGCGGCTCGGCTATGCTGGTGACGATCAGGAGCTGATCGGCGTTGGCGACGATCGCGTGCTCGGAGAGGCGCCGCGTGCGGTCGTGGCCGCGGCGCTCGCGGCGCGAGAGGACGGTGGTGCGCGGCTCGACCCGCTCGATCACGCCCACCGGCTGGCCGTCGTGGTAGGCCGCGTGGTCGGAGAACCACACCCGGTCGCCGCAGGTCACCACCGAACGCTGCTCGATCAGCAGCGTACGCAGCACGCGCCGGGCGGTGCAGTCCCAGATGGTCGCGTCCTCCGCCTCGACGCGGCTGACCAGGCCATGGACGGAGAGGACCGTGCCGCGGCGCCACTGCGACTCGTCCACGACCGGGACGCCATCCTGGTCGACGAAGATGGTGCGTTTGCGCGAGAGCTCGCCTTTGGCGCGCACCGACTCCACTTGGCGCTCGTCCGCCAGCTTCTCCTGGTCGGTGCGGAAGCGGCGGGTGAGGTCGCCGGCGCGGCGGGGCGCCTGGCGGTTGGGCTTGAAACCGACGCGTAGCTTGCGACCCTTGCGATCCGGCTGACTCACGGACGTATTGTAGGGCCGGCGCTGCCGCCCGTGCGGGCGGCTGGTTGCGGTGGCACGCCGCTTGCTACAGAATCTGACGCGGGCGATCTCAGGAGAAAGCGTGGCGAGCGTAGCGCACTGGCTGGCGGAAGGCGCGCAAGCGATCCGCTTCGAGGCGCTCGGCCAGGCGGTCGTGCACGAGGCCAAGCGGCGCGTGCTGGACTCGATCGGCACGGCCCTGGGGGCGTGGAAGTCGCGGCCGGCCAGGGTCACGCGCGCCGTCGCCCGCGAGGTGTCGTTCCCCGGCGGCGCCAGCCTGCTCGGCTCCAGGCATCGCACGACGCCCGACCTGGCGACGTTCTCCAACGGCGCGCTGGTGCGCTATCTCGACTTCAACGACACGTATCTGAGCCTGGAGCCGGCGCATCCCAGCGACAACATCCCGGCCTGCTGGGCGGTCGGGCAGGTCGCCGGCCGCAGCGGCCGGGACATCCTGGCCGCCATCGTGCTGGCCTACGAGGTGCAGTGCCGGCTGTGCGATGCGGCCTCGCTCCGCAAGCACGGCTGGGACCATGTGGTCTACGGAGCATTCTCCTCGTCGCTGGCGGCGGCGAAACTGTACGGGCTGTCGGTCGAGCAGATGGTGCACGCGCTCGGGCTGGCCGGCGTGTGCAACTTCGCCACCCGGCAGACGCGGATCGGGCAGATCTCCGACTGGAAGGCCTGCGCGTTCTCGAACGCAGCGCGAAACGGCGTGTTCGCCGCCCGGCTGGCCAAGGAGGGCATGACCGGGCCGCGTGAGATCTTCGAAGGCCCCAGGGGGCTGTTCAAGATGGCGACCGGACCGTTCGAGCTGGCCTGGGCCGCCGGCCCGGACGACTGGATGATCCGCAAGACCTACATCAAGTTCTGGCCCGCCGAGTACCACGCCCAATCCGCCATCGACGCCGCCTTGCAGTTGCGCCCGCAAGTCGGCGGGCACGAGAACATCGAGAGCATCCAGATCGAGAGCTTCGAAGCCGCCGTCAGCATCATCGGCAGCGAGCCGGAGAAGTGGCGGCCGACCAGTCGCGAAACCGCCGACCACAGCATGGGCTTCTGCGTGGCCTGCGCCCTGATCGACGGGGACGTAACGCAGTCGTCGTTTGCGGACGATAAAATACGGAACGAGGCGGTGCTGGCGCTGCTGGACCGCACGCGGATCGTTGAGACGGCGGAGTGCAACGCCGGCTACCCGGCGGGCATCCCGAACAAGCTGGTTATCCGGACGTTGGACGGTCGCACGCTGGAGAAGAAAGTGGAATTCCCGCGCGGCCACGCCGCCAACCCGATGAGCGACGACGAGCTGGTGGCCAAGTTCCGCAAGCTGGCGGCGGGCGTGGTGAGCGACGCGACAGCGCAGCGGATCGTCGACCTGTCGTTCGGGCTGGATCGGCTGGGCGACGTGTCGGAGCTGCTGGAGTTCGAGGCGCTCTGAAGAGGTGATTTTGGCCGGCCAGGGCGATCAATCGCGCCTCCTGGCCCGCCGTTTGCTTGTCGGAATTGACGAAAAAACAACCGACCACCCCCAGAGGGCACCAAGATGGCACCGATTCTGGCGGACAAGCCGACCGTGGCGAAGAACACCGAAACCGCGACACTGACGCTGCGCGGAAAGCCGTACGAGCTGCCCGTGGTCGAGGGCAGCGAGCACGAGATCGGGATCGAGATCAGCAACCTGCGCGCCCAGTCGGGGGCGATCACGCTCGACGACGGGTACGCCAACACCGGCTCGTGCCGCAGCGCGATCACCTTCATCGACGGCGAGAAGGGCATCCTGCGCTACCGCGGGTACCCGATCGAGCAGTTGGCCGAGAAGTCCAACTTCGTCGAGGTCGCCTACCTGCTGATCTTCGGCGAGCTGCCCACGCAAAGGGAGCTCGAGCAGTTCCGCCACCATCTCACCGAGCATCAGTTCATCCACGAGGATCTCAAGCACACGCTGGCCGGCTTCCCTCCCCACGCCCCGCCCATGGCCATCCTGTCGGCCATGATCAACGCCGCGAGCTGCTTCCAGCCCGAGCTGATGAACCCCGCCCATGGGGAGCAGTTCGTGCACTCGGCGGCGCGGCTGATGAGCAAGGTGCGGACGATCGCGGCGGCGGCGTACAAGAAGAGCCAGGGCCGGCCGATGATCTACCCGCGTTTCGACCTGACCTACGCGGCCAACTTCCTGCACATGATGTTCAGCAAGCCCAACCTGCCGTACGAGCCGGACCCGGACGTGGTGCGGGCGATGGACCAGCTCCTGATCCTGCACGCCGACCACGAGCAGAACTGCTCCACCTCGACCGTGCGGATGGTCGGCTCGGCCAAGGCCAATCTGTGGGCCAGCGTGGCGGCGGGCGTGTGCGCCTTGTGGGGGCCGCTGCACGGCGGGGCGAACGTGGAAGTGATCGAGATGCTGACGCGCATCCACGAAGGCGGCGAGTCGATCGACTCGTTCATCGGCAAGGTGAAGGACAAGCAGTCGGGCGTGCGGCTGATGGGCTTCGGGCACCGCGTGTACAAGAACTTCGACCCGCGGGCGAAGATCATCAAGGAGGCGTGCGACAAGGTGCTGAGCAAGCTGGGCGTGAGGGACCCGCTGCTGGACATCGCGATGAAGCTGGAGCAGGTCGCGCTGCGCGACCCGTACTTCGTCGAGCGCAAGCTGTACCCCAACGTGGACTTCTACAGCGGCATCATCATGCGGGCCATCGGCATCCCGGTGGAGATGTTCACCGTCGTCTTCGCCATCGGCCGCATCCCCGGCTGGATCTCCCACTGGCGCGAGGTGAACCTCGACCCGCACAGCCGCATCAACCGCCCGCGGCAGATCTACACGGGCGCGACGGAGCGCGCCTACGTGCCGGTCGAGCGGCGCGCGTAGCTCCGCCGGCACGCACTGTAGGAGCGGTCTCCGACCGCGACCCAAGACCAGTCGTAGGAGCGGTCTCTGACCGCGACCCAAGACCAGTCGTAGGAGCGGTCTCTGACCGCGACCCAAGACCAGTCGTAGGAGCGGTCTCTGACCGCGACCCAAGACCAGTCGTAGGAGCGGTCTCCGACCGCGACCCAAGACCAGTCGTAGGAGCGGTCTCCGACCGCGACCCAAGACCGCTCGTAGGAGCGGTCTCCGACCGCGACCCTGCCCGAGCTCGGGGCGATCGCTGCGCTGCAAGGGGGAAGACCAGCGCTGTTGTGCGCGACGCCTCCGCCGACGACAATCTGACCGATGCGCCCGCCGGAGTCCAGCGCCCCGCGCGCCAGAAACCTCCGCCTCGGCCGCTGGTCAGAGGCGCGAAGGCCGTACCACGTCACGAAATGCCTGCTGCGAGCGGTCCCGCGCTCCCTGGCGGAGCCATCCGCCGCGGCGACGATCATCGACTCCATTCGCTGGCACCAAGAGAAGGGACTGACGCGCCTACTGGCGTTTGTGGTTATGCCTGACCACCTGCACTGGTTGTTCGTACTCGGAGAGGAAGTTGCGACGGGCAGTCGCGGTCAGAGACCGCTCCTACCGATTCGGAGCCTGTCCCGGATCATCGAGGGCTTCGGCAAGTACACCTCCCTGCGCATCAACAGAGCCTGGGTTCGGCGAGGTCCGCTGTGGCAGGAGGGTTTTCACGATCACGCGATCCGGACGGATGAAGAGGAGGCGATCCGCGTGATCGAGTACATTCACGACAATCCCGTGCGCCGAGGACTATGCCGGCGCGCTGAGGATTGGCCATGGTCGACCGCGAACGCCCAGTACGCCGGTTGGATTGAGCATGACTGGCTATGGTAGGAGCGGTCTCCGACCGCGACCCAAGACCAGCCGTAGGAGCGGTCTCCGACCGCGATCCGAGACCAGTCGTAGGAGCGGTCTCCGACCGCGACCAAGCAGCCCGGGCGAGTGCGGTCTCCAACGGCGACCGGGCCGTCTATGGGAGTGCAGTCTCCGGGCGCGATCGGGCAATGCGTGGGGGAGCGGTTCCTCAGCGCCGGCGGCTTTTCGCGCGTCGGATCGAACCCGGCAAGGCCGCCAAGGGGTTGCGGTCACGGGCGCGCTGCGTCGTCGTTCGTCGCGGTCGGAGAACGGTCCTACGTCGGCTGTGGGAGATCGCTGACATGACGGGCACGCCCGCTGCTGCACGACTTCGCCGGCTCATCGAACACGACACGATCGTCCTCCCCGGCGCCTTCAGCGCCCTCACCGCACGCGCCATCGAGAAAGCCGGCTTCGAGGCTATCTATCTCTCCGGCGCCGCGCTGGCCAACGGCACGCTCGGCGTGCCCGACATCGGGCTGACAACGCTCAGCGAGGCCGCCGCCCATGCCGCCCGCTGCGCCGCGGTCACGGCCATCCCGATCCTCGGCGACGCGGACACCGGCTTCGGCGGGCCGGAGAACGCCGCCCGCACGGTGGAGGAGTTCGAGCGGGCCGGGCTGGCCGGGCTGCACCTGGAGGACCAGGAGTTCCCCAAACGCTGCGGGCACCTGCCCGGCAAGCGGCTCGTGCCGGTGGATGAGTTCGTCGAGAAGCTGCGGGCCGCCCTCGCCGCCCGCCGCGACCCGCACTTCCTCATCATCGCGCGTACGGACGCGCGCGGCGTGACGGGCTACGACGAGGCGGTCGCGCGCGCACACGCCTACTTGAAGGCCGGCGCCGATGCGATCTTTCCCGAAGCGCTGGAGAGCAAAGAGGAGTTCGCCCGCTTCGCGCGCGACCTCACGCCGCCGGGCGCAAATCGGCCCGCGCCGCTGCTGGCCAACATGACCGAGTTCGGCAAGACGCCCTGCCTGAGGGTCGACGAATTCGCCGCGCTCGGCTACGCGATGGTGATCTTTCCCATGACGCTGCTGCGGGTGGCGATGAAGGCGGTGGAGCAAACGCTGGCTGAGCTGAAGCGAACGGGTACCCAGAACGGCCTGCTCGACCGCATGCAGACCCGGCAGGAACTGTACGACCTGCTCGACTACGACCCAACGGCGCCGTGGCCGCGCCCGCCGCGCGGATAGACCGCCACCCCCCCTTGCACTAATCCGACCCGTCGGCGTCGTGTTGCGGGGCGACGTCCTGATGACCTTCCGAGCCCTGATCGTGTGCGATACCGCCGCGTTCGACCTGTATAATGCACCTGGCGCTCTCGGTGACCCCAGCGCCGCGCGAACAGATCAGAGGAGGACGCCTGTGCATGCCCGGCTCCTCAACGGCCCGGTCGGCCCGCTCGCGAACGCCGCGCGCGCGGCAATCGTGCCGCTGGCGGCCCTGCTGACGCTCGCCGCGGCGCTCGTCCCTGCACCGCAGCCGCCGGACGGTTCCGCCGAGCCGACCAACCGTTACTGCCCGGTCATGACCGACCGCGAGGCGCAGGCGGAGCATTTCGCCGACTACGAAGGTCGGCGGGTTTACTTCTGCTGCCGCATGTGCATGCGGAAGTTCCAGAAGGATCCGCAAGCCTATCTGTCCAACCTCGAGCACGCGGACGAGCCGCGGCCGCCACGCGACGCAGACGCGGCCGGTGCGGACTCGGCCGCCGACATCGGTAGCGCGTCCGCGGAATCGAGTCGAAGCGCCGCGCAGCTCGCCACGGCGGTCGGCATCGACGCCGAGACGCTCAACGGGCTGCTCTTCGCGGCCGACAATGAGGAGCTGTTCGTCAAGCGGCGGAAGCTGCGGCTGCGACAATTGCCGTCGCCGCCCGATCCGCCGGCCGTCAACGGGCCGCTGGCCGCGGCCGTGTTCAACGCGATCGACCGCTTCGTCGTTGCGAAGTGGCAGGCGGCCGCGCTGCCGCAGGCCGAGAGTCCGCCGCCGGTCTGCGACGACGTGACGTTCATCCGCCGCGTGTATCTCGACCTGATCGGCGTGATCCCGACGATCGCGGAGCTGGAGCGGTTCCTGCGGGATTCGTCGGCGGACAAGCGCGCGAAGCTGGTGGATGAGTTGCTGGCCCGCGACGAGGACTACGCGGCGCACTGGACGGCGTTCTGGCTGGATGCCCTGGGCAGCGCGACTACGACGTTGCAGGGCGGCATCCCGACCCGCGGCGACTACCGCCAATGGGTCTTCGACAGCTTCAAGGCGAACAAGCCGTACGACGTGATGGTGGCCGAGCTGATCGACCCGGGCATGCCGGGGCACAAGGCCACGATCCTGGCCGAGGCGAACACGAAGAAGTCGCAGGTCGGGTTCATCCGCAATGAAACGCACACCGACACGCTGCAGACCGCGGCCAACGTCGGGCAGGTGTTCCTTGGCACGGCCATGAAGTGCGCGAGCTGCCACAGCCACTTTCTGAACAACGAGTGGCCGCAGCAGCGCTTTCTGGGCTTCGCGGGCCTGTTCGCGCCCTCCGACCTGGAGCTGATCCGCTGCGAGCAGAGGACCGGCGAGATGGTGGCGGCGTGCTACCCGTTCGACGTGCCCGGCGCGCCGCGCGATGCGCCGCAGGACGTGAACGCGCGGCTGCGGCGGGCGGCGCAGCTTACGACCGATCCGCTCAACCCGCGCTTCGCGAAGGCGATCGTGAACCGACTGTGGAAGCGCTATCTCGGGCTGGGGCTGTTCGAGCCGGCCGACGACTTCCGCCTCGACCAGCCGCCCAGCCACCCGGAGCTGCTGGAGTGGCTGGCGCACGACTGCATGCAGCACGGCTACGACCTGAAGCACACGATCCGGCTGATCCTGACCAGCCACACGTATCAACTTCGCTACGATCCAGAACTCGAAGACCATTTCGACGTCGCCAAGCCGACCGAGCCGCGCTACTTCCGCTCGCCGGCGCTGCGCCGACTGACGGCCGAGCAGCTCATCGACAGCATCCGCCTGGCGATGAGCCAGGAGCTGCGCCCGCAGCGGCGGCTGTATCTCGACAAGACCTCGACCGCCCTGACGCGTGCCCTGGGCAAGCCGGCCTCACGAAACGAGATCAGCACTGCGCGGCCGGAGGACGTAGCCGTCGTGCAGGCGCTGGAGCTGCTGAACGGCGAGGAATACCGGCGGCTGATCTACGCCGGCCGGCTGCTCGACGAGCTGGGGCGGGATCGTGACGCGGCCGGAATCGTAAGTGGCCTGTACGCCGCCGCGCTTTCGCGCCCTGCGACGGCGGTGGAACGCCAGGCGGCGATCGACTTCTTGCGCCCGGCCCTGCTTTCAGAACGCGAATCGCAAGCCAGCGCCGCCGGCAGGGAACACGACGCGCAAGCGAGCGCAAGCGGGTCGGGCGGCGGCGACGTGCTTGCCAGCGCGGCGCGTTCTGCGGCCATGCGTCCCCGAGAGATCGACTGGCTCGACGACGAGCTGCCGGCAGGGGCGATGCCGAGCGGCAGCAAAGGCGGCGCGTCGTGGAAGTGGGTGGAACGGGGGGGTGAGGATCTCGCCGAGTCGGGCGGGGTCTCGCGCAGCGAGGCCGCGCAGCCCGAGTCGGCTGACGGCCTGGCTTCGCCAGACCGTGGCGCCCCGTCGCTCTCGCCGCGGCAGGGGGCTCGCCCGCCCGACGCGCGCGATACGGCTCGGCCGGAGCCTCGCCCTCCGGTTGCGCCGTTCCGCGGCAAACGCATGCACATGCAGGCCGGCGAGACGTCGCCGCGGGCGCAGCATTACGCGCTGGGCGCCGAGCCGCCCTTGGACGCCGGACCGGAGGACACGCTCTTCGCGTACGTGTACATCGACCCGGCCGACCCGCCGAAGGAGATCATGCTGCAGTGGTACGCGGGCGACTGGGAGCACCGCGCGTATTGGGGCGAGGACCTGATCCCGTTCGGCGAGAGCGGCACGCCCAGCCGGCTGCCGATGGGTGTGCTGCCTGCGGCCGGACAATGGGTGCGGCTGGAGGTTCGGACCGCGGACGTGGCGATTTCCAGCGGCATCACCGGGATGTCGTTCGACCAGGCCGGCGGGAGGGTGTATTGGGACGATGCGGGCGTCGTGGACCGGCCGGAGAACCCGGCGGCACTGGCGCTGGGCGACGTGCTGTGGGCGCTGTTTACGAGTCCGGAGTTCCAATATGTGCGGTAGAATGCGCGAGTGACGATTGAACAGCTCAGAATCGCGCATGGCAAGCGGCCATTTGAGAGATTCGCGCTGGTGCTGCCGGACGCAACGCGTGTTGTTGTTCGACACCCGGAGATGCTAACGATAAGCGGAGGCGGGCGAACGGTGACCGTGTTTGAGGGTCACGGCCGTTATCGAGTGGTCGACCTCTTGCTGGTATCCTGTTTGGAGTTCGGCTATCCGCTATTGAACGGACCGGGGCGGCGGCTCGGTCGCGGGGCTAGCGATGACAATTGATCAGCTCATGGCGGTACACAGAGCGGAACCGTTTCGCCCATATTACATCCGCCTGCAAGACGGCCGACGTCTCCGCATCCGCAGACGTGAGAATCTCGGGCGCTCGCCGGAGGGCGAACTCGTCGCAGTCTGTCCGGGCGGCGAGCGGATTGAGATCATCCATGTGAAGGCGATCGCGGGCATCGAAACGGGAACGCGCCGCCGACGAACGAAACTGAGGACGCGGCGGCGTGCGGTGTGACGCAACTGAGTCCCTTGGTCGGGGTTTCACATGAGGGACGAACTCACTCGTCGTGACTTCACGAAACTCGGCTTGTCGGCCGCGACGATCACATTGCCGCCCCCGGCGCTCGGACAGGACCACGCCGAAACACCCGCGGAGACGACGGGCGGGCCCGCCGAGAGAATCCCGCCGCGCGCCGACGCCATGATCCTCATCTGGCTGCCCGGCGGCATCGCCCAGACCGACACCTGGGACCCCAAGCAGTTCACGCCCTTCGAAAAAGGCATGAAGGGCAGCGAGCTGCTCGGCACGTGTCGGCCGATCCCGACCGCCGCCGACGGCGTGCAGATCGGCGAGGGCCTGGAGAACCTCGCCTCGGTGCTGGACGAAGGCTGCATCCTGCGCAGCCTGACCAACCAGACCAGGTTCGGCGCCATCCACCTCAAGGCCCAGTACTACATGATGACCGGCTACCTGTTCCCCGCCGGCGTCAAGGCCCCCAGCATCGGCGCCGTCGTGGCCCGCTCGCTCGGCCGCCGCGACCCCAACGTCCCGCCCTACATCTACATCGGCCGCGACATCGACACCTCCGACGAGGAGAAGCTGTTCATCAGCGAGTACACCGGGCCGGGTTTCTACGGCGTGAACTACGCCCCGTTCATGATCCCCGAGCCCAGCGAGGGCCTGCCGACGCTGAACACGGCCCGTGGCGTGTCGATGGAGCGGCTGGACCGCCGTCAGGCGCTGTTCCACGCCATTCTGCACGGCCTGCCGCCGGAGCTGCGCGACTCGCCCAGGGCGCAGGACTATCTGAAAGTGATCGAGGACGCGCGGGCGATGATGGATTCGCCCGTCAAGCGGGCCTTCGAGTACATGAGCGACGAGAAGCCCGAGACGATCGCCGCCTATGAGCCGCAGATCGGCCGCGACGACCTGCTGGACCGGTCGTACTACCACGGGCGGCGCTTCGGGCACGGGCTGCTGCTGGCGCGGCGGCTGCTGGAGATGGGCGCCCGCTTCCTCCAGGTCGAATACCTCTACGGCCCGTTTCTGGGCTTCGACATGCACGAGAACGGCCAGCGCCGCATGGTCGAGATGAAGCGCCAGATCGACCGGCCCATCGCCCAGCTCATCCGTGACCTGCGCGAGCGCGGCCTGCTCGACCGCACACTGGTGATGATCGCCACCGAGTTCGGCCGCACCATCGCGGCCCAGCCGGCGGCCGGCGTCGAGCCGGACGGCTTCGCTGAGCGGCATACGGGCGAGAACCTGGTGCTCGACAACGAGAAGATGTACGGCTTCCACGGGCATTTCAGCAGCGGCAACTGCCTGCTGTTCTTCGGCGGCGGCTTCAAGCGCGGAATCGCGTACGGGAAGACCGCGGGCGGCCACCCGATGGTCCCGGTCGAGAACCCGGTCAGCCTGACAGACGTGCACGCGACGGTCTACAAAGCCCTGGGCATCCCGCCGAACCACGCGTATGTCACCGAAGGCCGGCCGTTCTACGTGACCAAGGACGGCAAAGGCATGCCGATCGACGCGCTGCTGGCCTGAATCAGCGCAGCCGGCGGGAATGATTCCGTTGTTTCACTCCCGCGGAGGCGTTAGCATCAGATCATCGCTTCGCCGGGCGGGAGGACACAAGTGATCCGCATGTGCGGGAATCCCGGCGGGCCCTCCCAATCACGCAGGACAAGAGGAAGAGAGGCATGTCCACGCGTAAGGCTCGCATCACCATCGGTTGTTTGACTTCCGTGCTCGCGGGCGGCTCGCTCCTGGCGCTGACGTTGCGTTCGGCGTCGGCTCAGTCGCAGCCGCCGGACGCGGCCGACGAGGGGATTCTCTACGCTCCAAGTGCCGATGACCCGGCCGGGGCCGATCCCACAGAAGCGGCGCCGGACCCGGTTGTGCTGCCACCGATTCAGTGGCGCTCGTCTGTCGGCCTCGAGCCGCGGCCGGCCATGCCCATGCCGCCAGACGACGTGGTCGCAGAATTAGACCGCTTGGCGCAGCATCCGGATGTACGGCACGTCGTCGTGCAGTTCGACAGCCCCGTGACGGAGGGGCAGCGCCAGGCGCTCGCCCAAGCCGGCCTCACGCTGCTCGCGTACCTGGGCGAGAACGCGTTCTTCGCCGCGTTTTCGGCCAATGGCGTCGATACCGACGCCGTCCGAGCCGACCGCGCGTTGGTGTTGGTCGAACCGATCCGCACGGACTGGAAGCTGCACCCGCTGCTGCTGGGGCCGCAGCCGCCGGAACACGCGGTCGTCGGCGCGACGTGGGAGCGCGGGCCGATTGTGGCGGCGTACATCCTGTTTCATCCCGACGTGGCGCTGGACGACGGGGCGGCGATCGTCCCGCTGCACGGCGGCGTGGTGCGCGACTGGCTGGAGACGGTGAACGGCCTGGTGATCGAGCTGCCGGCGGCCTCGGTGGCAAGCCTGGCCGCGGACGATTCGGTGCAGTGGATCGAGCCGGCGCTGCCGCGCTTCAGCGAATGGAACGACAGCAACCGCGCACGCATCGGAGCGAACACCGCCCAGGCGGCGCCGTACAACCTGACCGGCGCCGGGGTGACGGTGCTGGTCTATGACGGCGGGACGGCCCGCGCCACGCACCAGGATTTCGGCGGCCGGCTGTTCGTCCGCGACAGCTCCGGTCTGTCGGGCCACGCCACGCACGTCTCCGGCACCGTCGGCGGCAGCGGGGCGGCCAGCGGCGGGCTGCGGAGGGGCATGGCGCCGGGCGTGACGATCCAGTCGTACGGCTTCCAGTACGACGGCACCGGCATCTTCCTGTACAACAACCCGGGCGACCTGCAAGCGGACTACAACCAGGCCATCAACACCTTCGGGGCCGACATCTCCAACAACTCGATCGGGACCAACACCGAGACGAACGGCTTCGACTGCAGCATCCAGGGCGACTACGGCGTGACCGACCAGCTCATCGACAATATCGTGCGCGGCAGCCTGGGCGCGCCGTTCCGCATCGTCTGGGCCGACGGCAACGAGCGCCAGGGCAGCCGCTGCGACGTCGAGGGCTTCGGCGATTACTACAGCACCGCGCCGCCGGCGACCGCCAAGAACCACATCACCGTGGGAGCGCTGAATTCGAACAACGACACGATGACCAGCTTCTCGAGCTGGGGGCCGACCGACGACGGCCGCATGAAGCCGGACGTCAGCTCGGCCGGCTGCCAGTCCGACGGCGACTTCGGCGTCACGTCGTGCTACTCGGGCAGCGACACGCAGTACGCCTCGCTGTGCGGCACGTCGATGGCCTCGCCGACCGTCTGCGGCGCGTCGGCGCTGCTGATGCAGGACCACCGGGCGCAGTTCGGCGGCGCGGACATGCGCAACTCGACGCTCAAGATTCTGCTGGCGCACACGGCCGTCGATCTCGGCAACGCCGGGCCGGACTACCAGTTCGGCTACGGCTCGGTGCGGATCGTGCCGGCCATCGACTTCATGCGCACCGGCAACTTCCAGGAGAACAGCGTCGGACAGGGCGGCACGGTGAGCTACACCGTGAGCGTCGCCGCCGGCACGAGCCAGCTCAAGGTCACGCTGGCATGGGACGACTACCCGGGCACGCCGAACGTCGTTCCGTCGCTCATCAACGATCTGGACGTGGTCGTCCGCGACCCCGGCGGGACGCAGGCCTTCCCCTGGACGCTGAACCCCAGCAGCCCGGGTTCGGCCGCCGTCCGCACGACGCGCAACTCGCGCGACAACATCGAGCAGGTGCTCCTCAGTAACCCCGTCGCCGGCACATGGACGGTCGACGTGGTCGGCTTCAACGTGCCGCAGGGACCGCAACCGTTCTCGATCTGCGCATCGCCGAACCTCAGCACCGGCGGGCCGTGCAACCCGCCCGCCGCCCCGACCGGCGTAGTGGCCAGCGACGGCACGTCGTGCACGGCGGTGACCGTGTCGTGGAATGCGTCGGCCGGCGCCAGCAGCTACGAGATCTGGCGGAACACGGTCAATGACGGCGGGACCGCGACGCAGATCGGCACGGATACGGCCAGCCCGTTCACGGATGGTACGGTCACGCCCGGCACGACGTACTTCTACTGGGTCACGGCGACCAGCAGTTGCGGCACGAGTGCGTTGAGCGCCTCGGACAGCGGCTTCGCCGACAACAGCGTGCCGGCCGCCCCGACCGGTGTGACGGCCAGCGACGGCGCGTTCTGCGACCGAGTTCAGGTGACGTGGAACGCAGTCAGCGGCGCGACTGGCTACCAGATCTGGCGCAACACGGTGAACAACAGCGCCACCGCGACGCAGATCGGCACCGCCGCCGCCAGCCCGTTTGACGACACGACTGCCGTGGCGGGCACGACGTACTTCTACTGGGTGCGGGCGACCGGGGCGTGCGGGACGAGCGCGTTCAGCGCCTCCGACAGCGGCTCGCGTGCCAGCGGCTCGGCGCCGAGCGCGCCGAGCCGGGTGAAGGCCACGGACGGACAGTGCAACGTGACCACCGTGACGTGGCGCGGCGTTTCCGGCGCGACCAGCTATGAGGTCTGGCGGGCGACTTCGAACAACAGCGCGCAGGGCGTGCTGATCGGCACCTCCACCACGACCTCCTTCCAGGACACCACCGGCGCCTTCGGCCAGTTCTACTGGTACTGGGTGAAGGCCAGAAACGCCTGCGGCACCAGCGGCTTCTCTAACGGCAACCGCGGCCATCGCGTCTCGTGCCCATAGAAGACCGCTGAAATTGGTAGCGTCGGCCCCCTGCGGTAGAGCCCCCTGCGGTCGACTTGGGCTTTCAACCAGCCTACCTGTTCGTTGAAAAAGGAGATAGGCACCTCGCGGGAGCGCGTTTTCAAGGCCGGCAGCGGGGTTGGGCTCGGAGCCAGTCCCCTTTCTCAACGGACTCCTACGGCCGCCACAGGGGGCGGCCGCTACGGCTGTGTTCGAGAGTCTCTGGCTGGCTCGCCGTCCCTTTCGTGGCACCGGCGGTGTCGTTAGCATCCGCCAGCGGCGTTTCCGTCCCGCCATTCGAGGTGCACCATGTCCAGAACGCTAGCGTCGACCGGTGTGCTTGTGCTTTGCGTCGTCGCCCTCGCCCGTGCTCAAAACCAGGCCGCCGGCGACCGCTGCCTGCTCGTCTCCGCCGAGAACATCGTCACGGGCAGCGGCAACTGGTACGCGTACATCGAAATCGCCGACAAACCGTACACAATCCAGCCCGGCGACCGGCTGGAGTACGACATCTACCTGCCGGCGCTCAACCCGCTGCTCAAGGGCGGCGTGGACGCCGACCTGAAGCGCGACGGGCTGGGCGAACCGCTGCGCTCGCGGCCGTGGGTTCGCGACTGCGGCATCAAGGACCAGAACGGCATCCTGCTGCACGGCGACGGCCTCCTCGAGCTGGCCAAAGACAAGTGGTACCAGCGCAGCTTCGACCTGTCGCCGCTGGCTGGCTGCACGACCGCGCGCTGGACGGTCGTATTCGAGGGCGACCTGCCCGGCCGGTACGTGCAGCTCCTCGACAACATCCGCGTCACGAATGCCGGCCGCACGGCGTTGTCGCTCTACGAAGACGGCAAGGCGCCGGAGATCAAGCTGCGCCAGACCGACGGCTACAGCCGGACGGTGCTGCTGACGACTGCGCCGCGGGCGGACCTGCTGAGCGACGCGGCGGTCGCGAAGCTGCTGGAGGATGCGAAGCGACAGAACGAAGCCCGCACGGCCCGCGACCAGTTCCGGGCCGAGATCGACGTCGCCCGCGATCTGGCCAGGCAGCTCAAGGACGGCGCGCTGGCGGCCGAGGTGGACGAGGTCGCGAAGTCCGCCGCGGCCGAGAGCGAAAAGGCCCTGGCCGAAGGCCGCTACGAGGAGTTGCTCGAGGCGCTGCACCGCGCCCGGCACCGGCTCGGCCACGCGCACCCGCAGATGCAGAAGTTCACCGGCCACCTGGTGGGCCACGCGCACATCGACCTGCAATGGCTGTGGACCTGGGACGAGACGCTCAACCAGATCATCCCGCAGACCTTCGGCCAGGCCGTCAAGTTCATGAAGGAGTTCCGCGACTTCACCTTCTCGCAGAGCAGCGCCTGCCTGTACCTGGCCGCCGAGCAGCACCACCCGCAGCTCTTCAAGGAGATGCAGGAGATGGTCGCACGCGGGCAGTGGGAGATCGTCGGCGGCCGCTGGTGCGAGGGCGACACCAACATGATCTCGCCCGAGTCGCACGTGCGGCACCTGCTCTACGGCCAGCGCTACTTTCAGTCGCGCTTCGGCCGCATGGCGACCGTGGGCTGGGAGCCGGACACCTTCGGCCACTGCTGGACGCTGCCGCAAGTCCTCCGCAAGGCCGGCATCGACTCGTATTACTTCTGCCGGGCCGGCAAGGGCCTGCCGCTGTTCTGGTGGGAGGGGCCGGACGGCTCGCGCGTATTGGCGTTCGAGGAGCCGGCCACCGGCGGCTGGTACAACGACGTGGTCAGCGACGAGAAGGTCCGCGAGCTGGCCAAGTTCATCGCCACCACCGGCGGGCTGGACCACCTGATGGTCTACGGCGTGGGCAACCACGGCGGCGGGCCGACGCGCGAGTACATCCAGGCGGCGCTGGCGATGCGGCAGCGTGGGCTGTGGCCGAACATCAGGTTCTCGACCGCCAGCGAGTTCTTCAAGCGGCTGCACGAGCAGGTGGCGTCCGGTGCGGTCCAGCCGCCGGCCATCCGCGACGAGCTGAACCCGGTGTTCGAGGGTTGCTACACGACGCACAGCATAATCAAGAAATACAACCGCGACGCGGAGACGCTGCTGGAGACGGCGGAGGTCTGGGCCGCTCTGGCGGCCCTGAGTGACACGTGGCAGGTGACCAGTGACAAAGGCGCCGGTGGGCAGCCGGGGAGCGCCGGGAGCTCTGTCACCTTGCACGTGTCCCCTGTCACGCCGGGTGCCACGGGCAGTTTGTCTGGCCGTGCGGGGTTGAGCACTGGCGGACAAGCCGCCGGTGGCACCCCGCCCGGTGCGTCGGAGGGTGTCTCGGCCGGCATGTCAGACACCAAAGTCGGTGGTGCTGTGCCGGGCGGTCCGAACCCGCCCCGCCAGGGGGCGGGCCAGGCGCCTGCGAATCCCGGAGGTCCTGGCGCGGGCGGCCCCGCCCTTGGCGGGCGGGGTTCGGACTTCCGTTACCCGCGGGCCGCGTTCGAGGAGATGTGGCGCGACGTGCTGTGGAACCACCACCACGACACGCTGCCCGGCTCGTTCATCCATCCCTCGGCCGTGTTCAGTTACAAGATGTACGAATCGCTGCTGGAACGTGGCGGCAACGTCCTGCAGGAGTCGCAGGCGCGGCTGATGGAACGCATCGACCGCGAGCGCTTGTGGGGCCGCGGTCCGCACATCGTGGTCTTCAATCCGCTGGCCTGGGCGCGTAGCGAAGCCGTTCAAGCCGAGCTGCGAATCCCGGCTACCGAACGGCTGACGGTGCTCTGCGACAGCAACGGCGATGTGCCAACGCAGGTCGTGGACCGCGGGTTTGTCGGGGACGTGGTCATGATGAGGATCGCGTTCCTCGCCCGCAACGTGCCTGGCGGCGGCTTCAAGGTCTTCAGCAACCGGGGTACGCCCTCGTCAACGCCGGAACCCGTGACCCCGAAGAACATCGATCACCTCTGGCCGCGCTTGCCCGGCGCGCAGGGGACGGTCGACCCGCCGGCGCCCCCGCAGCGGGCGTGGTTCCACGTCCTGCACGAAAGGCCCCATGATATGAGCGCTTGGCAAGTAGGAGAGTTCGGCCCGCCGATTACCGTCGAGCCGGACGGGACTCCACATCTGATCGAAGATGGGACCGTTCGCCGGCGCGTGCGCCAGACCTTCCTGCACGATCGGTCCCTGATCACCCAAGATTTGATCATGTACAGCACCTCGCCACTCGCCCAATACCAGACGACCGTCGACTGGCAGCAGCTCGGCAACGCCAAGGACGGCGGGCCGATGCTGAAGGTCGCGTTCGACACGGGGCTGAAGGCCGACACCGCCCTGTACGACATCCCCTTCGGCGACATCGAACGGAACAACGACGGGCACGAGAATGTCGCGCTCAAGTGGTGCGCGGTCACCGGCACCGACAAGGGCGGTAAGACGCGCACCGTCGCCGTGCTCAACGACTGCAAGCACGCCTACGACGTGAAGGACGGCGTCATCCGGCTGACGCTGCTGCGCAGCTCGTACGAGCCGGACCCGACGCCCGACGTCGGCCAACACTACATGCGCTACGCAGTCCTCACGATGGACGGCCCGCTGGACAAGGCCGCGGTCGTCCGTGCCGCGTGGGAGTTCAACAAGCCGTTGCAGGCCGTCGTGCTCGACGAAGCAACCATGCCACGCAGCGACGCAGCGACGCACGGATCCGAGCCCGAAGCGCAAGCGAGGGCTGCCGCCGATGCACGCGAACCAAAGCCCCCGCCGGGGAAGATTTCCATGGACGTGCCGCCGTCCACCGATGTCAAGATCAGCCAGGGCGCGAAGCCCGGTGCGGCTCCAATCGGCGGCGGCGCTGGTGACGCGGGCACCGGTGGTGACAACGCGGGCCGCGTTGCTGGCGCAGCACGCGCCGCGGCGAAGGCGATGCTGCCGCCGGTCTGGTCGGGCCTGTCCGCCGAGCCGGCCAACATCATCGTCACCGCCCTCAAGCTGGCCGAGGACAACGACGACCTGATCCTGCGGGCCTACGAGTGCGCCGGCAAGCCGAGCGAGGCCACGTTCACGCTCGGCTTCGACGTGAAGAGCGCCGCCGAGAACGACCTGCTGGAGCGCGAGGCCAAGGACGCCCCGCCGCTGACGCTCTCCGGGCGCACGTTGACGGCGATGTTCAAACCGTACGAGATTCGCACGATTCGACTGCGGCGATGAGGCCTGCACCCGCAGGCCGCCAAGCGGGCCGCAGCGCCGGAGACCGTGAAGGGCTTCCGGACTCCGTCAGGCCTGGAGCATGTACGCGCGCACTTCGGCCAGCGTCGGCACGCCGGTGGTCGCGCCGGGCGACTGAATGCAGAAGGCCGCCACCGCGTTCCCCAGCCGCGCGGCTTCCTGCATGGGCAACCCGTCGCGCAGGCCCAGCAGGAAGCCCGCGCACCAGCAGTCGCCGGCGCCGGTCGCGTCCAATACCCGCTGCACGCGGAACGTCGGCACGAGCGTTTCCCGGCCGCCCGCCTCGCGGCACAGCGCGCCGCGATCGCCGAGCTTGATGACGACGTTCCGCGCGCCGCCGGCTTGCAGCGCCCGCGCCATGCGCGACGGGTCGCTCTCGCCGGTGATCGCCCGCGCCTCCGGCAGCGACGGCACGAAGTAGTCCACCTGCGGCAGCGCCGGCCCGATCCGCCGCCGCCACTCGGCCTGCGCTGCGGGTTCGACGAACACGGTGTCCAGCAACGTGGCCGCCCCGGCCTGACGCGCGTCGGCCAGCAACGCTGCCGTCGGCGCGCCGTCGAGCGCGTCCATGACCATCGCGCCCGCGACGAACATGAAGCGCCGTCCGGCGAGCTGCTCGGGCGGCACATCCGCGCGGGAGAGGCGCGCGTTCGCCCCCGTCGTATGCAGGAACCTGCGTTCGCCGCTGCTCCCGATGGCCGCGAACGAGAAGGACGTGCTGGCCTTGGCGTCGCGCACGACGCCGTCGCTCGGCACCCCATGGCGAGCCAGCTCCGCAACGACGAAATCGCCCAGGACGTCGTCGCCGACGCGGCAGACGACGTCGCAGGCGCACTCCGCGCCGCCGCCGGCCAGCTTCGCCAACGCGATCGCGCAGTTGACCGCACAGCCGCCGGTCGTGAGCGTCAGCCGCTCGAAGAAGCGCAGCCCGCCCGGCGACGGAAAGTCGTCGACGTACTGCGCAATGGCGTCGACGACGGCGATACCGGCGATCAGAATGCCGCGCATACGGGTGCACCCTTGGGCGCCGGCCCGCGATTGTAGCCTGCACCCGCAGACGCGCGTCCGACGCAGTTTATCTTCGAATCTGCGCAATCTGCGGATACTAGAGCTGGCTCTGCGCCACCTGCGGATTCAGAACGTTCCCGCCGGGGTGCGGGCCGGCGGGTAGACGTTGCGGATCGCCTGCAGGATCGTGCGCGTCGCGTGCGAGCGGTTGAGCGTATAGAAGTGGATGCCGGGCGCACCGCGCTGCAGCAGCTCCAGACACTGCGCCGTCGCGTGCGCCACGCCCAGCGCCAGCACGTCGTGCGGATCATCCTGCAGCCGCCGCAGTTCCTTCAGCAGCGGCTCCGGCAGGCTGGCCCCGCACATCTTCGTGAACCGCTCGACCTGCGCCAGGTTGGTGATCGGCATGATGCCCGGCAGCACCGGCACGCCGATCCCCAGGCTGCGCAGCCGCGAGACAAAGTCGAAGTACAGCCGGTTGTCGAAGAAGAGCTGCGTAATCAGGAACTCAACGCCGGCGTCCACCTTGCGGCGCAGCGCGTCCAGGTCGGCCTCCATGCTGGGCGCTTCGGGGTGCTTCTCCGGGTAGCACGCCCCGCCCAGGCAGAAGCGGAAACCCGCCTTCGCGAACGCCGCCAGCTCGCACGCGTAGCGGAAGCCCGCCGGGTGCGGCTCAAACGTCGCGCTGCCGCGCGGCGGGTCGCCCCGCAGCGCCAGCACGTTCTCGACGCCTGCGTCCTGGAGGCGCTGGAGCACCTGGCGGATTTCGTCGCGTGCGGCCGCGACGCACGTCAGGTGCGCCATGGCCTCGATGCCGTGGTCGCGGCGGATGTGCGTGACCAGCTCGACGGTCTGACGGCGGGTGCTGCCGCCGGCGCCGTAGGTGACGGAGACGTAGGTGGGCTTGAGCTCGCGGAGCGAGGCGATCGTGTCGCCGAGTTGCCGAAAGCCGGCCTCGTCCCTGGGCGGGAAGAACTCGAACGAGATGCACGGCCGGCCGGTGGCCAGCAGTTCGCGGATCCGCATGGTATCAATCTACACGGCCCGCCGGCCAATGCCATGTATCGGCGGGTTTCCTGTCCTTGATCCTGGCGGCCGTGCGTTTACCTATTGGTTGCAAGCCCGTACATCGGCAAACCTCTGGTCGCTCTGGTCGGTCCCTGCAGCCAGGCGTGCGCAGCACACTGATCACGCGGATCGATCTTCGCGACTTCGCTCTCGGCGCATCCGACATCGACATCGTTTGCCGGCTTGCCCGCTCCGGAACGAGCGTCTTCAGCCTTCCGCGGCTACATGCCAAGGTCTACGTGGTCGATGATCGGGTCGCGCTCATCACGTCTGCCAACGCGACTGACGGAGGTTTGCGCAACAACTGGGAATTCGGTGTTGTGATTTCCCTTGCCTCTGAGGCTGCCCGAATCGCTCAGTTGGCGCGATCTGGCTTCGGCTCCCGGCGCCCTATCGAGCCGTGGAATGCGGCCGAGCTTGAAAGGCTCCGCGAGCCAGTCGAGGGTCTTCGCACGGCCATTCCGCCGATTCGGCGGCTGCGCGAACTCGACCCCGGTCGCCTGTTGGGGATTAGGCTCACGAGCGCCGCGCGCGACGCGCTGCTAGAGGGCTTGCCGGGCTGGACGCGCCTCACGCTCGAGGGGGTTCTGGCACAACGACGGGATACGTTCGCTGTCGACTCCGTGTTCGCCGCATGCGCCCCGCTAGCGCGCCAACGTTATCCCCGCAATCGGCATGTTCGCGAGAAGGTTCGGCAACAACTCCAGCGCTTGCGGGACCTGGGGCTGTTGGAGTTTCTGGGTCATGGCAAGTACCGACGAACCATGCGCGCCTAGGCAGCGAGCGGTCCGTTAAGCAGCACTGTCCTGGCGAGGCCACTCAAGGCGCCGCCTGTGTTTGTCCTCAAGGCCGGGGATGTTATGATCCCGGGCCGCGCTTGCAGGCTCAACAAAGACGGCGACATGAAGATCCTCGTCCTCATCAAGCAGGTCCCCGACTCCACCACCAACATCCGCATCCGCGCGGATGGCGAGGACATCGAGCGGGCCGGCGTGAAGATGGTGGTCAACCCGTTCGACGAGTTCGCCATCGAGGCCGCCGTGCAGCTCCGCGAGAAGCGCGAGGACGTCGAGGCGATCACCGTGCTCACCGTCGGGCCGGCCCAGGCCGCGGACGCATTGCGGACCATGCTGGCGGTCGGCGCCGACAACGCCATCCACCTGCACGACGCCGCCTTCGACCAGCTCGACGAGTTGCAGACCGCGGCCCTGATCAGCGCGGTCGTCCGCGACGCCGGCTTCCAGCTCATCCTCCGCGGCAAGCAGGAGATCGACCTGGACAGCGGGCAGCTCGGGCCAGCGCTGGCCGAGCTGCTCGATCTGCCGCACGTCGGCGTCGTCACGAAACTCGAGGTCTCCGCCGACGGGAAGTCGCTGAGAGCCAACCGCCGCATCGAAGGCGCCGACGAGATCGTCGAGGCCGCCCTGCCGGCGGTGCTGACGATCGAGAAGGGCCTGTGCGAGATGCGCTACCCCTCGCTGCCGAACCTGATGAAGGCCAAGAAGAAGCCGGTGCGCGTCGTGACGGCGGCCGATGTGCGCGGCTTCGCAGAGCTTGTGGCTGGCGTCGGCGGAACCGCGATTCACCGCTTGGAGCCGCCGCCGCAGCGCCCGCCCGGCAAGATCCTCAAAGGTGACGCGTCGCAGACCGTGCCGGAGCTGGTGCGGCTGCTGCGCGAGGAAGCGAAGGTGATCTGAGCCAGCCGCCGAACGCGGAAAGCGAAGGGTTGTAGCGTGGGCCCCCTGTGGCGACGTAGAACGTCCGAAGACCCCCGACCCATCGGCCGCCCACGGCCGCTACGGGGCGCGGCTGCTGCGAAGCGATCATGACCATCGGCCGCCCACGGCCGCTACGGGGCGCGGCTGCTGCGAAGCGATCATGACCAACGACGTTCTCGTCTTCGCCGAACAACGCAGCGATCGGCTGCATCCCGCAGCGCTGCAGTGCATCACGCCCGCGCGCGAACTTGCAGCCCAGACCGGCGGAACGGTCGTGGCCGCGCTGATCGGCGACAAGCTGGACGCCGCCGCCGACGCGATGGGCCGCGCCGGCGTCGAGCGCATCGTCACGGTGAGCCACCCGGCCCTGGCGATCTACTCCGCGCTGCGTTACCGCACGGCGCTGGCGGCCGTCGTCGAGCACGTCAAGCCGCGGATCATGCTGCTGCCGGCCACCTTCATGGGCCGCGACCTGGCGCCGCGCGTCGCCGTCCGGTGTAAGGCTGCGCTCGCGACCGACGTGGTCGGGCTCAAGCTCCGCGATGACGGCACGCTCGATGTCCGCCGGCCGATCTACAACGGCAAAGCCTTCTGCCACGTGGTGTTCCCGGCCGGCCGCCTGGCGATCGCGTCCGTACGGGCGAACATGTTCCCGGCCGCCAGCGGCGGCGGCAGCCCCGCCCGCGAGAGCCTGCCGTTCACGCCCGCGCCCGGCGACGAGCGCATCACGCCCAAGGAAGTCGTCAAGACCACGGGAGCAGTCAAGGACGTGACCGAGGCGGACATCATCGTGTCTGGCGGCCGGTCGCTCAAAAGCGAGGAGAACTTCAACAAGTACATCTACCCGCTGGCCGAGGCGCTGGATGCGGCGGTGGGCGCGTCGCGGGCGGCCTGCGACGCCGGCTATCAACCGCATAGCCGCCAGGTCGGCCTGACCGGCAAGACCGTGACGCCCAAGCTGTACATCGCCTGCGGCATCAGCGGGGCGATCCAGCACCTGGCGGGCATGCGCGGCAGCAAGGTGATCGTGGCCGTCAACACCGACGCGGAGGCGCCGATCTTCAAGCTGGCGGACTACGGCATCGTCGACGACCTGTTCAAAGTCGTGCCGTTGCTGACGGAGGAGGTCAAGAAGTTGAAGGCTTGACGGGTGCCTGACCAATGGAGGTCGTGCATATTCTCCGACGATGATCCGGAGGGCTGGTTGCAGCGGGCTCCGGCACGATCGAGACGCGTTGCACCAGCCGGGTAAGCCGCGTTTGCGCGTCGGGCTCGGACAGGTTGAGACGGGCCTCGGCGAGGCAGTACCCGGAGGTGAGCAGCGTTTCGCGCGGCCGCCATAACGCCCGCAGCCCGGAATCGCGCTGGTACGCGGCGGAGAACAGGACATTCGCGTCGAGGAAGACGCGATGCACGCCTAGGCTCCCGCAAGCCGCTCATGCGGGATGGCGTCGGGATCGAGGCCCATCTTCCGGACGGCGCGGCGCGCCAGGCGGTAACCGGCGGGCGACGCGGCGTTGTTGAGCAGGAATTCGGCACGCCGGCGCGGGGAGTAGACCTCCAGCGGAAGTGCGACGGCTGGGCGGATCAGCACCCCGTCGTCGCGCGCCTCGACCACCACCAGCGCGCCCTCCTCGATGCCGAAGCGACGGCGCAGTCGCGCGGGGATCACGAGGGTGCCGCGCTTGCCGATGCGGCCGGTCTCGCGCGAGTCGGCCTTGGCTCGAATCCTCCGATTCTCAGCCATTCTGAAAGACTAGGCTAGTATGCCCATGGGGCGCGGTCAAGGGCTCCCGGGCACTCGCCCGCCGGATGAGCGCCGGCGTCCCGACGTCGGTCGCCAATCCAGGTCGCAGCCGCAAGACGGTCCGCCCTGCCGGTCGATAGAATCCTGCGCCTTGTGCCGCACTGACGGTTGCTGCAAGGAGTCCGCGTGAGCACGTTGTCGCCGCCGCTCGACGAAGCCCGTCGGCGGATCGAAGAGACCGCCCGCCGCGAGGGCCTCGACTTCTTCGAGACCCTCTTCGAGCTGGTCGATTTCGACCAGATGAACCAGATCGCCGCGTACGGCGGCTTCCCGACGCGCTACCCGCACTGGCGCTTCGGCATGGAGTACGAGCGGCTGCGCAAGCAACACACGTACGGGCTGGGCAGGATCTACGAGATGGTGATCAACAACGACCCGTGCTATGCGTATCTGCTGAGCGACAACGCGCTGGTCGACCACAAGACCGTCATGGCGCACGTCTTCGCCCACGGCGACTTCTTCAAGAACAACATCTGGTTCAGCAAGACCGACCGCAAGATGATGGACGGCATGGCCAACCACGCCACGCGCGTGTGGAAGCACATCGAGCGCGAGGGCTACCAGCCCGTCGAGAAGTTCATCGACGTCTGCCTCAGCCTCGAGAACCTGATCGACCCCTACGCCCCGTTCATGAAGCGCCAGCCCACGCTCGACGTCCGCGCCGACCGCCGCGAGGCCACCGTCCGCGAGCAGGCCGAGCAGCGCCTGGTCCGCTTCCGCGCCAAGCCGTACATGGAGCGCTTCGTCAACCCGCCGGAGGAGCTCAGCCGTCAGCGGGCGCGCGAAATGCAATCCATCACCGAGAGCAAGCGCAAGTTCCCGTCGGCCCCGGAGCGCGACGTGCTCGGCTTCCTGCTGAAGTACGCCCCGCTGGACGACTGGCAGGCGGATATCCTCGACGTCATCCGCGACGAGGCCTACTACTACGCCCCGCAGGGCCAGACCAAGATCCTCAACGAGGGCTGGGCCACCTATTGGCACTCACGCCTCATGACCCGCTACCACCTGCGCGACGAGGAGCTGGTCACCTACTGCGACCACCACTCCGGCACCCTCGCCACCACCCCCGGCCGCCTCAACCCCTACAAGCTCGGCGTCGAGCTGCTGCGCGACGTCGAGCAGCGCTGGAACAAGGGCCGCTTCGGCAAGCAGTACGAGGAGTGCGAGGACATCCAGAAGCGCCGCACCTGGGACACCGGCCTGAACCAGGGCCGGGCCAAGATCTTCGAGCTCCGCCGCGTCCACAACGACGTGACCTTCATCGACGAGTTCCTCACCCCCGAGTTCGTCGACCGCCACCAGCTCTACCACTACCGCCAGGACCCGATGACCGGCCGCATGGTGGCGGTCAGCCGCGACTTCGGGCAGATCAAGCAGCGGCTGCTCTTCCTGCTTACCAACCACGGCCAGCCGTACATCTACATCGTGGACGGCAACTACGCCAACCGCGGCGAGCTGTACCTGGCGCACAAGCACCTGGGCGTGGATCTGGACGTGCGCTACGCCACCGAGTGCCTCAAGAACCTCCACCGGCTGTGGACGCGGCCGATCCACCTGCAAGCCCGCATCGACGACGACATGATGTTGTTCACCTGCGAAGGCGAGGCCGTCAAGCAGCGCAAGATCAAGGACGACCTGCCCAAGCCGGCCCACACCTCGATCGCGTAGCCCGCGGCCAATCTTTAGCCGCCTGCCGACGTTGCCGGCCTTCATGCGGCCAGCCCCGGCCGCACTGCTCAAGAGCCGTGGCACGCGGCGAGGTGATAAGCTGAAAAGGTGATAAGGTGACAAGCGGTACGGCGCTGGGAGCAGCGCGCGGCTTGCCAGCTTACCCGGTAACGACGTTGAGCGGAATCGAGCCGACGGCGCGCGGCAGCGGGTCCGGCGGCTGGATGTGCACGTCGGCGTTCGTCAGGCGGGCTTCGCCGCGGCGGACGCGGTCGGCGAACGCGCGGCACTCGGCCAGCAGCGCGTCCAGCATGTCGGCCTCGTCCACGGTCGCCTTCTTCTCGCCCTGTACGTAGATGATGCCCTTGCCGGCCCCGGCGAAGATGGCCACGTCCGCCCCCTCGCACTCGCCCGGCCCGTTCACCACGCAGCCCATCACCGCCACCTTCACCGGCACGTCGATCTCCGCCAGCCGCGAACGCACCGCGCCCACCAGCTTGAGCAGGTCGACCTGAATCCGCCCGCAGGTCGGGCAGGCGATCAGCTCCGGCTCGGTGCGGTTGCGCAGCCCCAGCGCGCACAGCAGCTCCCTGCCGTCCTCCACCTCGTACACCGGGTCCGCCGCGTACGAGATGCGGATCGTGTCGCCCACGCCGTTGGCCAGCAGCGTGCCCAACGCCGCGATCGAGCGGATGCGGCCGGTCTCCGGCGGGCCGGCGTGCGTGACGCCCAGGTGCAGCGGGAAGTCGAAGCGCTGGCTGATCGCCGTGTACGCGTCGATGACCACGCGCGGGTCGATGGACTTGGCGGAGATGACGATGTCGTGGTAGTCGGCCGCGTCGAAGATGCGCAGGTACTCCTCCAGCTTCTCGAGCATGATGCGGATCAGGTTGCCGCGGTAGTCGGCCGCCAGCGTGGCCTTCTCCGCCGCCCGCTGCGACTTGTCCCAGCGCTCGACGATGCCGCCTTCGTTGACCCCGACGCGGATGGGAATGCGGCGTTCCTTGCAGGCGGCGATGACGCGCAGCACCTGCGGGCGGTGCTTGATGTTGCCGGGGTTGAGGCGGATTTTGTGCACGCCGGCCGCGATCGCCTCCAGCGCCCGCTGGTAGTGGAAGTGCACGTCGGCGACGATCGGCACCGGGCTGGCGGCGATGATGTGCGGCAGGGCCTCGGTGTCGCGCCGCTCGGGCACGGCCACGCGCACCAGGTCCGCCCCGGCCCGGGCCAGCTTCTGCACCTCGGCGATGCACCGGTCGATCTCGTGCGTATACCCGGCGGTCATGGTCTGCAGCGCGACCGGCGCATCGCCGCCGATGCGGACGCTGCCGACGAGCACCTGGCGGGTTTTTCGTCTGGGGGCCACGTATGGCTCCTGCCTTCGTGTCGGCGCGTCAAACGTCGGGTCGGATCGGGAGCGAGGCAATTCGCAGCATCGTCCGATCCGCCACAACGATCGAATGCGGCAGCCTCTCCGGCTCCACTTGCTCAAGGACGATCTTGAGCAAAGCGAGCATCTGATCGTCGCTCAGGTTTCCGGCCCGAAACAGGATGAGACCGGGCCCCGTGCGTCCGCTCAGGACGAGGATGCGGGAAAAATCCAGGTCGGCGGTAACAACAACTGCGTTCTCTGCCACCGCGACCGCGAAGATGTCCTCGTCTGCGGCACGCGAGAGCCCGCGCTCGCGAACGTGGAACGCCTCGTGTCCGACCGAGCGCAGCCACTGGGCCAACATCGGGCTGACGGGCTGATCCACGAGGAAGCGCATCAACCGACCAGCGGCACGAGGGGGTCATCGGTGAACATTGCGGCATACGCCAGGGCCTGTCGGATATCCTCCGGCTCCAGGTCCGGGTGGTTCGTCAGGATCGTCGCCTCGGCTTCGCCGGCCGCCAGCATTCCCAGAATCCGGGACACCGGCATGCGCAAGCCGCGAATGCACGGCCGCCCGCCCATGACGCGCGGGTCCACGCTGATGCGATCCAAGCCCTTCATGTGCGTCTCCGCGTGCCGTTTCGACGGATTATACGGTCGCGCGCCTCAGCGGGTGGCCAAACTCCGTTCTCCGGCCTCACCTGATTACCCGTACCCGGGCCGCATGGTCCGCAGCGCGACCGGCGCATCGCCGCCGATGCCGACGTTGCCGACGAGCACCTGGCCGGTTTTTCGTCTGGGCGACATGGCACTCCTCGGTCTCTGTCGATTCTATCGCGGGCGGTCCGGATACTCGACTGTGGGTCGATCGGAAAGCTCGGCCGGCTCATCACCACGTTGGGGCCGCAGCGAATGGACGAAGTGCGTGCGGCGTTGCTGTTCGCGCTGGACATGAATGCGTCAAGGCTCTGCCAGCCCGCTTGACGCGGCCTGACTGGTGTTTCAAGCCCCGCCGCGTTCGGGTACACTGTCCATCTGCGGCCGCAGGCGTGCGGGCCGCGTGAGGGTTCAGCATGATGCGCCTTCGTACGCTGCGCGCCGTCGCGTGCGCCGTGCTGATCGTGGTCGTCGCGCGCGGCGACGTGACGCTCAACATCGTCACCTACAACGTGCACCTGGGCATCGCCGATCAGTCGGCCGACCGGGCCGCGTGCGGCAACCTGCTCACGTCCGTCGACCTCGACGGCCCCGGCCCGAACAGCAGCCTGATGCCGGACATCGCCTGCCTGCAGGAGACCACCAGCCTGGGCGAGCTGCAGGCCTTCCGCGACGACTTCCTGCCCGGCTACCAGGTGCGGCGCGGCACGATCACCGACGGCTTCAACGCCAACGGCTTCTTCGTCCGCGGCGACATCACCATCCTGCGCATGGACGAGATCATCACGCCCGGGCCGCGGCCGGTGCTGCGGCTGATCGTGCAGGCGCCGGGGGCGGACGACCCGCTGGTGCTCTACAACGCGCACTTCAAGGCCGGCTCGACGCAGAACGACATCAACACCCGCGCGGCGGAAGCGAACGCGATCGCCAACCGCATCTCGACCGACCGGCTGGGCATCGACCTGGACGGGGACCGCGTGGACGACTTCGTACCCACCGACTACGTGCTGGTCGGCGACCTCAACCATCACGACTTCTCCGGCACGACCATCGACCCGCTGCTGGTCGGCGGCAGCAACGGCCTGCCGACCGAGCTGAACGACTGCCGCGTGGAGACGCTCAACGGCGCCATCTTCCCCACCACGCTGGTGAACACGTTCAGCACGCGCAGCTCGCTGAACAGCCGCTACGACTACGTCCTGGCCAGCGACGCGATCTTCCTGCGGATGGACGGGAGCGGCGACCAGACGGTCGACCAGGACGAGCTGAATGCGGCCGGGTTCGTCTATCTCTCGGCCGAGGACAGACGGCCGGGTCGGACCACGCCCCGGTCCGCGTGACGATTGGGCTGGGGTCGCCCCCCGGGGGACCGGCGGGGGACGTGGATGGCGACGGGGACGTGGACCTGGAGGATCTGGTGCTTCTGCTGGCTGCGTACGGAACTTCAGTTGGCGACGAGGGTTACAACCCGGACGCCGACCTGGACGGCGACGGGACGGTGGGGTTGGGGGACCTGACGCTGCTGCTGGCCTCATATGGGCAGGGGCCGTGAGCCGGGCGGGAAAAAAACCCCGATATCGCGCAAAAAAAACGTTGATTTCGGGTCCCGGACTGCGTACTATGGCCCTCACGAGAGGAGGGACTTTCAGATCCACGGCCGGTGAGCCATATCGGGAACCCCGGCAGGAAATTCGGAAAGTTCCGGTTGACATGGCGGGCTGAAAGGCCTATCATGCAGCCAAGTTTCGGAGCGGGAAACGGGAGGAGGAGGAACCCCCCTTAAAGTCAGCGCGGATCGGGCGTCCCGGTCGTGCGCTTCGGAATTCAGGAGCGGACCCAAGCAATCCAGTTCTTTCACAGGAGAGGAAAAACATGCTTCGAAGAATGGTTCCCTCAGTTTTGATCTTGGCAGGTGCGTCAGTCGCCCTCGCCCAGAACGCGGGCATCGACATCTCGGTCGTCACATCCCCGTCGCCCGCCGGAACGTTCGTCGTGGACGTCTTTGTCGACATGGTCGCCAGCCCGCCTAACGCTTGGACGGCCAGCGGCATCCGCGCCGACGCGTTCCTCGGGGCAACGTTCCGGTATTCGGACGGCGGCGACCCCAACGGCCCGCGGTTGACGAACATTGAGCCAACAAATGTGAGTGGCGACCGGAATGTGAACTTTGTCAGCCAGCCCCGCGGCCAGACGGTGAACGCCCGGTTCCGCGCCGGCGGTGCAGCGCTGATCGCCGGCGGGTATTTACCCCCGACTCCCACGGCAGAGGCGACCGCGACGGTCTTCAATGTGGCCTACTTCGACGAGGTGCCGCCAGGCGAGGAGACGACGGACGGGTACGTGGCGCGTCTGGCGATGGACGTCCCCGCACTGCTGGATGGCACCCTGTATCTGTCAACGACCGGCCCGATCGAGCCGTCCGACCTGCTGGTGATGTCGGGGAACGCCGCTGCGGCCACGAACCTCAACCCGACGCCGCTGGAAGTGCTTCTGTTCGACGTGTTCAGCACGATTCCGGAGCCGGCATCGCTTGCCCTGCTGTTGCTGGGCGGGCTGATGGGTCTGCGTCGGCGCTAGACCACGGTTTGGCTGTCTGACGATCGAAACCGGGCGGGTGCGACCCGCCCGGTTCTTTTTTCATTCCCGCCGCGCCCCGGGGAGGAGCCGCGAGCTTCAACCCGCGCCGTTACGCAAATCCGGCCCAAATCGTCCCCGCTTCTTGCGGCTTGCGAGCGGTGGCTTTAGCCGTCGCATTCACAAGCACTTACGTCGGCGGACGACGCTCCCGGCACGCGTTGGCGCCGCCCGATAACCCGATTTTGCGCGTTTCCGGCCCCATTCTGGTGGAAAACGCCAAGCTCGGCGCCTACGAAATCAGTGACTCCACACGGGGGACAGTTGAGACGATCGCGGCCGGGCGGGCCGGCCGCCATCTCAAAAAACCGTGGCCTAGGAGAGGAAGAGAAACATGGTACGTAAAGTCCTTGCAACGGTAGCCGTCCTCGCAGGTGTGTCGGCCGCGTGGGCTGTTCCGCCGACCCTCTCGGTAACGACGTTCGACACCGGCAATCCGGCGATCTACGTCGTGGACGTGTCCGTCACGATCGACACGGGCGTGGGCGATTCCTGGACCGCTGCCGGAATATCAACCGTGGCGCTGTCCGGCGCCACATTCCGGTACCGCTTCGCCGATGAGGTCGACCCGAACCAGCCGCACGTGCCGCTGTTCACGAACGTCGAACCGGACAATGTCCTACGCGATCGGTTCGTCAGCTTCGTCAGCACGTCGGCCGGTCAGACCGTCGGGGCGCGGTTCCGCGCGGGTGAGGCCGCCCAGATCGCGGGCGGCTACGAACCACCCACCCCGACGCCCTCGGGCACCCCGACCTTCTTCAACGTGGCGTTCTTCGACGATGTGCCGCCGGGCGAAGAGGGCTCCGGGTTCATCACGCGCGTGGCGATCGATGTGCCGGCGCTGTACCAGGGCACGTTGTACCTGTCGACGACCGGTCCGCAGGAGCCCGGCGATGTCAGGCTGATCGGCGGGCCCGCGGACACGGCGGGCGAAGCCCAGAGCGCCACGGCATCATTCCAGCATCCGTCGCCGCTGGTGTTGCTGGATTGGGGCGTGTGGAGCACGATTCCCGAGCCGGCCTCGCTGGCGCTGCTGCTGCTGGGCGGGCTGATGGGCCTGCGTCGTCGCTAACCGCGAACAACTGAGCTTCAGCGAGATTCACCGGGCGGGTCGCAAGGCCCGCCCGGTTGCTTGTTTGCCCCGGGGGAGGACCGCGACCGGCCCCGGGCTCGGCCTAGCAAGACACAGCCGAGGGCGGCTGTGCCACACTGTGCCACACGGCCGCTCTGGCGAGCGGTATACTCGTGCGAACTCGCGCGTAGGGGAGACAGCAGGAGGCGACCATGATCGTCAGCCCGAAGCGCGTTCTCTGGCCGACGGACTTCTCGGAGCTCTCGCTGCACGCCGGCCGCTACGCACGCGGCTTCTGCGAAGTGTTCGGGTCCGAGCTGCACATCGTGCACGTGATCCCGCCGCCGCTCGGCCCGGACGTATCCGTGATGATCCCGGCCGAAGTGCCGATGACCGTGTCGGAGCAGGAGCTGATCGAGGCGTCCAGGCGCGGGCTGGAGAAGCTGATCGCCGAGCACATCGCCAAGACCGACAAGCCGGTGGTCTCCGACGCCTTCTTCGGGACGCCGTGGCACGCCATCTGCGCCTACGCCAGGGACAAGGCGATCGACCTGATCGTGATCGCCACGCACGGCCGCACGGGCCTGAGCCACGTGCTGATCGGCAGCACGGCCGAGCGCGTGGTGCAGCACGCCCCCTGCCCTGTGCTGACGGTCAAGCACGGCCAACGTGAGTTCCTGAGGACCTGAGGCTGCGGCTTGCATGCTCGTGTAGCGCCTCGCAATACTGCAACAGCGGTGGTACGGGCATCTTGCCCGTTCCGAAGGGTGGTACGGGCGTCCCGCCCGTCAGCGAACGGGCAAGATGCCCGTACCACGCTTCTGACGGGCGTCCCGCCCGTACCCTGTCCGTACCACCCTTCATCAGACCGGCCGGAGGCCGGTCCCCCAATGCTTACGGAACAGCCCCCTGCCTTGATTCGCCGTCGGCTGCGCCTATGCTCCGGCCGGGCTGATGCACACGCTGCCGCTGCCTGTCGTCGCTGCCGGGGCCTTGTCGACCGCAAGCTTCCAACTCGACCGCCCGGGCTGGCTGGTCGTTGCGTGCGTTGCATTCGGCCTGGCCTTCCTTGCCCTCCGTCGTCGGCCGCAACGCCCACCCAGCGCGACCGGGCGGTCCGCGCCCGTGCCGGCAGCGGCCTCCGCACCATCCCGCCGCACGAGCCTGCCGAGCGCTCCTTTGCTTGCCGCCGGTGCTCTGGCCGCCGGGTCACTGGCGCTCGCGCAGACCGCCGCGGCGCACGCCCTGCTGCTGGCGCTGGCGCTGGCCGTGCTGCTGGGGCTGACGCTGGCGTCGTATCGCACCAGCGCCGCGGCGCTCGGCAGGCGGCGGGCGATGGTGTGCGTCGCGGCCCGCGGGCTGGCGGGGGCGGCGCTGCTGTGCATCGTGGCCCGGCCGGCGTGGATCGCGGTGCACGCCGAATGGGAGAAGCCGCTGCTGGCGGTGCTGGCGGATGCGTCGCGATCGATGTCGATCGTCGACGATCCGCGCGCCGAGCAGCGCGCCACGCGCATGGAGCGCCTGCGGCAGGCGCTCGATCAGGACCCGGACCTGCTCGATCGGCTTGAAGTGCTGTACGAGGTGCGACCGTTCGCCTTCAGCGGGCGCGCCCGCCCCGCTGCGACGTGGACGCCCGAGCCTGATGAATCTCCGTCTGCGCTGGCGGTCGCGGTGCGGGCCGCGGGACAGATGCGCTCTGCGCAAGGCGAGCCGCCGGTAGGCATCCTCCTGCTGAGCGACGGCGGGGAGAACACCGCCGGAGCGGACGTCGTGACGCAGGCGGCGGAAGAGTTGGCGAGGCAGCAGACTGCGCTGCTGGCGGTCGGCGTTGGGCCGGAGGGCGAAGGCGCACCCGGGGTGGAGATGGAGCCGCTGGTGGTGCCCGCCCGGGTCGGTTCACGGGCGCTGCTGCACGCCACGCTCGCCGCGCGGGTCCGCGGTTGCGCTGCAAGCTGGATCGAGGCGAGCATGGCGTGGGACGGGCAGGCGGCCGAGTCGCGCCGCGTGCGGATCGACGAGGACCGCGTCGCGCTGCGCGAGGAGTTCGAGCTCTTGCCGCCGGGTCCCGGCGTGCATCGGCTGACGGCGCAGATCGCGCTGCCGGCGGCGCTGGGCGGGGCGCGGCTCGAGCGCTCCGCGATGGTCGAGGTGCGCGACGAGCGGGTGCGCGTGCTGATGCTGGAGCACCGGCCGCGGAGCGAAGCGGCGTTTGCGGCGCGCGCCCTGCAAAGCGACCCGCGGTTTGAGGTCGTGCAGCGGTTGCTGGCCGGGAGCGAGCGCGATCCCGGCCCGGCGGACCCTGGCGAATTCGACGTCGTGGTGCTGGGAAGCGTGCGCCGCGAGCAGCTCGATTCGCTCGCCGCACCGCTGGCAGAGGCCGTTGCGCGGCACGGCGTCGGGCTGTTGCTGGCCGGCGGCCAGGCCGTGTTCAATCGCGGCGCGCTGACGGATTCGCCGCTCGCAGACGTTTGCCCGACGTTGCCCCGGCTTGCGCCGCCGGCGGCGGATGACAAGGCCCGCTTCACGCCCACGGAGGCGGGCCAGCAGCATCCGATCCTGCGGGGAGTCGACGGGTCACCTGTAGACGGACGCTCGACGGCGGGTGCGGCTGCGGCTGCCTCCGGCCCGTCCTTGATCTGGTCGCGCCTGCCGGAACTCGTGGGTGTCGCACGCCTGGGCGATGCGAAGCCGCTGGCGGTCGTCCTGGCGGCCGACGAGCGCGGCCGCCCGCTGCTGGCGGGGCAGGAATTCGGCCGTGGGCGGAGTCTGGCGGCGGCCTGGGAGGACACCTGGCCCTGGGCGCTGCGCTCGGACGAGGGCGGCGAACTGCACCGGCGGCTTTGGCGGCAGATGGCGGCCTGGCTGGCCAACCGCCGACCGACCGCGTGGGTCGTGACCGAGCAGCCGAGCTACCCGCGGGCGGCGCTGGCTGCCGGACAGCAGACGGTGTGGATTCGCGCCGGCGTGGCCAGCGCCGAGGCGCTGGCCGCCCGCGCGGCCGGCGGCGAGCGGCGGCCGCGATTGAGGATGGGGCGGCTTGCAGCCAGCGCGACGGCGCCTGTCTTGGAAGGGCAGCCGACTTCGGCGGCCGCGTCCGTTGGGGAGTGGGATATCCCGCTGCGACGCAGCGGCGAGCAGTGGGTTGCCGCCCTGCCGGAGGGGTTGTCCGCGGCCGATTGGCTCCGCGCAGGGGAGTATGAGCTGCGCTTCGAGGCCGAGCCGGCCGACCCGCAACGCGCGAGCGAAGGCGTGAGCTCGGCGCTGACGGCGCGCACGCAGTTTCGCATCCTCGACGTCGATGTCGAAATGCAGGAGCCGACGGCCAACCTGGACCTGCTGCGCCGCGCCGCCGATCGTACATCGAGCGTCGGCGGTGCGTATTATCCGCTGGAGCGGCTCGCGGAAGTGCTGCAACGCCTGGCCGCGACGGATCGACGCCGCTATGTGGAGCGGCAGGTGCGGTTCCGTCCAAGCGAGCAGGCGCCGTGGCTGGTGCTGCTCCTGGCGGTCGGCGGCCTGGCGATCGAGTGGGCCGTGCGACGGCGGGGCGGCCTGACCTGAGGAGCACGTCGGCAGCCCGGGGCTGTCCGGCGCCGAGGAATGCGGCTATCCTCAGTCCCGCGGCGTCGCGGCAGATTCACGAGGGAGGCAGACGTCGATGAGATGGGCAGGTTGGGGCCGACCAAGCCGACTACTGGTGCTGGCGCTCCTGTGCGTACCGATCTCCTGCGAACGGAAGCAGCCGCAGAAGGAGGCGGCCAAGCCGATCCCGCCTTTCGAGGTCCCGCAGGTGGATTTGGCGAAGGTGCCGCCGAAGTTCCGCTACACGCTGCTTGCCGCGCAGCAGAACGCGCGCGGCGGTCCGGACCGGCCCGAGCTGGTGGCCGAGCTGGCCTCGCTGTACTACGTGCACGGGTTCCCCACGGAAGCCGTGGCCTGTTTTGAGCACCTGACGCGGCTGGAGCCGCAGAACATGGCCTGGTGGTACGACCTGGGCCAGGCGTGTGAGGCGGACAGGAAAACCCAGCGCGCCGCCGAGGCGTACGAGCAGGTCATCCGGCTCAATCCGGCCTACGAGGTGGCGTACATGCGGCTGGCGTCGCTGCTGGCCGCCAGCAAGCCGGACCGGGCGATGGAACTCTACCGGCAGGCGGTCGAGCGGAATCCGCGCAACCCGCTGGCGCACCGCGCGCTGGGCGAGTTGCAAGCGGCGCGCGGGCAGACGCAGGCGGCGATCGAGAGTCTGCAGCGGGCCGTGCAGGTGGCCCCCAACTACGCCGAGGCCCACGGTCTGCTGGCGGACCTGCTCGAGCAGAACGGTCAGGCCGCCCGGGCCGCGGAGCACCGCCGGCGTCAAAGCGAGAAGTCGATTCAGCCCGTGCTGGCCGATCCGGAGCGGATGCGGTTGCTGCGGCGCGGGCAGGATTTCGACATCATCCTGCAGGACATCGTCACGTTGTCGCAGCACAACCAGCTCGAGGAGATCGAGCGGCTGCTGACGATGGCGGCGACCCTGGATGAGGATGACCCGCGCTTCCGGGCGGCGCGCGGCAACGTGCGGGCGATGCAGCAGCGCTACGAGGAGGCGCTGGCGGATCTGCAGGTCGCGGTGAAGATCAATCCGGACATGATTGCGACCAAGCGCAACCTGGCGCGCGTGCAGGTGCAGCTCGCGCGGACGGAGGAAGCGATTCAGACGCTGCAGGAGATCCTCGAGGCCCGGCCGGACGACGTGGACGTGCAGAAGGAGCTGGCCGCACTGCGCGAGTCGGTCGAAACTCCCGAGGACCGCATCATCGACCTGCAGCGGGCGCACGAGGCACGACCGACGGACGGCGGCATCGTGCGCGAGCTGGCCAGCCTCCTGGCGGAGCGCGGCCAGTTCGAGCAGGGGACCGCGCTGCTGCGGGAGTACCTCGAGACCGACCCCGACGACCCCAGGGCGCGCTTCCTGCTCGGCGCGTTGCTCAGCAACGCCGGAGAGCTGGACCAGGCTCGCGTCGAGTGGCGGCGGATCCTGGCGACGCGACCGAAGTTCGTCGATGCGTATACGGCCCTGGCCGCCACCAGCATCGCCGCCGGCGAGTACGCGGCCGCCGAGCAGACCCTGCGCGACGGCCTGCGGGAAATGCCGGACTCGGCGCCGCTGGGGATTGCGCTGGCGCGGCTGCTGGCGACTTGCCCGGACGAGTCGCGCCGCAACCCGCAGGAGGCGGTCGAGCTGGCCGAGCCGATCAACGTCGCCACCCCGGGGCAGAACATCGGCTACCTGGACACGTTGGCGGCGGCGTACGCGGCCGCCGGCCGCTTCGCACAGGCGGTTGAGAAGCAGAAGCTCGTGCTGCGTCTGGCGACCGAAGCGAAGCTCGACGACGCGCTCCCGGAGTTGCGCGCGCGACTGGAACTCTATCAGGCCGGCAAACCGTACTTCGAATCACCCTGAGCGTCAGGGAGCGGTTCCTCGTGATTGCCGGCCCAAGGGCTGGCTCGCGCTCGCGGCTCTGATCGTTGCAGGGATTGCGAGCCACTACACTAAGTTAGAACTGATAGCGCTCCGGCGTGCGCCCCGTGATCACGTTGGTGTCGCGGGCCAGCTCCTTGGCCTCCGCCACCGAGAGCTCCAACGAGAAACAGACCCGCTCTCCCGGTGCCGGCCAGCGCGCGGAGCGAGCGAGCCGTCCGCCGGGCTCGTAGAGCGCGAATCCGGACGCGCCCACCTGCAGCACGAACACGCGGTTCTCCATCGCACGCGCCTGCAAGAGACACTCCACGATCTCGTCGCCAAGCACAACGATCAGGTGCGCGCCGCGGAGTGCGTGGCAGCGCGCCGCAGCAAACCTCTTCGCATCGCGGTCGGAGAGCACGGCGATTCGCACCCCGCCGGCAGGCGTCTCGCAGCCCGCATGAAGCCAACGCGGCGACCCGCCGTCGCAGAGGGCGCAAGCGGGCCCGCCGCCCTTCGCTTCCCCCGACAGGATGAGCGTCGGAAGCGCATCCAGGCCGGACCCAGGAGAAGCGGCCACGGCCTCCAGCGCGCCGGAGCCTGAACCCCGGACGGCCAGCACGTGCAACGGCAAGGGAACCGCAGTCCGCGGCGCGAGAGCGCTTGCGGCAAGGAGCGCGCGTCGCTGCTCGGGGCTGACCGCCGGCGGCTGCGGGTCGCACGGCTCGACATCCGCGACGGCCAGCGCGGTTTCGGCCGGGCCGCATTGAGCGCGGACCTCGCCGTGTGCGTCGCAGATCAGGCTCGAACCCACGAAGCGCGCGTCGCCTTCGCGCCCATACTTGCTGGCCGATGCAATCGGCACACCGAATTCCAATGCCCGCGCGCGGATCAGGAAGTCCGGCTGCGGGTTCCAGGGCCGGCCGGGCGCGCCGACGTCCACCCAGGCGGTGGGCTGCAGCAGGAACCGCGCGCCGCGGGCGACCAGCGTGGCCGCGATCTCCGGAAGCCGCGCGTCGGCGCAGATCAGGACGCCCAGGCGGCCGAGCGGGCTGTCGATCGGGTCGATTCGCTCCCCCGGCTGGAAGCAATCGTGATCGAAGTCCCACAGGAAGCACTTCTCGTGTCGGCCGAGCAGCTCACCGGTGTGACTGGTCAGCAGCGCCGTGTTGCGGAGCGAAGTTCCCTGCTCGGTGATGAGCCCGGCGCAGATCGACAGGCGCTCACGGCGGGCACGCTCGGCCAGCCAGTTGGCGAAGAAGGCGTCGTCGGGCAGGCCGCCGCGCCGGGCAGCGAAATACTCGCCGGGCGATCCGATGCAGTAGGCCGGCCAGACGCATTCGGGCAGGACCACGAGCTGCGCATCGCGCTGGCGCGCCCCGTGGATCAGCTCGTCGACCAGGACCAGTGTACCCCGCCATTGGTCCAGCCGCGTGCCCGGCGTCTGTGCGACGGCGATCCGCAGCACGTCGAGTCTCCGTCAGCGAACGGCCCAGGGACGGCCTTGGCGCAGTCTATGCGTGGCGACGCGTGCACGCACGCGCGCACACCCTCGACCAACGACGAGTGCCGGTGCGCCGTCCGCGCGGCTGGGCAAACAATCAGCAGGGGGTGTCAGGCGGACTCGACCTGCGTCTTAGGCGCCGCGGAACGCCGCGGTTCCGGCGTTTGCTGGGCGGGAGGCTGCGGGCCGGAGGCGGCCGGCCGACGCGGGGTGAATACCGGCATGGCAGAATGGCGTGGCGGTCGCGGGGCGGTGTTGCGACTTCGCTCCAGCCCAAGTACTGCGAGTGCCAGCCAGTTGGCCGCGGCCGTCCCGATGCCCAGCAGGATCACGAAGACCGCGTGCGCCTGCACGCCGGTTACAGTCATAAGCGCCAGGCCCATCGCCGCCAGCAGGACGGCCAGCAGGAACGCAGTCCGGATGGCCCAGCGTCGGCCGCGGCGAATCAGCGTCTGCAGTCCGATAAAGGCGAGCCCCATCAGCAGGGGCAGCGGTCCGACCTGCGCCAGGCCAACCGGTGTGGCACCGCGGGCCGCGATCCACTGAAGCACGGCTGGCGCCAATCCCCAGACCAGGGCGGCAACACCGAGGCAAAGGCAGGCAGCCTGTGCCACTTTCAGGCGGCTTTCCGGCTTTGGCTCGCCATTCCGCTGCGTCGGCACGCGATCCTCCAGCGCCCTGAGCGCAGGACCAGGCATCTTGTTATCCGAATCGGCAAATTGCTTCAGGTAACACAAGGCGCCGAGCGCTGCCGTGGCCGGGCACCGAGCTGGGGTGTGGGCAGAGCTTCCCGACGCCGTCGCGCCTGCGCAATACTTATCAGACAGCAGGTCCCGCCGCTGATTACGACGCGGACCGGACGCCGCGCAACATCGCGCCCAGCACGACCACCAGCGCGAACAGAACGAGCATGAAGGCCAGCCAGAAGCGGCCCTTGGCGCGATACCTCTCGCCGCGCCGGCCGGGCAGCGTGAGCAGGGCGGCGGCGTGGAACGTCCCGAGCGCCGCCAGGACTTTCAGACCGAACAGGCCGTGGTAGAGCGCCTTGTGCGGGTTCTGCCGAAGGGCGGGAACGCTGTAGACGGCGAAGTTGATCAGGCCGGTGAGGAGCAGCACGGCGATGGCCGTCCAAACGACCGCTCGCCAGCGGACCGCGAGGCGTTCCCGCAGCTCGGCGCGTTGCGCAGCGTCCAACGTCACGACGACCGGCTGAAGCGCGAACCACTGAAAGAACGCCCCGCCAGCGGCTACGATCGCCGCCGTGATGTGCAGCACTCGCAGCACGGTCGCCGCCAGATCGAACGGCAGTTGCGACAACAGCATGAAGTGAATCCCTGGCCGCCGCGCCACGCGGAACCTTACTCGCCGCCGCCGCGCCCGTCCACCCTGCCGCGCGTGCCCGAAGCCGCTACCATAGCCCGGCCGGAGGAGTCGGTATGGTCAAGCTCGGCGTCAACATCGACCACGTGGCCACGATCCGTCAGGCCCGCGGGGCTGACGAGCCGGACCCGGTGTGGGCGGCGGTGGAGGCCGAGCTGGGCGGTGCGGACGCGATCACATTCCACCTGCGCGAAGACCGCCGGCATATCAACGACCGCGACGCCGAGCTGCTCAGGCAGAGCGTGGCGGCCAAGCTGAACATGGAGCTGGCGATCGCGCCGCAGATCGTGCGGATCGCGCTGCGGCTCAAGCCCGCGCAGTGCACGCTCGTGCCGGAACGGCGCGCCGAGCTGACGACGGAAGGCGGGCTCGACGTCGCGCGGTTGCGGCGGCGCATCGCGCCGGTCGTCAAGCGGTTGCAGGTCGCCGGCATCGAGGTCAGCGCGTTTATTGAGCCGTCTGAGGCGCAGATCGCGGCGTCGGCCGACTGTGGCTTCGACGCGGTCGAGCTGTGGACCGGCGGTTACGCCCACGCCCGCAACGTGGCGGCCTGCGAACGCGAGCTGGATCGGCTGGCGGCCGCCGTCGATTGTGGACACGACCACGGGCTGGTCGTGCACGCCGGGCATGGCTTGACGTATCGCAACGTGGAGGCGGTGGCGGCGATTGCGGGCTTCTGCGAGTTCAACATTGGGCACAGCATCGTGTCGCGGGCGGTGCTGGTCGGGATGCGCGAAGCGGTGCGCGAGATGAAGCGGCTGCTCGACCGCGGCGCGGCCCGCGGTGGGGCGCTGCTCGCCAAGGCCGCGCACGCGGCGAGGGAAGAGGCGTGATCCACCCCACGGCCATCGTGGATCGCCGGGCGGAGATCGACCCGGCCGCCGAGATCGGCGCGTACGCGATGGTGGAGGGGGGCGTGCGGATCGGGCCGCAGTGCGTGATCTGGCCGCACGCGTTTATCGCTGCGGGCACGACGCTGGGCCGTGCCGTGCAGGTGCACCCGTTCGCCGTGGTCGGCCACCCGCCGCAGGACCGTGCCTGGAAGGGCGCCCCCAGTTACACGCAAGTCGGCGATGAGACGCTGATCCGCGAACACGTCAGCGTGCACCGCGGAACGGCGCCGGAGTCGACGACGGTCATCGGGCAGCGCGTCTTTCTGATGGCGGCCGCGCACGTCGCGCACAACTGCGTGGTCGAGGACGACGTCGTGCTGGCCAACGGCGTCCTGCTGGCCGGCCACGTGCGGGTCGGGCGGCGGGCCTTCCTGGGCGGAAACGCCGTCGTGCACCAGTTCTGCCGCACCTTCCTGGGCGGAAACGCCGTCGTGCACCAGTTCTGCCGCATCGGCGAGCTGGCGATGATCGGCGGCGGGCTGCGCGTACCCAACGATGTGCCGCCCTTCATGATGGTCGGGCCGGGGGGGGTGGTCGGGCCGAACGTGGTGGGGCTGCGGCGGGCCGACTTCACGAGCGAGCAGCGTGCCGAACTGCGGCTGGCGCATCGAACGCTGTACCGCTCCGGGCTGCTGTTCCGCGACGCCGTGCAGCGCGTGGCCGAAACGGTGCGGACGGAAGCGGGCCGGCGGCTGGTGGAATTCCTCCAGGCGCCCTCGAAGCGCGGCATCACGGGCCTGAAGCGTGCGCTCGCCCATCCGCCCGCGGAAGACGACGCTCTGTGAACATCCTGATCGCTCCGGACAAGTTCAAGGACGCGCTGGACGCGGCGGCGGCGGCGGCGGCGATGGCCGCAGGCGTGCGTGCGGCGCGGCCGGATGCGGAGTGCGTGCTCTGCCCGCTGGGCGACGGCGGCGAGGGCACGGGGAGGCTCCTGGCGGGGGCGCTGGGCTACGTCGAGCATCGGGCGACCGTGCTGGACCCGCTCGGCCGCGAGCGCGAGGCGCGCTGGTGGAGCAACGCGCTGTGTACGGACGCGATCGTCGAGATGGCCGAGGCGTCGGGGCTGTGGCTGCTGAAGCCGCAGGAGCGCGACCCGACGCGCACCACCAGCTACGGCACCGGCCAGTTGCTCCGGCACGCGCTCGACGCCGGCTGCCAAAGGATTCTCCTGTGCGTCGGCGGCTCGGCGACGGTGGACGGCGGCGCGGGCTGCCTGCAGGCGCTGGGCTGGTCGCTGATTGACGAGCGCGGCGATCTCATTCTCACGCCCGCAACAGGTGGAATGCTCAGGCAGATCGCCGAAGTGCGACCGCCGCCGGGCATGCCGCCCGCTGCGATCCAGATTCTCTGCGACGTGCAGAATCCGCTGTGCGATGCTGCGCCGAAGTTTGGGCCGCAGAAGGGTGCCACGCCGCAGCAGGTCGAGCAACTCTTTGGCGCTCTATCCCTATGGGGACAGAAGGTCTGGCTTGGCCCGCATCCCAAGTGGTCCGATCTCCAGGTCGCATGTGGCGGCGCCGCTGGTGGTCTGCCGTTCGGACTCCACGCCGCGCTGGGTACCCAATTGCTCTCCGGCTTCGATGAGGTGGCGCGCGTGCTCGAATTGCCGGCGCGAATACGTGCGTGCGATATCGTCCTGACGGGCGAGGGCCGACTGGATGAGCAAACCGCCGGCGGCAAGGTCGTAGCAGGCGTGGCGCGGCTGGCGAAGATGGCCGGCAAGCCTGCTATCGCATTCGTCGGCGCGGTGCGGCCCGTCGCCGGCCAGTCGCTTCGGGGGCTGTCGCGTCAATTGGGTCTGCGCGAAATCGTCGTGATTACACCGGCCGACTCCGACCTGCCGACCTCGCTCCGAGAGACGGCCGCCAATCTGACGCGCGCGGTGGCAGAGTGGTTGAAAGAGGCGAGTTGAAATGATCGGGCGCGCGTGCGGCGCTGCCAACCGAACGCGGTCCGCCCAGCAGCGAGGGCTGCCCCCGCCCTTGGCGGACAGGGTTTTAATGCTGCTCGCTTCGGGCCTGGCCTGCCCGCTGGCGCTCGCGGGCCAGGCGCCCGAGCTCCCGCCCGACTGGGTCAGCTCATTCGAGCGCGGCGTCGAATGGTGCGAGCCGGTGGGCGGCGATCCGCCCGACGCGTTGCTGCTCTGCACGCGCGACGCGAAGCTCGATGTGCTCGATCTGCGCACCGGCGAGAGCCGGCTGCCGGCCCCGATCGACGCCCAACCGGGCGTGCAGTTCGCGGGCGAATCCGGCGGCGTCGCGTATTGCTTCGCGCGAGACATCGTCTACGCCATCGCCCTCGGCCCGAGGGACGGTCCCAGCGTCCCGGCGCCGACCGCGTCCGGGCCCGCCCGGGGCGCCGCGCTGAGCCAACCTGAACGCGGCTCCGGCGCGCCCCAGCCGCGGGCGGCGCCCACCACCCATCTGCTCTGGAAAGCCGGCCAGCCGCTCGGCCAGACGACCGGCAGGATCGCCGGTCCCACACCGCGCCCGACCGACGCCGACCCGGAGTTCCTGCTGCGCATCGTCGCCGCACAGGCCACACCCGCCGGCGTGCTGATGGTGCGCTCCGACGGCCGGGTGGCGGAGCTGGCGCGGGAGGACGGGCGCATCCGCTGGCAGCGCTCCATCGACGCCGTTTCGGCCAGCCAGGTGCACGTGCGCGGTGCACAGGCGGCCGTGGTGTGGAGGGTGCCGGGCGGCGGGACGGCCGTCGCGTTCGCGGAGCTGCGCAGCGACGCGCCGGACTGGACCCAGCGTGGCATATCGGGCGACTCTCCCATCTGGACCGGGCTGGCCGACGGCGGGCTGGTCGCCGTCGGGAGTGATAACTTCTGCGTGATTGGTCGCGGCTGCGCAGAGCTGAACGTGCGACTTCACTCGAACATCCAGCCGGCCGCGGCTTCCACGGCACTGTGCTTCGAGAGCGAACCGTGCCCGGCCGCGGTCCGGCCACGCCTGCCGCTGCTGATTCTCCAGACTGTGGACGCGTCCCTGTGCGCGTTTCAGTTGAACGGTGAACTGTGGTGGCCGACCCGCGACGAACTGGACGCGCTCCCGGCGGGCGCCGTAGAGCGCCTGCGATCGCTTACGGTCTGCGGCGCGTACCTCGTGGCGGTGCGCGAGCAGGGGTTCCAGGTCTACTGTTCGACCGACGGAACCCGCGTCCTCGAGGCGGGGCGCGCCGCGCGTGTGCTCAGCGTGTGCGCGCAAGGGCAGACCGTCTTCGCGCTCTACGCCGAGAGCGCCGACGACCCCGGACGGCTTGAACTCGCGCGCTACCCGCTTTCGCAGACGGCGCCGACGCCGCAGGAGCCGCGCCAGTTTCGCCTCCGTCCAACCGAGGGCGCGCGACAGCTCCGCTGGCCGGCGGGCCGGCTCGTGCTCGTCGAAGACAAACAGGTCCGCGTCTATACTTTGCCATAGCCCGGCGGCGGCGATCCCGAATCGCTCGCTGCCGCCGGCGGCTCGCAGCGCGGCCTTCTTGACACCGCACGACCTCCAGGAATGGGCAATGGGCCAGTACGTAAGCTTCCAGCTCGTGGACGCATTCGCCGACACGCCGTTCACCGGCAACCCCGCCGGCGTCGTGCCGGACGCCGACGGCCTGAGCGACAAGCAGATGCAGCTCATCGCCCGCGAGGTCAACGCCAGCGAGACGGCGTTCATCCGCCGCGCCCGCGAACCGGGCGCTGCGCCGCGGCTGCGCTGGTTCACGCCCGCGGTCGAGGTCGGCTTCTGCGGGCACGCGACGCTGGCGGCGGCGCACGTCTGGGCCGCCGGGCGCCTGCGGGCCGTCGGAGCGGCGCCATCCGCGCCGGGCGCGAGCGACCGCGCGGGGGCGGCGCCTGAGGCGAGGACGACCCTCGAATTCGACAGCGCGGCCGGGCGGCTCGAGCTGGTGGCCGAGCGGCTTCCGGATCGCGAGGACCTGCTGTGGTGGCTGACGATGCCAGCGCCGGAGCTGCGGCCGGACCACACCAACCCGGTCCGGCTCTGCGAGGCGCTGGGCCTTGCGAACGACGACCTCGATCCGGCGGCAGCGCCGGCGCGCACGCGCGACCACGACGTGATCGTGCTGATTCGCTCATGGCAGCGGCTTCAGGCGTTGCGGCCGGACATGCAGGCGCTGGCGAGCCTGTCGGAGCGGTTCGACGTGCGCGGGGTGTGCGTGGCCACGCGGCAGACGCTCAGCCCGTTCGTCAACGTGGCCTCGCGATTCTTCGCGCCGGCGGCGGGCATCGCGGAGGACCCCGTGACGGGCAGCGTGCACGGTCCGCTGGCGGCGCTGCTGGTGCAGCGCGGCCTGGTCCCGATCGTGGACGGCCGGGCGGCGCTGCACTGCGTGCAGGGCATCCCCGGCGGGCGAACGGGCGTGCTGCGGGCGCTGGTCGAGGCGACGCCGAATGGGCCGCGCGTGCAGATCGCGGGCGTGTGCCACACGACCGTGCGGGGCGAGATGCGCCTGCCAAAATCGTAGGAGCGGTCTCTGACCGCGACC
>Ga0209172_10001667_pt1 | contig 44986 bp, 35 predicted proteins | sample LarsenN4metaG_FD_184113 | JGI IMG/M metagenome (GOLD analysis project Ga0209172, IMG submission 184113) | Hot spring sediment bacterial and archeal communities from British Columbia, Canada, to study Microbial Dark Matter (Phase II) - Larsen... ... | reverse complement strand
CGCGCTTCGGGCCCCGCTCGTCTGTGCGCACCAAGCCCTCGCTCGCGCTTCGGGCTCCGATCGGCCACGCTGCGCCGCTGCGTATCCGAAGCCCGGTCGTCTGCGTGGGCCAAGCCCTCGCTGGCGCTTCGGGCTCCGATCGGCCGCGCGGCGCCACCGGATGACAAGGCTTCGGCACCGACGGGCCTTGACGCGCGACCGGGCCCGGATGTGGAAGGCTGCGCCCCGCGGGAAGCCCCTCACTGCCGTTCGGGTTCCCGGTGTCGCCCGGATCGCCCCCGAGCCGTCTCAGACCGGCCCATGAACATTAATTTTTGAGTTCCGCGTGGCGCTGCCGGCGGCCCTTACGCCCACATCAGTAGGGGCCGGACGGCTGGACTCCCTCGCCGATCGTGTCCCCGGAGGACCGACTATGACCGCCACACGCCCTGCCTGCCTGGTCTTGCTGGTAAGCGCAATCGCGGCAATCGCCGGCTGCCCCGTGCAGCCAGACTCGCAAATCCCTGACTGGGTGTGGGATCTGCCGACCGGGCCCCCGGCCGAGAGCGCCGCCGACGCTCAGTCGGGCGACGCCGCCGCGGGGAACCAGACGGCGACTTCGACCGACCTGCTGACCGCCCTGGCCCGCGACATGGCGACCGATACCCGCATCAGCATCGCCGACCAGCCGCCCATCGCCATCGCCCCCGACCGCCCGCCGCTGGGCAACGTCCTCCGCGATTGGGTTCCGCCCGATGGGTCGCCGTCCGCCGGTACCAGCGTTGGCGGCAGTGGCTCTGGCGTGGACGCGGGGACCGGCAGCGGTGACGACGGCTCCAGCGACTCGGTCGAGTCCGGAGGAGGTGGAGGCGGCGGGGAAGGGGTGGACTTCGACCCGACGCTCTTGGGCAGCTACCACGGCCCGGTCAGCGGCCCGGACGTGCAGATCGCCATCTTCCAAGGCGAGGAGCACCGCGCCGACCTGATCCGCAACGTGGACTTCTTCTTCCTGGACCTCAGCGATGGCGGCCTGATCACGAGAATCACGCTGCCGCGATTTGTGCTGACGCGGGACCTCGACGTCACGGTCGGCCCAATCGGGGAAACCCGCACGCTCGGGGGGCGTACCACGGATGTCGAAGGGACGTACCAGGTCACGGTAACGGTCCTGGACCGCCGCATCGTCGACGGCGCGTCGATCGTGGACCTCGACCTGGTCATCCGGCTGCAGGCCGGCAGCCTGACGCTGGACGGCGTGGGCCGGCACCGGGCGGCCGTCCGCCCGCGTGCGGCAGGGTATATCGACGTGCAGGTGCAAACCGACTACGACGCCCAGATGCTGGCCCGCGCGCCGGGCCTGCCCGACGTGCTCGTGCACGCGACCGAAACCATGAATCTGAACGGCCGACTGCACAAGTAGCACCCTGCCACGGCGCGTTGGGCGGGGGCATCCTGTGTGCTCGCCGCAACTACAGGCGTCCGAGAATCCCAACCGGCCTCGCACCGATCTGTGCGCGCCGACTGGATTCACCCTGCCGCATGCCCGTACAATACCGCAGGGCGCGACAGCGGATTCGCCCGTCGCCGCTTACGACGCCGACAGGAGGACTCTGGGTGAGGAAGCACATGCGTAACTGGCGTACTCCCGCGACCGCCGCCCTGCTGTTGACCGCGACTCTTGTGCTGGCGTCGATCGGCGGCTGCCCGGTGCAGCCGACCGAGGCCGCCGACGAGAACCCGACGCCAATCGACGCCGGGCAGTCCCCCGACCAGGGACCCACCGACAGCGCCCGACCAACCGACTTGGCGACCGACGCGGGCGGCGACACAGCAACACCCGACGCGGGGGGCGCAACGGACACGGGCGGCGGCACTCTCACGGGCGGCGGAACGACGGGTGGAACCCAGCCCCCGCCTGCGCCGCTTGGCATCGCGGGCACGTATCAGGCCACGCTTCAGGCCGAAAGCATGCTGGAGCTGGTCGGTTACATTGCGAGGCACGAGCAGCGCAGCGTGCCGACGTCCATCGAGTTCGACACCACGCCAAAACCCGTATCGCTTCTGATCCTCGGCTATGGCTACACACCGGACCTCGTCACGACCGTCGGCGCGCCGGGCCAGACAGAAGTGTTGCACGCCGAGACGACCGGGACGGACGTGAAGTTCGCGGTCACGCTGACCGTAGCCGTCCGCGAACTGGTGGTATCCGACGCGACGGCCCGCATCGTACTCGATCTGGATTACGACGGCACGTCCTTGGGCGGGGGGAACACGCTTACCCTTACCGGCACGGGCACGCAGACGATCGACGCCGCCCTCACCGCCGACGGCCTGAGCTACACCGCGACGGTGGATTACAGCGTCACGCTCGCGTTGGCCAGCGCGAGCTTGAGCTTCCCCACGACCGAACACATCACTTCGCAGGGCACGCTGCTGCGCCAGTAGGCCACTCCAGGATTAGCTTAGACCGGCTGACAGACCCGAGCGGGAGCGAGGCGCCTTTCGCACAACGACGCCCCAAAGCACGGCCGGTCGCTTCCGCTGCCGGTTCTGTCAGGCGCTCTTGCGGTCGCGGCTCGGTTCCGAAAGTCGGCTCAGTCGAGGATTTCCGCCAGCGTCGCCTGCAATCGCGCCGACGCGTACCGCGGCGGCGCGTGCGGCAGCGTGATCTCGCAGGTCAGATAGCTGCGCCCGAACTCCAGGCAGGCCGCCCGGTCCGGAAGGAAGACATCGATCGTGTTGCGGCGGAAGCGGCGCGCGGTGCGGTCGGTGACGATCAGCGTGCGGCCGAGCGCGGGGATGTAGACCTTCGCGCCGAATGGCACATTGGCCGGCGCCGCACATTGCCCCTCGCCCGCCGGCACGCCGGAGGCCGTCAACCCGCGGTCGCAATACGCGGTCACGCGATAGACGCGACGGGTGCGTTTGGACGTGTAGCGGATCGGTTCGGCGGGGAGATTCCCGGGCGCTGGAGCGTCGCGGGCCCCGAACGCCGCCTTCGCGTCGCCGGGCGCCGGTCGTCCCCGGCCGTCCGACTCGGCCCGGACGACGAGCGCAACCAGCACGACCAGCGCGCACGCGGCGCGCAGCAACGCGACGAACACGCCGGTTGACCTCCGTTCCGCGGCGCAGATCGCCCGCGACCCGCGCCGTGCCTCATTCCCGCCGCATCGTGTGAAGTAAACCGCCTGAGGTTGAATTCTACCGCGGCGCGCGGCGGCGGCAAGCTGCGGTCGACTGGGAGTTCGCGCGGGCAGCGATCATCCGAGCCAGGCGCAAACCGCGGAGTGCTGCGAGCCGGACCGGGGCTTGCGCCGCCGGCTCGGATAGGGGCTGGACGGCGCCTCGGCGCGCAGGAGCGCCGGCGCCGGTGTGGAGGTCCAGCGCGAGCCGCGGCGTCGGCCGTCAGCTCGCCAGGACGTTCTCTTCCAGCGCCAGGCGGATCTTGATCAGGGCCTTGTTCTGGATCTGGCGGACGCGCTCCTTCGTGACGCCGATCAGCTCCCCGACCTGCTCCAGCGTCTTGGCTCTGGGCGGGCGGCCGTCCTCCGTCTCGAGCGGCTCGTCCAGGGCGAAGCGCGCCCGGATGACGCGCTCCTCGATCGGATTGAGCTTGGCCAGGTTCTGCCCCAGGATCGACTTCAACTCGTCCACGCACTCACTCTCCAGCCCGTTGCGCTGCTGATCCAGGTACGTGCTCTTCTCCAGCGTCGGGTCGAACTCGGTCGGGAAATACCCGCGGTAACGCGCCGTGCGCACCGCGACCCGCGAGAAGCTCTTCAGGATCGCACGGCAGGCGTAGGTGCTGAACTTGAAGCCCCGCTCGCAGTCGAACTTGTCCACGCTGCGCAGCAGCGCCAGGTTGCCTTCGCTGATCAAATCCGCTTGATCCACGCCCGTGATCCGCGCGCGCCTGGCCATCGCCAGCACCAGCGGCAGGTTGATCCGCACCAGGTCGCCGCGGCACCGCAGCGTCGCATACTCCCAGCGCAGCAGCTCGCGGATCGCCTCCACGCCCAGCCGCCGGCTGCGGCTCTCCTTGAGCACCTTCATCACGCGATAGCGGCAGTAGTTCAGCCGCAGGAACAGGTGCCGCTCCTGGGCGCAGGTCAGGGCCCGCCCGGTGATCCCGGCCAGCAGGTCCATGCCGCTGTCGTCGTTATCGGCCGCACGGACGTCGTCCGCGGGCGAAGGCGGGATCGGGCCCAGAAGCTCATGCTCGATCTCGGGCTGCTCGAAGAGCGGGTTGTAGACGCACTCGACCGTCTCGCGCAGGCGGCGCCTCAGCAGCTTGAGCTCGCCCGGCGAGAACTTCCTGAGCGTTTCCGCGTCGGGCAATTGAGCTAGCGGCTGCAGTTTGCGAACAGAGGTGGCGGGCCTCGGCTCCAGCGACATCTCGCTTCCCCTTTACCGTCCTAAGCGGCTTTGTGCCTCGGACGCTGCCTGTCCCTTGCCCAGCATTCTGCGCCGACGCACCTGCGGGCCGCCACGCGCAGTGCGCGAGTCTTCGGCCCAGCCGATGTACGACGCAATGTCTGAACACGGAGCCTGCCGTCCGGCACCGGGGGAGCCAACCCGGCTTCACGCCGAACGACGGCTGTATGGGGAGCCTTATCGAAGGGAAGTATAACCCATGCTGACACGGGCGGCAAGAGAACTTGAAATCACGCACGCGTTTTCGGCCGCGCATCCGCCCGTGGCGCGCAAACGGTTGGTTATTCGTACCTTAGCGCTTCGATCGGATCGAGAACCGCGGCCGCCCGGGCCGGATAAAGGCCGCAGGAGACCCCAACCGCCGCCGAAACCGCGAAGCTCAGCAGCACACTCCACCACGGGATGATCGTCTCCCATTCAACCACCCAGGTCACGATCCACGCGAACCCGATCCCCGCCGCCACTCCGATCATGCCGCCGGCGCAGCTCAGGATCAGCGTTTCCACCAGGAACTGGGCCGTGATGTGCACCCGCTTGGCCCCCAGCGCCCGGCGGATGCCGATCTCCCGCGTTCGCTCCGTGACCGAGGCCAGCATGATGTTCATGATGCCGATGCCGCCCACGAGCAGCGAGATGCCGGCGATGCTGCCCAGCACGATCTGCCAGACCCGCTTGGCGCGCTCCCGTTGCTGCAGCAACGCCAGCGGCACCGTGATCGAATAGTCCCGCAGGCCCGCTTTGCGGGCGTGCTCCAGCGCGCGGTCCACCATCTTCGAGACCTCGATCACACGCTCCTGGTCGTCCACGTGCACGTACAGGTCGCTGACTTCGATTTCCTTGAGCTCGCGCATCCCGCTCGTGCGCCGGTACAGCAAGTCGCCGTAGCGCTGATCGGCCGTCGCCAGCGGAATGTAGATGTCACGGTTAACGTTCCGTTCGCCCAGACCCTTGGCCGGCGTGCCGGCCGAGCGCACGTCGCCGAGGATGCCCAGGACGCGGTAGGGCACATTGCCGGTGGCGGCGGCGAATACCGAGACGGTTTTGTCCAGCGGGTCCTCGTAGCCGAACAGCACGCGCGCCGCCTCCGCCCCCAGCACGCACACCTTCGCCTCGCCGTCCAGGTCGCTGAACACCCGGCCACGCGCCAGCCGCACGTTCACCACCTCGAAGAAGTTCGGCGTCGTGCCCAGCACGCTGCAATCGAACTTGCGCGACACGTACGTGGCCAGCGTGGCCACCTCGCGCATGCAGACGAGGTCCGCCACGTGCGGCAGCGCGCGGATGCGGGCCACGTCGCTCCGCTTGACCCCGTAGGCTTGCTTGGAGGTCGTCTCCTCGCTGGCCTGCTGCGAGCGCTGCGGCTCGACGCTGCGGACGATGATGTTCTGGCTGCCCAGCAGGCGGATGCTCTCCAGCTCCTCGCGCGACGCCCCCTCGCCGATGCTCAGCATGCAGATCACCGCCCCCACGCCGAAGATCATCCCCAGCGCCGTCAGGAAGCTGCGCAGCTTGTGGGCACGCAGCGAGCGTACGCCCAAGGCGATCAGCTCGCGCGACAGCAGCGTGCGAATCAGCACCATCCTCGGCGATTATACGCCCGCCGCGATCGGGTGAAATGGTCGCGCTTACGTCCGTAGGAGCGCCCGGCCGTCAAGGGCCCGCGGCGTCGGGCGGGCGCGGCGGGGGGGCGATTTCGATCGGCCCGAAGCGGTCCTCATGGGCTTTGACGGTCTGCTGCAAGGCGATCATCAGCCGCTTGGCATTCTGCGGCAGCATCAGGACGCGGTGCGAGATCTTGACGGTTGGGGGAGTGACGCCCGGCAGCGGGGAGTTCGCGCCCAGGTAGATGGTGATCTCGTCCGGCGCGCCGGCCAGCGCGAAGAAGTTGGTGTACACGGTCTCCATGCCGCTCGTGTCGACGCGGATCTGCTGCGGCTGCGGGTTCGAGGGCGGGTCGTGCTCGGCGCCAAAGCTCATCAATTCACTCCTGGCGGCGTTGGAGGTCCGTTCACTTTAGGGCGGGCGGGCGAGGTGAACAAGCCGGGTTTCGGTGCGCCCGCCGCGATGCTGCGGCACAGGGACGTCGAGGAGCCCGGCCCGGGTAAGATTCCTGGTCGTGACCGCGCCGTCCGAAATGTCGACCACCCCCAGCCCGCGCGCGGCGCAGGTCAAGCGGCGCGTGCGGGATCAGTTCGACCGCTGGGCCGGTACCTATGACCGCTCCTGGCTGAACGAGCTGGTCTTCTTCCCCACCATCCGCGCCTGCCAGGAGGAGATTCGGCGCTGGCAGGCCGCCTGCGGGCCGCGGTCGTTCCGTATGCTCGACGTCGGCTGCGGCACCGGTCGGCTGCTCACCGTCATCGCCCGCGACCCACAGGCCGAGCTGCTCGTGGGCGTCGACTACACGCGCGAGATGGTCCGTCGCGCGGCTGCCAAGTTCTCCCACGCGGACGCCGCCGGCCGCCTGCACATGCTCCAGGGCGATGCCGAGCGGCTGCCCATCGCGGATGCCAGCTTCGACGTCCTGACTTGCTGCAATTCGTTCCATCACTATCCGCATCAGCTCTCGGCGGCCAGGGAGTTCCGCCGCGTGCTGCGGCCGGGCGGGCTGCTGCTGCTGATCGACGGCTTCCGCGACAACGTGATCGGCTGGGTGCTGTTTGATGTGTTCGTCGCGCTGATCGAGCGGCACGTACACCACTGTGCCTGGTCGGAGGTCCGCACCATGTTCCGGGATGCGGGTTTCGCGGAGATTCGGCAGCGGAAGCTGAACGTGCTCGCCCCGCTGCTGATCACTGCGGCAGCGATCTGATTGAGCCGGTCTTCCCGAAACCCGTAGCGTCGACCCTCCGTGGCCGAAGTAGTCCCGTAGCGTCGGCCCCCCGTGGCCGGCGTACGCCCGTAGCGTCGGACCTCCGTGGCCGACGTAGCCGGCAAGAGAGCCACGCTCACCACAGGCACCGCGCCGCCATGTCCGTGTTCGCGAGTTCATGGCCGACCCGCTAGACTGGGCGCTTGCCGTCAATCCGTCTGAGGCGACAACAGTGGGAGCGCAGAATGAGTGAGAAAGGCCTGATTCCGCCGCATGGCGGAAAGCTGGTCAACCTGATCGGTTCGGAGGCCCGCCGGCGGGAGCTGGAGGTGGCAGCCCGCAAGATGCCGCGCATCAAGCTGCCGGAGCGCGAGCAGTGCGACCTGGAGCTGCTGGCGGTGGGGGCGATGAGCCCGCTGACGACGTTCATGGACGACGCGGACTTCCACGGCGTGTGCGAGCGGATGCGGCTGGCCAGCGGGTTGGTCTGGTCCATGCCGGTGACATGCTCCGTGGACAAGGCGACCGCGGACCGGATCGACCTGGGCCAGCCGGTGGCCCTGACGGACGAGCGCGATCGCACGCTGGCGGTGCTGACGGTCGAGGAGAAGTACCTGCACGACAAGAAGCTGGAGGCCGAGCGGGCCTACGGCACCGCGGACGAGAAGCACCCGGGCGTCGCGGTTGTGTATGCGCAGGGCGACGTCTGCCTGTCCGGACCGCTGATCGTGTTGACGCCGCGCCACGACCCGCCCTTTGCGAAATACCGCCTGACGCCGGCCCAAACGCGGGCCGTGTTCGCGGAGCGCGGCTGGCGGACGGTGGTGGCGTTCCAGACGCGGAACCCGATCCACCGCGCGCACGAGTACATCACCAAGTGCGCGCTGGAGGTTTGCGACGGCCTGCTGATCCACCCGCTGGTCGGGCAGACGCAGGAGGGCGACATCCCGGCCGACGTACGCATGCGCTGCTACGAGGCGCTGCTGGGAAACTACTACTGCCCCAAGAACACGCTGCTGGCGGTCTGGCCGGCCGCGATGCGCTACGCCGGCCCGCGCGAGGCCATCCTGCACGCCCTGGTCCGCCGCAACTACGGCTGCACGCACTTCATCGTCGGCCGCGACCACGCCGGCGTGGGCACGTACTACGGCACGTACGACGCACAGCGCATCTTCGACGAGTTCGACCCGGCCGAGATCGGCATCACGCCGCTGCGGTTCGAGAACACCTTCTGGTGCCGCAAGTCGGGCGCGATGGCCAGCGACAAGACCACCAACAGCGACAGGGACGAGCGCGTGTCGCTGTCCGGCACGGCGGTGCGCGACATGCTCCGCCAGGGCCGGCGCCCGCCGGTCGAGTTCACACGCCCGGAGATCGCGGACATCCTGATCGAGTCGATGCGGCAAAGCGGCTGAGCCCAGGGGCGCAGAGAAGAGCGGCGTGCTGAGCGGCCGACGCCGCACGCCCGTTGGTGGTACAATCCCGCAGGAAACGCGCCCATGGTCGTCAAGACGCGCATGACGCTGGCCGAGTTCGAGGAGGTCGCGGAGAGCCTGGGTCCGTGCGAGCTGGTCCGCGGGGAGGTGGTCTTCCTGTCGCCGGCGGGCGTTCCCCACAGCCTGATCACGACGAACGTCGCGATGCTGCTGGAGACCTGGGCCAGACGGACGCGACGCGGTCGCACCCTGACCGGGGAGCCGGGCCTCGTGACCGAGGAAAAACCCGGCACCGTGCGCGGCGCCGACGTGGCCTACTTCTCCTATCGCCGGCTGCCCAGGCGCCGCCAGCCGCAGGGCTTCGCCCGCGTCCCGGCGGAACTGGTGGTGGAGGTGGTCGGCAAAGGGCGCGGCTGGCGGGAAGTGATGGAGAAGGCCGGCGAGTATCTGCGCATGGGCGTCGACCGCGTGTGGATCGTCGACCCGAAAACTCGCCGCCTGCACATTTTCCGCCCGGACGGCGAGCCGCAGGTGCTCGCGGAACGCGATGTCGTCGCCGACCCGGCTATCCTGCCCGGCTTTCGCTGCCGCGTGCGCGACTTTTTCGCGTAGCGTTCGTGTGTCCATGCGCATGAGCATCGATCTACTCGACACCACGCTTCGCGTGCGAGACCTGGGGATGACGTGAACCTGACCGGACCGATGAAAACCAGCGGCCCCGTCCCGTCTGACGTTGTTGCTGCGACCTGCTCCGCATCCCGCATCGCCCTCATCGGCCACGTCACGCCCGACGCCGACTGCCTGGGGGCGCTCGGGGCGCTGTACCTCGCGCTGCGGCAGATGGGCAAGAGCGCGTACGTCGCCATGCCGGACGGCAGCGTCGCGCGGCGGCTGCAATTCCTGGTCGAGCGCGCGGGCTGGAAGCCGGCCACGCGCGACGAGCTGGCCGGCTGCGAGCTGGCGATCGTGCTCGACACGGCCAAGGACCGCCGCGTCAACGTCGACGGCAAGCTGGACGCGTTGCCCGGCGTGCCGGTGCTGAACATCGACCACCACGACTCGAACACGCGCTTCGGCCGCTGGAACTGGGTCGAGGGCGACCGCAGCAGCTCGTGCGAGATGGTGTATGAGCTGCTTCGCACCCTGGGCTGCCCGATCACGCCCGTGATCGCCACGCTGCTGTACGCCGGCATCCACAACGATACGCAGGGCTTCTCGCTGACCAACACGACGCCGCGCAGCCTGGAGGCGGCCCACGACCTGGCCCAGGCCGGGGCCGACCTCGTCGACGTCTGCGAGCGGCTCAACCGCAGCCGCAGCCGCAGCGAGTTCGACCTGCTCAAGGTCGTCTACGCCAACACGAAGCTCAGCCCCGACGGCAAGCTGGCCTGGAGCACCGCCGACTTCGACGAAATCCGCCGCGCCGGCTGCACCGCCAACGACGTCGACGACCAGGTGGAAGTGGTGCGCTCGATCGAGGGCGTGAAGCTGGCCATCTTCTTCTCCGAGGGCAACCGCGGCAAGGTGCGCATGAACTTCCGCGGCGAACGCGGCTGCCCGGTGCTGGCCCTGGCGCAACAATTCGGCGGCGGCGGCCACGAGCAGGCGGCCGGCGCGATCCTGGACGGCACAATCCGCGAGATCGTGGAACGCGTCCTCCCGGCGGCACTCGAGTACGTTGCCAAGCTGTGAGCGATTGGCATCGCGCGGTCGGCGAGCCTTCCGTTGTCGCCCGGCGCTTGCTCGCGCTGCGCCTTCTGACTGGCGGCCCCGTCCTTGGCGGACGGGGTTCGGACGGACAGCCGAGGGCGGCTGTGCCACACCTAACGTCGGCCACGCAGGGCCGACGCTACGGAGGCGGCGGGAGCACGGTCCCACTGCAAGATCGGCCGGAGGACGATTCAAGACCGGTCGGAGACCGGTCCCACCCACGCGTTCGCCGCCCATACCGCTTTGGCCTGGGGTTGCTACAATGCCGCCCGGTTGAGCGACGGGTACGCGCGGTCGCATAGCTGCCCCTTTCTGATCTGAACTCCGCGGGCCTGGAATCTGGCGCGACGCGGCCCCGCGGGCAGCGCAGACGAAAGGACGCATATGAGCAAGATCCGGCTGGCCATCGCGGGCGTCGGCAACTGTGCCAGCGCCCTGGTGCAGGGCCTCCACTACTACCGCCAGCACAACCCCGACGCCTCCGCCGGCCTGCTGCACCCGCAGATCGGCGGCTACCGCGTGGGCGACATCGAGGTGGTGGCGGCGTTCGACGTGGACCGCCGCAAGGTCGGCCGCCCGCTGCACGAAGCCATCTTCGCCCCGCCCAACTGCACGACCATCTTTCAGCGCCAGGTGCCGGCCGGCGGCGTGATCGTGCAGATGGGTCCGGTGCTGGACGGCGTGGCGGAGCACATGCAGCACTATCCGGAGCCGCGCGCGTTCCGCGTCGCGGATGCGGCGCCGTGCGACGTAGCCAGGGTGCTGCGCGAGGGGCAGGCCGACGTGCTGGCGTGCTACCTGCCGGTCGGGTCGCAGGAGGCGGTGCAGCACTACGCGCGGGCCTGCCTGGAGGCCGGCGTGGCGATGGTCAACTGCATGCCGGTCTTCATCGCCAGCAATCCGGAGTGGGCCGCGCAGTTCGCCGAGCGGCGCATCCCCGTCGTCGGTGACGACATCAAGAGCCAGGTCGGGGCCACCATCATCCACCGCGTGCTGGCCCGCCTGATGGGCGACCGCGGCGTGCGGCTCGACCGCACCTATCAGCTCAATACCGGCGGCAACACCGACTTCCTGAACATGCTCGAGCAGTCTCGGCTGAGCTCGAAGCGCATCTCCAAGACGCAGTCGGTGCAGTCGCAGCTCGACACGCCGCTGGAGCCGGAGAACATCCACATCGGCCCATCGGACTACGTGCCCTGGCAGAAGGACAACAAGGTGTGCTTCATCCGCATGGAGTGGCGCGGCTTCGGCGACGTGCCCAATCATTTGGAGCTGCGCCTGAGCGTGGAGGACTCGCCCAACAGCGCCGGCGTCGCCATCGACGCCATCCGCTGCGCCAAGCTGGCGCTGGACCGCGGCTTGGGCGGCCCGCTGCACGCCGTCTCCAGCTTCGCCATGAAAACCCCCCCGCGGCAGATGCGCGACTCGGAGGCGCGCAAGGCGCTCGAGCAGTGGATCGCGGAGAATTCGCCGGACTCCCCGCGCCGCAACGGCCGGCCGGACGGGACGTGATAAGGCGGACAATTCACGCGGAGCGCGAGTAGACTGCGGGCGGCGTTCCCTGATTCTCATCCGCGGGCGGCACAGGAGTTCATCATGGTCCCGATCGCACCAGGCATCCCCGAGCACATCGTGCGCGAGAACGTCCGCCGGCTCCAGGACCTCATGCGGGCCGAGGACTATGCCGCCGTGCTCGTGTTTCACCCGTCCAACATGCTGGCCTTCACCGGCACGCCGCACGCGTCCTGGGATCGGCTCACCTGCGGCGCCGTGACGCGCGAGGGGCTGGTGATCGTTGTCTGTCCGGCGTTCGAGCGGCCGGGCGTGAGCGGGGCGGAGAAGATCGCGACGATCCGCACGTGGCGCGAGGAGGAGGACGCGTACCACGTCTTCGCCGCCGCCCTGCGTGATGCGGGCGTGAAGTCCGGCACGCTGGGCGTGGACGGCCGCATCTGGCTGGAAAGCTGGTACGCGTTCCGCGCGGCCTGCGAGCCATTGCGACTGCAGAACGCCGAGCCGCTTCTGCGCGAGGTGCGTATCTGCAAGTCGACGGCGGCGCAGGAGATTCTGCGGCGGGCCAGCCGGCAGGGCGAGCGCGTGTTCCTGGTTCTGCGCGACATGATCCGCGCGGGCGTGAGCGAGATCGAGCTGCACCGCGAATTGCGGGCCAGGTTCGCCGCCGACGAGCTGATGGTGGACCCGATGATCCAGTCCGGGCCGAACGGGGCCGTGCCGCACAACCCGACCGGCACGCGCGTGCTGCAAGCCGGCGACAACGTGGTGGTGGACAGCGTCATTACTGTGGACGGCTTCAATAACGACCTGACGCGCACGTACGCCGTCGGCCAGCCTTCACCGCGGGCCAGGGCCGCCTACCAGGCGGTCCGTGAGGCGCACGACGCGGCCATCGCAGCGGCGCGGGCCGGCGTCGAGTGCCGCCAGCTCGATCGCGTGGCGCGCGAGATCATTACCAAGGCCGGCTTCGGTGAGTTTTTCACGCACCGCCTCGGCCACGGCATGGGCATCGAGTGCCACGAGCCGCCGTACCTCCACGGCGCCAACCCCGAGAAGCTGCGTGCCGGCATGTGCGTGACCATCGAGCCGGGCGTGTACGTGCCGGGCGAGTTCGGCGTGCGGATCGAGGACGACGTCCTGATCAGCGACGGCGGCTGTGAGGTCGTCAGCCGCGACCTGCCGACGGACATGACCGACGCATTCGACCGCCATCCCGGTCTTTCGTGAACCACACGCAGCTTCGCTTCGGGTGGCACGGTCTGGCGCAGCCAGGCCGTGCTGGCGGGTATCCACACGGCCTGGCTTCGCCAGACCGTGCCCGCGCGGGTCCGCGCGCCGGGTTCCGCAGGCGTGACGTGACTACTTCCACCAGTGCTTGCGCTTCTTCGACGGGTCCAGCTCCGGGGAGTCCGCTTCGACCGCTTGCGGCGACTGCAGTTGCAGCCCACCTGGGGTCGGCGCGTGCGTTGCGGCGCTGTTCGCCGATCCAGCCGCCCGCGGGGCGCTGCGCGCGCGCAGGGCGGTGGCAGCCTCCCCGCCCGGCCGCGGACCAGCCGGCGCTTCCGCCGGCCCGTCGAACGCGGCCGCCATCTGCGCGAACGCGTCGCGCAGCTTCCCGAGCGATTGCTCGCGCTGCCGGCAGACGCGCTCGTATTCGGCGAGTTGCTCCTCGCGCTGCCGCACTTCCTGCTCGCGGGCCGCCAGTTCCGCTTCGCATCCCTGCAGCCGCTGTTCCGCCAGCTTGAGTTCCTGTTGGTGGGCTTCAATCCGGGCGCGCACCTGGGCCAGCTTCTCGTCCTCCGCGACCAGCGCCTGCTTGCGCTCCGCGCACGTGGCCTCACGTCCGTCGAGTTCCGCCTTCCGGCGGGCCAGGTTCGCCTCGTCCTGCGAAAGGGTGAGCGCGCGGCGGGCCAGCAGGCCGCTCTGCTCGGCGAGGGCGGCTTCCCGTTGCTGCAACTCGGCCAGCCGGGCCTGGAGCGCGGTCTCCACCTGTCGGAAATGCTTGAAGGTCTCGGCGAGCCGCGCGCCGAATTCGTCGAGCTGCTGCGTCAGCGCGTCCAACTCGGCCGGCCGGGCGGCCTGGCGCGGCGGCTGCGAGGGTCGGGTTGTCGTCGCCCCTTCCACGTTTCGTGACTTTGATCGATGCGGCCGAGAACTCTTGCGAAATCAACGGCGCGGCTGAACGCCCAGCCTGCCCACAGCGCGAACCGTCCGGCAGCCCGATGCGCGTGTGCTCGCTAGTAGTATGCCAAACGCCGGCGCCAGAATCGTTGCCGCGCAGGCGAAAGTCTACGTCCGCCGCGCACACGGCCGAAGGGCAGCGAATATCGGGCGGTTCGGTGCGTACGCGGCGGGGTGTGCGGCGACGGTACAATCGCCGTTCGCTAGGCGTTGCAGGAAAACACCGATGCCGCCGTCCTCGACGAACCCCCCGCCGGACGAACCGCCCCCGCCGGGCGACCTGCCGCTCACCGAGTTCCGTCAGGCCATGCACCGCGTGGCGGACATCGCGGCCGAGTATCTGCAGCAGGTGCAGGAGTACCGCGTCGTGCCGGCCATCGCGCCGGGCGATGTGCGGCGGCGGCTGCCCCCCGGGCCGCCGGAGCAGCCCGCGCCGCTGGCGGCGATCCTCGACGACTACCGCACACTGATCGAGCCGAACGTGACGCACTGGAACCATCCCGGCTTCCTGGCGTACTTCGCCATCACCGGCTCCGCGCCCGGCATCGTGGCCGAGGCGTTGGCGGCGACCCTCAACGTCAACGCGATGCTCTGGCGCACCGGCCCGGCCCCCACCGAGCTGGAGGAGCTGGTCTGCGACTGGCTGCGGCAGATGATCGGTCTGCCGCCGACCTTCCGCGGCCACATCAACGACACGGCTTCGATCGCGTCGCTGCTGGGGCTGGCCGCGGCCCGCCAGCGGGCCTGCCCCGAGGCGCGGCACAGCGGCCTGGCCGGCCGCAGCGACCTGCCGCCGCTGGTCGTCTACTGCAGCGAGCACGCGCATTCCTCGATCGACAAGGCGGCCATCACGCTGGGCATCGGCCTGGCCAATCTACGAAAGATCCCCGCCGATGCGCAGTTCCGCATGGACGTCGCCGCGCTGCAGGGCGCCGTCTGCGACGACCGCGCCGCCGGCCGCCGGCCGATCGCCGTCGTCGCCACCGCCGGCACTACCTCGACCGCCAGCGTCGATCCGCTGCGTCCGATCGGCGCGCTCTGCCACCGCGAGGGCCTGTGGCTGCACGTGGATGCGGCCTACGCGGGCAGTGCCGCCATCTGCCCGGAGCTGCGGCCGCTGTTCGACGGGCTGGAGCTGGCCGACTCGATCGTGGTGAATCCGCACAAGTGGCTGTTCGTGCCGGTGGATTGCTCAGTGATGCTGGTGCGCGACGTGGATACGCTCAAGGAAGCGTTCGCGGTCGTGCCGGAGTATCTGAAAACCGCCGACAGCGGCGGGACCAACCTGATGGATTACGGGGTGCAGCTCGGGCGGCGTTTCCGGGCGCTGAAAATGTGGATGGTGTTCCGGGCGTACGGCGTACGCGGTTTGCAGGAGCGGATACGCTATCACTGCGCGCTGGCGCGGGAGTTCGCCGGGTGGGTGCAGGCGGAGCCGGGCCTTGAGGTGGTCGCGCCGGTGCTGTTCAGCACGGTCTGCTTCCGGGCCGCGCCGCCGGGCATACCACCAGTCCAGCAGGACCGCTTCAACGAGCGGCTGCTGGAGCGGGTGAACGCGGCCGGTCCCGTGTTCCTGTCCCATACCAGGCTCGGCGGCCGGTTCGTGCTGCGCCTGGCGATCGGCAACGTACGCACGCTGCGCGAACACGTTCAGACGGCGTGGGAACTCGTGCGGGCAACGCGGAGGGAGCTGGTCGGCACGTGAGCCAGAGTCGCGACTCGGATCAGAGGTCGATCGGGCGCGCCGGACGAAGCCAGCGAGGACGAATGATGGAACTACGCAGACGGCCGTTCGGCTTCCTGCTCGTGCCGGCCCTGGGCGGGCTGCTGCTGATCCTGGTCGGCGTGCTGATCTTCCTGCACCCCAACCTGGTCGCGTACGCCGTCGCGGCGTGCTTCGTGGCGCTGGGCCTGGCGCTGCTCGCGCTGGCGTGGCGGTCAAAAGGCGTCAGCGTCTACTACCGCCAGGTTGAGCAGCGCTGGGAGCCGCGGGACTGACGACGGCGCGCACCGCACGGGCCGCCGCCGCCGCATCCTCCGTCGAGATCACCGTCGAGCAGACGCACACGCAGCTCGCGCCGGCCGCGAAGACCTGCCCGGCGTTCGCAGCCGTAATCCCGCCAATGCCAACGACCGGCAGCTCCGTGTGCCGCACTGCCTCCGCCAGCAGCCCCGGCCCGGGCGCGTGCGCCTGCGGCTTGGTGGTGCTGGGGAACATCGGCCCGACGGCGACGTAATCCGGCTCCTCCGCCAGGGCCGCCTCGACCTGCTCCAGCGTGTGCGTGCTCTTGCCGACCAGCAGGTGCGCCCCGCCGATCCGCCGCGCTTCGCCCACCGACAGGTCCTCCGGCCCGACGTGCACGCCGTCGGCGCCGCTCAGGCGGGCGATGTCGGGGCGGTCGTTGAGGATCAGCAGCGCGCCGTGCTCTCGGGTCAGGGCGCGCAACTGCCGCGCGCGGCGCAGCAGCTCTGCATCGCGCAGCTCCTTCTCGCGAAGCTGCAGGCAGCCGGCGCCGCCACGCAGCGCCGCCGCCGCCGTCTCCACCCAATCGCGCCGACAGAGTGCGGCCGTCAGGATCACGTAAAGCCGCACCGCGCGGAACCGCCGCCGCCGCTCGCCCCGCAGCACCACCCGCTGCTCAAGCTCGTAGGCCGCGTAACGGATCTGCTCGGCGGCGGCGGCGGCCTGTGGAGAGACCAGCTTGGCGTACTCGCCCAGCGCGCGGGCTGCCTCCGTCAGCCGGCCGAGCGCGGCCGCAACCACGTCCTGGCTCGTCCCGCGGCGCAACTCGTCCGGCGTCTTGATCTCGCGGCCGACATCGTTCTGGATATCGCGCCCGGAGAGCAGCGTGCTGCGGCCCAGCCGTGCCGCGACGCCGTCCGCCTCATGCCGCAGCCGCTTCGCCTGCGCCGCGGCATCCGCGTCGTCCAGCGCAAAGCGCGTGTAATCCTCGATCACCCGCAGCGCCTCGCGCACACGGTTCAGGTTCGCGTCCAGAATCCGCAGTGTGGATGAATCCACGCAGCACCCCGGTTTCTCGGTCGCAGCGCGCTATGATACGTTCTGCGCCGCGGACCGGCTTGTCCGGCCTCGCCTCGGGCGCTATTCTTAGCAAGGGGGGGTTATCGGCTGGGCAGGCACGGCGTTGCGCCCTCCGGGCGCGCGGGAGAGACGCATGTTCCGACCCCTGTCGACAGGTGCTGGCCTGGCCCTGCTGTTGGCTGTTCTTGCGCCGGCCGGTTTCGCGGAAGTTACTACCCTCAGCGGCCTGGCCCTCGTGCAGGTCGAGGAGCTGCGCTTCGGATCGCCCGGCGATTCCAGCGTGGTGAGCGACACCTTCCCCGGCACCAGCGGCGAACTGCCGCTGCAGGTCGCCGCCAGCCTGGTCAGCAGCGACCCGAACCTCCCCGCCGCCGCGGCCGCTGCGGCGCAGTTCGCCGACCCGCGCACGCTGGCCCAGCCAAACCCGGAGGAGTTTGCCATCAATCTGGCTCTGGCCAGCCGCTCCGAGCACGTCCGTTACACCGCGCACGCCACGGCGCAGGAGACGCGCGGCGTGCGGTTTGCGCCGGGGGAGTTGAGCCCGGGATCGCAGGCGGGCGACCAAGTCGAGCTCATGGGCCGGCTGTTTCTGGACGGCGCGCTGGCGGTTTTCGCGCCCCATGCGGAGGCCGACCTGCGCGACGCGAGTGTCCGGCTGCACGTGAGCATCGTGAAGCGGACGGTGGGCGAGGATGATGAGACGCTGTTCGACGGCGAGATCGAGCTGGTCGGTCTGCCCAACGGCATGGCCCGCGTCGGCGCCCGGGGAGACTTCCCGGTGGCGCAGTTGGTGCAGACGGACCTGGCGGCGGCATCGGATGAGTTTGCGGCCTTCAGCGTATTGATCCTGCCACAGCTCGACCTCGACTATCCGTACACGGCCACGGTCGGCCAGCCGTTCGAACTGATCGCCAGGCTCGAGGTGGAAGCGGAGAGTCCGGCTGGCGATGCCGGCGTCGCCGCCGTCATCGGCACGCCGGTCGACGCGCTCGGCACCGTTATCGGTCTGACGCGTGACAAGGCGACGGCGGAGAAGTTCCTTGCCGCGCTGGAGCGCGAGCGCGCGAATCCGACCGGCGAACCGGCCTTCCCGCGGGCGCAGGCGCCGCTGCTGGGTCTGTGCGGGCTGTTCGGATTCGAATCCCTCCTGGGTCTGTTGGCGCTGGTCGGGCTGGGGTCCGGGCTGCGCGGCGCGCGTCGGCGCCCCGCGGCATAGCACGTCGATCCCCGCAAATCTACAATGTCCGGCACGTCTGCGGCGGCTCTGGGAGCCGTGCCCAGCGCGGAGGCGCTGATGTTCTACCTGCGGCTGGTGCTGACCGCGATGCGCAGCCTGGACAGTCATTTCCTGCGCTCGCTGCTGGCCACGCTGGGCGTACTGATCGGCGTGGGGTCGGTCGTGGCCTGCATGTCGATCATCGAGGGCGCCACGGGCCAAATCCTGCGCAACCTGAAGTCGCTCGGCTCAGACATGATCTTCGTGCAGCCGGCGACTGCCCGCGTCGAGGGCCGGCGAGTGGGCGTGGCGCAGACGCTGCTGCTGGAAGACGTGCAGGCCCTGGAGCGCGAGCTGGGCGAGCAGGTGAACGGCATGGCGCCCGTCGCGCTGGATGCAGGCGTGCCCGTCAAGTATTTCCAGAAATCCGACGACTTCACGATCATCGCCACCAGCGACAAGTACTTCGAGCTCAACGACTACAAGGCCGCCGAAGGCCGCGTCTTCAGCCACGGCGAGTCGCAGGACGAGCTGGCCCTGGTGGCGTGCCTCGGCTCCAAAGTGGCCGAGAAGCTCTTCGGCGGCATGCACCCGGTCGGGCAGACGGTGCGCATCCGCAACGCCGCCTACCGCGTGCTCGGCGTGATGGAGGCCCGCGGGAACGTGGGCTTCATCGACGCCGACCAGACCGTCTACATCCCGGTGCGGGCCGGGCTGCGGCGCTTCTTCAACCGCCGCTGGCTGAACTACCTCACCATCCAGGGTGCGCACCGCACCGAGGTCGAGCAGCTCAAGCAGCAGGTCCAGAAGGCGCTGCGCAACGTGCACAATATCCGCGTCGGCCAGCCCGACGACTTCGAGGTCTCCACCCTGGAGGAGGTGGTCCGCGACGTGAACCAGGCCACCGTCATCTTCAAGGTCGTCTTCTACAGCATCGCCGGCATCAGCCTGGTCGTCGGCGGCATCGGCATCATGAACATCATGCTCGTCTCCGTCACCGAGCGGACGCGTGAGATCGGCGTACGCATGGCGGTCGGCGCCCGCCGCAGCGACATCCTGCTGCAGTTCCTGGTCGAAGCGCTGATCATCACGCTGCTGGGAGGGGCGTTCGGGCTGCTGCTGGGCGTGCTGTTCGCCGACCTGCTGGATAAGGTGCTGGAGGGCATGTTCAACACCGAGATCAACACCAGCGTCGTGTTCACCGCCCTGCTGACCACCACGGTGGTCGGCGTCATCAGCGGCATCTACCCGGCCTTCAAGGCCAGCCGTCTGGATCCGGTCGAGGCGCTGCGCTACGAGTAACCCGCGCCAACCTTCGGAGCTGCGTGGCTTCCCGCGGCGGCCTCGCAGCCAGGTCCGAGGCGGGCACCGCGGCTGCAACCGGTCGTGTTTGCCGTCCGGCGCGATCCGCTTGGGCAATCCCGCGCGCCTGCCGAAAGAAGGAGTACCCGACGCGGCCGGTCGGCCGCGGAGCGCGGGGGCACGGTCGCGGGTCCGAGCCGCGGCGCGGGCGGCTCGACCGGTCGAACCGTCGGCGGCCTCGGGGTTTACCGACGCCCGCCCCTCGGAATGGAGCTCTGCCGATACCGCCCCCCGTCTGCGCTTCAGCGTCCCGCCGTCCTGCGTGCCGGGCCCGACACGAGCAGGAGCTGCGCGATATGCTGCCGCACGGGATTCTCTTCCGGTACTTTCACACGCACACGACGTGTGGGACCGGCGATCCGCCGGCCTTTGGTCCAACCCATCCCGGCTCGATGTCCGCCGGCGAGCTGTGCGCGCTGCTGCGCTGGCTCGGGCCCCAGCGGATTCTGCCCGCGCACGAATGGCTGCGCCGCGCGGAAGCCGGGACGCTGGACATCGACGATCTGTGTCTGACGTTCGACAACGGACTGCGCTGCCAGTTCGATATCGCGCGGCCCGTGCTGCGCCAGTTCGGGCTGACGGCGTTCTGGTTCATCAGCACGTCGGTGTTGGAGGGCGGCGTCCAGCGCAGGGAGCTCTACCGCGCCTTCCACGCCCGCTTCTTCGCGGACAACGGCCGCTTCCTGCGCGCCTTCTTCCGCGTGCTGGCCAATGGCCTGGAGGCCGAGCGCGTGCAGGCGGCGCTCGCCGCGCTGGGCCCGCGACGGCGCGGGAGCGGCTGTCCGCCCGTCGCTGCCGCGGGTTCGCGCGCAAGTGACGACGATCGACGATCCCAGCCCATCCGCGACGGCCGGCCGGCCGGCGGCGGCTACCACCGGCTGATGGACGCCCTGCTGGCGGGGTGGGACCGGCTATCAGCCGGTCATTGCGTCGGCCCGCAGGACCCGGCCCCCAACCTGTGGATAGACGCGGACTGCCTGCGCCGGCTGCATGCGGAGGGGCACGTCATCGGACTGCACTCGCACACGCATCCGCCCGAGCTGGCCGAGCTGCCGCTGGGCGAGCAGTGGCGGGAGTACCGCCAGAACCATGCCATCCTGACGGAGATCCTGGGCGAGCCGCCGGCGACGGTCGCGCATCCGTGCAACTCGTACAACGAGGACACGCTGGCGCTGCTGCGGACGCTGGGCGTTCGATTGGGCTTCCGCGCGGATGCGTCGCAGACGGAGTTCTCCGAGCTGGAGTTCCCACGCGAGGACGGCCTCAACGTCCTGCGGGCGATGCAGTCGCACGCCGACGCAGCAGCGAGCTGAATTCATACACGCCAGCCATCCTCAGCAGTGCTGCATTCGTCGGTTCCAGTGTGCATCCTGGATTGCGGCTCGCCGCCGGCGAGCCAGGCCGCCATGTCCGCCGCCGCCCGCGGGCGGGCCAGCGTGCGGGCCGCGGCGGACATCTTCTCGCGCGCCGCGTCGATGGCCAGCAGGCGCAGGGCGGCGAGCAGCGGCTCGGCATTGCGCGCCGCGTCGCGCTGGTCCTCCAGCACGACCGCGGCGCCAACGTCGGCCAGCACCTGCGCGTTGGCGTGCTGGTGGCGGTCGCGGTGATACGGATACGGCAGCAGGATCGACGGCTTGCCCAGCGCGGTCAGCTCCGCCAGCGTCGAGGCGCCAGCCCGCGACACCACCAGGTCGGCGGCCGCGAGCGCTTCGGCCATCTCATGCGTGAACGCGACCACCGTCGCCGGCGCGCCGGCCTTCGCGTAGGCGTCGCGCGTCTCGGCCTCGTCGGCCGCGCCGCTGAGATGCACGAGCTGCCAGTGCGCAAACTCGCGCACGAACTCCGGCCAGACGCGCTGCACGGCGCGGTTGATCGTCCGCGCCCCCTGCGACGCGCCGGTGACCAGCAACAGCGGCCGCCGCTCGTCCAGCCCGAACCGCCGCCGCCCCGCCGCCCCGTCGGCGCGCAGGAAATCTGCGCGGATCGGGCAGCCCAGCGTGCGGCAGGGCGTGCCCGCGCGAAAGTACCGCCGCGAGTCGTCCCATTGCAGCACGACCAGATCGGCGTAGCGGGCCAGTCGCCGGTTGGCGCGCCCGGGAATCGCGTCCGGGTTGAGGATCGCCCGGCGAATCCCCAGTCGCCGCGCCGCGACGACCGCCGGCCCGGCGGCGTATCCGCCCAGGCCGAGCACGGCACGCGGGCGCCGCGCGCGCAGCACCTGCGTCGCCAGCCGCAGGCTGCGCCGCCAGGCGCGCCAGAACCCCGCGAATCGCAGCGGATGCAGCGACAGCGGCTGCACGGGCTGCTCGATCTGCTCGAACGGCACGCGCGCGAGCAGCTCGCGGTCAAGCGCGCGCGTCGTGGTTAGAAAGAGCATCGCTGCGTGGGGCTGGTGGCGGCGGAGTTCCTCAGCCACCGCCAGCCCCGGGAACAGATGTCCGCCGGTGCCCCCGCCGGCAAAGACATACGCCTCCGTGCTCATGTGGCGATGATAGCACGCAGCGCGTGTCGATTGCGGCGATGGTCATGGCTGCGCTCTGTAGCGCAGAGGGGGCCGGCAGTTCACGCCGGTTGTGGGACGTGGCGCTGCAGCCAACCCGCCAGCGATCCGTCGGGCGGATCAACGGGCAGCGCAGCGCCGCTTTCGGATTGGGCCAGCTCGGCTGCGTGTTCGACGTAGCGGTAACGACGATCGTCGCTAGTCAGGAGCTGGAAGTCGTCCGGCAACGGGTCGCGCACGATGATGTGCATGGCGGTCGCCGACTTCGGATCCTCGGCGGGCACGACCAGCCACGGCCGCTTGCCGGCCTTGGCCAGCAGCGGCGAAAGCCACTCCAGCCACAGCACAGCCTGTGCGCTGAACGAGAAGCCCGCGGCCAGCGGCAGGCTGACGGCCAGCTCCGCCAGCAGCGCCGGCTGGGCGCGCCAGCGCTCGGCCCGCCGCAGCAGCCCGGCGAACCACGCCGCCGCCTCCACCGCTTGATCCAGCCCAAGGGCTTTGAACCAGGCGTCGGCAGCGATGCGGCCGGCGTCGGCCCGCAGCGTTTGCAGCCGGCCGCTCAGGTCGTCGCCCCGCAGGCTCACCGTGCGTTTCTGGTAGAGCCGGTAGAAATCGCCGCCGCGGCCAATCGACATCAGCTCGCCATGAAAGCGGTCGAACGTGCGCTGGATCGACAGGGCCGCCACCCACTGCTCCAGCGCGTCCCGGCCGAGCGCCTCCGTCGCGCACACGACGAAGAACGCGAACGGGAAGACGCGACCCAGGCTGTCGCGGCTGTCCCAGACGCTGGCCACCACCAGCTCCTTCGTCTCCGGCAGCCGCAACAGCAGCCGCGTCGGCCGCGTCACGCCGGCCTCGGACCTGGTCGGCGAGCGCACCCAGGCCAGCCGGCCCGCGTCCATCCACTGCGAAAACGCGGTCGGCACGCCCGGCGAGAGCTCCAGGCGGCGGTACTCGGCGTACATCGGCAGCTTGCCATACGCGCGCAGCGGCAAATCGTCCCGGGCCTCGCCCGCGCCGAACAGCTTGCCGATCAACTCGCCGACGCCCATCTGTCTCTCGCTCCGCACTCTGCGCCTTGCTGCTGGCGGCCCCTACTGCGGCAGGTATTTGCGGGCCCTGGCCATCTTCGGCGGCTGGGGATCGACCGGGTCGGGCGGCGTGATCACCACCGGGAACGGATGCGCCTGGCCGATCTGAATCCCGATCTCGAAACCGACGGTGACGTCCCTGCCCGTCTGGAGATCTCGCACCCGGATGCGGACGGGGATGTCCCACATGCCCTGTTCGAGGTTCTTGCTGTCGCTGGCGGCCATCAGCACCAGCAGGGTCCAGGGGGCGCCCGGCAGCGTCCAGCCGTCCAGCGCCTGGGGGTACTTGCCCACCGCCTCCGGGTGCAGCTCCGAGAGCTTGACAATAACCTGCGGGAACTGCACGCGCTCCGCCGCCAGCAGGTCGAAGCGGCAGCGCTTGGCGCGTTGATCATCGTGCAGCGCATCCTGAACGGTGACGCGCTGCATGACGGTCGTCGGCGCTTCGATCTCCAGCGGCCGGTCGGACTCGTCCGTCAGCGGCAGCGTGAGCCGCAACTGCTGATACACAAAGGCGGCGTTGGCCAGGTTCTCGATCACGGGCACCTCGGCCAGCGCCACACGCAGGTCGTCCAGCCGGCGCGGCGGCGTGTCGGTCCGCAGATCGTCCAGCGCCTTGACGTAGTCCTTGTTGTACAGGAACTCGATCCAGCGCACGCAATGGTCCAGCGTCTTGCGGGTGGGCGAGGACTCCGGCCGCAGGTTGGCGTACAGCGTCTCGAAGCGCGACTTGAACTCGGCCGCGGACCGAAGCAGCTTGCGGAAATCCTGCGGCGCCACCGTGCCCGCGGCGATGTCGGCCGCCTGCGTGATTCCATACGAACTACGCAGCACCGGGTAGTGGCCGACGTGCGGGGCGAAGATGTCGGCCAGCTTGCGGTCCAGGTGGTGCGTCAGCAGTTCCTGCCCGTATTCGGCCAGGTCCATCAGCGGCGCGATCAGCGCGAACTCCCGCCGCGTCGCACGCTTGTACACCATGTCCTGGAGCATGGCCTCGAGATCGGGCAGGGCGGCGGAGCGGCCGGCGGTCTCGGTCAGCGGCCCCAGGCTGCGGACCCGCTCGACGTACTTGTCCCAGCCGACCGCGATCTGCTTGGCGACCACCTCCCACGCGTCGCCCTCCTGACGGCCCGGCAGGTTGCTCGGACGGCGCATCGAGTCGTTGAAATCCTTCGGCAGGCTGCGCGGAAGCTGATCGACCCGGCTCTTGAGGCGAGTGTAAACCGGGTCGCTCAGCTCGTGGCCGACCTCGTACAAGATCGATTCACGGATGAGCGCCTCCGCCCGCCGCGCCAACGCCGCGCCGAGGTCCTTCCCTTCGCCGGTCACGAACTCGACGTACTGCGGCCAGGTGATCTTGCCCTCGTGGCAGCCCTGCAGCAGACGCAGCAGCGGCTCGCTCAACAGCCGCTCCGGCCGGTTGTACAGCTCGTACCACTCGGTGAAGTACGTGTCCACGTAGACGTTCGCAGCGTTGTCCAGCGCGCGCACGACGCGGTCCGCACCCGGCATGCCCTGCAGCGCACTCTGCACCGCCTCGAACTGCGTCAGCGTCCGCACCAGGAACACGCGCGTGTCGTACTGCGCCAGCAAAGCGTTCGACTGCGCGTCGATCCGCTCCTGGCCAGGCCCGGCGGGCTGGCTCGCGGGCCGCGCCCCGAGCCGCCGCAGGTCGTCCTCCCGCTCCGGCTGCTCCGGCTTGGGCTCAACCGGCTTCTCCTTGGGTTCGTTGAAGCGGTGCCGGTCGAACGGCAGCACGTCGCTCGCCGCCGGCTTGCGGTAGTCCGGCATCAGCCGCGCCAACCCCGGCGGCTCCCTGGCTTGCTCCGCGCGCGACGCCATCTCGCCCAGCAACTGGTTCACGGCGTGCGTTTTTCGCGCCTCCCAGAGCGTTCCGGCCAGCTTGAACAGCTCGGCCGGCTGCCAGAACGGGCGGTCCTTGAAGCCCGAGGTCTCAGCCGCAATCTGGTCCGCCGGCCCGCCGGCCTTCATCCGTTCGAACTGCTCGAACCAGGTGGGCAGCCGCTCGCCGGGCGGGACGGCGGACTTGATGCCGGCCAGCAGGGCCGGCCACTTGGAGAAGTCATCGAGGTCCTGCTGCGGCTGCTCGCCGCCGAGCAGGTCGCGCAGGTCCTTGACGTAGCTCTTGACCTCGGCGTTGGTGCCCAGCGCGGTGGGCGAGAGCATGATGGCGACGTCGCCCTGGAAGGCTCCGAGGGCCGGGTCGGCCTCGCGGACTTCAATCAGTTTCTGGTCGGCATAAACGCTGACCGGCTCCTGGTCGGGCTTGAGCCGCAGCCGGTCGCGGACCCTGCCGATGCTGGCGGCGAGGCTGGTCTCCAGGTCCTTGCGGCCTTTCAGCAGGGCGTCGTAAGCCTGCTTCTGCGGGTTCACGTCCACCTTGGGCGCGCCGACCTTCAGCGCGTCCTCGAGCGGCTTGAAGTCCGTCTCCCAGCGGGCCTGCAGCTTTCCCAGCAACTCCGACAGACGGACGATTCGCTTGTTGTCCTGGGGGATGCGTGCGCCGTTGTCGGCCAGGAACTTGTCGAAGTTGTAGTACGCCTCCTTGAGCGATCCGGGCGTCGGCGTCACGGTGCGGGTCTGCAACTGCTCCACGCCCTGCGTCAGTCGCTGGAGCGTGTCTTTGGCCTCCCCGTACCTGGCCGGGTCGCGCAAGGTCTCCGGCAGCTTCAGCAGCTCGTCGTAACGCTCACGCAGCTTCTCGACGTGCTCGGCGAAGTCGCTCCAGTAGGCGACCATCACGTTGGTGTTGCTGCCGCCCAGCTCGGTGATCGGCCGCCAGCGGTCGGCCAGCCGCTCGACCGCCTGCCGGACCGTCTCGGTGGCCTCGTCGGCCTTGAAACCGAGCGTGTCGCGCAGGATCTCCCGCGCGAAGTAGCGCGCTGGGCTGGCCAGGCCCGCCACCGCGAACTGCACCTGCCCGCGGATATCCCCGCGGTCTTTGTCGCCCAGCGCCAGGAACGCCAGCAACTGCTCCGCGTCCGCGGCCCGCTTCTCCGCCTCCACCTCGTTCAGCGGCTTCAGCTCGTGCTGCCCGACCATCTCCGCGTACCAGCGCGCGTAGACCTGCAGCGCCGCCAGGTAGGCCGCGTGCTCGGCCGGCGGCGATGCCAGCGCGGGTTTGTAGTCGCGCAGCTTGCGGCCGGCCTCGGCCAGGATCGGCTTGAGCAGCCCGTCCAGCACGAAGCGGGCGTGGATGTCACGCACGTAACCGCGCGGCACGGAGGGGTCCGCGCCGATGAACAGCAGCCGCGCGTACAGCCCGATCCACTTCTGGTTGTAGCGCTGCAGATCCGCGTGGAGCGCCTGCGCCAGTCGCAGGTTGTCCGGCCACTGGGCAAACGGGACCGGCTGGCCGATCATGGCCGCCGCCCGTCCGCAGTGGTCGCGCGGCCCCTCGACCAGGTTCTTGACGTGCGCCCGCCCCACGCCGAAGAACGTCAGCATCAGCAGGATCAGCGCCGCCGAGCCCATCCACACCGTGCGCCGCATGCGGCGATTGAGCGAGACGTGCTTGGCGGAGCGGAAGACCAGCCCGTGCTCCGGGAAGACCTTGCGGGCATAGAAGTCGTGGATGAAGAAGGCCTTCGAATCCACGCCCGGCCGCTTGCGGCCCTCGACCCGCGCCCCGGCGTGCGTGCGCGCCAAGATGTCGAAGATCGGCGCGCCTTCCTGCACGGCGGAGGTGAAGTAGAAGCCGCGGAAAAACGGCGGCTCCAGCAGCGGGCTTTTCTGGAAGATCGCGCCGATGTAGTCGTTCAGCGGCTCACGGAGCTGCCGGAAGGCCTCCGGGAAGGTGACGATCAGCCCCAGCTCCTCTTCGGTCGCTTTGCGCTGCAGGTAGCGCATGCCCCAGTCGCGCAGCCGGTAGTAGACCTGGTCGAACGTCTCGCCGAAGCCGGCCGGGTCGTAGGGGGCCTGGAACTCGCCTGGCCGCGACCAGCCGAACATCTGGTTGCGCTGCTGCAGGTCAACGCGGATCTCCTCGAAGAACTCCGAGAACCCGCCCACCAGGTCCATCTTCGTGGCCAGCACGAAGGTCGGAAAGCGCACGCCCAGCGCCTGGTGCACCTGCCGCAGCCGCTCCCGCAGGATCGAGGCCTTCTGCGCCCGCTCGTCGGCGCTGTCGCGCAGCAGCTTGTCGGCCGGGACGGCGATGATCACGCCGTTCACCGGACAGCGCGGCCGGTTCTGCTTCAACAGCTTCAGGAAGTATTCCCACTCGACCTTGTCGGTCGTGCCTTCCTCCTGAAACGCGATGCGGCCGGCCGTGTCCAGGATCACCGCCTCGTTGGTGAACCACCAGTTGTAGTTGCGCGTGCCCCCGAAGCCCGGCACCTCGTCCTTGCCCAGCGGAAAGTCCAGCCCGGAATGGATCAGGCTGGCGGTCTTGCCGCAGCCGGGCTCGCCCATCAGCACGAACCACGGCAGCTTGTAGACGCTCAGCCCGTTGGCCCGCAGGTCCGCCAGCTTGGCCCGGAACTTCTCCCGGTAAATCTGCTCCTGCTCGGCGATGTCCCCCCGCGTCGGCCCCTGCGACTCCAGCGCCCCGCTGAGCACCGAGGCCTTTTTTCCGAATACGTAGCGGCGGGCGAGCCAGATCAGACCGTAAATCAGCAGGCCGATCCCACCGATGACCAGTAGCCACATCTGTCCGCGCCGCGTCCGCAGCCCGGGCGTGAGCGTGTACAGGATGGTGGCCAGCGAGCCGAAGCCCGCCACCGCCAGCACCATCCGCACGGCCGGCGGGAGCTTGAAGAACTTCATCAGGACGGCGTTCAGGCTGGTCATGGCGTACGCCTCCGCGGGATCCTGTGGGCGGTTCGGTTGACCATCAGGGCGAGGAGCCAGTCTGCGTGGTCGGCCCGCTGCCGGCCAGAGGCGAGATGACGGTCTTGGTCGCGTGTTCTTTCAGTTCGCCCACCATGTCGGCCCAGTACGCGCCGGTCGAACCCAGATAGATGAGCAGCAGACAGGCAAAGCCGATCACAACGTACAGCAGCCGCATGACCGGTTCGTAGTTCGGATCGAGCGAGACGGTGTGGTCGTCGGCCTCGGGAAACAACTCCTTGGTGCGCGTCTGCGCGTAGGCGGGCAGCTTACTGAAAACATGCCCCTTGTACTCGCGCCAGGCGTCCAGGTCGAGCGCGTAGCGGCCCTTGAAGCCGGTCTGCAACGCGATGTAGTAGACCATCACGATCTCGCAGCGCGTCTTGAAGTCCACCCGCTCGTGCCGCTCGGCCACTTCCAGCTCGCGTAAGGCCTCGTCGCACTCCTTGTAGAAGTTCTCCCCCCCCAGCGCCTCCGGGTGCCCCAGCAGCGTCACTTCCAGGCATTCGTTGGCCCACTCCTGCCGGTAGGGCCAGTTGCAGTTCAGGATCATCACCTCGTCGATCAGGTATACCAGCGGCACGCGCGCCTTCACCCACGCGTCCCACAGACCCGGCTCGGCGTGGCTGCGCCGGTCCAGCTCCGCCAGCAGTGCCAGCACTTCCGCCCGCGTGTCCTCATAGCTGACGCTCTCCCCGCCCTGCACCCGCTGCTGGAACCCCACCAGGTACAGCACCACTTCGACCGCCAGATCGTAGACCGACGTGACCAACGCACGCCTCCTGCTACCCGCGGGCGGGATGCCCGCCCTCTCCTCAAGGCGGGCCGGAGGCCCGTCCTACCTTCACCACGAACAGCGACAGCTTCAGGTTCGCCAGCTTGGGCATCTCGTTCGGCGGCATCGCGATGAAGATGCCGCGCTCCACCTCGCAGTGCTCCCAGTACGGCGCGGTGCGCGAGATGCGGAAATAGTGCTGGTCCGCGCTCTTCGGCAGGTTGGGCACCGTGCCGGCGCTGCGGAACTCCAGGCCCGGCAGCCGCCGGCGGTACACCTCCAGCGCATCGCGCGGCGAGGCGAGCTTGAAGTTGATCGTGCGGAACAGCGTCAGGATGTCGTCCGGCTGCATCTGCGCCCGGATGCCCAGGAACATCTCGTAGCTGGCCGCCAGCCACTCGTGGTCCAGCTCGACGCCGTAGCCGCCCTCCTTCTTCTCGAACGGCCGCTCGATGTAATCCTTGGGCAGCATGGCGCTGACCAGCGCCCGCAGGTAGCGGAACAGCTCCTCGAACACCGGCCCGCTCTCATCGTGGTCATAGGCCGGCAGCTCCCGCGGGCGGCGCAGGTCGTCCCACAGCGTCACCCGCCCGATCGACTCGCATAGCAGCGTGTACAAGGCCAGCGGGTGCAGGTCCGGGCAGGCCAGCAGCGCCCCGAAGCGCACCGTCAGCTCGTTCAGCGCCTGCAGCTTCACGAGCTGTTCGACGTCGCCCGGCGAGCCGGTCGCGAACGTCAGCCCGCGCTCGGCCGCGTCCCCGCCGAGCTGCTCGCACCGCGCCCGGATGTCGTTCCACAGCCGCTCCACCGCCGTCAGCAGCGTGGCCCAGGCCCGCATGCGCAGCAGCGGCGGCACGCTGTTCTTGACCAGGGCCGGGCCGGCCGCCGAACGCTCGATCTTGCACAGCGGCACGCAGCTATACCCGCTGCGGTCCTCCTTGCCCACGAACAGCGCTCCGCGGAAGCGCCGCACCTCGATCGACTGCGGGTTCTCGCCCGTGTTCTCGTCGTAACGCTCGACCAGGTCGATCGCGTAGCGCGGGCTGCGCCCGTCCAGCACCTCGCCGGGGTTCTGCACGTTGGCGCGGACGGTCTGAATCTCCGGCACGCCCAGCCACACCGGCAGCGCCCCGCTGTGCTGCTCGAACGGCTTCTTGAAGTCGCGCGGCGGGAGCGTGCAGTTCTCCGGCACCTTCACGAACGTGCCCTCGCGCAGCAGCAGCTCCGCCGAGCGCACCTCCAGCGAGTGGTTCTCCAGCGCGTCCGTCGCCAGATCCAGGGCCAGGAAACCCCAGCCGTACGGCTGCAGGGCTGCGATCGCCGCCCCCCGCAGCGTGTCCATCTGCCGGAAGGCCGCCTGCAGGTGGTGCGGCCGCAGGAACTGCCCTTCCGACCAGTGCACCTCGTTCCAGAACTTCATCGCGTACCCTCGTGCGGCTGTGCAGCAGGCGCGACCGCGACGGCGCGGCGGCATCGCCGTCACGACGGCATTCTACCGCGGCCGCGGCCCGATGGCAGGGCGCGCGGGCGCTTTGCTGCGTGCCAAGGGCCGCCCCGCGGCACAGGCCGTGTTCCGTAGGTGTGCGACAGGATCCCCCGGCCCGTGCTGCCCGCCACAAGGCGAACCTGCAGCGTCCGAGGGGCGGCGAGGCCGCAGCGGACCGCCGGCTCGCGCCCTGCCACGCGGGCTGCCTTACCGTTGGCCGCGGTAAATGACCACGCCGCCCAGGTTGAGCGATTCGGTCGTCACGCGCTCAAAGCCGACATCGCGCAGCACGGCGGCGAGCTGCTCGCGGCGCTCGAAGGTCTGGATCGAGCGCGGCAGGTAGCGGTAGGCCCCGCTGCGGTCGCGGCTGATCCAGACGCCCAGCCGCGGCACGATCACCTGCGTGTAGAAACGATAGCCCCAGCGGAACAGCGCCCGCTCCGGCAGCGCGAACTCCAGCAGGACTACGCGGCCGCCCGGCCGCAGCACGCGCTGCATCTCGCACAGTCCGGCCCGCAGGTCCTGGAAGTTCCGCACGCCGAAGGCACAGCTCACAATGTCCACCGACCCGTCGGCCAGCGGCAGGCGCAGTGCGTCGGCCCGCAGCAGGTGGATGGGCGTCGGCGTGCCCGCGTACGTCCCGCGGGCCAGCATCTGCGCCGCGAAGTCCAGGCCGATGATCTGCCTGGGCGGCGGATGGTGCGCGGCGAACGCGCGGACCATGTCGCCCGTGCCGCAGCACACGTCGAGCACGATGTCGCTGGCGCGCACGCCGGCTGCCCGGACCGCCGCCCGCCGCCAGCCGGCGTCCTGGCCGAGGCTGGCGACCGTGTTGACGCGCTCGTAGGTGGGGGCGATGGCGTCGAACATGGCCTGCACGCGCTCGGCCTTGTCAGCCTGCGTGTGCGGAGCGCGCAGCGTGGCCTCATCCCAGGCGGGCGGCGCGCGGACGGGCGGTTCCGCCTCACTCATGCGGCGCGTGATACTCCGTCGTGCGGCGCGCTGCAACGAGAGGTGCGACGTCGAGACGCCCGACTATCCCTCGAGGCTGATCCCCGGCCTGCGCTGGCCGTCCGCGGCCGACCGGGTTTCTCCGCTCGGCCGGCTGACCTGCGGCAGCTCGCGGGCCAGCTTCGCGATCAGCATCTGCCACGTCTCGCGCTGGTGCTGCAGGATGCGCAGCGCCTCGTCGACGGCCTGCGTGTCGCGCTGGATGTTGGCGTCGATCAGCCTGCGGTACACGAAGTGGTACAGCGACGCCATCTGACCCGCGAGCTGCGGGCTGACCTCCCGCCGCAGCCCGGCGCTGAGCTGCAGCACGATCCGCTGAGCGCGCTCCAGCGCGTGGAAGCCGCCCTCGATGTCCTTGCGCTCGATGGCCTCCCGACCGCGCAGCGCGAAACGGATCGCCCCGTCGAGCAGCATCAGGTGAAGCTGCTCCGGCGTGGCCGTGAGCACGGCGTTCTTCAGATACTCCTGCGGGGCGTGGTGCGCCGCGTTCATGGATGCTCCGACCGACTTCACGCGTGCCACGTGGCGCGCCTCAGGCGCCAGAGCGCCGCTGCTTCCACCGGGCGAACGATCGTCGCGCGGCCACGTCTCACGCGTCGCCTGTCACTGGTTCACCGCCCTGCCCCCGCCGTAGGGATCGACAGCCCGCCGCTGAGCGACGCAAGCTGCCCCAGCGACGCCTGCTGCGCCTGCAGCTCCGCCAGCGCCCGCTCCATTGCCAGAAAGCGGTTGCTGAGCTGCGTCCGCCTGCGGTCCAGCAGCGTGTTGAGCTGCTCGATGCGGCGGTTGAGGTCGTCGCGCTGCCGATCGAGCGTGTCGTTGCGACGGTCGATGAGTCCGCCGGCGTCGCTAAGCTGCTTGAGCTGTTCCTGGAGATAAGGGGCCGCGCCCGTCTCGGGATCGGCGAAGAACTCCATCACCTCGTCGGGCTCAGCGGTCAGCTTCGCCCGCAGTGTTTCCTCGTCAAGCTGGAGCTCACCCTCGCGCAGCCGGATGCCGACGTCCGCCAGCCGCTGGAGGGCGCCGGTCGCGCCGGGGATGCGGCCGGTGAACGCGCGCAGCAGGCGGCTCTCCACCAATCGCACCGTCCCGTCGCCCAGGAGCACGCCGCGCTGCTGCGTTTCCGGATCGAACTCCGAGACCTCCGCGATGCGGCCCAGGGCGGCGTTCAAGCCGTCCACCAGCTCGCGAATTGCCGTCACCACGGATTCCACGTCGCGCTCGATGGTCACCGTTATGGGTTGCACCGAGGTCGCGGAAAGATTGATCGTCAGCCCCGGTACGACATCGGTCAGCGTATTGCTCGAGCTGGTCGCCAGCACGCCGGAGCTCGCGTCCGGCCCGACGACGACCTGGGCGTCCTGGGCGCGGCTGAGCGTCGAGAACTCCAGGCCCAGGTCCAGGCCATCAGCGATGATCTCGCCCGCCAGACCGGTCGTGGCCGCGGAAAGCTGAATGCGGTACGGGCTGACGCCGCTGCCGTCGTTCAGCAATGTGGCGCGGGCCGGGCCGCCGGCCGCGTTGATCTGCGTGACCAGCTCCGCCAGCGTCGCGTTGGCGGACAGGTCGATCCGCAGCTCGAACGAGCCGTCGATGCGACCGGCGGCGGACTGGCCGGCGATGCGCAGGTCGCGGGCCGCGGTACCGCTCTCATCCTCGATCTTCAGTGCGAACGGCCCGCCGCTGGCGTCCTCGATCAGCAGCCCGTCGCCGGTGTCGTTGATGCGCGCGCGCACGCCGATCTCGGCGCCAGCGGCGTTGATGCGGTCGAGCACGTCGGCGAGCGTCGTGTCGCTGGCCGAGAGCGTGACGGTGCGGACGGCGCCGTCGCCGTTGGTGATGCGGACGCGCCCGGGTGCCACGCCCGCACCGTTGTTCAGCGACGACAGCGCTGTGGTCTCCGAGAGGTACTGCCGTTGCAGATTGACGCCACGCAGGCTGGCGCCGCTGCCCGCGATCCCGGACGTTTGCGCGAATGTGCCGCTCACGTCCGTGATGGCGACCGGCGACACGCCGTCCAAGCTGCGGACCGTCAGCCGCGTGCCGCTCGGGTCGTAGCCGGCTTCGATTTCCAGCCCCTCGGCCGCCGAGGCCTCGTTGAGCAGCTCGATCACGTCGCGCAGCGTCTCGGCCCCGCGCAGGTCGAGCGTCACGTCGCTGCCGGCGGCCTGAATCCGAATCTGCCCCAGCTCAAAGCCGCGGCCGCCGTTCAGCGTGCTGAGCAGCACCGTGTTGATGCCGCCCAGCAGCCGCCGTCCAGTGGCCGAGCCACCGAACGTGCCGGCCGCGAAGCCGAGGTCCTCCAACGCGCCCGAGCCGGGCAGCGCCGCCAGCTCGACGCTGCCACCCGCGTGGATCACCAGCCGGTCGCCCTCGATCGCCGCCGTGATCGAGCCGTCGTTGCCGGCGGCATAGTTGATCGCCGCCAGCACGTCGCGGATTGAATCCACGAACAGGACGCCCCCGCCGTCGATCTGGCCGGCGTCCGAGCTGCCGGCGATGCGCAGGTCGCGCGCGGCCGTCCCGCTCACGTCTTCGATGCGCAGCCGGCGGCCTTGGCCGGCGCCGGTCGCGCTGACGATCAGCCGGTTGCTCGCAAGCGTGACGGTGACGCCCTCAACCGCGCCTTCGATCGCCTCCTTGATCTGGCCGACCGTGCTCAGCCCGGTCAGATCGACCTCCTGCGACACCTCCGGTCCGCCGGCGGTCGTGGTGGTGACGCGGATGCGGCCGAGGTTCACGCCGTTGGCGTGATTGAGCCGCTGGAGGCGCGTGTCGCCGCGCAGAATCTCGCTCAAATCGACGGTCAGACCGTTGATTGTGAAGTCGCCCCCGGCCGCGGCCCGGCGCACGCCGTTGGCGTCGTTCAGCCGCGCCAGGGGCGTGCCGCCGGCGAGATAGATCAACTGGCCGCCCTCGAGCCGTCCGCTGTGGCTCGATGTACGCCCCGGCCCGAAGCCCAGGTCGGCGGCCGCATGCCCGCCTTCGAGCTCTTCGACGCGGATCGCTCCGCCGCTCGTTTCGGTCAGCACGAGCTGCTCGCCGTGCAGCTCGGCGCGGATGCTCAGACCAGCGGCGTTGACGCGGTGGATCACGTCATTGAGCGTGCCGGCGTCGGCCAGATCGATGCGCGCCTGGCGTCCCTGCCCGTCGGTGAGCAGGAACGAGCCGGGCTGCACGCCGGCGTAGCCGTTGAGCTCGTCCAGCCGCGTCGCGTGATCGACGCGCGCCTGGGCCGACTCCAGCACGAACCGGCCGGGCGTCAGCGGCGCGTCGGGCGAGGCGAAGCCGCGGCTGACGAGCTGGTGGCTGGCCGCGAGCTGCCGCACGAAGAAGCTGTACGAGCCGGGCGCGACGCGGCCCTGGGCGGTCGCGGTCAGCACGTCCGGCTGCGATGAGCGGATCGCGCTGGCCTCGAACGAGCGACGCAGCGCAAGCGTGGCCAGGCGCGACAGCACGCCGCTGATCCGCGCAGAAATGTCCACCAGCGCCGTCCGTTGCGCGTCGATCGTGCCGGCGCGCCGCGTCAGCAGGTCGCGCGGGCGCCCGTCGATGGCGATGAGCTGGTCGACGATGCTGCGGATGTCCAGGCCGGAAATCAGGCCGATGCCGGAACTTATGGTTCCCAAAGCGTCCCTCCCCGGGGAGCGCCGCCGTCGCGCTGGCGGACGCAGGGCGGCCAAAACGGTCCCTCGGCCCGATCGTTGGCAAGCTGCATTCCAAATTCCAACCCCCGGCGAGGCCAGCAGTTATGAGCCGGTCTGATAAAGCTATTGACATCATCCAGCCGGGGTGTCATGATGCGAGGTGGACGGGAGACGCGGTGTCTGCATCTCCGCGCCGCTGCCCGAGAGTTGTGGGAGGGGGAATGCGATGACCCGTCAACTTCGTTCACAAGCCCTCCGGCTCAGCGTGTTGTTGGCCGCGCTGGCGGCGGTCGCGAGAGCCGACATGTCCGACCTGGTGTTCCGCATCCAGGCGTCGAACGCGTCCGGGGCCGGCGCCTACGAGGTGTACTCCAGCAGCGGCGCGTACGACACAGGCACCAGTACGTATACCTGGAACCTGTCTTCGCCGCTGACAATCCAGGACACGACTTCCGGCGCCCCGGTCGCCACGCTGCGCAGCGCAACCGTGGTCGTGCGCGGCCAGACGCAGATCGACATCAACCTCGGGGTAGACTCTGGCTCCAGTCTGACCACGTTCCTGATCGACGGTCCCACGCTTGACGTGAACATGCCGGCCGAGGTCTCGGAGGGGCGCGCCAGCGCCAGCTTCAGCGTCACCGACCTGGACCAGAACTTCGCCCGGCTGGTCGGGCTGGGCACGTCCGGCACGGGCGCGTACCAGGCCTTCTACAACGGCTCGACGCGCTTTACCCATCTGGTCGCGTTCGTGTTCGCCGGCACCGGCGCGACTGGCACCGGGTCGCAGAGCGATCCGCCCACCGGCTACCGCGACATCCCGGTCACGGTGGACCAGTATCGCGCCCAGATCGGCTTCACGCTGACCGGCTTCGATCGCGCCAGCACGACGACGACCTTCGGCGTGATTCCCGAGCCGACGACGCTGGGCCTGCTGGCGCTCGCTGTGCTGGGCCTGTTGCGCCGCCGCTAGGCTTCGACATTCGCGGCGACAACCTCAAGCGCGACGCGCGGCCGGGCATCTGCCCGGCCGTCGCTGTCTTCTACAGTGCCCACAGTCTGAAATTCGCTACCGAGCCCGGGAAGTGGAGACCTCTGGTGTGCAACTGCAAAGCGGAGCCTGCATTGCAAAGCGGAGCTTTGCACGACGGTTCAGCGGCTGGGCTGGTCCGCCAACGACACGCCGTAGATCCGGGTCGGGTCGATCTCCTCGCCGATGTACTCCCAGTTCACGCCAAAGCCGGGCGTCTTGACGGGCTCGCCGCCGGGCTGGAGCGGGTATGCGTGCCGCGGGCGTTTCTGGCTGGACCAGTACCACAGCCGCTCGCGGCCGTCCTCGTCGCGGTCGCGGCCCCAGAAGACGACCGAGTGGCCGCTGCCGCTCTTGCGCCAGAACTGCACGAGGTCGCCGCGCCGCAGCAGGCGGTAGTCGCGCACCGGCTCGCCCAGCCCGGCCCACACGACCATGCTCGCAAGCTGCCGCTCGCGGATGTCGGTCCGCAGCTCGGCCGGGATCTGCTCGTTGTGGACGGCGTCCTCGGTCCCATACCAGCCGCGGCACAGGGCCGTGAACTGTTCGGCGTCCCAATCCTGGAACCAGCGGACCGGCGCCGTGGTGGGATCGCCGGCGAATCGCAGCGTGCGATACGCGTGCAGGAACGTGCTCAACGTCACGCCGCAGCAGTACGTCCCGCTGGGGTTGGCGCGCAGCACGGTGCGGCCGTCGTACGTCACATCCTCCGGCACGCCGCCGCCTTCCAGCGAATACCCGCCGCCGCGGTGCGACGACGCGTAGCGGATGACCGCGTCGCGCAGCGTGCGTGGCGGCTCTGGGGGACCGGCCTCCTGGCCGGTCTTTGTCAACGGGTTGAGGCCGATCCCGGGCAGGTACAGGCCGAGATTGTTCGCCACCTGCCGCAGCGTGCCGGGCTGTTTCTGGCCGACGGGCGTGTTGACGACCGCGTAAGCGCCGTCGGCGCGCTCCAGCACCAGCGTCGACGAGCCGCCGCCGTCGAGGTTCAACGCGTCCCACGCGTCCAGCGTGCGGAACAGGCAGGCCAGCTCGACCAGCGTCAGGCCCAGGCTGATGGCCGGCTGGCGGCCGTCGGCGACGACGATCCACAGCGTTCGCCCGTCACGGTCGGCGCCGACCGCGGTGCGCGGATTGAGGTCGCCGAAGCTCGTGCGCGCTTCCTGCTGCGTCACGACCACGCGGCCGTCGTCCAGCAGCATGCGGAAGCCGGGCAGGACATGCCATACGTTTTCGGTGTCCAGCGGCGGCGCTTTCATCGCGATCCGACCGTCGCGGCCGATGTACAGCGCGCCGTTGTGGCCCTCGGCGTCCGAGTACTTCCGGCCGGCGGCGGCGGCCAACCCCGCCACGTCTATCGGCATGCCCATGCGCGGGCGAAACGGGCGGAACGCGCTGGCGTTGATCGCGAGCTGCACGCCGTGCTGAAGCGCGAAGTCCAGTGTCGTGGCCGAGAGCGTCTCGAACTTCGCGTCGTCGCCGTGCAGCTCAGCCGGCTCGGTCACGCAGAAGCGCACGCCCGGCTGCGCCAGATCGATGCGCGCGATCCAGACGCGCAGCGGCCGCGGCTGGGCGTAGATGCGCAGGCGGACGTCGGCGGCCGGTGCGAAGGCGTCGATATGCTCCTCGCGCTGTGGCCGGCCGACCCATTCCATCGCCCGCGCGACGCCATCCTCGACCGTCGGGCGGCTCGCGACGGGCGCGGGCTGCGATTGGGCGCCGGTGGCCTGCAGCAGCGCGCAGGCCAGGAGCAGCGCAGCGCGCCCGCTGGGTCCCGGAATGCAGGTGAGCGGCAAGATCCAGCCGCTCGGGCCTGGCGGTGCCCGCAGGCACAGCCGAGGGCGGCTGTGCCACACGGAGCTGCGCCAGACGGAGCTGTGCCACACAGGGTTGTGCCACACGGAGCTGTGCCACACGGAAATGCCCCTGCCGATTCGATTGATGCCCATGCCCGCGCATGATAAGCTGAACCGTGCGGAACCCAGCGGAGGTTCGCGATGCCACACCCATTTGCCGCCGTGCTTCTGACAGCCGTTCTGCCGGCCGTCGCGGCCGCGCAGACCGTCACCATCACGCTCAGCGCCCCGCAGGCCGGACAGACGGTCGTGCCCGGCGCCGCGATCGACTGGCAGATCGCGTTTAGCGTCTCGGCCGGCGACAACGACGGCCTGGCGCTGCTCATTACCGACCTGGTGCAGGACCCGGCCAACCCCGCCCTGCTCGACATCCCCCCGGCCGACGGCGTGCCTTCCGGCATGAGCAACTTCAGCCGCCCGGCCGGCATCTGCAACCCGGGCGAGACCGACCCGCTCACCGGCTACATCGGCGTGCAGCGCGGCGCCGCCGGGCAGAAGAACCTGCGGCAGATCGGCGGCGCCCAGAACACGTTCGGGCAGGCCTTTCCGCCCGGCAGCGGCGTGGGCGAGAACGCCGACGTGATCAGCGGCGTGGGACAGGCCGGGGCGGAGGTGCTGGCGTCCGGCTCATTCGTCGCGCCGGCCACGTGTGGGGCCTACACGTTTCGGCTGGAGAACCCGCTGGCGAATGTAATCGTGCAGCGCTTTGATCCGCCGGCGTTCTCACCGGTGATTCAGGCGACGGTGGATGCGACCGCGGGCAGCTTCAGCTTCACGGTCGGGCTGCCGGGCGACGTGGACGGCGACGGCGACGTGGACCTGAGCGACCTGGCCATCCTGCTATCGACCTACGGCGCGTGCGCCGGCGATCCGAACTACCTGCCTTCGGCCGACCTGGACGGCAACGGCTGCGTCGGACTGGAGGACCTCGCGCTCGAGCTCGCCCACTACGGTCAGACGTGCCAGTGACGTGGCGGCGTCCATTGGCGCCACAACGCGCCCGCCCGTCATTCCCGCCGCCGAGCCAGGCCGCTCTTGATTGACCTCGGCCCGCGCCGCCTGTTACTCCCAGAAGCCGTTCCAGACGGGATCAGTCTCAGGCGGGTTGTTCTTGGCTGGGTTCACCGTCCCGGAGAAGCCGTAGAGGATGTCCCGGTCGTACCCGGAGACCCGGTATTGCTTCGACCGCAGGCGGGTCGCGTGGCCGTCGAAGAACACCGCGTTCGTCTCCCCGTCCTCCCGGTTGTTGCGGATTTGCGACGAGCTGTTGTTACGGTCGGAACTGTAGGCGTACTCGCCGCGACTGGAGTTGTGCGGCGCGAAGTTCGGCAGCGCCTCGCCCGTCCAGGCCCACTGGTACGGCCCTTCCTGCTGCAATTCCGGGAACGGCGATGGGCGACCCCGGTACCAGGCGTCCGCAATCATCCATTCCTCGGCTGGCCGCTGCACGCGCGTCAGCGGCTGGGGCGGGAACTGAGCCGCGATCGCCTCCAGGTCCGCGCGGTTCGGCGTATGCGGGCTGTACCCGAAGTACTGCGCCGGCTTGGTAGTGCGCAGGTTGCCCAGCACCCCGCCGCCGGCGCCCTCGTCGATGCCGTTGTTGCCGACATTGTTGATGACGTAGTGCGTGGGGTACACGTAGCGGCCGGTGGCGCGGTAGAAGTCCACGAAACTGGAGTCGGGGTTGATGCCGGCCAGGGTCGGGCAGGTACTGACCTGGTCGGTAACGCTGTTGGCCACGTCGGTGCTGTCGTTGAAGTACGTCCGCAGCACCCAGGTGAGCTGGCGCGCCTGCAGGAACCGGGCCGTTGCCTCCGACACCGGCCGCACCGGATCTTCCATCAGCGCCCGCAGACCCTGGTTGCGATAGACCGCCGGGTGCAGGGCGCCGGGCAGGTAGTCCCGCGCGCTGCTGCTGTACATCACGACGGCCTGCCCGAGCGAGCGCACGTTGCTCAGGCAGACCACCGATCTGGTCTGCTCACGAGCCCGGTTCAGCGACGGCAGCAGGATCGCGATCAACAGCGCGATGATCGCCACGACGACCAGCAACTCGATCAGCGTGAACGCCCGTCTGCGGAAATCGATGCTCCTACACATGGCTTGTTCCCGATACGAAGCACTCCGTCGACAGGTCGGCAGGCCGCCCCCGACGGCCCGCTCGCTGCTATAAGGATAGCAACGCACGCTGCCACCCACAATGGGGACCGTACAATCGACCGCTCGGCCAGGTGCGGGCGGCGGCGGCCGGCCGCCCGCGGCCGCCAGGGCTGGCCCGCTGGAAGGACGATCGATGACGGGCCCGATTCCTCACGTCGCAATCCGGGACTGGCGGCCGCAGACCGGCATGGAACCGTTGTTGCGCGTTGGTGTTGTCCTCGACCGGGACGCGCGGCCGGCCGTCCGCCTGGAGATGCACGGCCTGGGGTGTGCCATTGAAGGTCTCCCGGCCGCAGCCGCGGCGCCGGGCTCCCCGGCCGCGCTTGAGGTCGCGCTCGCGGGCGCAGCGCTGGCGGTGCGGATCAACGGCGGGCCCGTCGGAACCGCGCACAGCATCCGCCTGGTATGCCGCCAGTCGGCTTCACTTCAGCCCGGCGCCGGCGTGGTCGTACGGGACGTTCCGGCCGGGCGCGGCTTTCACTGGCAGAAGGCGATCGACCAGACGCTGCCGGGCGTCATCGAGCTGCGGCCCGGCCGCAGCGGCGTCGTACTCATCAATGAGCTGCCGCTGGAGGACTATCTGGCGGGCGTGATCCCGGCCGAGATGAGCGGCGACTGCCCGCCGGAGTTCCTCAAGGCGCAGTGCGTCGTGGCGCGCTCATGGCTGCTGGCGTTCAGCGAACGCAAGCACGAGCGCGAGCCGTTCGACCGCTGCAACGATGACTGCTGTCAGCGCTACCAGGGCAGCGCCGGCCTGACGGCCGCGGCGCTCGACGCTGTGCGCACGACGCGCGGACTCGTGCTGCTGGCGCCGGGGGGCGGGGTCCTGGACGCCAACTATTCGAAGTGCTGTGGCGGCGTGAGCGAGTCGCCGCGCGCGGTGTGGGGGTTCGACAAGCCGGGGCTGACGCCGGTCGTCGACGCGCCCGCGGAGGCCAGCGAGCGGCGCTTCCTGCCGCTGACCGAGACCAATCTGGACGACTATCTGGATGGGGGCTGGCGCGCCGCCACCGGGATCTACTGCGGCCCGAACGCGGTTGTCCCTGACGGCATCGGCCGCTACCTCGGGCGCGTGGACCAGGCGGGCGACTACTTCCGCTGGACGGTGCGGTATTCGCGGCCGGAGCTGGAGCAGCTCCTGCGCGAGAAACTGCCGGAAACGACCGGCCTGGCCGAGCTGCGCGGCGTGCGGGTGCTGGCGCGGGGCGTCAGCGGGCGGGCAACCCGGCTGGAGCTGGAGTGGCGCAGGGCCGACGGCCGAGTTGCGCAGACGGTTCTGGACAGCGAGTATCGCATCCGACAGGTGCTCGGGCGGCCGTTTCTGTACAGCAGCGCGTTTGCGGCTCGCGCCGAGCGAGACGCCGTCGGCCGGTTGCAATCCGTTACGCTTCGCGGTGCCGGCTGGGGCCACGGCGTGGGCATGTGCCAGATCGGCGCGCTGGGGATGGCCCTGAGCGGCCGCGACAGCGAATCCATCTGTCGGCACTACTACCCGCAGGCGGAGTTGGCGCGGGTGTATTGAGAAGTGTGGCACAGCCGCCTGTGGACAACCGCGTGTGGACAACCGCGTGTGGCACAGCCGCCCTCGGCTGTGCTGGACCGCGGACCAACCGCACCGCCGCTCAGCTTTGGGCTGCCCGCATGGCCAGCCGGTAGCGCCAGAACACGCGCTCGACCCGCGCCCCGCACCACTGCGAATAGAACGCGATCGGCCCCACCCACGGAATGAGCGCCGTGCGATGGCCCGCGGCGCGCAGGTCGTTCAGGCATTTCCGCAGCAGTACGCGGCCGACGCCCCGACCGCGCGCCTCGGGCGCCGTCCCCATCGGCCCGAAGAAGCCCCACTCGCGGTTCTGCGTCGAGTGGGCCGCAAAGCCGATGATCCGGTCGGCCTGCAGCGCCAGGTGCAGGGCCGGCGGTTCGTTCTCCATCGCCAGGCTGGCCTCAAACCGCCAGTCGTCGCCGAAATGCTGTGCGAAGAACGCATCGAGCCCGCCCGCGTCGTCGGGTCGGGCGCGGCGCACCTCGGTGTGCGCGGCGGCCAGCCGCTGCTCGTCTGCGCCTGTGTCGAACAGGTGCGAGAGGTCGGCGACCATGTTCACGCAGTCGCGGAAGCGCTCGAAGCCCAGGCGTTCGAGAAAACAGACCGCTTCCGTGTAGCGTGGGTCCAACCCGGGCGCGAAGTAGTTGCCCGGGATCGCCAGCACTTCGACTTCCTCGATTCGCTGCGGCCAGCCGGCCCGGGCGCGCTCGAACAGCGCCCGGGCAATCCCGTGCCGCCGCCACGCCGCCTGCACGGCGAACAGGCCGATCCACGCTTTGCGGGCGGCGGGCCGGGCGACGGATTGCAGGAAGCCGACCGCGCGCTCGTCGCCCTCGGCCAGGTACGTCGTCCACACGAAGTCCGGCGTACGCGGACATTTGAAGAGCTTCTCGATCAACAGGTTGCGGGTGAAGGTATCGAGTGTCAGCGCGTCTCGCGCCAGGTCATACAACGCGGGCGCGTCGGCATGCGTGGCGGGGCGAATGCGGGACGACGCTCGTGACGTGGCCGTCATGGCATGGTCACCCGACCGACTAAGGGCTGCTATCAGAGCCCGGTCCGCCTCAAGGACCGGCCTTCGCTTGCGTTGCGGCCCCGCCCTTGACGGGCGGGGTTCTGAGCCCGCCACAACTCTGGAGTTCCGCTCTGTGTGCTCTGCCTCCTCAGGGCCTCTACGGTTGCATTTGGAGTCGCGGGCGAACCGCCGCCAGCCTACTCCACGCGAACGACGAAGTGCGGGTTCAGCACGGAGTTCTTGTTCAGATTCACGAACTGCACCTCGACCGCATGCTCGCCGGGCGGCAGGTCGTCGGGCAGCTCGACCGTCAAACGGTAGCCGTCGTTCTCGAAGGTGTGCCGCACGACCCGGTCGGCGATCCGGACAACGATCGAGTCGCGCAGGATCATCTGCCGCTCGTGGCCCCAGGCCTTGCGCGAGCGCAGGCCGTCGTCGAGCGCGAAGATCAGCGCCGGCGCGCCACTGCGCTCCATCTCAGGCGGCTCCGCGGCCGAAACGTCAGCGCGCTCGATGGCCGCCGAGCTACTCGTCGTCTCCGGAGGTCGTGGCGCGCCCGCGGCGGCATCCGCTCGCTCGCGGCTCGGATCGGGCGCGACTCGGCCAGCGGGTCCTGGATCGGCCCCCTGGGGATGCGGCGAGTTCTGGCTGTGACTGACGCGCACGATGCCGTCCGACGGCGCGACCAGCCGGGCGCGCGGCAGGCCGGCGGCGGCGTAGCGGGCCAGGCCGAGGAACAGCCCATAGGCCTCGCGCAGGTTGTACTCCGGGTCGCGCAGCCGCTGCTCCTGCTCCGGGTTGGTGTAGAAGCAGCTTTCGGTCAGGGCCGCAGTCACCCGCGCGTGCCGCAGGACCGCAAACCCGCTGGCGTACATGAGCTGATCGCTCTTGAGCGGCACGTCGGTGTACTGCGGTAGGTGCAGCGCGTCCTGCAGGCCGTCGCACAGGTAGCGGGCCAGGTCCAGATTGCTCGGCCGGTAGTCCACGCCCGCGTGATACCACACGCTCGTGTAGTTCACCTGCGGCTTGCTGTCGATCGCGTTGTGGTGCACAGAGATGAACAGGTCCGCGCCCCACTCGTTGGCGATGCCGGCGCGGTCTTCCAGCGAGATATCCGAATCGTCCGCACGCGTCAGCCGCACCTCCGCGCCGGCGGCGTGCAGGAACTCGCGCAGATAGTTCGCCACGCGAAGGTTCATCTCCGCTTCGCGCACGCCGGTCGGCCCGCGCTTGAAGCCGCGCTGCTGCGCGTCGCCGCCGTGACCGGGGTCCAGGCAGATCTTCACGCCGGCCAGGTGCTTGGCGTACGGCGGGATGGGGTAGCGCGGCGAGCCGACGCGGCGGGCGGCGAAGTCCGGCGGCGCCTCGATGAGCGTGTTGACCGAGAGCATGGGATCGACCGCCGCCCGCGGCTCAGGCGCCTTGCAGCCAGGCGCCCACGCCAGGCAGACGATGGGTGCGGTCATCCAGGGGGTGAAGCGCATCAGGGGTCATTGTAGCCGGTCCGGGCGCGGCGGCGGAGCGTGCAGGTGACGACGCTCTGGCCGCCGACGGTGACGCCGGTGAGGCGGTTGCCGTCGTCGAGCTGGTAGACGGTGGCCAGGCCGGCGGGGTCGGTCATGGTGAGGCGGCTGGCGGGGAGGCGGGGTACGATCGGATTCTCCGCCAGCCGGAAAGGCGCAGTCGCAGCGCCGTCGCCCACAGGGAGGGCGCGAGGCCGCCAAGAACGGATGCGGCGCGCACCCCTGTTTGATTTCCAGCAAGAGCCAAGAAAGTTCTGCGAAGCCAGCGGTCGAGCCGCGTGCTGACAATCTCACACCGGCACGCGTGCTTCGCGCGATCGACCCGGAAGAGGAAGAGACCACTGAACTCCAGGTCGCTGAAATGCATCATGGCTAGATACTCCCCCCCTCGTTTGAACTGTGCTGCGTCAGCAAGGTCTTCGAGGAACTCTGCGAACCGTACGTCTCTCACAGCAGGGCTAAGAGCCTCGCGAACGAGGCCGCCCAGCTTCCTCTCGTCTATGCTGATGGCGCGCCGGCTTGGCTGTTGTAGGAGTGCGCGATAGCAACTCGCGACGACAACTACTGCCGGAACACGCGCGCCGTCAGTTCTTGGCATACCTTACCGCTTCGGCACTCGGAGTGTCAGAAGATCACCAATGGTGGAACGCAGCGCCGTGATGACATTGCCGGCGGCCGTAACGGTTTGACCTGCCCCCGGTTTATGTACCAGTCGCTATGAGAGTCGAACCAAGTTTTCGATCCTCGCCCGGCCTCTTCCCCTGGTGCTCTCCGGTTGGGGATTGAAGCCGGGGGTTTGGGGGCAGAGCCCCC
>Ga0209172_10001666_pt1 | contig 44990 bp, 47 predicted proteins | sample LarsenN4metaG_FD_184113 | JGI IMG/M metagenome (GOLD analysis project Ga0209172, IMG submission 184113) | Hot spring sediment bacterial and archeal communities from British Columbia, Canada, to study Microbial Dark Matter (Phase II) - Larsen... ... | reverse complement strand
GTGAGATCCCAAAGAGCCGCAGCGCATTCGCCGCGGTCATCTCGCCCACGATGTCCACGGCCTCGCCGCGGATCTCGGCCACGCGCTCCACGATGGAGCGGAGGTATGCCGGCTCATTCCGCCGGCCCCGGTACGGATGGGGCGCGAGCACGGGGGCGTCGGTCTCCACCAGCAGCAGGGACGCCGGCGCCTCCCGGGCCACCGCCGCGAGATGGTCCGCACGCTTGAAGGTCACGGGCCCGGCGAGGGAGAGAAAGTACCCGCGCGCCGCGCACTCCCGGGCGACGTCCACGGAGCCTGAGAACGCGTGCATCACGACGGGCGTGCCCACCTCCGTCAGCATCTCCAGCAGGACGGCATGCGCATCGCGGCAGTGCATGATCAGCGGCAGCCCTCGCTCCCGGGCCAGCGCCTGGTGGGCGCGGAGCGCCTCGCGCTGGGCCTCGACAGGCGCCGACCGGCCGCCGAAGTCCAATCCGGTCTCGCCGATGGCGACGACCCTGGGATGCCGGGCCAGCTCCTCCAGCGCCGTGTAGGTCTCCGCAGAGGCGTCTGCCGCCGCGTGCGGATGGACGGCGACCGCCGCGTACACGCCGGCGTGCCGCTCCGCCAGCGCCACCGCGGCCCGGCTGCTGGCAAGGTCAGTGCCGACCGTCAGCATCCGCTCGACGCCGGCCGCCCGCGCCCGGGCCAGCACATCCGCGCGGTCCGGATCAAACGCCGCGTCGTCGAGGTGGACGTGTGAGTCGAAGAGGCCCACGCACAGATGAGTCTACCACCGGCGCGGCGCTCCTCACCACGCGCCCTCAGGTGATCTTGGCCCCGCTGGGAGCCGGCTTGTCCACGGTGAGCAGGCCGATCTGCCCCTCCCACTCCGCGGCCAGCAGCATCCCGTGCGAGTCCACCCCGCGCACCCGGCGCGGCTCGAGATTCGCCAGGACGATGATCCGCTTGCCCACCAGATCCTCGGGCCGGTAGTGCGGGATGAGGCCGGTGATGATCGTGCGCACCTCACCGCCCAGATCCACCGTGGCTTCGATGAGCTTGTCGGTGTTCGGAACGCGCCTGGCCTCGAGGACCTCGGCCACGCGGATGTCCAGCTTGCGGAACTCGTCGATGGCGATGTGGCTCACGTCTTGCCTCCCACTCGTTGTCGCTGGCGCCGCCCGGGCCGGGGTTGCTCCCTGCGCCGCGGCTGCCGGCGCCGCCGCACGAGCCGGGATTGCCGCCTGCGGGGGGGCGGCCGGTGCCGACTCCCCGGCAGAGGGCGATGCGGCACGTGTCTCGATCCGCGGGAAGATCGGCGCCCCCGGCCGGATTCGCGTACCTGCGCGCAGCCCGCCCCACCGGCGCGCATCGTCGAGCCGCTGCGCGTCCAACCCCGCGTCGATGCCCAGCTGTTCCCAGACCCGCCCGGTCGCGGTGGGCAGCCAGGGCGACAGGATGATGGTGACGACGCGCAGCGCCTCCAGCGTGTGGTAGAGCGCGGTCCCGGCCCGACCGCGATCGGTCTTCACGGTGCGCCACGGGGCCTCCTCGTCCAGGTACTTGTTGGCCACTCCCAGCAGCCGCCAGATCTCGGTCAGCGCCCGCGTGAAGTCGAGCCGGTCGATGAGGCCGTCGAGCGCATCCACGACAGACGCCGCCGTTTCGCGGAGCAGCACCTCCCCCGCCCCGGCCGCCCCCGGCTCGGGCACGAGCCCCTGGAAGTGCCGCTCGACCTGGGGGAGGGTGCGGTTCAGCAGATTGCCGTAGTCGTTGGCCAGATCGGCGTTGAACCGGTGGATGAGCGCCGGCTTGTTGAAGTCCCCGTCCGATCCGAACGGAATCTCCCTGAGCAGGAAGTAACGCAGCGCGTCCACGGCGACCGGCGCGTCCGTGCCGGCCTCCGCGGCGATCTCTCTGGAGAGGGCCGCGGGGTCGATGACGATCCCCAGCGACTTGCTGAAGCGCTGGCCGCCGAAGGTCAGCCACCCGTGGGCGAAGGTCTGCCGAGGGACCGGGACGCCCGCGGCGTGCAGGAGGACGGGCCAGTACACGGCGTGGAACCGGACGATCTCGCGGCCGACCAGATGGACGTCGGCGGGCCAGAACCGCTGGAACAGGGCGCCGTCCGGGTACTCGAGCGCCGAGATGTAGTTGGTGAGGGCGTCGATCCAGACGTAGATGACATGGCGCCGATCGAAGGGCACCGGCACCCCCCAGGTGAACGTCGAGCGGCTGACGGACAGATCGCGCAGCCCCGCCCGGACGAACGACGTCACCTCGTTGCGGCGCGACTCCGGCTCGATGCATTCCGGGTGTTCGGCGATGTAGCCCAGCAGCCAGTCCTGGTACCTGGAGAGCCGGAACAGGTAGTTCTCCTCGGAGGTCCACTCAGCCGGCCGCCCGGTGTGCACCGGACAGGTCCGCCCCGGCCCGAGCTCGGACTCGAGATAAAACGACTCGCACGAGGGGCAGTACCAGCCGTCGTAGCGGCCGAGGTAGATGTCGCCCTGGTCGTAGAGCTTTTGGAATAATCCGGCGGCGACGCGCTCGTGGCGGGACTCGGTGGTGCGGATGAAATCGTCGTAGCGGATGTTCAGGAAGCCCCAGAGGGTCTTGAACTCGGCGGCGATGCGATCGGTCCACTCCTGGGGCGTGATCCCATGACGCTGGGCCGCGCGCTCGACGTTGATCCCGTGCTCGTCGGTGCCGGTGAGGAAGAAGGTGTCATACCCGGCCAGGCGTTTGAACCGCGCGGCCGTATCGGCGGCGATCGTTGTATACGCGTGCCCGATGTGCGGCACGTCGTTGACGTAGTAGATCGGCGTCGTGATGTAGTACGTCTTCCGCTCCATGGCCCTCACCTCAGGAAAAGCGCAATGCCTCCCGCCGCTGGGACGAGAGGCATCTCTCGTGGTACCACCCACGTTCGCGCGCCGCGCGCGCCTCGACGGATACGGGACTCGATCGCCGCTCCGGCCGCCATGGCGTCGCGTCCGATATCCCGGCCCGTTCACGGAGGCCCGCCGGCGTCCCCTACTCGCGGAACCGTTCAGGGCGCAACTGAGGAGCCATGTTCGCCGCGTCCGTCCCGCCGGCTTCCACCAGACCCCGGCTCGCTTGCAGGACCCGGGCGCGGCTACTCCCGCTCCGTCACCGCTGTTGGCACCATTCTAGGAGGTGGGTGAAGCCGGGTCAATCCGCAGGCAGCCAGCCGCGCACCCGAGTTCGCACTTTCCCTAACGCTCCTCTACGTGACCTGGATGGCGCTTCGCTGACTCCTTATGCTCCCTCGACTCGGCCCAGAACGAGTCGCACTCGCCCGTTCGGGTCACCGAACGCCCAGGAGTTTCAAGTGACTGGCCGCACCTGTCCACGGCCGAACTACGGCGTGCGCTGGGTCACTCGAACCGCTGGACAATCTCGTACAGATCAGCGGGCGCGACGGGCTTGGAGAGCTGCGGCTCATTCCCCGGGAGCTGCCCGCGGATGGGGCTGTTCACCCAGACGGCGTAGTCGTCCGCGGTGTCCCACGTAGCGATGACGACATAGGGACCGCCGGCTACCGGGCGGAGCAGCTCGCCGGTGCGCATCCGCGCGACCTCCCGCGCCGTCTTGAGGACCTCGCGCCGCTGGAACTGCTCCTCAAACTCCCGCCCGCGTCCCTCTGCCACCTGCAGCCGGATGATACTGCGGATCACTCGCATCCCTCCTCGACGGTCGCCAAACCAACGCCTCGCGGCTCCGTATCTACAGCAGTCCCGCCGACACCAGCAGCTCGCGGAGCCTGGCCCGGTGGACCTCCGAGAGCGGCGCCGCCGGCGCGCGTACGGTGGCATGCGGGATCTGCCCGAGCAGCACCATCGCCTCCTTGACGACGACGAAGAACGGGGCGTTGGCCACGCCGCCCTGGGGGCTGGGCAGCTGGTAGAGCATCGCCAGCTCCAGGCGCTGCCGCATGAGCGCCGCGGCCTCGGCGAGCCGCCCGGCGCGCGCGTGCTCGTAGATCGCCACCGTGGGCTCCGGCGCGAAGTTCGCCACCGCGGGGATGCAGCCGTCGCCCCCGCTGAGCAGCGTGTTGAGCAGATGGAACTCGAACCCGCAGAACACGCTGAAAGCGGGCTTCGATGGTTTGACCAGGGCGAGGACCTCGTGGATGTGGCCGATGCTGTCGATCGTCTCCTTGATCCCCAGGGCGTTCTCGTACCGCGCCGCCAGGGAGGCCACGAGCGCCGGCGAGATCCCCCGGCCCACGACGGCGGGGAAGTTGTAGATGAGCACGGGCAGGCGCACGGCCTCGGCCACGCCGCCGATGTGCGCCTCGATGGCCTGATCGCCCGGCGTCCAGTAGTAGGGGGGGATGACGATGACGCCGGCGGCGCCGAGCTCCTCCGCGTGACGCGCCAGCGCGATGGCCTGCGCCGTGGAGGTATCCAGACAGCCGACCAGCACCGGGACGCGCCCGTCCACGTGCCGGACCACCAGCGCCGCGAACGTCCGGCGCTCCTCCGCGGTGAGATGCATGGCCTCGCCCGTGCTCCCCAGGGCGAAGACGCCGTGCACGCCGCCGGCGATGAGCCGGTCGATGTGCGCGCGGTTGGCCTCCTTGTCGATCCGGCCCTCGCGATCAAACAGCGTCACCAGCGGTGGGATGATCCCGGCCAACCGGCTCACGTTCCGCTCCTCCCTCATCTGCCCCAGATAGCCCGCCACGTATTCACGGGCGGCCGCCTCGTAGGCCACCGGCACCAGCACGTCGGCCCACACGCCGCTCGCTTTCTGGATGACGTCGCCGTAGCCGGGGACCTGGCGGCTGCGCACGATCACGGGGATCCCCGCCTCCTCCAGAATCCGCCGCGCCAGCACGGCCTCCGCTTCGCTCCCGGCCTTGAGCACGGTGGCGTAGTCGGCGGGCGGCGGCAGCCAGGAAGCCGTCATCGCTTCCCCTGGACCTCCAGCAGCAGCCGGTAGACCTCGCGCCGCGGCAGCCCGGAGGCGCGCATCACCTCGGCGACGGCGTCTTGCGGCGATCGTCCCGCACGGAGCAGCTCGCGCATCGTGCCCCTGGCATCGTCGGAGTTCGCGCCCGCGGCGGCGGCTCCCGCCGCGCCTTCCACCACCACCGTGAACTCCCCGCGGGGCGGGTGGCTGCGCAGATGCGCGAGGGCCTGGGCCACCGTCCCCCGGAAGACCTCCTCATAGCGCTTCGTGAGCTCCCGGGCCAACGCCAGCCGCCGATCCCCGAGCGCGCGCTGCAGATCCTGCAGGAGCGCCGTGACCCGGTGCGGCGCCTCGTAGATGACCAGCGTCCAGGGGGCCGGGCGGAGCATCTCGAGGACGCGGATCCGCTCACCGGACCGGCGCGGCAGGAACCCGAGGAAGAGAAAGCGGTTCACCGGCAACCCGGCGACGGCCAGAGCGGCCAGGGCGGCGTTCGGGCCCGGGACCGCCACCACGGCGATGCCCGCCTCGATCGCCTCCCGGATGAGCGGGAAGCCGGGATCGGACAGCGCCGGCGTGCCGGCATCGGAGATCAGCGCCACGTCCTCTCCCCGCCGGAGCCGCGCCACAAGCTCCGCGGCCCGGGTCCGCTCGTTCTGCTCATGGTAGCTGAGCATCGGCGTCGCGATCCCGTAGTGGGAGAGCAGCACCCGGGCATGCCGCGTGTCTTCGCACGCGATCACGTCGACCTCGCTGAGCACCCGCCGGGCCCGGACCGTGAGGTCCTCGAGGTTGCCGATAGGCGTGGCGACCACGTACAGCGTGCCGGGCACTCAGCGCCCCTCCCGGGCCAGCCGCACCGCCTCGCGCACGGCCTCTTCCGCCGACGCGACGGGAACTACGGGCGCCGCACTTTCGCCCCGCGTTGCCTGCCACGTCTTCAGCCCGACGACGGGCTTCCCGTGCCGCAGCGCGAGCGCGATCTCAGAGAGCGTGCCGAAGCCGCCGCCGATCGCGATGAGCGCGTCGCAGCTCAGCACGATGAGCACGTTGCGCGCCTGCCCCAGGCCGGTCGCCACCGCCACATCCACGAAGGGGTTCGCCCCGGCGCGCTCAAGCCCCGGCAGGATGCCGATCGTCCGCCCCCCGGCCCCCCGCGCTCCCCGGCAGGCCGCTTCCATCACGCCGCCCAAGCCTCCGCAGATGAGCGCGGCCCCGGCGGCGGCAACGCGCCGTCCGACCTCCTCCGCGAGCGCGTCGTGCTCCGCGTCCGTGAACGCAGACTCACCGATGACGCCGATGACGAGGCCCACGCCGCGCTCCCTCCGTCACGCCCGCGTCCGCCGCCCCAGCCTGGTGCGCCCCGGCGGGGCGATGGCCGAGGAGCCCCCGCAGGAGCACCACCGCGGCGCGCTTGTCCAGCGGCTCGTTGAGGTTGCCGCACTTCGGCGACTGGATGCACGAGGGGCAACCCGCCTCACACGGACAGGTCTCGACCGCCCGGAGCGTCGCCCCCAGCCACTCATCAAGCATGGCGTACCCGGTGTCGGTGATCCCGACTCCGCCGGGATGCCCTTCATAGATGAAGATGGCCGCCAGGCCAAAGTCGGGGTAGGCGGGATAGGAAACGCCGCCCAGGTCCCAGCGGTCGCACATGGCAAACAACGGGAGCAATCCGATAGCCGCGTGCTCGACGGCGTGGATTCCCCCGGCCAGGTCCAGCCGCTGCCGCCGGAGGTCGTCCTCGAGCGCCCGGGGGATGGTCAGCCACACCGCCTTGGTGAGCAGGCGTTCCTCCGGAAGGTCAAGGACGTCTTCGCCCAGCACCTCGTCGCTAGTCAACCGCTTGCGGACGTAGCCATACACCTGCGTCGCCACCTCGACTTCGCCGTAGCAGGCCGTGGTCCGGCCCCAGGGGCGCCGCCGCAGCTCGGCGCGCACCACGAGCTGCGTATCCGATCTGGGCTGCGTGTAGTAGTCCGCATCGGCGGCGTCCGCGGAGGCCAGGCGCGCGGCGAGATCGAGACGGCGGATGAGGTAGGGCTCGCCCTGATGGAGGTAGATCGCGCCGGGATGGACCTGCTCGAACGCCCGGGCACGGTCGACGGTACCGATGACGCGGCCGCGGGACTCATCCACGATCCGGAACGTGTCCCCCGAGGCGGAGCGGACGGCCACCTCGGTGGCCGGGTAGCCGGGCCGTCGCCAGTACCATCGCTCGCGCCGCTGCTGGAGGTCTCCGTGCTCCTCGAGGAGGCGGGCGAGCTCGCCTATCCGCGGCCCGAAGATCTCCTCGTCTCGGGCCCACAGGGGCGCCTCCGCCGCCGCGCACCTCAGGTGAGCGGCGAGGATGAACGGATTCTGCGGATCGATGACCGCCCGCTCCACTTCGCGCTCGAAGAGGTAGTCCGGATTCCGCATGAGGTACTGGTCCAGCGCGTCCTCCAGGGCCAGCAGGACGATCAACGCGTCGTCCGTCCCGCGTCCGGCGCGGCCCGCGCGCTGCCACGTGCTGGCGATGGTCCCCGGAAAGCCCACCAGCAGCGCCGCATCCAGGCCGCCCACGTCGATGCCGAGCTCCAGCGCGCTCGTGCTGACCACACCGAGGAGATCGCCGTGGAACAGGCGCTGCTCGATCGCCCGCCGCTCCTCGGGCAGGTAGCCGGCGCGGTAGGGGCTGATCCGGGAGGCGAGCCGAGGCGCATGCGCCTCGAGCTCGAACCGCGCGTAGCGGAAGACGAGCTCCGTCATCTTGCGGGCCGGGGTGAACGCGATGGTGCGCACGCCGGCGCGGACGAGGTGGGAGAACAACCCGCTGGCCTCGCCGGAGGTGCTGCGGCGGCGGGCCCGCGCGTCGTCGATCAGCGGAGGATTCCACAGGACGAACCACTTCGGCCCTGTGGGCGCCCCGTCGTCGTCGATCACCCGCACGGGCAGACCGAGCAGCGTCTCGGCGAACTCCTTGGGATTTCCGATCGTGGCCGAGGTAAGGATGAACACGGGCTCAGCCCCGTACAGGCGGCACACCCGGCGCAGGCGGCGGACGACGTTGGCGACGTGGCTGCCGAACACCCCGCGATAGACGTGCGCGTCATCGAGGATCACGTACCGCAGGCGGGAGAACACCCCCCGCCAGCGCGCGTGCTGCGGGAGGATGCCGACATGCAGCATGTCCGGGTTGGTCAGGATGATCCGGGCCTTCCCGCGCACCTCGCGCCGGACCGGCTGCGGCGTATCGCCGTCGTACGTCCCCACGCGCAGATCCGGCACGGCGAACTCTCCAAGGGCATCCGCCTGATCCTGCGCCAGGGCCTTGGTGGGATAGACGTACAGCGCCCGCGCCTCGGGGTCGGCCAGCAGGCGCTCCAGCACCGGCAGGGTGTAGGTGAGGGTCTTGCCGCTGGCCGTGGCCGTCACGACGACGACGTGCTGCCCCGCGCGCACCGCGCCGATGGCCGCCGCCTGGTGAGTGTACAGGCGCGTGATCCCCTGGCGGCGGAGCGCCTGGGCGAGGACGTCGGGAAGCGGCGGCTCGAGCGCGGCGTGGCGCGCAGGACGCGGCGGGAGGAACCGCTCATGGACGATCTGCCCCTGGTAGCCGGGCTCCGCCCGCACCCGCTCGAGGAACGCACGGACATCCATTGGTCTTCCTCTAGTGTAGGGGCAGCTCGGGCACGTTGACACCCTCGGGAGCCGTCGCTATCGTAAGGATGCCAGTTGCGGAAGTGGCGGAACTGGCAGACGCGCAGGCCTCAGGAGCCTGTGGGGGAAACCCCGTGGGAGTTCAAATCTCCCCTTCCGCACCACTGCCGACGGGCCTCGGCGCTGTGTCCGAGGCCCGTCCGTAGTTCTCCGGGTTCTCCTGCTTCGCAGGGGATTGACGGCTTCCACCAGAATCGCGTCCTCAACCTCGCTCCTGCCTGAGTCCCACTTCCTGAGCGAGGCTGAGGAGGTACGTTATGGGCCCACGCCGCCAGACCGCCGGCACGATGGGCATCATCGCCGGCGTCGCCCTCTTGGTCTTGACCATCCTGTTCTTCACCAGCGGGGCGTCCCAGGATACCTTTGCCGATCCAGGGAGTGCGCTGTCCTTCATGCGGGACAATGGCGCGCGGCTCCGGATGATCGGCTATCTCGCCATCCTCACGGTCTCGACTGCGGCCGTGTTTGTGGCCGGCTTTGCCGCGGCGTTACAGCAGCGGGCTCCTACCCGGGCCACGGCCACGCTGTATTTCGGTCTCGGAGGTCTCGCCGGCCACGCGCTGGGCGCCTTCACGATTCTCACCGCCTATCCGTGGCTGGTCACGACCGCGTCGCGCGACCAGGTGAGCGCCGCGCACGCGTTTGTCGCTGTGAATGCATTCACGATGGCAGCCGATGGCATCGGCAACTTCTTCGTCGGCCTGTCCACCCTTCTGGCCGGGTGGGCGGCGACGCTCGTCCCGACCCTGGGGACGGCGCTGGGCTGGTTCGGCGTCGTCGCGGGCGCGGTGACGGCGCTGGCGGGTCTCGCTTCCCAGGTGACCATCTTGTACATGGGATCGTTTCTGCTGCCCATCGTCTGGCTGGTCTGGGCCGGGTACGCGCTGCGCCGGCCGGCGGCGTAATGTCCTGAGAAGGCGGGACGGAGGAGCGGCGGCTTCCGGGTCTCCTGCCCGATGTTCAGTTTCCGACAACTGAATAGCATTGGGGCCAGACAGCACGCGAAAGGAGGTGGGGATCATGAAGCGCACGCTCGGCCTCGTGCTGGCCCTGATGGTCCTGTTGGCCCAGACCGCCGCGTTCGCCTCGCACGCGGGGCTCTCCGACATCCGGAGGCCCGTCGATGCCTGGCTGTACGGCAGCGACTACTAGACCGGACGATTGCCGTGCCGGTCGAAACCGCACATGAGTGCCGGAGGGGCCGGCTCCCCGGCCCCTCTCCTGCCGATCATCACTCCTCCAGCAGCGGTTACCGCGGGCTGAAGTCCACGCTGTGCGACGTCCCGTCGGCCAGGGTCACCCGCAGGCACGCGCCCTTCCCGGCCAGCGACTTCTCGGTCTTCCACCGGAACCCGCCCGTGCTGGTGTCCGCGCGCCGCTCCTGCCATCGGACTCATGCTGAAGACGGCAGACCTTGGACGACGACGGGCCAGCGCCGCATTCTGCTCCTCAGCCGCGGCCGCCGCCCTACTCCTCGGCCGCGGCGAAGCGGTCGAAGATGAGGGCGACATGCTTGATGTGCTGGAAGAAGTCATCGAGGCGGATGTTCTCGTTGGGCGCGTGCCCGTTGGCATGCGCGTACCCGGCGCCCGTCCCCACCGTGGGGATGCCGAACTGGGCGGTGAGCTCGTACATCGGCCCGGTGGCCGCCATCAGCGGCGAGACGATAGGGTCTCGAGCGTAGATCTCCTTCGTGGTCTCCTGGATCACCCGGGAGAGCAGAGAATCGACCGGCGTGCGCGCGGGATGTTCCGCGCCGAGCAGCCGGACGCTCAGGTCGGCGAAGCCGTGCTGGGCCAGGTGCGTCTGCAGCTTGTGGAGGATGTCGTCCGGCCGCTGATTGGGGACCAGGCGGAAGTCCAGCTTGGCGACCGCGCGGGAAGGCAGCACGGTCTTGGATCCCTGTCCCGTGTATCCGGCGCCGAACCCGCAAATCGTGCAGGTCGGCTGGTAGAGGTTCCGCTTGATCAGCTGGATGCCGGTCAGACCCAGCAGGAAACTGTCCAGCCCCAGGTCGCGCCGGCGCAGGTCGTCGTCGCGCACGGCCGCGATGCGCCGGAGATGCTCCATCTCCTCCGGCGTGGGCTCGATGACGTCGTCGTAGAAGCCGTCGATGAGGATCCGCTCGTTGCGGTCTTTCAGCGTGGACAGCGCCCAGACCATGCGCCACGCGGGGTTGGGCACCATCGTGGCCTGGCTGCTGTGCACGTCGCGGTTGGCCCCGCGGGCCTCCAGCTCGACGTAGAGGATGCCCTTGGCCCCCATGTAGAGCCCGGGGTTCTCCTGGATGTCCTTCCCGCCGGCTTCCCACAGACAGCCGTCCGCGGTGATGAGCTCGGGGTGCTCGCGCACGAACTGATGGAGGTGGGCGGAGGAGACCTCCTCCTCGCCTTCGATCACGAACCGTACCGCGAGCGGCAGCGCCCCGCGCACCTGGAGCCAGGCCTCGACCGCGCACAGGCGGGCCACGAGATTGCCCTTGTTGTCGGCGGCCCCGCGGGCGTAGAGCTTGCCGTCGCGCACCTCCGCGGCGAACGGCGGCGACTCCCACAACTCCAGCGGCTCGGGCGGTTGGACGTCGTAGTGGTTATAGATCAGCAGCGTCCGCCCGCCCTCGCCCACCGAGCCGTAAACCACGGGCGCGCCCTCGGTGGCGTACAGCCGCGGGGTGACCCCGACCTCGCGCATGAGCTGCGCGACCATCCGGGCCGTCTCCTCGATACCGACGCCCTGGGCGGCAATGCTCGGCTGGCGGCAGAGCCACTGCAGACGTTCGATGAAGCGGTCGCGGTGCTGGTCGATGTAGGCGAAGACGTCCTGCATGTCACCTACGATTCCTCGGAGGTGGTGGACGCCTCCTGCATCCCGGCGGCCTGCGCGACGTAGCCGACAAACGCCGCCTCGGGCTGCGCGCCGACGAACTCGGTCGTCTCGTTGATGACGGTCTTCGGCACGGCGTACACGCTGAACCGCTGCGCCAAGTCCGGAAACTCGCTGGCTTCCACGATGTCGGCGCGTACCTTCTCACTGCCGATCGCCAGCAGCGCGGCCAGCCTGGCCGCGCGGGGACAATGGGGTCAGGTCGGCGTGACGAAGACCTGGATGTGCGCCTCGTCCTTCAGCCGCCCGAGCGTCGCCTTCGTCGCCTCGGAGAGCGGCGGCTGGGCTTTCGAGACGTCGAGGATGAGCTCGAGCAGCGTCGCGAACTCGTACCCCGCCGGCATCCCGTAGAAGCGGACGCCGTAGTCCGCCGCGCCGAGGATGGCAGTCGCGGGCGTGCGCGCCACGCCGAAGCGGGCCGCGGCCTCGGGTTCCGACGCCATGCTGTGCACGTTCAGGGTGATCCGGGGGGACAACGCGGCGACCTCCGTGAGGATCTGCCGCGCGTACTCGGCCATCTCCGCGTCCTGCCCGGGGAGCGCCAGCCCGCCGATGCTCGGCGTGAAGAACTCCAGGGTCACCTCGGACGCGAGCTCGTCCTCGAAGCGCTTGCGGACGAAGGCCGCGTCCTGCTCGTTGAGAAACGCCATCCTCTTCCGTCCTTTCCCCCTCAGTGCTACCCTACGGAATAACCACCATCCCGCGTGATGCATTCCATGGCGATGGAGTTCAGCGTGGACTTTGCGGTGCTCGAGCACCTGCGCGGCTATCCCGACGACCTGCACCGGTATGCCAACCTGATGAAGCAGGCGCACCCCCGCGGCCAATCGGCGGTGGCGTTCCTCCTGGGACGCCCGGGGAGCGGGGATTTCGTCGAGACGGTATGCCGGTACGTGCGGGACGGCGTGGCGATCATCACGGCGGTGGCCGCCGCGGAGGCCGCCGGGCTTCCACCCCGCGACTTCCTCGACCGCGTCGCCTCGCGCGAGGACTTTCCCGCACCGCTCTGGCGGCGGGACCACCGCGCGCTGTGGCGGCGGGACGAGGTGGCAGCCTACCTCCGTGCGTGGAAGGAGCGCGCGTCGTCCTGATCTTCCGCGTGGAGGGCCTCTACACCGGTAGCACCTCAACGAAGCGGCGATGGGCAAGCTAGCGCTCTTCGTCGTCTGCAAGGCCTGCGGCCGGGAGTACGACACCCGGCTGCGGCTGGACCGGCGGAGCTTCGACCGTGGCACCCTGGCGGCAAACTACCACACCTGTCCGCACTGCGGGGAGAAACTGACCTACCGGAAAGCCGACTACCTCGTCAGGGACTCCTAAGGCCTCTTCCGCTGCTCGTCCACGATCCGGCGGACCTCTTCCAGCGTCCGGATGGTCTCCGCTTCAAACGTCTCCTCGATGAGGGCGAACCGCCCCCGCTGCTCCACCGTGAGCGCGCTGTGGATTTCCTCCAGGATGCGCCCGCGCTCGCGCTCGATGTGGCTCCGCAGGGCGTCCAGGTCCGCGACCTTCGCGCGGATGAGATCCTCGTTCCTGGGCTGCTCCTGGAGCAGCGCCCGCAGCTCCCGCGCCAGCACGACCCGCCGCATGCCGAACTCGATGCGCAGGTCCTTCAGAGCCTTGATCCGCGGGAAGATACGGGCGATCTGCTGGTCGCTCAGCCGCACCTCGTCCACCAGGCGCCAGATGAGCAGGGCCTCGATGACGCGCTCCGTTCGGGGATTGCGGATCGGCCGTGGCGGGGCCGACCAGGCCGGCACCGTGAGCAGCAGCGCCAGGCCGAGGAGCAGCGGCACCCGCGCACGCACCATCACCGGCCTCCGGTCAGCTCGTAGGATACCCCGCCCGCTCCCAAGCCTGCCTTCCAGACCGAGAGCGACGCGTCCATCGCCGGGATACCCTCCACCACCTGCGGGCTGACCATCTTCATGACATGCACCGCGGCGTCGTCGGGCGTCCGGTCGGCCGCGGCGCGAGGCCGGCCCGGGACGCCGAGGGCCGTACCGAGCGCGATTACGAGGGCGGCGGCCGCGGCGCCGGTGGCCCAGGCATGGAGGGGGCGCCGGAGCCAGTGACGCACCCGCGCGCCCGGGCGGTGCTGGTCTGCCGCCAGGCGAGCCTCCAGCGCCGTCATGAACCCGGCCCACAGGTCTTCACGCAGATGGGCCTCAGGCGCACGGCGCAGCAGGCCGGCCGTCCGCTCAATGCTGGCCGCGTCGGCGCGACAGGCGGCGCATGTGGCCAGGTGCGCCTGAACCAAGCGCCGCTGATCCGGCGGGGTGGTTCCGCTCAGGGTCTCCACGAGGAGAGGCTGGATGTCCCGGCAGGTCACGGGCGGCCACCCGTGCGCATCCGCCCGCCGCCGTCGAGGGCCTGCGCGGCCAGGGCGGTGCGCAGCTTGCCGAACGCGGCGAACATCGTCGCCTTGACGGTCCCTTCGGCGCAGCCCATGATCCTGGCGATGTCCGCGTACGGAAGATCCTGGTACACGCGCAGGACGACCATGGCGCGCTGCCGCGGGGGAAGCGCGTCGATGGCCCGCGCCACGGCCTCGCCCAACTCGCGGCGTTCGACCCACTCCGCCGGCCCGTCTCCCGGATGTGCAGCCGGTTCATGGCTCTGGCCGGCGGGGATGGCGTCCCGCGAGCGACGGGCCGCGAAGTCCAGGCAGAGGTTGACCGTGATCCGGAAGAGCCACGTGCGCAGCTGCGCCCGGCCGGCGAACCGCGGCAACGCCCGGTGCATACGGATGAGCACCTCCTGCGTCACGTCGGAGGCGTCTTCGTGACTGTGCACCAGCCGGCGGGCGATGCGGTAGATGGCCTCCCGGTACTTGATGACGATCGCCGTGAAGGCGCTCTCTTCGCCGCGCTTGAAGGCTTCGACGAGGGCGAGGTCTTCCGCGTGCGTATTCATCCTTTAAACCTAGACGCCTCCGCGCGGCCTGCGGTTTAGCGGGCGAACCCCGGCGCCGCGTACACCACGTCACCGCCGACGATGGTGGCCACGACCTCGGTGTGCAGGAGGCGCTCCGGCCCGGCGGTGAGCGGATCGTCCGCCAGCACGACGAAGTCGGCCAGATAGCCCTCCGCGAGCCGGCCCATGGCGGACTCGGCCCCGGCGGCGTATGCCGGCATCTCGGTGTATGCCCGCAGCGCCTCATCCACGGGCAACGCTTCGTCAGGATACCAGGCAGCACGGCCGGGCTCCTCGGCCCGCGTGCGGGTCACCGCGGCATGGAGCCCCTGGAAGACGTCGGGCGTCTCCACCGGGGCGTCGGATCCGAACACCAGCCTGGTCCCGGCCCGCCGGAGGCTCTGCCAGGCGTAGGCGAAGCGGCTCCGCCCGCCCCAGTAGCGGTCGGCGATATCGCGGTCGCTGGTGCAGTGAATCGGCTGCATCGAGGCGATGACGTCGAGGGAGGCGAGGCGCGGCAGGTCGTCCCGATGCAGCACCTGCACGTGCTCGATGCGGTGTCGCGCGCCCTGGGCCCGCGACACCTCATGGTGGGCCTCGTACGCGTCGAGTACCCAGCGGTTGGCACGGTCGCCGATGGCGTGGATGGCGCACCAGAACCCCGCGGCCACCGCGCGGCCGACCAGCTCGATTAGCTCGTCCCGCGAGTGGATGGCGATACCCAGGTTGCCGGGCTGCCCCTCGAAGGGCTCCAGCATCGCCGCGGTCTGCGATCCCAGCGTGCCGTCCGCGAAGATCTTCACCGGGCCCACCCGCAGCCACTCATCGCCGAATCCCGTGCGCAGCCCCAGCGCGGCGGCATGCTCGAGGTCGCCTTCAGGAATGGTGGCCCAGACGCGCAGGCGCAGCTCGCCTCGTTCCGCGAGCCGCCGGAAGGCGGCGAACGTCGCCCCGCCGTCGAACGAGGCGGTCCCCACAAAGTTGTGCACGGCCGTGATGCCGGTGCGGTGCATCACGTCTTGCGCCGCGCGGATCCCGTCCTCGATCTCGCCCGCGGCAAGCGGCGGCACAACCCCCCAGAGCAGATCCTTCGCGCTCTCCTTGAGAATGCCGGTGGGTTCGCCGTGCGGGTCTCGATCGATCGCGCCTCCTGGGGGATCGGCGGTCCGCCGGTCGATGCCGGCCAGTCGCAACGCCGCCGTATTCACCCACAGCAGGTGGCCGTCTTTGCTGGAGAGCGCCACGGGCGTGGCGGGGCTCACCGGATCGAGGTCCCGCCGCGTGGGAAACCGGTCCTCGGGCCAGAGGTTCTTGTCCCACCCGTGCCCCCGGACCCAGGAGCCGGACGGCGTGCGGGCCATCGCCTCGCGGACCTGCTGGACGGCTTCGCGCATCGACCGGGCCCGCCGCAGGTCCACACGCCGCTGCCCCATGCCGTACGCCGGGAGGTGGATGTGGCTGTCGGTGAATCCCGGGATCACCGTCCGGCCGCCGAGATCGACCACGGCAAACCGGGGATATGCCTCCCGGAGCTCGCTGCCTCGCCCCGCGCCGAGGATACGCCCGCCGGCGACCGCCAGGGCATCCACGACCGGCCGCGCCGGCTCCATCGTCCGGATGCGGCCGTTCGTGAAGACGGTCCCGCGCGCGGTCACCATGCCGCCCGGTCACCGAGATCGTAGAAGTAGGCGCGGACCCGCTTGTATACGTAGAACGTGATCAGCGAGTTGAGCACGCCCTTGATGAGGTTGAAGGGGAGCAGCGCCGGGAGCACCAGCGCGATGACCTGGGCGCGGGGGAGACCGTAGAAGACCGGGGTGAGGATCACGTTGGCCGCGATCATCACCGCGGTCGTGGCCGCGATCCCGAAGGCGAGCCCGCGCATGGCCCCGCGCCTGGTGTGCTCCAGCCGGTAATACGCGCCCGACACAGCCACGAGGGTCACGCCGGCGAGCACGTTCATGAAGACGCCGAACGGCCCGCCGAGCTCGCCGGACCGCAGCAGGCTGATCAGCAGGCCCTTGAGCAGTTCCACGGCCACGCCGGCGGCCGGGCCGAGGGCGAAGCCGGCGATCAGCGCGGGGACATCGCCGGGATCGTATTGGAGGTACGGAGGGAACGGGGGAATGGGGAAGTCGAGGTACATGAAGGTGAAGGCGATCGCTCCCAGGATCCCGATCTGCGCAAAACGCCGCATGCGAAAACCCCCCAGGTCTGTGCGGCCTGCGGGGCGGAAACGCGCACGCAGCAGCGGCTCAGCCGGCCGGGCGGGCACCCACGTACGGCCCACCGCCGCCGGCCTGTGGCGCGGCTGCATGTCGCAACCTTCTCCCATCCGGACTCTACCGTCGGCCCCGGAGTTCCACCGGGTCCACCGGACGCTGCAGGCGTCCGGGTCGCGGGCTGTCACCGCCGGTCGGGAATCGGCGTCGCCGCCTCACCCTGCCCCGAAGGTCGCGTTGTGTGATTGTCGCTGCCATCGTAGCATGGGGTCTCCGGCGCAGCAACGCGCCTACGCGCCTTCAAATGGTAGGTCACCCAGACCGACAATAGAACCACGGACGTCAGGAAGTCCTGCGGGCCGGGGAGAACCATCCAAAGAGTCTCCAAGGGGGGAGAGCCGAACGATGGCGCGGGTCATCTTCGTCTGAACGCACAACAGCGCCCGCTCTCAGATGGCGGAGGCCCTGTTCAATGCGGCGGCCCCGCCGGGGTGGCGGGCCGGCTCCGCGGGGACGGAGCCGGCGGCGGTGGTGCGGCCGGAAGCGGTCGCGGTGATGGCTGAAGCGGGCCTCGATATCTCCGCGCAGCGTCCGAAGGCGCTCTCCGACGTGCTCGGTCCGGATGTCGCCCTCGTCGTGGGGCTCTGCGCGGAGGAAGCCTGCCCCGTGGTACCCGGCGCAACGATGGAGCACTGGCCCCTCCCGAATCCCGCCGGCCGGGAGCTCGCCTTCTACCGCGAGATCCGTGACGAATTACGGCGGCGAGTTGGTGATCTGATCACCACACTGCGGTAACCTAACACTATCTGATGCAGGAACACCATCTTGATCTGAACGATCCGGCATTCGTCTACGACCCGTATCCGACGCTGGCCGGGCTGCGCGAGCGCCTGCCCGTCTTCTACGACCCGGTCTGGCAGAAGGTGTTCTTCACCCGGTACGACGACATCGCCGCCCTGTTGCGCGACCGGCGATTGGGCCGGTCCATCCTGCACGTGCTCTCGCGCGATGAGCTGGGCTGGCCGCCGCCAAACCCGCTGACGGGAGCCTTCGATCGCTTCCAGAGCGACCACATGCTGGACAACGAGCCGCCGAAACATACGCGCCTCAAAGCGCTGATGCTCAAGGCCTTCACCACGGGAAGGGTGGAGGGGCTGCGCGGCACAATCCAGCGGATCGTGGACGGGCTCATCGACCGGGTGGCGGAGGCCGGCCGGATGGATCTATTGAAGGACTTCGCCGAACCGCTGCCGGTCGCGGTCATCGCGGAGTTGCTGGGTGTACCCGAAGAGGACCGGCCCCGACTCCGCCCCTGGTCGTCGAAGATCGTCAAGCTCTACGAGCTGGGTTACACCGACGACCAGGCTCGGGAGGCCAACCAGGCCGTCGTGGAGTTCTCCGCGTACATCCACGACCTCGCCGATCAACGCCGGCGCGCCCCGCGCGACGACCTCATCTCGGCGCTGGTGCGGGTCGAGGAGCAGGAGGAGGTCCTCACCGCGGATGAGCTCGTCGCCAACTGCATCCTGCTGCTGAACGCCGGGCACGAGGCGACGGTGAACGGCACCACGCTGGGGATGCTCTCCCTGCATCAGCATCCCGAGCAGATGGGGCTCGCCCGCGCGGCCGCCGCGCGCGGGGACCGCGAGTTCTTCAAGACGGCGGTGGAGGAGTTGCTGCGGTTCGACACCCCTCTGCCCATGTTCGAGCGGTGGGTCCTGGAAGACCTCGACTTCCACGGTATCCCGCTGCGGCGGGGGGTCGAGGTCGGGCTCCTCTACGCCTCGGGCAACCGCGATCCGCGACGTTTCCCGGATCCCGACCGGCTGCTGCTCACCCGCAGGGAGAACCCCCACCTGACGTTCGGCCTGGGCATCCACTACTGCATCGGCGCGCCGCTGGCCCGCGTGGAGATGCAGACCGCGTTTCAGACGCTGCTCCGGCGCCTGCCCAACATCCACATCGCCCGCGAGCCCGTGGAATACACGGAGGGATTCGTCATCCGCGGCCACCGGGCGATGCCGGTTGAGTTCGGAGCGGGCAGACGACCCGGCATGGTCTCGGGGAGGGAACCGTGAGGGCCAGACGATATGTGGCGCTGCTGCGCGGCATCAATGTCGGCGGGAACACCATCATCCCGATGGCCGCGCTGAAGGCCGCCTTCGAGCATCTGGGGGTCGGCACGGAGCCGGGCCGCTACCGCTACGACGTGATCTTCCTCAAGAAGCCGCTGACGCCTCACCGAGCGCTGAAGGTCGTGGAGGTCAAGGAGGGCGTGGACACCGCCGCGGCGGGCAGGCACACACTGGCGCTCGCAGGTGGATCGCGCAGTCCGTAGACACTCGCAGGAAGGCCCGGACTGCCGGACGAATGGCCGGGTAATCACGGAGGCGTCCCTCGTGCCGCCGACACCCGCCGGCCCGACCCCGCGCGGCCGGCGCCGCGGAGCACCGCGGCCGCCCGGCCCTCCCCCCGCCCTCCTGCCTGTCCCGGCGGCGCCCATCATCGGGCGGGCGCAGGAGGTCCGCCGGCTTGCCACGTGGCTGCGCAGCCCCGACGTCCGCCTCGTCACGCTGACCGGGCCGCCCGGAGTCGGCAAGACGCGCCTCGCTCTGGCCGCGGCCGCCGCGGTGGAGGGAGACTTCGAGTCGGGCGTGGTGTTCGTCAACCTGGCCCCGATCCGCGACGCGGAGCTCTTCGAGCACACCCTCATCCACACGCTCGGCTTCCGGCGGTTTCTGACCCGCCCGCCGCTTGAGCGGCTCACGGCGCACCTCAGAGAGCGCCAGGTCCTCCTGCTCCTGGACAACTTTGAGCAGGTCACACCGGCGGGTGCCAGCGTGGGCGTCCTCCTGGAGTCCTGTCCGCGGCTGCGGGTCCTGGTGACGAGCCGCGAGGCGCTGCGTCTCCGCGCCGAACGCGAGTACCCGGTCCACCCCCTGGCCGTGCCCGAGGCGACGGATGCCTCCGCGCCGTCCCTCGCCCGTGCGCCGAGTGTGACCCTGTTCGTGGCGCGGGGACGGTCCGTGCACCCGGAGTTCGCGCCGGCCGGAGACGACCTGGCCGCCGTCGCCGAGATCTGCCGCCGCCTCGACGGGCTGCCGCTCGCCATCGAACTCGCGGCGGCCCGGATCAAGGTGCTGCCGCCGCAGGCCATCCTCACGCGCCTCTCCCAGCGCCTGCCGCTCCTGGTGGCGGGCAGCCGGGATCTTCCCGGGCGGCATCAGACGCTTCGGGCCGCGATCGCCTGGAGCGAAGATCTGCTCGAGGAGGAGGAGCGTACGGTGTTCCGGCGGCTGGCCGTCTTCTCGGACGGGTTCACGCTCGATGCCGCCGCGGCGGTGGCCACATCCGATCTGTCCGTGGATGCGCTGACCGTCATCACCGGCCTGAGCAACAAGAGCCTGCTCCGGCACGAGGCCTCCGCGCGCCCCGAGCCGCGCTTCGCCATGCTGGAAACGATCCGCGAGTATGCCTGGGAGCACCTGGCGGCCTCCGGTGAGGCGGAGCGGATCCGGGACAGGCATCTGGAGTACTACGTCGCGCTCGCGGAGCGGGCGAAGGCGCTGTTCAGAACGCCGCAGGCGCCGGCGTGGTTCGGCGCGGTGGAACAGGAGTATGAGAACTTCAGGGCCGTCATGCGGTGGGCGTCCGAACGGGCCCATGTGGATGCCGAGCTGCGCCTGGCCAGCGCCATCTGTCGGTTTTGGAGCTTTCGCGGGAACGTGGGCGAAGGCTACAAGTGGGTGGACGCCGCCCTGGCGAAGAGCGACGGCGCGCCGCCCGGGATCCGGGCGGAGCTGCTCCATGACGTCGCCACGTTCACCTACGACGACGAGGCACGGAAGACCGCGCTCGAAGACGAAGCGCTCGCACTGGCCAGGAGCTTGGGCGATGAGGAGACCCTGCTGCGGGGCCTCATGAACCGCGGGGCCGCCCTCCACCGGAAGGACCCTCAGGCGGCCCGGGCGCATCTGACGGAAGCCCTGGTGCTCGCACAGCGCGGGGAGGATCGGCTGCGCATTGGACTTCTGCTCCAGGCGTTCGCTCTGCTCGCCGAGGCCGGGGGGGATTTCGTGCGGGCCGCCCGGCTCTACGGCGCGGCGGAAGTCACCCTCGAAGCGTACGTCCCCCCGTACGTGCCGCACGCCGTGGCCGACCAGACCACGCTCGGACGGTCCATCGTCACGGTCCTCAGAGAGATGGGACAAGAAGCCTTCGGCGCTGCATGGGCGGAAGGCCGGCGAATGCCTGCGGCGCTGGCCGTTGACTACGCCCTTGAACGTGTCGCCCTCCCCGCGGCCGCCGCGCCGGCGGCTGGCAGGAGGTCAGAGGCGGGCGCCCTCACATCCCGCGAGTGGGAGGTGGCCCGGCGGATCACCGAGGGACTGTCGAACCGGGAGATCGGCAGAGCCCTGTCCATCAGCGAACGCACGGTCGACGCGCACGTCCAGCACATCCTCAACAAGCTCGGCTTCAGCTCCAGGACGCAGGTCGCGGCCTGGGTGGCGGTCTCCGGCACCCAGCCATCCGCCTCCGGCAGGACCAGCTCGACCACGTAGGTACCGCCATAGGCCTTTCTACCGATGCGCCGCACCCGCGCCCCGCGCTAGGGTGGGTCCACCACATGCCGGTGGGCATCCCACCCTCCGGCGAGAGGAGAGGCCCCGATGACGGCGAGTGTAATGGTGAAAGCGGCGGCGATTGTCTCGGCGGTGCTGCTGGCGTGCGCCGGCACGGCCGCGGTTACGGCCGAGGAGATGATGAACGTGTTCACCCCCGGGCAGTTGAAGTGGCAGGCGGCCCCGCCCTCACTGCCACCCGGTGCCCAGATCGTTCTCCTGGAAGGCAATCCGTCGCAGGCCGTGCCGATCACCATGCGGCTGAAATTTCCCGCCGGCTACGTGATCCCGCCGCATTGGCACCCGGCGATCGAGCACGTCACCGTCCTCTCGGGACGTTTCTTCATCGCCATGGGCACCGTGCTCGACAAGTCCAAGGGCACGGCCCTCGGACCGGGCGGATTCGTCGTGATGCCGGCGGGGGAGCGCCACTACGCCTGGACGACCGCCGAGACGATCATCCAGTTGCACAGCGTTGGCCCCTGGGGGATCACCTATGTCAACCCTGCGGACGACCCCCGGGCCGGCCGGTAGCGGCCTTAGACGTTCAGCTCCCGCAGCTCGCCGGTGACCATGTAGACGATCCGCTCGCAGACGTTCGTCAGGTGGTCGGCAGCCCGCTCCAGGTGGCGGGCCACGATGAGCAGCTCGAGCGCGCGCGGCACGATGCCAGGGTTCTTGATCATGAGGTCGAGGAGCTCGTGGAGCACGCGGTTGCGCAGGGCGTCCACGTCGTCGTCCTTCTTCGCCACCGCCCGGGCCCGTGCGGGATCCTGATCGCGGAAGGCATCAAGGGCCTCGCGGATCATCTCCTGCAGCAGCGCGTCCATCTTCGGGATGTCCACCAACGGCTTGACCGGCGGCTCGTCGCCCAGCCGCTTCACCGCGCGGGAGATGCCCTCGGCGTGATCGGCCATGCGCTCCAGGTCGATGGTGATGGCGAAGACCGCGGCGATCGCCCGCAGGTCGCGGGCCATGGGCTGCTGGGTAGCGAGCAGGCGCATGCACCGCTGCTCCAGGCTCATGTGCAGGGCGTCGATGGCGTCATCCTCGGCGATGACCCGTTCCGCCGCGGCGATGTCGCGGGTGCGCAGGGCCTCGACGGAGCGGTGGATCGCCTCGCCGGCCTGCTCGCCCATCCGGACGACGTCGTCCCTCAGCTGCCGCAGCTCGCGCTCGTACGCTTCGCGCGTCACTAGCCGAACCGTCCTGTGATGTAGTCTTCCGTGCGCCGGTCCTGTGGCTTCGTGAACAGCTCGTTCGTGGAGCCGAACTCGATGAGCTCGCCGTCCAGGAAGAACCCCGTGAGGTCCGAGACCCGGGCGGCCTGCTGCATGTTGTGGGTCACGATCACGATGGTGATGTCCTTCGCCAGCTCCCGGGCCAATTCTTCGATCCTCAGCGTGCTGGCCGGGTCCAGCGCGGAAGCGGGCTCGTCCATGAGCAGCACCTCGGGAGAGACGGCGAGCGCGCGCGCGATACACAGCCGCTGCTGCTGGCCGCCCGACAGGCTTGTCCCTGGCTTCTGCAGCCGGTCCTTCACCTCATCCCACAGCGCCGCGGCCCGGAGGCTCTGCTCGACGACGGTCTCGAGCCTCCGGCGGCTGCGCTCGCCGGCCAGGGTCAGCCCGGCGCAGACGTTGTCGAAGATGCTCATCGTGGGGAAGGGATTGGCTTTCTGAAACACCATGCCGACCCGGCGGCGCACCAGGACGGGGTCCACGCCGGGGCCGTAGACGTCCTCGTCGCCGAGCAGGATCCGCCCCTCCACCCGCGCCCCCGGGACGAGCTCATGCATCCGGTTGAGGCAGCGCAGGAACGTGGACTTCCCGCACCCGGACGGGCCGATGACGGCGGTCACCTTGCGCTCGGGGATCGTCATGGTGATCCCGCGCAGCGCGTGCAGCCGGTCGAACCAGGCGTGCACCTGCTCCGCCCGGATTCCCAGCGTCCGGTCGATCAACACAGCGGTCCGCCCCTCCACGCTCTCCCCCTCAGTGCAGCTTGACCTGGCGGCCGGCCGCATACCGGGCCGCCACGTTCACGAGCAGGACGAGCGCCACCAGTACCAGCGCGCCCGCCCAGGCCTGCCGGTGCCAGTCCTCGAACGGTGAGATGGCGTAGGCGAAGATCTGCAGCGGCAGCGCGGCGATCGGCTGCAGCAGATCCCGGCTCCAGAACCGGTTCCCGAACGCGGTGAACAGCAGCGGCGCCGTCTCACCGGCGACGCGGGCCACACCAACCATGATGCCGGTGACGATCCCCGCCGCGGCGGTGGGCATGACCACCCGCACCATGGTCTTCCACTGGGGGATCCCCAGCGCCAGCGACGCCTCCCGCACGCTCTGGGGCACCAGGCGGACGATCTCCTCGGTGGTCCGCATCACGGTGGGGATGAGCATCACGCCCAGAGCCACCCCGCCGGCCAACGCGCTGAAGCGCCGCATCGGCAGGACGAGGAGCACGTAGGCGAACAACCCCATGACGATACTGGGGATGCCGTTCATGACGTCGGCGGTAAAGCGGGCGGCCGTGCTCAGCCGCGAGGCGCGGTACTCGGAGAGGTACGTCCCGCCCAGCACGCCGACCGGGATGCCGATCGCCGCCGCAAGCGCCACGAGCACGAGGGTCCCGACGATGGCGTTCGCCATTCCGCCGCCTGGCTCGCCGGCCGCCCCCGGGAGCTGGGTGAAGAAGTCCCAGTTCAGCGCGGACAGCCCCATGCGCGCCAGGAAGCCGAGGATGAGGAACAGCGGGACCAGCACCACCACCGTGCAGACAAGGGTCACCGCGGCCATCACCGCGTTGGTCGCCCGCCGCACCTGGTAGCGGATCCCCATGCTCACTCCCTGATCTGCGCCGGGCCCGCGGCGACACGGCTGACGAGCAAACGGGCCAGCGCGTTGACGATGACCGTGACGACGAACAAGACGAGCCCGGCGTAGATCAGGGCCGCCACGTAGAGATCGCTCGTGGCCTCGGTGAACTCGTTGGCGATGACGGCCGGAATCGTGTAGGCCGGGGCGAACAGCGACGCCTTGATCTGCGGCACGTTGCCGATAACCATCGTCACCGCCATCGTCTCTCCCAGCGCCCGCGCCAGCGCCAGGAAGATCGCGCCGATGATCCCCGAGCGCGCGTAGGGCAGCACCGCGGTGCGGGTTGTCTCCCAGCCCGTCGCCCCCAGCGCCAGGGCCGCCTCGCGTTGTGCCCGCGGCACGGCGCGCATCACTTCCGTGCTCACCGCCACGATGAAGGGCACGATCATGACGGCGAGGATCAGCCCCGCCGTGAGCATCCCGATCCCCAGCGGCGGGCCGCTGAACAGCGGCAGGACCCCGAACGCCGAGCGCAGGGCCGGGCCCAGCGTCCCGCGCACCCACGGGACGAGCACGAAGATCCCCCACAGGCCGATGACCACGCTCGGGATGGCGGCCAGCAGCTCGACGAAGAAGCCGATGGGAGCGCGCAGCCGGCCCGGGACGAGCTCGGAGAGGTAGATGGCCACCCCCAGGCCAAGCGGCACGGCGATCACCAGCGCCAGCGCGGACGAGACCAGCGTGCCGTACACGAAGGGCAGCACGCCGAACTCGTGCCGCACGGGATCCCAGGTTGAGGTGACGAAGAAGGCCCCGCCGAAACGCTGGATCGCCGGCCACGCGGCGGCGATGAGCGCGATGAGCATCGCCCCGATAATCACCGGCACCGCGGCCGCCATCACCGCCAGCAGCAATTGAAACGGCCGGTCGCCCGTGCGGGCAGGCGGCGCGGCCGCGCCGTGTTCCGCTACCACCACGGACCGGCTCCTACGGCAGGGCCGGGGCCCCCTTGATGGTCACGCTCTTCAGCGTGCGCTCGATCCGCCCGATGAGGCTCTTCGGCAGCGGCGCATACAGCAGCGTCGGGGCGTACTTCTGACCTTCGTGCGTGGCCCACCACAAGAACTCCACCAGCGCCTTGCCCTTCGCCGGGTCGCTCTGGTCGCCCTGGATGAGGATCCAGGTGAACCCGGCCACCGGGTAGACGTCCCTTCCATCGGGATTGGTGAAGAACACCCGGTAATCCTCGGGGATGTTCTTCAGGGCCCCCTCCATGGCCTTCGTGGTGCTGGAGAGCGTCGCCCGCACGAACTGTCCGGCGCGGTTCCGCACGGCGCCGAAGGTCATCCGGTTCGTCAGGGCGTACGCGAGCTCCACATAGCCGAGCGAGCTGGGTGTCTGGCGCACGAGCCCGGCGACGCCTTCGTTCCCGCGCCCGCCGAGCCCGGTCGGCCAGTTGACCGACGTCCCCTCGCCGACCCTGGCCTTCCACTCCGCACTCACCTTGCTGAGGTAGTTCACCCAGATTGCCGTCGTGCCCGAACCGTCCGACCGGTGGACGACGATAATGTCCGCAGCCGGCAGCGGGACGCCGGGGTTGATCCGCGCGAGCCGCGGGTCGTTCCACCTGGTGATCTTGCCGAGGAAGATGTCGGCCAGGACGTCGGGGGTGAAGTTGAGCACGGGGCCGATTCCAGCCAGGTTGTAGACGGGCACCACCGCGCCGGCGACCATCGGCACGTGCAGCACGCGCCCGCCTGCCTGGGCGATCTGCTCATCGGTCATCGGGCCGTCCGAGGCGCCGAAGTCCACCGTCCTGGCGATGAACTGGCGGATCCCGCCGCCGCTGCCGATGGACTGGTAGTTGACCTGGACGCCCTTCTCCGCCGCGTACACCTGGGACCACTTGGAATAGAGCGGGAACGGGAACGTCGCTCCCGCCCCGTTGAGCGTCAGGCCCTGGGCGCCGGCCGGGAGGGCCGCGCCGGCTATAACCACCGCAAGGGCGACCAGCATCGCCCGCTTCACGTGCCTCACCATAGTCTGTGATGCCTCCTCTTCTCGGGTGTCGCACAGAGCCTACCCCGGCCCGGGTGAAGGCGGCGACAACGGCGCTACAAGACCAGGTCAAGCGGAGGTGAAGGCTTGCCGGAGACTAGGGAAGGAGGCGTTGACCGGCAGCGGTCATCCGGCGGAGTGAGACCTCAATGCGGTCCACGAGCCGAGGCGGCAGAGGTGCGTAGAGCAGGGGCGCGGCAAACCGTTGACCGTCGTGCGTGGCCCACCACAGAAATTCCGCCAGAGCCTTGCCCTTGCGGGCATCGGCCTGTTCCTGCCGGACAAGGATCCAGGTGAACCCGGCGATCGGGTAAACGTCGGGGCCGGCCGGATCGGTGATGAAGATGCGGAAGTCGTCGGGTACCTGGTCGACCGCCCCGCCGACGGCCGCGGTCGTGCTCTCGAGCGACGGCGTGACAAAGCGGCCGGACCGGTTGCGCACGATGCCGACATGCATCCTCGCCGTCAGCGCGTAGGCCAGCTCGACGTAGCCGATCGTGTTCGGCGTCCTGTTGACCAGTTCGGCCACGCCTTCGTTGCCTTTTCCGCCCAGACCGGTCGGCCAGCTCACCGAGGTGCCTTCCCCGACGCGCTGCTTCCATTCCGGGCTGCTCTTCCCCAGGAAGTTCGTCCAGATCGCGGTCGTGCCCGACCCATCCGACCGGTGGATGACGACGATGTCCCCATCCGGAAGCGCCACGCCCGGATTGAGCCGGAGGATCTGAGGATCGTTCCAGCGGGTGACCCTGCCCAAGAAGATGGCCGCGAGGAGTTCGCCGGTGAAGTTGAGGCCCGGCGCGACGCCCTCCACGTTGTAGACGGGAACGACTGCCCCGGCGACCGTGGGAATGTGCAGGACAATCCCGCCGGCCTGGGCGATCTGCTCATCGGTCATCGGCCCATCGGTGGCGCCGAAGTCCACGGTCCGGGCGATGAACTGCCGGATCCCCCCGCCGGAGCCCACCGACTGATAGTTGATCTGGATGCCTTTCTCAGCCGCGTACACCTGCGACCACTTGGAGTACAGCGGAAACGGGAACGTGGCTCCGGCCCCGTTGAGGGTAATGGGAGCGCCGGGCCGAGGGGCAGAGGGGTCCGGTTGCCGGACCGCCCGCGGGCCGCACGCGGCCAGAATGATCGCCGCGGAGATGGCAAGGAGTCCGCTCCGGATCGCCGGCCGGAACGCGCTACTCACGGAGGTCGAGCCGGTAGCCGAGCCCCCGCACGGTGACGATGCGTATGCCCCCGGGGCCTTCGAGCTTCTTGCGCAGCCAGCCGATGTGCGTGTCGAGCGTGCGCGTGTCGCCGAAGTAGTCCTCGCCCCACACCTCGTGGAGCAGGCGCTCGCGCCGCACCACCTTGCCCTGGTGGCGCAGGAGGAGATGGAGCAGATCAAACTCCTTGGCTGAGAGCGCCACCGGACGGCCGCCGGCGGTCACCTCATGCCGCTCCACGCGCATCACGATCGCTCCGGCGGTCAGGCGCTCCTCCACGCCGGCCTGGATGACCAGCGTCTCCAGCACGTTGGCCACGTCCTCACACCGGTCCGTGCTGGCCTCGAGGATCTCCAGGATGTCCTTCCACTTGATGATGTCCCTCGGATCGCGCCGGCCGCGGAAGAGCGCCTCGATCCCGTTGCGGAGCAGGTCGTCGCCGCGGTTCTCGAGGCGGTGGAGTGTGCGCGTGTGCGGGAAGACATCCCGGAGGTGGCGCAGGCGCAGGGCCCGGCGGAGCTCCTGGGCGGAGGCGAGGACAACCTGGCCCAGGTCCCGCGCCTGCGGCAGCACCCGCCGCACGCGGTGGATCGCCAGACGGGCCGCCACGGCTTCGATGGCGTCCAGGACGTCGTCGAGATACCCGGTCAGCGCCTTCAGCGACTCCGGAGCGAGCGACACAGGATCCGGACGGACGAGCATCTCGAAGACATCGCGGGCGACCGCATCGCCCTTGTGCTCGAGCTCCCGGATCGCCTGCCACCCTTCCCCCGCCGCACGCGTTCCCTCCAGCACGGCGGCCAGGGTGGTCGCCGCGTCGAGGATGGTGGAACCCATCTCCTCGAGCAGATCCAGGTCGCGTGCCGGGGTGGCCGGACGGACGGAGGACGAGGCGAGCCCAGTGCCGTCGGGGCGCTCCATGCTTCGCTCAGCATACCATGCGCGTCGCAGCGGGTACGGGGATGGCCTGCGGGGGAACAGCGCCTCGAACAGAACTCGTTAGCAAAGCAAGGGGGTGGGTACGGTGCGCATCGCGGGCACGCTCTTCCTGGCCTTGGGCCTCATGCTTCCCTCAGCCACGCTGGCCGCGCCGGCGGCCGGCGCTGTCGCGCTCGTCGACATCTTTCACGCGCTCGACGGACGTACGGTGACCGTCAGCGGCGTCCTGCGCAACACGGGCACCGTGCCGCTGCGCGGCCTGATCATCGACGCCACCGGCTACGGCCCCGGCGGCGAGCTCGTTGCCTCGGGGACGGACGGCATCCCCTGGCAGGTCCACCCCGGGGCTGCGGAGCGGTTCAGCATGTCCTTCCCGCTGGGGCCGCAGCTCGTGCGGGAGTACATCGTCCAGGTCGCCCTGCCGCGGGCGGCTATGCCGCTTGCCACCGCCCGCCGGTCCATCGACACCGAGCTCTACCGCCAGCACGTCCGGGCGTTGATCACGCTGGAGGGCAGCACGCGCAACGGCACGCTCGTCGTGCGGGCCGACACAACCGGGCTGCCGGTCAGCCAGGTGCTCGTGCGGGCCAGCCTCTGGGCCCTCGACCCCTTCATCGAGCACTTCCGGCTGATCACGCTCGACTTCGACGTGCCCGCCGACCGCAGCAAGACCGTCTTCGTGAGCGCGACGCAGGCCATCCTCGTATCCTTGCAGATCGTGGACGTGCGCCTGCGGGCGACCTGGGCGGACTAGAGCTGGCGCCGGGCGGGCCGGCGCGGTCACCAGAAGAGCGCGGTCACCAGGGCAGGTCGAGGGCCGCGGTCAGAAACCGCATCAGGGGGCTCATCCGCCGGCACACCTCGACGAACCGGTCGAGGAAGTCCCGCCCGATGACCTCCCGGTCCGAAAACGGCTCCATCACGTAGAAGTCCTTGAGTTTCAGATCCTCTGCCTGCGGGTGGCGGGCGTCATAGCCCGCGGGCACGCGCTTCAGCGCCTCCCCCTGGACGTCCAGCCGGCGTCTCAGGGCGGTCCACTCGGCCGGGTGTGAGACGATCCGGTTGCGCACGTTCGCCAGCGCCGGGCCATCGGGATGCCAGAGCCCGCCCCCGCCCCGCGAGCGTCCCGGCTCTAGGTGGAGGTAGAAGCCGGGCGCGTGCGCGTCCCGCCCGCCGCGCGCGTGGGTGAAGTGCGCTCCCACGTGCGTCTTGTACGGGCTCTTGTCCCGTGAGAAGCGGATGTCGCGGTGGATGCGGAACATGGATCCTCCGACCGGGCGCGCGTCGGCGGTGACGTGCGGGCTGACCGTACGGAGGCGGGGGGCCAGCGCGGCGATGAAGCGGAGCGTCGGGTCGCGCACGGTGACCTCGTAGCGGTCCTTGTGCGAGTTGAACCACTCCCGCGTGTTGTGCGAGCTCAGCTCGGTGAGGAACTCGAAGAGCGCCGGCGTGAAGTAGGAGGGATCAGGCATGGCTACGGTGCTGCCACGTCCGCGGGGGTGGCCGCCGTGAGCGCCTGCAGGCGGGCGGGAGCGATGGCGAACACCGCGGTGTGCGTCCCCGCGGAGGCGTACACGACGTCGTACTGCAGCAGGTCCCGGTCGAGATACGTCGGCAGCGGCCTGGCGTGGCCGACCGGCGGGACGCCGCCGATGGCGAAGCCCGTCGCCCGGTGCACGTCGGCGGCGGACGCGCGCCGGACCGCCTGCGCGCCGCACGCGGCGGCGAGCTTGGCCGGATCCACCCGGTTGGCGCCGGAAACGAGGACGAGCACCGGCGCGCCGTCAGCGAAGAACACGAGGGACTTGACAATCTGGCCCAGCGTGGTGCCGACCGCCGCGGCAGCCTCTTCGGCCGTGCGGGTGCTCTGCGGGAACTCCCGGACGTCCGGCGTGATCCCGCCGGCGCGCAGCGCCTCAACCACGCGGTCCATCACCGCCGGCCCCGCTGCTACAGCCGGAGCGTGCGGTGGGCGACCATCATGCAGGCGCCGTTGACCGCGGTGAGCCCCGCCCCCTCCGCGCGCGCCGCCGCCTCGTCGTTCTCCGCGCCGGGCTGCATCCAGACGACCTTGGCGCCGATGGCGATGGCGTCCTCGACGACCGCGGGGACCTCCTCGGACCGGCGGAAGATCTGCACGATGTCCACCTTCTCCGGGACGTCGCGCAGCGACGGGTAGGCCTTCTCTCCCAGGGCCTCCTTGATCGTGGGGTTCACCGGGATGATGTGGTACCCGGCGCGCTTGAGGTAGCCCGCGATGTCGTGGCTGGGGCGGTCCGGGTTGTTGGACAACCCCACCACGGCGATGTTCTTCGCACCCTTGAGGATCTTGCGGATGTCGTCCCAGCTCGGCTCCATCGGCCCCCCTCGCCCGCCCCTGCTCCGGTGACGGCTGGCGCCGCGGCCGGGGGGCGGGACTCATGAGTGCGTATCCTGCGGCTCGTTGCCCAGCAGCGCCTCGAGCCTGGCGCGGTTGAAGCCGACGACGGCTTCACCGTCGATCACCGTGACCGGCGTGGCAAAGAATCCCTTTGCCTCCAGCTCGCCGAACGCCTGCTCGTCGGCGGTGACGTCCTTCTCGGTGAACTGGATGCCGCGCTGGTGAAGGAACTCCTTCACCTTGCCGCAGAACAGTCAGCCCGGCTGCGTGTAGACGACCACCGATCTGGGCATGAGCCACCCCGGCCTACCGGCACGTCACTCGCTTCTACTTTGACCGGGCGACCCCGTATTCCCCGATCTCACCCGCGGCCGCGGCATCGAGCCACCAGGTCAGCGAGCCCGACTCCGGGGCCACGCCCGCCGCGGGCACCTCGTCGGCGGCCGTCCCCGGCGTCATCGCCCGGCGCACCGCCGCGGCCTTCGCCGGCCCCGCCACCAGGAAGATCACCGCGCGCGCCCGGTTGATCAGGGGGAGGGTCATCGTCAACCGCCGGGGCGGGTCGGCGGGCACCGTCGCCGCCACCACCCACCGGTCGCGCTCCCGCAGCGCGGGCTGCCCGGGAAACAGCGAGGCCACGTGGCCGTCGGCCCCCAGGCCCAGCAGCAGGATGTCGAACCGCGGCGGCCGGTCCTTGAAGTAGCCCCGGATCAGGTCTTCGTACTCGCGCGCCGCCACGACGATGCCGGCATGGTGCGTCGGCATCGGGCGGACGTTGGCGGGCGGGATCGGAACGCGGTCGAGCAGCGCGGCCCGGGCGAGGCGGTAGTTGCTCTGTGGATCGTCCGGCGGCACGTACCGCTCGTCCCCCCAGAACACGTCCACCTGCCGCCACGGGACGGACGCGCCGAAGCGTTCCGCCCAGATCTCATACATGCGCCGCGGGGTGCGCCCTCCGGTGAGCACCAGAGCGCACCGTCCCTGCCGGCCCACCGTAGCGCTGATCCGGCCGACAAGCATCTCGGCCACGGCGAGGCTGAGGGCCTCCAGATCGGAGAGGACGCGCACCTCCCTCAAGGCTGGTCGCGTCGGAACTCGTGGCCTCCGAACTGGTATCGCATCATGGCCAGCAGCCGGTCGGCGAAGGCGTAGTCGTCGCGGGACCGCAGCCGCTGCTGCAGGGCGAGCGTGATGACCGGCGCCGCGACATCGAGGTCGATGGCCTCGGCTACCGTCCAGCGGCCCTCTCCCGAATCCGCGACGTGCGGGGCGATGTCTGCCAGGTCCTGATCCCCGGCGAGCGCGCGCGCCGTGAGGTCCAGCAGCCACGAGCGCACGACGCTCCCGAACCGCCAGATCTCCGCGACCTGGTGCAGGTCGAGCGCGAACTCCGTCTTGCGCTTCATGATGGCAAAGCCTTCGGCGAGGGCCTGCATCATCCCGTACTCGATGCCGTTGTGCACCATCTTCACGAAGTGCCCCGCGCCGTTGGGTCCGACGTGACCCCAGCCGCGGTCGGGTGCGGGGGCGAGCGTCTCGAAGACCGGCCGGAGCATGGCCACGACGTCGCCGTCCCCACCGACCATCATGCTGTAGCCTTCCGTCAATCCCCAGATCCCGCCGCTCGTGCCCACGTCGAGGAAGCGCAGGCCCTGCTCCCGCAGCGCCGCCGCCCGGCGGAGGGAATCCCGGTAGTAGGAGTTCCCGCCGTCGATGATGACGTCGCCGGGCGAGAGCACCCGACCGAGGGCCTGCAGAGCCTCGTCCACCGGGGCCCCGGCCGGGATCATCAGCCAGACGGCGCGGGGAGGGACGAGCGTGTCTGCGAGCGCTCCCAGCGACGTCACCCCGTCCCCGCCCAATCCGAGCCGGAGGATCCGCTCGAGGCCCTTGGCGTGGCGGGCATACCCGACGACGTGGTGCCCTCCCCGCAGCAGGCGCTCCGCCATGCTCCCGCCCATCCGTCCGAGCCCAACCATCGCGAGATCCATGCCTTCTCCTCGCCTCCAAGCACGCGGCCCCGCCGCCTCAAAATGCGACGGGGCCGGCGACGCCAGCGCGCGGCGCGGCTTACCGCGCCATGCTCCCCATCTTGCCCCGAGCCCGGTCGTAGGACTCGGCGACCTTCGTCCAGTTCACGACGTTCCACCAGGCCTTCAGGTACTCCGGCCGGCGGTTCTGGTACTTGAGGTAGTAGGCGTGCTCCCAGACATCCACGCCCAGGATCGGCGTCAGCCCCTCCATCACGGGGCTGTCCTGATTGGCCGTGGAGTACACCTTCAGTTTCCCGCCGGCATCCAGCGCCAGCCAGGCCCAGCCCGACCCGAAGCGCGTCGCGCCGGCCTGGGTCAACGCTTCCTTGAACTTGTCCACCCCGCCGAGCTCGGCGGTGATGGCCTCGAGCAGTGTGCCCGACGGCTCCTTGGCGCCGCCCGGGGTCATCCACCCCCAGAACAGGGTGTGATTGAGGTGGCCGCCGCCGTTGTTGCGGACCGCTGTCTGGATGTCCTGCGGCAGGGAAGAGAGCGTGCGGAGCAGATCCTCCAGCTCCTTCCCCTGCTGGTCGGCGTGCTTCTCCAGCGCCGCGTTGAGGTTGTTCACGTACGCGGCGTGGTGCTTGCCGTGGTGGATCTCCATCGTCTGGGCGTCGATGTGCGGCTCGAGCGCGTTGGTGGGATAACCCAGGTCGGGCAGCTTGAACGGATAGGGCATGCGGGGTACCCTCCTCTGATCGTTTGTGGACCTGCGTGGACTGGTTTCAGTTTCCGGCCCGCCCCGGCGCATGTCAAGCCTGGGTGTTTCCCGCGGTTCCCGCCCGCCCGTCCGGCCCGGCGGCTCAGCCCGCGCGCAGTGCCGCGGCCAGGAGCGCCGCCGTCAGGGCGGCCGAGCCCAGGCACCACACGCACCAGGCGCGGAGGACCGCCGCCTGCAGGTAGGTGAGGTATCCGTACAGCGTCAGGGCGACGACGGATGCGGCGATCATCGCGCTCCACAGCGCCGATCCCGGCCCGGCGATCACCGGGATGAGCGCCGCGGCGGCGAAGTAGACGACCCCGAGCGCCCCGTTCGGGATCCCCAGCAGCCGCCCATAGGGGCTGCGGATCACCCTGGCGCACCCGGCGCCGATACACAGCACGGGGCCGGTCGTCACCTGCTTGTACCAGACGTAGGCGCTCACGGCGGTGCCGGCGAGGCCGAACCCCGTGACGAGGATCCCGGTCACCACCCGCCCATCGTCAGGGCCATCAGGGCCTTGGCCGTGTGGAGCCGGTTCTCGGCCTCCTGGAACACCACCGACTGCGGCCCGTCGATGACCTCGTCGGTGACCTCGTTCCCCCGGTCCGCCGGGAGGCAGTGCATGTAGATGGCGTCCTCCGCGGCGAGCTCCATCCGGCGCGCGTCGCAGATCCAGGACTTGTACTTGGCGCTGAGCGCCAGCGCCTCGCGCTCATTGCCGAAGAGGTGCTCCGCTCCCCAGGACTTCGGATACACCACCTGGGCGCCCCGAAATCCCTCGTCCATGTCGTCGATCTCCACGATGCGGCCGCCGCCCTCGGCCGCCAGGTCTTGCGCGCGCTTCATGACGTGCGGCATCAGCCGGTACTCCGGCGGCCGCGCGATCACCAGGTCTGCGCCGAAGCGCGGCAGCAGCAGCGCCAGCCCCTGGGGCACGCTCATCGGCTTCGCGTAGGACGGCGCGTACGCCCACGACACGCAGACGCGCATGCCGCGCAGGTTGCGGGTGCCGAAGACCTCCTCGATCGTCATCAGGTCGGCCATCTGCTGGGTGGGGTGATCCTCGTCACACTGCAGGTTGATCACGGGCACGGATGCATGCTCGGCGACCGTGCGCATGTAGCGGTTCCCTTCCCCGGGCACCTTGTCGTGCCGGATGGCGATGCCGTGCCCGTAGCCGGAGAGGATGATGCCCATGTCGTGGGGCGTCTCGCCGTGGGCGATCTGCGACGTGTTGGCGTCGATGAAGTGCGCGTGGCCGCCCAGCTGCGTCATGCCCGCCTCGAAGGCGTTGCGTGTCCGGGTGCTGAGGTCGAAGAAGATCATGAACAGCGTCCGGTCGGGCAGCAGGCGGTGCGGCCGTCCCGCCTTGAAGGCGTCCTTGAGCTCGGCGGCCACGTCGAGGGCCAGCCCCAGCTCGTGCACCGTCCAATCCGCGGTCGAGATGAAGTCCTTGCCCGCCAGCGCCGCCCGCGCCGCGGCGGCGCCCCGCCCACCCGTCTGCATCAGTACGCCTCCATCCGTCTCCAGAGTCGCGGCGCGGCCTCCCGGCAGCGCGCCGCGAGGGCGGTCTCGTCCACCAGGACATGCCGCCGGTCGCGCACGATCCAGCGCCCCGCCGCCATGACGTCCCTGACCTGCGCCGCCGTCATCCCGAAGACGAGGTGCCCGGAGAGATTCTGGGAATCCAGCGGCGTCGGGTGCCGGTACTCGAGCACGATCAGATCCGCCGGCGCTCCTTCCGCCAGCGTCCCCAGCAGTGATTCGCCGAACAGACGCCCGGCCAGACGCGCGCCCGCGGTCAGGCGCTCGACCGCGAACGAGGGCCCGGTCTCCCAGGAGGCCTCGCGCGCCTTCAGGTAGCAGGCGCGGGCCTCCGTGAACATGTCGCCGTCGATGCCGTCCGTTCCCAGGGCGACGCGCTCGCCGAACCGCGCCGCCGGCGCATAGCCGACGCCGTTGTTCATGTTGGAACGGGGGTTGTGGGCCAGCCACGCGCCCGAGGCGCGCAGGGCGTCTTGCTCAGAGTCGTCGAGATGCACGCCGTGGGCGACGAGCGCGTCCGTGGTGAGGACGCCGGCCCGGAGGAGCCGGTGGGCCGTGCGCATCCCGTACCGGTCGAGGGCGTCCTGCTCGTCGATGCGATCCTCCGCGAGATGGATGTGGACCGGCGCCCGCACGCGCGCAGCCTCGGCGGCCAGCGCCGCCATCGTCTCCGGCCCGATGGTGAACGAGGCGTGGGCGCCCATCATCCCACGGATGAGCGGCCGCCGGTTGGCCGCGATGAAGCGCACGTTCTCCTCGATCCCTTCGCGTCCGCGTGCCGTCCCGTGGCGGTCGGTGACCTCATAGCAGACGGCCCCCCGCAGGCCCGCGGCCTCGATGCCGTCGGCGACGCCGTCGAGCGAACCATGAATAGCTTCGGGCGACGCGTGGTGATCGATGATCGTGGTCGTCCCGGCCCGCGCGGCCTCCACCGCACCGAGCAGCGCGGAGAGATGGATCGTCTCGGGGTCGAGCGCGCGGTCCAGCCGCCACCAGATCCGCGCCAGGATCTCGGGAAAGTTCCGCGGCGGATCGGCGGGGCCGGGCATCCCCCGGGCCAGCGCGGAGTAGAGGTGGTGATGCGCGCAGACGTGCCCGGGCAGGATGATGCATCCGGAGGCGTCGATCCGCACGGCATCGCCGGGCGCGGAGCGCACCACCCGCTCATCCGCGACGGCCAGCGGCGCGTGCCGCACTGTCCCCTGCCGGGGATCGACCAGTAGCCCGCCTTCGAGCACCCAGCTCACCGCGGAAGGCAGCGGGGGCGGCTCACGGCGGAGCCGCGGACCGCGGGCCGGAAGCGGCGGGCCGCTTCGATGCGCGAGGCGCGATGGCCTTCGGGTGCGCCGCGCGCGCCGCGGGCGTGTCCTTCATCGGGAGCCGGTTCCGCCAGATCCCATCGTACGCGTGCGCGGCGGCGGCCACGGCCGACGCTGTGGGTACGAGGCCGATCTCGCCGACCCCCTTCGCGCCGTACGGACCTTCCGGCTGCGCCTCCTCGACGAAGATACACTCCACGGGCGGCATGCCCGCGGCGGGAATGATGCCCTGGGACTTCAGCGTCGGGGTGGCGATGGAGCCGTCCTCGACGACGAACTCCTCGGTGAGCGCGTGGCCGAGCCCCATGTGCACCGCGCCTTCGATCTGCCCTTCCAGCAGGTTGCGGTTCATGACGCGGCCCACGTCGTGGGCGGCGATGACCTTCTCGATGGCACCGTCGTCGCCCAGGATGACCGCCTGTGTCGCCCACCCGTAGCAGATGTGAGACCGCTGCAGGTGCGGGTCGTCCATGGGCTGCGTGAGCGTAAACGACACCTCACCGATGAACTCCTGCCCGACGAGATCCTCGAGCGAGCCGCCGTCCAGCCGGGCCCTCAGCTGCTCGCAGGCACGGCGCACGGCCAGGCCGCCGAGGAAGGTGCCCCGTGAGGCCGTGGTCTGCCCCGTACCGAACTCCCGCTCGGTGTCCACCCGGATGCGGACCCGCCGCAGATCCACGCCGTGGGCGGCGAGCTCTTCGCAGACCACCTGCTGCACGATCGTGTGCACGCCCTGTCCCATCTCGGTCCAGGAGTGGCGCACGAGCAGGGTCCCATCCTCCTGGACCTGCACAGAGGCGAAGCCGTACTCGGGCAGGCCGTTGCCGACGCCGACGTTCTTCACCGCGCAGGCGATGCCGGCGCATTTCGCGGCCTTGTAGCTGTCCCGCACCGCCAGCAGCGTCTTCTTCAACCCGACGCCGGGCCCGAGGACCTGACCGGTGGCGAAGGTCCCGCCGACGTCGAGCGCGTTCAGCCAGCGGATGTCCCAGCCGTCGATGCCCACGCGCTCGGCCAGCCGGTCGAGACACCCCTCCATGGCGAAGTTCGCCTGGTTGCTCCCGAAGCCGCGCATCGCTCCGGCCGGCGGGTTGTTCGTGTAGACGGCGTGCGCCTCCACGTCTACCACCGGAACGTCGTAGGCGCTGCAGGAGTGCCCGCAGGCGCGCTGCAGCACCTTGTCCCCCACCGACGCGTACGCGCCGGTGTCCCCGATGATGCGGGCCTTGACCGCCGTCAGGCGGCCGCGCTCGTCGCAGCCCACGCTGTACGTCATGCGCAGGGGATGGCGCTTCACGTGCATCCGGATGGACTCGTCGCGGGAGAGCGTCAGCTTCACCGGCGCGCCCGTCAGGCGGGCAAGGATGGCGGCATGGCCGTTAACTCCGAGATCTTCCTTGGCCCCGAACGCGCCGCCGTTGCTGACCAGCGTCACGCGCACGCGGCGCTCGGGCTCGCCGAGCAGCCGGGCGATCTGCCGGCGGTCATCCCAGATCCCCTGCCCGCCCGAGTACACGCGCATCCCCTCGTCCGTGTCGTGGGCGAGCGCGGACTCCGGCTCGAGGAACGCATGCTCGACGAACTGCGTCTGGAACGTCTCGGTGACGACGTGGGCCGAGCGGGCCAGCGCCGCGTCGGCGTCACCGCGCTTGATCTGCCAGGTCTTCAGCAGGTTGCCCTTCTCGTGGACCCTGGGCGCCGCGGGCCGCAGCGCGGCTTCGGGATCCGTCACCGGCTCGAGGACATCGTACTCCACCGCGATGGCCGCCGCCGCCCGGCGGGCGGCGTGGCGCGACGTCGCCGCCACGGCGGCGAGTACATCCCCGACGTACCGGGTGGTCTCGCCCTCGGCGATAAAGACGGGCCAGTCGTTGTAGATACAGCCCACGTATCGCTCACCGGGAACGTCGCCCGCCACCACGACACTGATCACACCGGGCATGGCTCGGGCCTGCGAGGTGTCGATGCGCTTCACGACGGCGCGCGGATGGTCCGAAAACCGCAGCGCGCCGAACACCATGTTCGGCGCGGACATGTCATTGATGAACGGCTTCATGCCCAGCGCCAGCTCCGCCCCCTCGTAGCGGGGGGCGCGCGAGCCCAGGCGGCCGGCCCACTCCAGCGCCGGGCGGGCGTCGCCGTCCAGCACGCGCCCGGCCAGCTCGATCGCGTCGATGATCTTCACATATCCCGTGCACCGGCACAGGTGCGCGCCGAGCATCTTCGCGATCTGCTCGCGCGACGGCCGGGGGGTCTTCTCCAGCAGGGCGGCGGCCTTGACGACGATGCCGGGTGAGCAGAAGCCGCACTGGGAGGCGCCGGTGGCCGCAAAGGCCAGCGCGAACGCCTCACGCTCCCGCTCGGGAAGCCCCTCAAGCGTCACGATCGACGCGCCCTCGAACGCGGTCGCCGGCTGCGAGCAGGCCACGCGGGCCCGCCCGTCCACGAACACGGTGCAGCAGCCGCAGTAGCCTTCGGGCTGGCAGCCGTCTTTCGGCGAGGTGATCTCGAGATGCTCGCGGAGCACGTCCAGCAAGGTCTCGTCGGGCTGGGCGTCCACCGCGACGGGCGCGCCGTTCACGGTGAAGCGCACGCGGACCGGCGGCAGAGGGGTGGCGGGACTCATCACAGGACTCCGCCGGGTGAGGGCACGGCGAAGGTCTCGATCATCAGCTCGACGTCGTCGCCGAGCGGATACAGCACGGGGCACGTCGCGCCGTGGCGGACGTACTCGGCGACCTTGGCCCGGACCTCCTCCGGGGTCCCGGAGGCGCTGACGAGCTGCACCACGTCGTCGGGCACGAGCCGCGAGGCGCGGACGATCTCCTCGTGCGTCGCCGGCCAGTCCACGATCTTGTTGATCTCGTCGATCAGCCCCTGATCGACCCCTGAGGCCTTCATGATGTGCGGCTGCTGCCCCAGGTACTGCGTGAGCAGCAGCCGCGAGGCGTCCAGCGCCTTCGTCCTGTCGCGGTCCACCGAGCAGACCACGAGCTGCGGCCGATCGATCTCCTCCACCCGCCGCCCCGCGCGGGCGGCGCCGGAGTGGATCCGTTCCATCGCATCATCATTGTACTTCGGAGAGACCATGTAGTTGAGCAGCACCCCGTCGGCAATCTCGCCGGCCAGCTCGAGCATCTTCGGTCCGGTCGCGCCGATATAGATGGGAATGTGGCGGGCCGCGGGATCCCCGTGCACGACGTCGATGCGCACGCCGTCCAGGTGGACGAACTCCCCCTGGTAGCTGACCTCGTCCAGCGTGAACAGCGCGCGGCAGGCCTCGACCGTCTCGCGCATGCACTGCAGCGGGCTGGTCCGGGTAATCCCCACCTTCCGGGCCAGCGGGTCCCACCACGCGCCCAGCCCGAGCAGGATGCGTCCGGGCGCGAGGTCGTCGAGCGTCACGAAGGTCGCCGCGAGCAGGCCGACGTTGCGCGTCCAGGTATTGACCACGCCGGAGCCGATCCGCAGGCGCTCGGTGTGTGAGGCGAACGCCGCCATGGGCACGGTGGCCTCCCGCACCAGCCGGGACTCCGCCTGCCAGACGGCCTCGAACCCGAGCGATTCGGCCAGCCGGCAGTACCGGATGCCGTCGCGGATCGGGTGCTTGTCCTGGAGGTAGAGGGCGACGCGGCGGAGATCGGAGGGCTCGGGCATCTAGGGATCTGTTTTCCCGGACTGGGGAAATCCCCTTTCGTGCGCCCGCGCGGGAGACAAAACGCCCCAGCGCCTACCGGCCCGGAGCTGATCCGGCGAGCATTCGATCCAGCGCCAGCGGCAGCAGCGCGTAGAATCGGGCCGACGCGGTCACTTCCGCCAGCGGCACCTGGTCCAGGGTGGTGTGCGCGAACTGCTCGTCGCCCGGGCCGAAGCCGATCGACGGGATACCGGCCTTGCCCATCCAGTACGTGCCGTTCGTCGAGAACGCCCAGCGGCCGAGATCGGTGGGGCGGCCGTAGGCCGCGCGGGCGGCCTCCTGCCCCGCCCGGACCAGCACGTGCTCCTCCGGCAGGGCCCACGCGGGATAGACCTTGTCCACGGGAAAGCGGAAGCCCGTGTAGCTGGGCTCCTCATATATGGGGATGGAGAGCTCGGCCTCGCCCCCCCCGGCCAGGCCGCGGAGCTCGCGCAGCACCTGCTCCTTGGTCTCCCCGACCGTGACCCGCCGGTCGATGTAGAGCGAGCAAACGTCGGGCACCGCATTGAGCGATGGGGAGCGGCTCTCGATCCGCGTCACCGCCACCGTCCCCGGCCCCAGGAAGGGATCCCCCGCGAAGGTGCCGTTGAGCGCGGCCACCTGCTGGGCGAAGGCGGCGGCCTTGTAGACGGCGTTGTCGCCGCGGTGCGGGGCGCTGGCGTGCGCCGTCGTCCCGCGGAACGTGACGCTTACCTCCACGCGGCCGCGATGGCCGCGATACACCTGCAGGCGCGTGGGCTCGCCGATGACGACGAACTCCGGCCGCAGACGCTCGTGCTCGACCAGCGCGTGAGCGGCGATGCCGTCGCACCACTCCTCCATGTTGCCGAAGTAGTAGCAGGTCCAGCCATCGAGCAGTCCCAACCGCTGCAGCACGTGGAGCGCGTAGATCATCGGCGGCGTGCTGCCCTTCTCGTCGCCGGCGCCGAGCGCGTAGAGAATCCCGTCTTCCACCCTGCCGGTGAACGGGTCCCACTGCCAGGCCGCGCGATCGCTCACGCCGACGGTGTCGAGATGGCTGTCGTACAGCAAGATCCGCGGCCCGGCGCCGATCCGGCCGAGGAGGTTGCCCATGGCGTCGAACCGCACGTCCTGGAACCCGAGCGCGCGCAGCCGGTCCCCTACGGCCCGGCCGACCTCGCCGAGGCGGCCGTCGTAGCTGGGGATGGCGACGATCTCGCGGAGGAACCGGAGCATTTCGTCGTCGTGGTCGGCGAGCGCGCCGGTGACCTGCTTGATCGTATCGGAGCTGATCATTGACTGGACCCCTCCCGTGCTCAATCTCCCTGCTCACTCACCCAACCAGGAATGAACGACGATCGTCGCCGCGAGCTCATCGGGCTTCGCGACGACATGCGGCATGACGACAGTTCCGCGGGGGTCGAGGAGAACCTTCGCGGCGGCACGAAGCACGCTCACTGTGCTCCCGGCCCTCGGTTATGTCACCGGCTACATCTGCACGCGCTGCGGCCGCCGCCATGATGCCACCCGGCCCAGGCTGACCTGTCCGGTGTGCGGCCTGGACGGCATCCTGGATGTGCTGTACGACTACGACGCGGTGCGCCCCGCGCTGACCCGCGAGACGCTCGCCGCCGCTCCACGCACGCAGTGGCGGTACCGCCCGCTGCTGCCGCTCCCCGCGACCGCCGCCCTCCCCACCGCGCCGGTGGGATGGACGCCCGTCTTCGACGCTCCGCCGCTCGCCGCGCGGTTCGGGCTGGCTGGGGTCCTGCTCAAGGACGAAGGCCGCAACCCGACCGGATCGCTGAAGGACCGCGCCAGCTCGGTCGGCGCGGCCCACGCGGCGGCATCGGCCTGTCGCCAGATCACCTGCGCCTCGACCGGCAACGCCGCCTCGTCGCTTGCGGGCATGAGCGCGCAGCTTGGGCTGCAGGCCTTCATCTTCGTGCCGGCGTCGGTCTCGCAGGCGAAGCTCACCCAGATGCTCATCCACGGGGCGCGCGTTTTCCTCGTCCGCGGCACCTATGAGGATGCCTTCGCGCTATCCATGGGAGCCTCCGAACGGTTTGGCTGGTACAACCGCAACAGCGCGATCAACCCGCTGCTCGTCGAAGGCAAGAAGACCGCGGGACTGGAGATCGCCGAGCAGACCGGCCCCGACCTCCCCGACGTCGTGGTGGTACCGCTGGGAGACGGCTGCACGCTGGCCGGCACCTGGAAGGGGCTCCGCGAGATGCACGCGCTGGGCCTCAGCCCCCGTGTGCCCAGGATGATCGGTGTGCAGGCCTCGGGCGCCGCCCCGATTGCCGCGGCGCTCGCCGAGGATCGCGACGTCACGCCCGTGCCCGTGCAGACGATCGCGGACGGCATCGCCGTCGGGACGCCCCGCAACTGGCGGAAGGCGCTCAACGCGGTCCGCGCGTCGGGAGGGACGATCGTCACGGTCCGCGATGAGGAGATCCTCGACGCCATGCGCCTCCTGGCGGAGGCGGTGGGCGTCTGGGCGGAGCCCGCGGCGCTGGCCGGCGTCGCCGCCCTGCCTGTCCTGCGCGAGGCCGGGCTGGTGGGACGGAGCGAGCGCGTGCTGGTGCTGCTCACGGGGCACGGCCTGAAGGATCCCGCGGCCGCCCGCGGGGCCGCAGGCGGACGCGCCGTCGAGATCGAAGCGACGGCGGAGGCCGTAGAGGAGGCGCTGCGATGACGGTGCCCGGACCCACGTACGCGGAGATGCAGGACCCCCGCCTGCTGCCGGCATCGTTCCGGCAGCGCGTGCTGGCCGCCCGCGAGCGCGAGCTTGACCCCCTCAATCTGTTCAACATCACCTGGCGGCGCCCCGACGGACGCGTCAACTACGTCGTCCTGCCCGAGGGCCTCACCGGCGTGGAGGCGAACCTCATCGTCCTCCTGGGCAGGGACTTCCCCTCCGGCAGCCACAAGGTCGGCCCCGTCTACACCACGCTGCTGGAGGCGGAGGTGGGCGCGCGCGCCTCTCCGGAGCGGCACACGCTGGTCGGGCCGTCCACGGGGAACTTCGGGATCGGCACCGCGTACATCGCCAGGCTCAAAGGCTATCGCGCGATCATCGTCATGCCGGACAGCATGAGCCGCGAGCGGTACGACCGCATCCGGCGCTACGGCGGCGAGCTCGACCTCACGCCGGGCACCGAGAGCGACGTCATCCTCACCCTCGAGCGCACGCACGCGGCCTACATGCGCCGGCCGGAGTATCTGGTGCTGGAGCAGTTCTCGCTGCTGCCGAACTACCGGTTCCATCGGCACGTCACCGGCCGCGCCGCGCTGGAGGCCGCCGCCGCGGAAGGCAACGGCCGGGTCGCCCTGTTCGTGGCCGCGCCCGGCTCGGCGGGCACGCTGGCCGCGGGCGACGAGATCAAGGCCGCGCACCCGGATGCGCTCGTCGCGGCGCCCGAGCCGCGCGAGTGTCCGACGCTGTACTCCAACGGCGTCGGCCAGCACCGTATCGAGGGCGTGGGCGACAAGATGGTCACGCTGATCCACAACGTGCGCTCCACGGACTACGTGCTGCTCATCCATGACGAGGATTGTCTCTGGGGCCTGGTCGGCGTGCAGGAGACGCCGCTGGCGGGGATGCTGGGCATCTCCTCCGTGGCCAACATCATGGCCGCGGTCACGATGGCCCAGCACCTCGGGCTGGGGCGCGGCGACAACGTGGTCACCGTGGCCACGGACGGATTCGACCGCTACCCGTCCGTCATCGAGGACCTCAGGCACCGCGCGGGACGACAGTTTCAATCGCAGATGGTCCGGTGGTGCGCGATGCCGTTTGCCCAATCCACACCCGCAGAGATTCTCGACATGCGGGGCCGCGAGCAGCAGGACCGGCTGCACCACCAGAAGCAGGCGGTCTGGACCCGGCTCGGCTATCCGGAAGCGCTCCTGGACCGGATGCGAAGCCGCGACTACTGGGACGAGGAGGCCGGACTGGCCGCCGACGTGGACCGCCGGTACGCAGAGATGCGAGACCCGCTCGTGTGAGCGGGCCGCCGTTGAACGACGAGCCCACCCCGCGGCCGCTCCCCCCGGACGACACCCTCTCGTTTGTCTTTCTCCGGCCGCCGGACCGGCGCGTCACCATGCGCACGCGCCTGCTCGAGGCCCGCGACGATCTCATCGTGGTGACCCACGAGATCTCCCCGGCGAAGCCGCTGACCTACCGGGGCGAGACCGTGCTCGACCGCGGGTACCGCGCGACGTGGTTCCTCTTCAAGGGGCAGCCGTACGATGTCGGATGTTTCTACCGGCCGGACGGCACGTGGACCGGGTACTATGCCGACGTGCTCGAGCCCGTGCGGTGGACGGGCACCGACCCCACGACGCTGGAGCCGCTTGTGGACCTCTTCCTGGATCTATGGGTCGCGCCCGACGGCGGCTATGCCATCCTCGACGAGGACGAGTTCACCGAGGCGATCAACTCCGGGCACCTCTCCTCGGACCAGATCGCGCATGCCCGGCGCGTCATCAGGGACCTGACCGACGCGGCGGAGCGGGGACGGTTCCCTCCGCAGGTGGTCAGGGATTACCGGTCCCGAGCCCACGACCGGTAGCCTACCGGGCCACGGGAAGGGCGCGCAGCCCGCCCGGATCGAAGCGCTCGCGCCTGAGGTACCGGCCGGACCCCGGCGCCGCGGTGAGACGGTCGCCGTCTACGACCTGAGCGCCCCGCACCCAGACCCCCACGGGCGCGCCGCGGACCCGCATTCCCTCGAAGAGGTTGTAGTCCACGCGCATGTGGTGCGTGCGCGCGCTCAGCACGCGCTCTTGATCGAAATCCCACACCGCCAGGTCGGCGTCCGCGCCCGGGGCGATCTCGCCCTTCCGAGGATACAGCCCGAAGAGCTGCGCCGGCCCGGTGGCCGTCCGCGCCACGAACTGCGGCAGCGAGAGGCGCCCGCCGCCTACGCCCGCGTGGTGGAGCGCCACCAGCCGGTCTTCGATCGCGGGCACGCCGTTTGGGATCTTCGTGAAGTCATCCCGGCCCCGCGCCTTGTCGGTGGCGAAGTTGAACGGGCAGTGAT
>Ga0209172_10001665_pt1 | contig 45028 bp, 36 predicted proteins | sample LarsenN4metaG_FD_184113 | JGI IMG/M metagenome (GOLD analysis project Ga0209172, IMG submission 184113) | Hot spring sediment bacterial and archeal communities from British Columbia, Canada, to study Microbial Dark Matter (Phase II) - Larsen... ... | reverse complement strand
AGCCCAGGGTGTAGCTGGAGGTGCCCGAGAGCGCGATGCCGCCAAGGGTCTTGTTGCCGTTGATGTTGACCGTGCCGGCATTGCCGGTGCCGTCAAACGTCGCCACGTGCGTGGCCGCCGACGGATAGCCGCCTGACCAGTTGTTGTTCAGGTCGGTGTTAACGGTCCAAGTCATGCTCGCAGCACCCTTCCACACGCCAGAATTGGGTGTCGGGGGCGCAGAGAGGTCGGCAACTACCAAGCCAACTGTGGTGTTGGTGGTATTGTTGATGAACGAGTAGTTGAATCCGCCCGGCGTTGAGCCGAGGACGAGATTGGCAAGCGAACCACCCAGTGTGCCTTCGTAATCGAGGATGGTGTAAGTCCCCAAGGCAAGACCGCCAAGGTTGGTGAGACTGAACGTGGTGCTGCCGGCGATGTTGAGGCCGTCGAGAGTGGAAACATTGACGGCATCGATTGAGCCATTGTCAAACTCGAAGTTGAGTATCCCGCCGGCGTTCAGGGTGAGGGTTGTTGTTGTAAGGGTGCCGACACTATTGCCGGGCGTGAGGATGCCGCCGCTCTCGATTGTGATCCCAGCGCTTGTGCCGGTACCGCGGAGTGTTGCACCGCTGTTGACGACGACGGCGCCGCCGAGGGTGTTGTTAAGGGCGAGCGTGACGGTGTCTTGAAGTGCCACACGTTCGACCAAGGCGGAGGCATTGCCATTGATGATTAGCGTGCCGCCGCCGCCGAGGGTAACACCGGAAGCGGTCCCGGAGCCAGAAGTGGCGGTAACGTTGCCTGCGATTGTGGTGATGTTGTTAACATCAAGGCGAAGTTCGCCGTTCGTGCCGGTCTGGCGGAAGAAACTTGAGTTCCCGTTGAAGGTCATGTTGCCGCCGGCGCCGAGGACAGCAACAGCACCGGTGCGTCCGCCGACAGAGAGGCCGTTGACGAAGGCTAGGTCGGTTGTGGCTTCGAGTGTGCCGAAGTTCACCTGTACTTGGCCAATGGTGTTGTTGGTGCCGGTTGGGCGATTACCAACGGCGTTGGCATTGGTGATGATGACCTTGCCGCCGTCGACAGGTGTGGTGCCGGCCACGCCTAAGCGAAGTCCGTACCAGTTGGTGTTGGACCCTTCGATGCGCAGCGTGCCAGTACCGCGTTTCTCAAGCCGTCCGGAGCCGGTGTTGGTCAGTGCGCCCTTGAGCTCCAGCGTACCGCCCGAACCGATGTTTACCACAAAGTCACTGCCACCGGAGGCCACATCACTGTTGATTGTCGCGGTACCGGAATGGGTTGTAGTAATGCTGCCGGGATTGATCGTGCCACCAGAGATCGTTGTTGCACTTGAAATCGCCAAAGACGTCATGGTGTTGCCGGTTCCCGTGAATGTGACGGCGCTGGAGCCGTTTACAGCAGTTGTGCCAAGAACCGCGCCTGCGGTCGCAAAGGTTATGGCCCCGCTATTGTTGATGGTTGTCGACGACAGACTGACAGAACCGTTTGTTGTGAGTGTTGTTCCGGCTGCCACATCGAACGTAGCTGTCCCCGTGAGGTCCCGCCCTGCACTGAGTGAAATACTGTTCGTCGTCTTGAGCGTTCCTCCAACGCCGAAGGCAATGTCGTTCGCGCTGTCACCTAACGCTCCATCACTGCCAATCTGGATTGTTGTTCCATCGCCAATAGTAACTGTGCCACTGAAGGCATTGCTGGCATTGCCTAGCACCAACGTGCCTGCCCCCGTAGTAGCAACGCCTGATGAACCTGACAACGCAGCGCTAATTGTCGCGGTGACGCCGCTCGCGATGCCGATGACGGAGGAAGTCAAAGTGAGTGTTCCGCCTGCTCCCAGTGTGACGCCGTTAGAGCCTGCGGCGAAATCCAGTGCATTTGCGGTCATACCGCCGGTGTCAATCGCTACAGTATTGCCGCTAACGAATCGTGCTGTCGTGCTCGGCCCATTGGTGGCGTTGCTCCAAGTGTATGGAACAGCCCCAGGATCTACCCACTGTGCTGTGACCTCGCCCCACGTGGCATCGCCACCGTTCCAGATAAGCAACGGAGTCCCCGAAGCTGTGCCGATTGTGCCGTCGATCGCAAGTCCATACGAGCCGCCGGATACGGGCGAATTGAATCCCCAGCCACCGGTGGCCGTCTGTCCGCTGGCGTAGTACCGCAGCGTTACGGTTGTCGAGGCCCCCACATTCTGGAGTGCGGTGATACCGGTTAGCGAAATTTGCGGCATCGCAGCATCCGTTGTCATGGAGAAGGGCGAGCCGATAAGGGTGAAGTTTGTGCCATCGAGACTGTAGGCGAACTGTGCTGATACGCCCGGTGCAGCACGAAATGTGCTCGTACCGGCGAATCTGGCATCGATGGTATTGAGCGACAGGGTGGAGCCGGGAACGGCGGAAAGTGTGATCTGGAAGTAGTCCGTGTTGGTGACACTGATGCCATCGTTCCGGAAACCCGTGGTGCGAAACGAATTCGTAGCGGGGCTCGATGGTGCTCCCGCGCCACGGGTCACCAGATTGGAACTGTCCAAGCTCGAGCTAAAGACATCTGCCGCCGAATTTCCCGGGCTAGACTCGCCGAAGAAATCCCAGCCAGCAACGAGCACTGCATGTGCCGCGGAACTTGTGGCGCTGAGTACTGCTACGCTCAATAATGCCGCCAACCGCCGGTTTCTGTTTCCTGACTTCATTTTGATTCAGCCTTTCTTCGACCTCGCCCGGGTCTGCTAAGTGTTTCCCTGCCAATTGCTGTAGCGCGCTGCCGCTATCGTTTTCCCCATCGCGTCCGCTGGCTGGCTGGCCTGAAACATTCAGGCCTGTAGAACCTGCCGCGCGCGGCACTCGCTGATTCGCTCTTGATGGATGGCGCGTCCTGCGCCTGCGGCGGGCACATGCGCGTGTGCCTAACCGCTCTCTCTAGCCTCTTTGGAATGTCTTCTCGCTGCCGCGCCATACAAGGGCCGACAGCTCATTACCGGCGAATACAACTACTACCGGCGGCACGCCGAAACCGCGTGCCGGCACCGGGACACATCCCTGATTTCGTGCCAGTTGGGCCAAGTCTCGGGCTGCTGGTGATTACCCAGTCAGCGGCGGGAATGGTTCTGGCAACAACATCCATGCACGATAATGTCGCGACTATAGCGAGACTATTAAGGGCCACAAGAGCGCTCTGGCAAATAATGCGCCAAGATTCCATGAAGATCGCACATGCCGGAGAGATGCCTTAACTTCAATGGTTTGAGATACTTACTGGCAAGAATTGGGAGCGGTGGATAGGAATCGCATTTTCGTATTTGCATGTTTTTGCGGCTTTTTTGTTCAATGCGTGTGAATCTGCGCAAAATAGAAGCGGCGGCAGCGCTCGAAACGCTGCCGCCGCTTCGTGTGTTTGAGGGGCGCGTTACTTCCTGCGCCGGGCGAGCAGGCCTGCGGCGCCGAGGCCGAGCAACGCGAGCGATGACGGTTCAGGGATGACGGCGAAGGTGCCGGCGGTGAGGTTGTCGGCCCAGACGTAGCCGCCGTATTCGATGCCATCGATGATGACGTCGGTGGTGCTGATGTTGAGGCCGTTGGCCGCGGTGTACCAACCGTTGATGTCGCGCTGGCCGAGGAACAGCTGGTCTTCAACGGCGTTGTGAACCAGGGCGTAGTAAAGCTTCAGAGTGAAAGTGTTGTCGCTGCCAGTGGTGGTAATTTGCACGACATCGCTGAAGAGGGGCGCGATGTCGGTGGTGTCGGCGACGCGCCAGTTCATGGTGGCGGTGGAACCGCTGTCGAAGTTACTGATCTCGCCGAGGGTGGTGGTGGTTTTGCTGGCCATGGCGGCACCGGTGGAGGTGCCGGTGAGGAGTTTGGCGGCATCGAAAGTGCCATCGCCGTTGCTGGCGGTGGCGGCGAGGCCGACGTTGACAGTCGTGGCGATGACGTTGTTTCCGCCGGTGTTGAGGGTGGCGGTAACGTTGCCGACGGTTGACTGGAAGGTTGCGGTGCTGGTGGCGGCGAAGGTGAGGGGCGAGGTGCCGGCGGGGCTGGAGATCGGGCCGAGGCTGCCGCTGACGGTGAGGTTGCTGTTGGTGTTGGCAAGAGAAGCGGTTCCGGACGCGGTGCCGGTGTTCTGGAGGGTTTTGATTTCACTGTCGGAGGAGGTGGCGGCGCCCTGCAGGACGCCGATGGTGACGCTGGTGGTGTTGGTGAAGCTGAAGTTGGGCATGCCGGCGCCAGCGACGGGGGCAAGCTCGACGCCCTTCAGGATGGTACCGGTTGCGGTCGTGAAAAGGTTGCCGGTGAGGGTGACGTTGATGTTAGCGTTCCACGCGGCGGTATCGACCGCGAGACGGAGCGAATTGGCGGTGGTGGCCCCGGTGCCGCTCGTAAAGTAGAGGCGCACCCCGTTAGCGGTCTGCTCAGCGGCAAGGCCAAAGCCACCCAAGCCGGTGGAGAAGCTTCCGCGGGCGGTCCATGTGCCGCTTGCCAGCGAATACTTATTGATGGTGCCTGCAGTTCCGCTGGAACTCGAGAGCGTGTAGAGCACATCGTAGGTGCTGCCGTTCTGGACCGAGGAGATCAGGTAGAAGTCCTGGAAGGTCGAGCTGTTTGTTAGGCCCGGGAGGCCCGTGATGGTGTTGCTGGTGCCGGTAACGGTGCTCACAATGAGGTTCGTTGAAGTGCTTGAATTCTGACCGACATAGACAGTGCCGCCGAAACTGCGAATGTTGCGTGAATTGTTGGTCGGATTGGGGGTGGTGCCGCCATTCGCATAGATGCCACCTTGATCAGCGATCAACCAGCTTGAAGAACTGGACGGATTGAGGCTGGTCGCGGCGCGCGTCTGGTTACCGCTGATGCCGGTGTACGTTGCTGCAGCGTTGATCGTGCCCGCGGAGTTGATGGTTGCGACGGTTCGACCGGTCGTGAAGGTATTAACGTTGCTGGTGGTGTTTGTGCTAACTGCACCCGTCCACGTGACCAGCGTGCGGTCGTCCGTGGCAGACAGATAGCCGGTGCTCGTGGCGCTACCGCTCATTCTGAAATTGGCGATGCTTGAATCGACGACGTAGGTGGCCAGCGGTGAAACTTGATTGGTGGTCGTCTTGCTTAGGTCCAGAATGCTGGCGGTGGTGTTGTTCGCACTCGCCGCGGCCTGAAGCACAATGATGTCGGCGAAGACGCGCGATGACGAAATGGTCGTCGCCGCGAGCGCCGCCAACACCAGACTTTTCTTGAGAATCTTCATACCAAACCTTTTCTCCCCTGTGGGGAAATGCCCTGTCCCTGCTTCTCCCAGAAGCTCCCTCCGAATCCGTCCGGAGATTCTGGGCACGCGCAATCGGTTTGGCTGAAACAATCAGCGCAAGAGAGAGACCGACCGCACGCGCGAAACATCATCGTGCGACCGACGAAAATCGTCGGCAGTGGGCGCACCGGCACCCCGCGTTGGTTCGGCGCACCTTCGCCGCCATCGCGCTCTCTCTGCCTCACAGAATTTTTTCTCGCTTGGACGTTGTGTCCCCAAGCTCTCACCGGCAACCCGCCGGCGGCACGCCGATACCGCGTGCCCACCCTTTTTCACTACCGTCGCTGAAGACCGTGTACATCCAGAAGCAACACGATGTACGACACACAAAAGATAGCACCGATCTATTAGGCGACCACCATTGATTGGCAAATAATGCGCCAAGATTCGGTAAAGATCGGCAGCGGTTGGTTTTGTTTGTAACCAAACGCTGAATCATCACTTGTGGAGGAGCCGGAAAACATCGGCGTATTTGGGGCGTTCAGAGATTGCTGCGTTTGCAGGCAAAGCGATGGCGTGTGCCTAAGTGCTGCGCGTTGCGCGACGCCAGAGAACGCGGTAGAGACATGCGGCGGCGAGCATCGTGCCGCCGATGACCCAGGTTTGCCACGGGATGAACACGGCGAGCGCGAGGCACGAGACTAGGCCGGCCCAGGAGATGATGCGGGGGATGAAACGCTGGTGGGCGGGGACGCGGAGGGCGGCGAGATTGGTGAGGGCGTAGTAGACGAGCACGGTGAGTGCGGAGAACTGCCAGGCGGCCTTGGCGTTGCCCGTGAAGACGACGGCGAGGATCGCAGCGCCCATGACGATGACGGCGATGAAGGGCGTGGTGCGATCGGCGTTGAGCCTGGCGGTGGCGGCGGGGGCGTCGCCGCGGCGGCCCATGGCGAGAAGGACGCGCGAGAGGCCGAGGATGAGATTGAGCAGCACACCGAGCATGGCGGTGATGGCGGCGAGTGAGACGAGCCAGAATGCCCAGGGCACATCGCGGACGATGTTGGCGAGGGGCGACGTGGCGCCGCCGGTGATGAGGCCGAAGTTCGTCACGCCGACGGCCTGCGTGGCGGCGTATGCGACGCCGAGGTAGAGCGCCATCGCGATGAATAGCGTGATCACGACAGCGCGCGGAATGGTGCGGCGCGGGTTGACGACTTCTTCGCCCATGGTGGCGATGCGACCGTAGCCGGTGTAAGCGACGAAGACGATGGCGGAGGCGAAGGCGAGGGTGTGGGCGTCGATTGTGGGGCGGCCGATGGAAACCATGCCTTGAGTGGGGTCGATGGTGAGTGCCACCGTGATGAACGCGAGCAGGCCAAGCACGGTGCAGGTCACGATGACGGCGTTGAGGGTGTTGGTGCGTTTGATGCCGAGAAGCGTTAAGGCGGTGAGGAGGATGACGGCGCTGGCCGCGATGGTGATGTGGGCGAGGGTGTGTTGCGGGCCATTGAGGGCGGATAGGAGGTAGGCGGCGAAGCTGAGGGCGGCTGCGGCGGCGCTGGCGGTTTTGGCGAGGAGGAAGGTGATGCCGGCGATGTAGCCGGCGAGGGGGTGGAGGAATTTGTAGCCGTATTCATAGGTGCCGCCGGCGACGGGGTGGGCGGCGGCGAGCTGTGCAGAGGAGAGGCCGTTGAGACCGGCGACGATGCCGCCGATGACGCAGGCGAACAGGAGGGCCTGGGCGTTCTGGACGATGCCGGCGGCGAAGGCGAGGGAGACGAAAACACCAGTGCCGAGGATGGAACCGAGGCCGATGACAATGGCCCCGGGGAGATGAAGCTGGCGTTTGAGCTGGTCCATGGTGGCAGTTTCGGGCCGGGGCGCGGGGGATGCAAGATTGCATGCTAAGGCAATGTGAAGGGGGCTTGCACGTTCGAATAGAGTGGCGACAGGACGCAAACAACAATTTCTGGTGGGGGCGGTGCTGCTGGTGCTGTTTGGTTTTGCAGTGACGATCTTGGTCAGCAGCGCCTGGATGTTTCTTGAGCTTGGGCGCAAGCCGGTCGAGAAGCGCGGCAATTCCGATCCGGTGGCGATTGCGGAGGCGCGCGAGCAGCGTGAGCGCGAGCGGGCCGAGTTGGCGCTACAGCGTGAAAAGGCGCGGCGCGAGCGATTGCTGCAACTGGTGCCGGTGGCGACGGTGCCGTGGCGGATCAGCACAGAATTGCAACCGGTGAATTCGCGCCGGCTTGAGGCGCGGCAGCCGTGGTCGATGGATGTGCGTCCGATTGTGGATGCGACCTTGCTGCGCGTGGCACGCGTACCGTGGTCTGGCCCGGTGCGCGAAACGCCGACGCCGGCGGCAACGCAACCGTGGGGGCGGGTCGAAATAACGCCAGCGGCGACAAGTGCGGCGGATGTGCCTTTCGTGGATGAGAGCGTTGTGCGCTTGCGCGAGGCGGCGTTGCGCGGCGCTGATGTGCCTTGGCGTGGGGCGATGGTTATGACCGAGGCGCGCGGTGCGAGTCTGCCGTGGCCGGTGGCTGCGGCGGCGCGCGAGGTTGCGCTGCAGACGGGTGTTGTGCCGTGGCAGGCGCAGAGAAGAGATGTGTCGGCGGGTGTGATCGGCGAGGCGCGGCAGCCGTGGCCGGTGGGTGTTGGTGTGCGATCGACGACGGCGGCAACGGGGGTGCTGGCATGGCAGCGGCCGCTGACGGAGGTCGATGCGCGTCTGGTTGGCGAGGCCAACTTGCCGTGGGTGGAGCCGCGGCGCGCGGCATCGCCGAAGCTTGGCGTTGCGACATTGCCTTGGTTGACTGATACGCCGCGTGCGGCGGCGCATGGGGTGCGGGCGCATGAAGCGATGGTGCCGTGGGCGGATGCTGACGGCACGCTGATGAAGAAATCGAGAACAAAGGACGGTGGCTGATGAAACGTGCGACGATTTTCGTATGGGCCTTGATGGTAGCGATGCCAGTGCTGGCGCAGACACCTGACACGCCGCCGGCCGAAACCAAGCCGGTCGATCCGGCGGTGGTGCAGCGGGAGTTGGCGACCCAGATGGGTGGTCCGGCGGCGCAGGCTGCAGAGGCCGTGGCCCGTGCGGAGAAGATGTTTCTGGCGGATCCGGCGCGTTCAGCAACGGTGCTGCGTGGCTGGCTGAAGGCGCTCAGTGATGGGGGGCATCACGACCTGATCGAGAAATTTGCGTTGAACGTGATTCTGGCCACGCCGGGCGATCTACCGACGGTGGAGGCGTGCCAGGCGGCGCGGGTGCGTGCGGCGTTGGGTTTGAACAAGCCCGACCTGGCCCTGAGCCACGCGAAGGGATTGTTCAACGTGTCGAGCATGACGACGACGAGCGCGTCGTTGTTGCTGCTGGCAGAATGTTTGAACGCGAAAAGCCCCGGCGAAGTGGAGCCGGTGAAGAAGTTTCGCATCGAGCAGATCAACGGGGCGCGGACGGAGAATTTGACGATCACCACGCAGCCCGCGGGCACGGGTGCAGTGAGCGGCCTGCCCGTGGCGACGACGCAGAGCGCGGCCAATTCGCCGACGCTGCAGGCAATCAAGATTGATGGGGCGGCGTATGAAGAGGCGTTCAAGAAGCTGATCGGGGAGGACTATGCGTCGCTGACTGCCCGCGGCAACCTGATGCTGCTGGCGGATCGTGTGAAGGATGCACGCGAGATGTTTGAGCGGGCGTATGGTGTGGGCGCCGATGCGAACGTGGTGGCCGCGACGGAGAATCTTGCCCGCGTGCTGAAGGCGGAAGACGGCACGATTGGGCGGGCCAATGCGTGGGTGATCAGCTTGCGGCCGGGCGGCGCGAATGTCGCCAAACCCGTGAAAGCGCCGAAGAACTGATAGAATGCCAGTATGAAAATTGTTTGCCCATGCGGGTCAACGCAAACGGTTTGGACGCAGAGCCACGAGCAGTGCGCGCGCTGCGGCCGCGTGCTGGCGAGCTGCTGCGAAGGCGGCTCGTGCGAAGTGAATCAGGAAAGCGGGGCGAGCGCCGCGAGTACGGCGGATGAGCGCGGCCCGTTGGCGGAGAATTCGAACAAGCGCGATGTGGGTTGATCGCCAACACTGAGCGTGATGGCGAGATGGTCGGCGGGGAGAAGGTCGCGCACGCGCGACGCCCATTCAATGACAATGATGCCACCGCTGTCGAGCAGCTCGGAGAAGCCGAGGGCTTCGAGGTCATCGGCTCCGTGCAGGCGGTAGGCGTCCAGATGGTAGACGGGTTTGGCGCCGGGTGCGGCGGATGCTTCGTAGACATTCATGATGACATAAGTGGGGGAGGCGACGAGGTCGAGATCGGCGACCAATGCGCCACGGGCGATGCCGCGGGAGAAGTGCGTTTTGCCCGCGCCGAGTTGGCCGTCGAGGGCGATGACGAGGTTGGACGGGGCAGCGCGGCCGAGCGTTTCGCCGAGCGACTCGGTCATGGCTACGCTGTCGGTGGTGATGCGCATGGGTCTTAGTCCGGCGAGGGGTAGAAGGACGAAATCGTATCGATGGCGTAATCGAGCGAGGTGTCTTTCTGGAAGAGGACGCGGCGGGCGGCTTCGCGGATCTTGGCGCGGATGGTTTCGTCGGTGATGTATTCGACCGGCGACTTGCCGTCGACACGGGCGAGGTGGAGTGCCGCGAGCATGTGCCCGCCGAGATGCGATGCGGCGCGAACGAGTTCTTTGTGGGCGGTGGATTGGTAGGTGGTCCAGAAGGTGTCGGCAGCCATCATGAAGGGACGCCAGCGCTTGCCGTGGTGCCAGCCTTTTAGCAGCAGATGGTTGAGCAGCGTGACGACGTCGAAGGCGGGATGCGAGAAGAACGCGACTTCAAAGTCGAGCAGCATGAGGTGGGACACGACGAACTTGCGCTTCTTGGGGTCGGGCTCATCGTCGGGTTGGGGGCAGACGAAGATGTTTTTGGGCGAGAAATCGCCGTGGATAAGGCAGAGCTTTTCATTGAGAAGTGTGTCGCCCAAGCCGTGGAGCGTGTTGTGGAGGTCGGCGTGGCGTGCCGCGGTGGCGTGGAGGTAGGCGTCGATGCGTTGCTGCACGAAGAGCCGCGGATCGCCGAAGCGTTTGCGGACTTTGCCATCGTGGAGCGTGTGCGAATGCATCATGGCCAGCAGCATGCCGGCGTGCTGGGAGGCGTCGAGGGAGACGCTGCCGTCGAGCAGGGATTTCTTCCAGATGACGGCGTCGGCGGGGGCGCAGCTGATGGCCAGGACGTTCTCGGTTTCATCAAACCAGAGCACCTCCGGTGCGGAGCCGCGGGGCAGGATGTCGTTGAGCAACAGCATGCAGTCGCGCTCGATCAGCACGCGGTCGATATCGACCAGCCATTCAGCCTGGGTTTTGAATTTGGGCAGCGGCTGCTTGATGACGTAACAAAGGCCGGCATGCGGGCGGTTGTCGGGCCTGCCGAGCTTGATCTGCGCGGGCGTGCGGACGTCGCTGCCGATTTTTTCGCCGGCGCCGGTGTCGAAGATCTTGAGGACGATGTTGGCGACGCCGCCGGAGAGACTCTGGGCGAGGACTTCTTTGTCGCTGGCGCGGCCGGTGCGGCGCAGATAATCGACGACGTTCTGTTCGGAGAGTTCGAGCAAGCGGACCTCAGGCAGCAACAGCAAGGCCGCGGCGGGTCGCATCAGCCCGAAGTTTTTCCAGCGCGCGACGAGCCGCGGGGTCAGGTACGGCGGAGCCCTTCTGCCAACTAGCAACGAGCGTTGCTTCGACATGCAATTGTTTTGCCAGACCGGCTACCGTTAAGTGCAGGGCCTCGCGCAGGGCGATGATGAATCCGGGCGTTGGCTTTGCCGGTACCGGAGTAAACAACGCCTGTAGGCGATCAAGCATGCGCAGCGCGGGCGGCAACAGCACGATTGAGCCATCGCGATCATGGCCGGTGAATTTTGCCGGCACGGCTACCGCAATAACGCGCCCATCAGGCAACGTCAGCGTCACGGGACAGTCGCCGCCAGCTTCACGGTTCGGCAGTTTCTTCTTCGTCAGCATCGCAAAACCTATACGAAATAAAGCGTGATAAACACGACCAGTTCGCCTGATTGGTCATAATCAATGACGCAGACAATTTCAATATCAAAAGCGCTCGCGGCCTGGCCGGCGATAAGCCAACGCTCGCGGCCGAAACGGTCTGTGCCATCAGCACGGGCCTCACGGGCCGCATGAATAACCGCAACAACGTCAAGCCAGAGCAGTCCGCGGTGAGACAATCGCTCGCGAAAATGTGGCAAGAGTCGAACACGATCTTTCTTGAGGGCGCGCTGGATGGACATTATTGGCGTCGGTTGCTGCTTCATGGTTCTCACACCTGGCCAGCGCCGGGGAGCTGGCGAATTTTGACGCGCGAAGCAGTGACGGTGTAGAGGCGGCGCGGCGTCAGGCGGGGGTAGCGCTCAAATAGGCGATCGACGGCCGGCCCCTGGTCGCGGAGCACATCGGGGTCATCAAGAATCTGCACGATCAGGCCACCGTAGTTGACGTGGGCCTCATAGAGTCGCGTGATGAAGTCGCCATCGGTGGTGAGCAGATACCATTGTTTCTTTTCGAGCACCTTCACCAGTGCGGCGGGGTCTTCGGACAATGTTTCGGGGGCGTCGGTTTCAGCCGACAGCTCAAGTATGCTGTGGCAATGATGGCCATGACGTTGCATGGCGGCCTGCGCGTCGGGGTGGATCGCGCCGTGAACGAGAAAACGCATAAGCACCTCTGCGGGCATTCTATGCGAAAGCGGCGCGGGTTGCCGTAGAATGGCGGCATGTCGTGGCTCATCAGCAAAATCATGCTGGCGCTGATTCATTTGTATCGCGCCACGCTGTCGCCGTTTCTGGGCGGACAGTGTCGCTTTCATCCCACGTGCAGCGCGTATGGGTTGGAGGCGATTCGCACGCATGGTCCGTGGCGCGGGGGGTGGCTGACGCTGCGGCGGATCGGGCGGTGCAACCCGTTCTGCAAGGGCGGGTATGACCCCGTGCCGCCGCGCGAAGACTAATTTCGTAAGAGGGCGCCGACGCTGTTTCGCGTGCCGGCCTCGGCGATACCGAGTTGGAGGCCGGTGATCTTTGGGTAGGCTGCGAGGGTGTCGAGCAGCACATCGTTGGCATCGCTGGAGTGATCGAGCAGGGCGAGGACGGTGCCGCCGCCGCCGCAACCGGTGATGCGTGCGCCGAAGACGCCCTTGGCCGGGCCGGCGGCCATCAGGTGGTCGACGAGCCAATCCGCTTCGCGGCAACTCAGTTCGAGACGCAAGCGGTAGCTGTGATGGCTGGCGAGCAGCAGGCGACCGGCGCGGTGAAACACTTGCCGGCGGAGCACCATGGCGAGGCGATCGTTCACGGCGGTGCGGCGCGGCTTGTCCGGCGATGCGACGAGACTCACTTCGCTTTCTGGGTCCGTGAGCTCTTCGATCGCCTGCATGAATTGCTCGGCATGTTCGTGCTCGGCGATGAGGTGATCGACGGCGGTGCGCACGCGGTACATCGCTTTGCCGTCAATGACGCCGGCTTTCTCAGGGACAGCGCCGTAGCTGCGCACGAAGTCTGAGCCGCGCATGCGTTTGGGCAGAAGCGAGCGGAAGTATTGGCGATAGAGCAGCGGGCTGACGTTGGCGACATAGCCGTGCAGCGGCGTGTGGCGCTGGCCGAGGTCGCGGTAAATGGTTTCGATGATCTTAAGGCCCATGGCGGCGGCGAGGCGCAGGCCGCGGAGTGTTTCGCCGGCCGCGCCATAGCGAATGCCGGTGTCGAACGCGAGCAGGCGAAGATCGCCGGGCACAATCGCCTGGCCGACAAGGGTGTGAGGCTGGGCCGAGTAGCGCAGCACGTGGGCGGGCGGACCGTCGCTGGCGCTCAGGCAGGTGAACGCATCGACGACGTGGCCATGGGATGCGCCGGCGAACATTGTCTCCGCGCGGTGAATCAGGAGCGCCATTTCGAGCGGTTCGAACTGCAGGGGACGCTGGGTCTCGTGGTTGGCCCACGCGAGGAGCGCCAGCACCGCCGCGGTGACGCAGGCGGTTGAACTGGCCTGGCCGGCGTTGATGGCGATGTCGGAATGCACGGCGATGGTGGCGCCGCGTTTGAGGTTTTCAGTAGTTGCCGGACGCTCGCGTTGAAGCACTTGGGCGGCAGCGCACCAGGCGCCGATCAGCGGCCGCGCCCACGATGCGGGGCCGACGGCTTGCGCGCCCATGCGCTTGGCATCGGCAGTGTCTGTTGAAACGTCGAATTCGAATAGGGGCTCGCCGACGGGCGGCACCATGGCCTCGGAGAAGATCACGAGCTTGCCATCAGAGCGCGACTGCACGCCCACGGCGGCACGGCGGGGCAGGGCCATTTGTGCGACGGTGGCACCGGCTTCGGCGGCGAGACCGCCCAGCACATCAAGCCGCGCGGGCGCACTGCGGACGAACACGGGCGCGCTGCTGTCGGCGTCGAAAGCTGCGGCGCCGGCGGCACGCATCACGGCATCGCGTGTGGTTTGTTCGATCAGTTCTGGCGAGACGGCCCGGGCCATGCGGGCAGTATAACGCGGCGCGATTCAGGCCGTCAGGGGCAAACGCACGGTAAATGTGGTGCCTTCACCCAGCTTGGAGGAAACGTCGATCGTACCGCCGAGTGCGGTCGCGTGTGTTTTCACGAGGAAGAGCCCAAGGCCGAGGTGTGACGCCTCGCGATCGGCGGTGCGCACCTGGTCGGCACGGTAGAACGGCTCAAACACATGGGGCAGATGCGTGGGGTCGATGCCGACGCCGGTGTCGGTGACTTGCAGCGTGAGTTGTGAATCGGTTTGAGTCACGGTGAGGGTGACCGTGCCGCCGTCGCGGTTGTACTCAACCGCATTGGAGAGCAGGTTCATCACGATGCCGCGCCAGCGTTCGGGCTGAGTTTCGATCACGACGGCTGAGGGCAACTCGGAACGGACGGTGACGCCCTTGGCCGCGGCGAGGCCCTCGGCAACTTTCACGCATTGGCGCAGGATGTCGCACACGTCGATGCGTTCGGTTTTGTCAGCCACGGTGCCGCGCTCGGCACGGGCTTGTTCGAGCAGGGCGGCCACGAGGGTCTTGAGCATCTGTGCATCGGCCATGCATGTGCCCAGGGTGCGGACGTAGTCGTCAACGCTGCGGGGCTTGCGCAGAGCGATCTCGAGCGTGGTGACGAGGGCTGCGATGGGCGTGCGCATCTCGTGCGAGGCGTCGGCCAGGAATTGCCGCCGGGCGATGAATGATTGCTCAAGCCGCCCGAGCATCAGGTTGAGCTTGTCACCGACGGACTGCAATTCCGGCGGCAGGGCCGCGGTGTTGATGCGGCGATCGAGTGAGTTTTCGTTGATCTCGCCCACGACGGAGGCGGCGGCCAGCATAGGTTTGATCGCACGCCGTGCCGCGGCAACAGCCACGATCGCCGCCACCGCGCCGCCCACCAGCGCCACGCCGCCGAGACCCAGTGACAACTGCCACAGGAGGTCGTCGAAGCGTTCGGCCGGGCCGGAATAGACGACGCGGACGGGAACGAGCGCATCAGTGGGGGCTTTGCGCCGGGCATACGCGCGCAGGGTGATCGTTCGCAGACGCGAGCCGTCGGCGAGGCGAACAAACTCTGCGCTAAGGAGCTGTGGCCGCGGCAAATCGGCGGCGCTGGTCGTCGGCCGAATGGTCTGGCCGGTGTCGGTCCTGATGACGATGCGGTCGCGCGCGTCGCTGGCCATGGTGGTTGATTGCGGCAGGCCGGGCATGGGCTCGAGATCCGGCTGGCTCAAGGCACGCGTCATCAGCGTGTCATCGAGGTCGGCCAGCAGAATTGCCCGCGCAATGAGGTAGGCCACGATGCCGCCGGCGATCATGAGCGTCCACACCGTGAGCAGAATGGTGATGGCGATGCGCTTGGTCATGGGTCGACATTCTAAGCGTAGGGCCCGGCCAATTCACCGCCCGATATTGACCAGGTCTTCACAAAACATTAAAGTCAGCGCAGACAACATGGAAAGTTTGCCCATTTTCAGGGCACAACACTCGAGCTGAGACGGGCTGCGGTAGGACGAATTGTCGCAACCCGGTTAACGCCGACGCACCGTTCATGATGAACGCTGACGTTGGCCGCCCCGCTAGGCGGGTGTCGATAGATCGAGACGGATAACGCAAACCGGCCCGGCAGGCCTGCATCGCCTGCTCAAAAACGGGCCTCGAAACAACTCGAGATGCATGTGAAACTTCTGTTGATGGCAGATTTTGACCCCGCGACCACGGTTTCAGCTGAAACCGGGGCTGGGGATATGCCGCGCTTCCTCGCGGCGGCTGCCATCCCATGCTCTTCGGTCTGCGTTGCCTGCTAGTCCCGCGGTCTGCGGGGCATCTCGATCCTCTCGACATACCGCGATGCGGGCATGAAATCGTCCTGCCGCCACTATCCGCGCCGTCTCGCTCGGTCCATCACACGGGTGATGAACTGCACATTTTCTACTCATCGCCGGCCGCAACTGCCGCGCGGTGTTTTGACAAGCGAGGACGTATCATGGACCCAACTTCATTGCTCATTGGTGGCGGCGGGGGGCTGATCGCCGGTGCGATCATTATGTGGGTGGTCGTGAAGACCGCCGGCAGCTCTGCCCTGAAGAAAGCCAAGACCGACGCGGAGGATGTTGTTCGCAAGGCCAAGAATGATGCCGACGAACTGCGTAAGAAAGCTGAGACGGACGGCCGGGCGGAATACCTGAAGATTAAGGAACAGGCCGAGAAGGAAGTGGAAACGTCGCGCAAGGAAATGCGCGAGCTTGAGCTTCGCCTGCAGAAGCGCGAAGACGTGCTGGACCGCAAACTCGACACGCTCGGCATGAAAGAAAAGAACCTCGAAAACCTTGAAAAGAGCCTGAGCGATCGCAAGAAGAATGTTGAGGCGAAGGAACAGCAGCTCGACCAGACACTGAATCAGCAAAAGGACCTGCTGCTGCGGATCACCAACATGGGTGTGGACGAGGCCAAGGGCCTGCTCCTCAGCCGCGTGGAGAATGAATGCCGCCATGATGTGGCGCTGATGGTTCAGAAAATTGAGCAGCAGGCCCAGGAAGAGGCCAAGCAGAAGGCGACGAACATTATGTTGTCGGCCATGCAGCGTTACGCGGCAGAAGTGACCAGCGAAGGCACCACGAAGAGTGTTGAGATTCCGAGCGACGAAATGAAGGGCCGCATCATCGGCCGCGAAGGTCGCAACATTCGCGCGTTTGAAGCGGCCACGGGCGTCGATGTGATCATCGACGACACGCCGGGCGTGATCACAGTGAACTGCTTTGACCCGGTGCGGCGCGAAGTGGCCAAGATCACGCTGGAGAAGCTCATCGCTGATGGTCGCATTCACCCGGCTCGCATTGAAGAAATTGTTGAATCCACGCAGAAAGAAATTGAGAACAACATCCGCCAGATGGGCCGCAAGGCGGTGCTGGAGTGCAACATCCAGGGTCTGCACCCAAAGGTGGTCGAGATGCTCGGCCGTATGCACTACCGCACCAGCTATGGCCAGAACGTGCTTCGCCACAGCGTGGAAGTTGCGTTCCTGAGCCAGATGATTGCCGACGAGCTTGGTCTCGATGGCGCTTTGGCCCGTCGTGCGGGCTTGCTGCACGACATCGGCAAGGCGATGGACCATGACCAAGAGGGCGGCCACCCGGCACTGGGCATGGAATTCGTCCGCAAGTTCAGCGAGCCGGAAGCGGTGCTCAACGCCATCGGCGGCCACCACAGCGATATCCCAAGCACGACGCCCTACACCCCGATCATCATGGCGGCGGATGCCATCAGCGGCGCTCGTCCCGGCGCTCGCCGCGAGACGCTCGAACGCTACATCAAGCGGTTACAGGAACTCGAAGGCATTGCCACGAGTTTCCAGGGCGTGCGTCAGGCCTTTGCCATTCAGGCTGGCCGCGAGGTGCGCGTGATCGTCGATCCGGAGCGTTGTGATGATGCCACGGCGAAGCTGATCGCCCGCGATGTGGCCAAGCGTATCCAGACCGAGATGACGTATCCTGGCGAAATCCGCGTGACGGTGCTTCGCGAAGTCCGGGCGGTAGATTTCGCCCGCTGATTGGGTCGAATGTTGAATAGCCAAGCCCGCGCCATCCGGCGCGGGCTTTTTTATGCGCACAATTTGTTTGCCAAACCGCCTCGCGCGGCCGAAACTATTCGGTGCGTGGCGCATCCAATAAAGTGTTGTTTCAACGTGAGGTGGTTTATGCGCACAGTGTCCCTTCTCGCTGCAATTTTGTTGCTCGCATTGGCGATGACCTTACCCGCCCAAACGACAGCACCCGCGACCGCCTCGGCAAGCGCGCCTGCACCAACCGGTCCGCGACTGATCGTGAATGATGCAGATCCCGCGGCCGCGAAGAACGTGGCCCTTGAAACGCTTGCCGTCGATGTGCAGATCGCCGGCCCGCTTGCCCAGACGAATCTCACCCTCACGTTCCGCAACCACACCAAGCGCGTGCTCGAGACCGAGTTTGAAATGCCGCTGCCTGAAGGCGCTGCCGTCGTCGGTTACGCCCTGGACGTCAACGGCATTCTTGTTGATGGTGTGCCGGTGGAGAAGAATCGCGCCCGGCAGATTGTGGAGAGCGAGATTCGCCGCGGTGTCGATCCGGGCCTGCTTGAGCAGACCAAGGGCAACAACTTCCGTACGCGGATTTATCCGCTGCCCGCCGGCGGCACACGCACCGTGCGCATCACTTACGTGCAGGACCTCGTCTCTGACAAAGACGCCCTTGTCTATCGTTTGCCGCTCACGCTTGCCGGTGCCATCAAGTCCGGCGAGATCAAACTCACGGTCAACGGTGCGACTGCCGTGCCCACCGTTGCGGGTCTTGGCACGCTGGCCTTTGTTGAAAAGAACGGCCTCTTCGTTGCGCAGCAGTTGTTTGCCAATGTTGAACTTCGCGGCGAGTTGGTTGTTCGTGTGCCCGCCCGTGCTGATACGCTCACGCTGGTCGAGCGCCGCACGAAAGTTCTTGATGATGGCCGCACGCGGGATGAACACTATTTCTTCGTGAGACCCGCGAAGCCGATAATGGGCGTTCTTCGAAAGAAAGATGCGCCAACGCTCAACCATCTCGCCATTTACTGGGACGCAAGCCTTTCGCGCGAGGCCGCCGACAAAACCGCCGATCTCGCACTCGTGCAGAAGCTCGTGTCGTGGGTCAGGGACGGCCAGGTTGATGTCATTGCCTTTCGCGACACGCCTGATCAGCCGGTGACGTTTGCCGTGAAGAACGGTGACGGTGCGGCGGTGATCGAGCATCTCAAGTCGCTGGTTTACGACGGCGCTACGGCGCTCGATGCGGTGACGTTCAAAGCCGGGCCGGACATCGCACTGCTTTTCACCGACGGCCTGGCCACGCTGGGCGAAGAAGCGCCGGCAAAGGCCCCGCTGCCGGTGTACACGGTCAGTAGCACGCCCGGAGCCAATCATGCCGTGCTGCACCACATCGCCGACAGCAGCGGCGGGGCATATCTGAACTTGCAGCGGGTGACGGTTGATGCGGCGGCGCTCGTGGTCGAAGACCGCAAATTCAATGTGGCCGAGGCCACGTTCGACAAGAACCAAATCGCTGATGTTTACCCGAAGACGTTTCGCGTTGGCCAAGGCGACACTATCACCGGGCGTCTGCTCGCTGATGAAGCCACGCTAAACTTCACGTATCCGCTCACCAACGAGAAAGTCGCTGTGACGCTTAAACGCGGCAACGCCGTGCCCGGCGACATCGTCTCGCGTTTCTGGGCCCAGAAGAAGATCGACGGCCTCGCCGCCTTGCCCATCAAGAACGCCGATGAACTCCTCAAGCTTGGCCGCGATTTCAACATGGTTACGCCCAACACCAGCCTGATGGTGCTTGAAACGATCGATCAGTACCTTCGCCACGGCATCGCGCCACCGCGCTCGCACCCCGCGCTGTTCAAAGAATTTAATGATCGCATCGAAGACGAAGCGAAGAAAAAGCCCGCCCAGCAAGAAGAAAAGATCACCCGCGTCCTCAAGCTGTGGGACGAGCGCGTGAAGTGGTGGCAGCAAGATTTTAAAGTTGCCAAGGATTTTCGTGTTGCAACAACGGCACCGGCAACAGAACCGCTGATGAACGAGGGGGCATCGACCACGCCTCGTGTCTTTTACGGCGGCGGCTCCCGCGGCGCGGCAACGCCGACATCACAACCGGCTCGCGCTGGAGAGGCGCTTGGTCTCGGCGGCACACGAGGTGACGTTGAGACATCGCGCGTACCCCTATCGCGGCAGGTGCAAGATATTGGCCAGCAAGCGGCAGCGATAAGGTCCTTGCCACCACAGAATTATCGAAGCGTGGAAGTAGTAACGTCGCCCACTGAGAGTTTGCGTCAATCGATAGACTCAGCATCCGCCGATGCTGCGGTTCGTGTTAATGCCTACGACCCCAAGACGCCCTACATCGAAGCGCTCAAAAGAGACCCCGCCAAGGCCTACGCGGTTTATCTCGAACAACGTAAAACCTATCGCGAACAGCCCGGCTTCTATGTTGACTGCGCTGACTTCCTCCTCAAGAACAACCAGCGCGACCTCGCCCTGCGCATCCTCAGCAACGTTGTCGAACTGCAGAACGAAAGCGTGCCGCTCCTCCGCATTGCGGCGTATCGTTTCCTCCAGGTCGGCGCGCTCGACATGGCGCTCGACCTCTTCGAGAAAACGCGCCGCCTTCGCCCGGATGAACCCCAATCGCATCGCGACCTCGCGCTCGCCTATGCCGAGCGCGGCCTCGCCCGCCGGAAAGTCGCCCCCGTGGCCGGTGCGGAAGACCTCAAGCTCGCCCTCGCCCGTTTTGAGCACGTCATCATGACCCCATGGCCGCGCTTCGACGAAATTGAAACCATCGCGCTCATTGAAGCCAATCGCCTCTGGGCCGAAATGCAGCGCCTACCCCAGCGTGAACGAATCCTGTCCCCCAACCCGCTCGACCCGCGACTGATCAAGAATCTCGACCTCGATCTGCGGATCGCCATGACTTGGGACGCGGATTCAACCGACATCGACCTCCACGTCCTCGAGCCCTCCGGCCAGGAAGCGTTCTTTGGGCAGAACCGCACCCAGATCGGCGGCCTTGTTTCGCGCGACTTCACCCAGGGCTACGGCCCCGAGGAATACCTCATCAAGAAAGCCCAGCCGGGAACGTACAAGATTCGCGCCAAGTTTTACGGCTCGCAACAGCAAAAAATCGCCGGCCCTGTGACCGTGCAGGCGACCATCATCACCAACTTTGGCCGCAGTGATGAACAACGCCAGGCCATCACCCTGCGCCTTGCCGATGCCAAGGAAATGATCGACATCGGTGAAGTCACCATCAAGTAATCACCGAAAGGAACCGCTCGCATGTTCATCCCGTGGAAAGTCGACGTCCCCATGGTCCGTTGGCCCATCGCCAACTGGGTCCTCATCGGGGTCACCATTGCCATCAGCGTGGGCATGTTTGTTCCCTTGAACGAATGGTACGAGCAGCAGGGACCGGAAGAACTCCAGGCGCTCATTCGCGCCATCAACGGTCCCAGCCACGACACCAGCGCCGTCGATTACTTCCTCCTCCAGCCCCGCAACTTCCACGTCACCCAACTCTTCGGCTCCGTCCTCATCCACGCCGACATCGTGCACCTCCTCGGCAACATGCTCTTCCTTTTCGTCTTCGGTAACGCCATCAATGCCAAACTAGGTCACTGGCAATACCTCGCGCTTTATTTCGGCATCGGAATCATTGAGGGATTGGTATGGCTTGCCGTCGGCCCCGGCAATCCTGCGCTCGGCGCCAGCGGCGCCATCATGGGCGTCATCGGGGCGTTTCTGCTGCTCTATCCCCGCAATGATGTGAGCGTGTTTTACTGGTGGGGCATCTGGGCCCGCGGCAGTTTCGAACTCTCGGCCATGTGGCTGATCGCTATTTACGTGGCGTTCGACGTCTGGGGCATGATCTTCAGCCAGGGAGCGGGTGTGGGTAATCTCGCCCATGTTGCGGGCTTCCTCACCGGCGCGGTCACGCTTTTTGTCATCCTCAAGCTGGGTTGGGTCACTTCCACCACATACGAAGAGAACCTGCTGCAAGTGTGGGGCCTCACGCCTTCTAAAGCCGTTAAGAAGCAGACGGCGGTGGAGCAGTATGCTGAGATGTACGCCCAGCGCACGCTCGCCCGCACGCCGCCGCGCAAGCGCGACGACGGGCCGATCCCCCTCGACTGATTCGCTCCGCTCGCCTATTGTGTCGCGGCGGCGCATGCGATGCCGCGATTGTGAGCGACTATGGCGTGGCTATTTCTATTTCTCGCCGGACTGTGCGAGATCGTCTGGCCCCTCGGCTTCAAATACACCGACGGCTTCACCAAACGCTATTGGGCCGTGGGGGGCACTTTCTTCGTTATGCTCATGAGCTTCTGGCTCATGTCCATCGCCGTGCGCAAGGGTATTCCGGTCGGCACCGCGTATGCCGTGTGGACCGGCCTGGGCGCGACCGGCGCCGTCATCCTCGGCATGATCCTCTTTAACGAGCCGCGCGACTGGCTCCGCCTCATGTTCCTGACATTCATCATCGTCGGCGTCGTTGGACTCAAACTGTTCTCCCCCGTCGAACCGCCCAAGCCTGCTACTTCCCAGCCAATCGAGGCAAGAACGTGAACCACCTCCAAACGCTAACGGCCATCTGCAACCTGCCCACCGCGCCTTACCGCGAACAACTCGTCGTCGCCTGGCTTCTCGAATGGGCGAAGCAGCGCCGCATCCACGTCACGCGCGATGGCGTCGGCAACGTCTATCTCCACTACCGCCGGGGCAAGCCGTTCAAGCGCCCGCTCATCATCGAAGCCCACATGGACCACCCCGGCTTTGTCGTTAAAAAGCAACGCCGCGACGGCACGATCGAGGCGGCGTTTCGCGGCGGCGTAAAGCCCAGCCTCTTCGAGAAGGCCCGCGCCAAGTTTTTCACCGATCGCTGGCACCCCACGCGCGTCCTGACGGTTAAGCCCAATAAGAAATCGCGATTCCTTGATGTCACGCTTGCCGCCGTCAAAGAGAAACTCCCTCCCGGCACGCTGGGTATGTGGGACCTGCCCGATGCCGTGATTGAAAATGGCCTCTTCAAGAGTCGCGTGTGCGATGACCTCGGCGGCGTCGCGGCAATTGTCTGCCTCTTCGAAGAACTACTCGACCAGAAAATTGATGGCCACGTCATCGGTCTCTGCTCGCGCGCGGAAGAGGTCGGCTTCGGCGGCGTGCTCGCCGCGTGCGAGAACAAGTGGCTCCCGAAGAACGCCGTCATCATTGGCCTCGAGACCAGCAAGGCCTCCGATTTCGCCAAGCAGGGCAATGGCGCCATCATTCGTGTCGGCGATCGCACGGGCTTGTTTTCGCTGGGCCTGACGCACTTTGTCACACAGGCGGCGGCATCCATTGCGGACGATGACAAACACTTCAAGTACCAGCGTGCCCTCATGTCGGGCGGCACGTGCAACACCACTGCCGTCACTGCCTATGGCTTCGACGCCACCTGCCTCTGCGTCGCCCTCGGCAACTATCACAACCAGCACGTCAAAGGCGACCCCGGCTACGGCGACGCCCCCAAGGCCGGCCCCGGCATCGCCAGCGAGACCATCCACACCGGCGACTTCCTCGGCATGGTCGGCATCCTCGTGGCCGTGGTCCAACGCTTCAAAACCTACACCCCCGGCGTCGACTTCCTCCGCGAGCGCTTCCATAAACTGCATCGCGATGAACAAGTCGCACTTTTCAAAACCACCCCGCTCTAACGGGTTGCTATTTTTCCGCAGCCGACAAGAATAGCGACATGGCGAAGTTACACCTGCCCTCCGTTCCTAAACGAATCATCGACACGCCCGCGGCGCTCGACGACCTCTGCACGCATCTCCGCGCTGCCGGCCGATTTGCCTTTGACACCGAGTTCATCGGCGAAAACACGTACTATCCCGTCCTCTGCCTTGTGCAAGTGGCCACGGTTGAACGTGTCGATCTCGTCGACCCGTTCGCCATCGATGACCTGAGCCCGCTGTGGTCGCTCATTAACGACCCCGCGATTCCGAAGATCGTCCACGCCGGTGATCAGGACGTCGAGATCGTGTGGCAAAAGAGCGGCGCCAAACCGCAGAATGTCTTCGACACGCAGATCGCCGCCGGCATGATCGGCCTCGCCTATCCTGCCGCGCTCTGGCGCGTCGTGGAGTTCTATGCCGGCATCACACTCGACAAGGCTCACACCTATTCGGCATGGGACCGGCGGCCTCTCTCCAAGGACCAACTCACCTATGCCGTCGATGATGTCCGCTATCTGCTGCACGTGCACGACGTCATGACCGCCAAACTCGAATCGCTGGGTCGCACGCACTGGCAGACGGCCGCCTGCACGCAAATGATTGATGAAAACTGCAAGCCCGTTGATGCCCGCGGTGTATTCGCACGGATCAAGGGCGCCAACAGTCTCGACGGCGACCAACTGGCCGTACTTCGTGAACTGACTGCCTGGCGCGAGCAAGTGGCCTACGAGCACGACCTGCCGCCGCGCGCCATGATTGCTGACGAAGCCCTGTTCGATGTCGCCAAGCGACTGCCCCGTGATGTTGATGCCGTGAAGCGCATCAAGACGCTGGGCGCTGAAGATGCCCGCAGCTATGGCCCGCACCTGGTCGATCTCGTCAAGCGCGGCCTCACCGTTCCGCCCGATGATCGCCCCGAGCTCATTTCCCCCGGCGAAGATTCGCTCGCCGTTAAGCGCCTTTCCGAGGCCCTCTGGGTCGCAGCGCAAACGATCTGCCTCGGCCAGTCGGTTACGCCCGGCCTCGTCACCAGCCAAAACGAAGTGGCCGCGCTCGCCCGCCTCATCGATCGCAGCGCCTCGCTGGACAAACATCCTCTCACGCACGGCTGGCACCATGAATGCCTCGGCCAGCACCTCGCCGCCCTCGTCAAAGGCCAGCGCACCGTCGCCTTCAAGTTCGGCCCTGAAGGTCTCGAAGCCCAGTTCTCGTGAGGCCCTATGTGCGGCATCGCCGGCATCGTCAAATGGTCCGTTGAGGCCGAACCGCCGGCGCCCGACGCCCTCGCCGCCATGCAAAACGCCATCGCCCACCGCGGGCCCGACGGCCACGACACCTGGGTCGATCCCCGTCCTGGTCGCTGCAACGCACTCATCCACGCGCGCCTGGCGATCATCGATCTCCCCTGCGGTGCGCAGCCCATGGCCAACGAAACCGGCGACGTGCATGTCGTCTTCAATGGCGAGATTTACAACCATGCCGAGCTTCGTCGCGACCTCGTCGCCCGCGGCCACCGCTTCGCCACCGATCACTCCGACACTGAAGTGCTCGTCCACGGCTGGGAGGAATGGGCCGAAGAACTCCCCGCCAAACTCGTCGGCATGTTCGCCTTCGCCATCTACGACCAACGCCAGGACACGCTGTTCATGGCCCGCGACCGCATGGGCCAGAAGCCGCTGTTCTACGCGAATCTTGAGGACGGCCTCGTCTTCGCCAGCACTATCAACAGCATTCTCGCCTGGCCCGAAACGCCCCGCCGCGTCCCGCGCGAGGCGCTCGCCCTGTACCTGCAACTCGGCTACCTCCCGCCGCCCCAAACCTTCTGGCGCGACATCTCCCAACTTCTCCCCGGCGGCTGGCTGCGCCTCCGTGGCGATATTCTCGACGGCGGCAAATACTGGCCCGCCGAAGCTGCCCCGCCGCCCGCCGCCAACCTGCGCGACACCCTCACCGCCGCCGTCGATTCACAACTCATCGCCGATGTCCCCATCGCCTGCTTCCTCTCCGGCGGCATCGATTCGTCCATTATTGCCGCCCTGATGCAGCAAGCCGTACAGAAACGCGGTGGGGGGGCGATCAAAACCGTCAGCGTCGGCTTCGGCGAAAGTGATTTTGACGAAACGCATTACGCCGCCGAAGTCGCCCGCAAAATTGGCAGCGCCCACACGCGCCTCGAAGTCCGCCCCGATGCGGATGTCCTTTCTACGCTCCAGCACCTCGTCACCAACCATCTCGGCCAGCCCTTCGCCGATTCGTCCATCCTTCCCACATACCACCTCAGCAAAGCCGTCCGCGCCATCGCCCCCGTTGCCCTCTCCGGTGATGGCGCTGATGAACTTTTTGGCGGCTACGATCGCTACCGCACTCTCAACCTCGGCCTGCTCGCCCGCGTCGCGCGCTACGTCCCCAAGCGTCTGCCCCTCCTCAAGCTCAAACAACAAGAACGCCTCCGTCGCCTCGCTGCCGCGGCCACCGGCGAAAACATTCCTGAACGCTACACGCGCCTCGTTGAGATCACCCCGATCGACACCGTCGCCGCACTCCTCGGTGAGGAGCCCCTCGACTACCACCCCCTCCCCGAAGAGTACGGCCTCCCCGACGACATCCCCGCCATGCGCTACGCCATGCGCCGCGATCAGCAGGAATATCTCCCCGGCGATGTGCTGCACAAAGTCGACACCGCCTCGATGGCCCACGCCCTCGAAGTCCGCTCCCCCTTCCTCGATCACCGTGTCGTCGATCTCGCCCGCACCCTCCCCGACGCCGCCGTCACCCGCAAAGCCATCCTGCGTGAAACCTTCGCCGGCGAACTCCCCGACCTCGTCCGCACCCGCGGCAAGCAAGGCTTTGCCGTTCCCATCGGCCAATGGTTCAACACCACGCTCAAACGCGACGCCACCGATTTACTCTTATCCCTCGACCCCGTGCAGCGGCCCGTGGTTGAACAACTCCTGCGCGAACATCACGCGCAGTCTCGCGATCACACCCATCGCCTCTTCGCGCTACTCACGCTGGCCATCTGGCGCAACACCCTCGGCCGCGGCGCCACTATTGAGTGATCGCAAAATTCTCCAGCCGCACGTTTTCCCCCTCTATCACCACCGCGAACTTCACGCGCTTCTCGCCGTTCTCAAAACCAACCTTCGTTCCAATCTCGAAGCGCTGAAAATTATTGCTCGGACCCACGCTCTCCACCTGCACTGACTTGGGCTTTCCCAGCGCCCGCAACTCCTGCTGCAGTTTCATGATGTCCCCCGTCGCCATGTTCGGCGCCAGTTGCTGCAGTTTCTCCGGCGATTGCGTCGCGAGGTTGTTCACAAATGTCTCGGTCTGGCCCACCCAGTTGTACTTCGCTACCTGTGCATCGACGAATTGCTTCGCCCGCCACGCCGCATAGCCCGTCCCGCCAATGATGCCACCCCACACCAGCAGCGACACGATCCCCAGCATCAGCCCCGTCCACGCAAGCCCGCGCCCCTTTACTCCGCCCTCGCGCGTCTTGCGCAACCCCACCACACCAAAGATGATCGCCGCGAGGTTCGTCACCACCGGCACACAAAACAAGATGCCGCAGACCAACGAAAAAATCGCCGCCTTGCTCGTGCGCGTCTGTAATGCGATTGGCGTGTTTGTCGTTGTCATTTTCAAACTCCCAGCTTCGAACATCGAATCCCGGTTACGCGTCGACTTTCTCAAGCTTCGCATACTGCAGAATCAGCGTCTTCGCCGCCGGTATGCCCTGAAACTTCACCACCGCCCGCGTCATCGTGCCCGCGGCGGAGATGTCCTCAATGCGTCCTAAGCCAAACTGCGCATGCCGCACGAGTTGCCCGCGCTTGAATTCCCCCGCCGTCGCGTTCGCCTCACTTCGCTGCGCCACCGCTTCATACTGCCGCCGCTCGTTCGCGGCGCGCCGGCCATACCCCGCCTCATCGCGATAGCCCAGCGACCCCGCACCCTCATCATCCCCCGCCAGATTATGCTCATCAAAGCATTCGTCCGGCATCTCGCCAAAAAACTGGCTCTCCACCGTCCGCACCGTTTCGCCGCGCACCATCCGGTACCGCGCCACGGTCATGATCAAATGCTTCATTGCCCGCGTGATGCCCACAAACGCCAGCCGCCGTTCCTCTTCCATCTCGTCCGGGTTGGCTCCAAAGCTGATCGCCCGCGAGTGCGGCATCAATCCATCTTCGCACCCCGCCATCGCCACGAACGGAAACTCCAACCCCTTCGCCGCGTGCAGCGTCATCAGCGTCACCGATCCGCCCGTGTCCTTCAGCCGATCGACATCGCTCACCAGCGTCACTTGCTCCAGATAATCATCCAGCGTTCCCGGCAATCCGTTGGCTTCGCACTGCGCATCAAACTCCGCCGCCACGCTGATCAATTCCGCCACGTTCGCTAGCTTGTCCGCCCCCTGGTCCTCGCCATCGTTCTTCTTCAAATCCCCCTCCATCCCCGATTCCTTTACGATGCGATCCATGAGGTCTTTGATCTTCACCCGCGGCTTCCCCGGCACCGCCGCCGCCGCAGGCTGCCCTTCCAATTCTGAATTCTGAACTCCGAATTCTGAATTCTCCTCGGTGATCTCTTCCGAAATCTCCTCCGCCTCCGCCATCATGTCCGCCAGGCTCTGCGAGAACAGCGGATCATCCCCGTGTGCCTCCGGTTGCGGTTCCTTGCTGTCTGCTTCCTCTGGCTGCCCGTAGGCCATCGCCCGCCAAGCTGCAAATTGCCCCGCCAACTTCTTCGCGCTCGTGATCGCCCGCGTCATCAGCCCGCCCGTCCCCGCCAGTTCGTCCACTCGCCCGCACGCCTCCAGCAAACTCAACCCGTGCTCCCCCGCAAACGCCGCCAGCTTCGCCACGCTCGTATCCCCCAGCGCCCGCCCCGGCACATTAATGATCCGCTCCAAGCTCACATTGTCCGACGGATTCGCCACCACGCGCAGATACGACAGCACATCCTTGATTTCCTTACGCGCGTAAAACTCCGTGCCGCGCGCGATTTGATAGGGCACCCCCGCCTTCATCAGCGTCTCTTCCAGCACGCGCGATAGCGAGTTCACGCGATAAAAAATCGCAAACTTGTCCCAGTCCAGCTTCTCTTTGTCGTGCGCCTCCTTGATCCGCCGCACAATCTCGCTCGCCTCATGGTGTTCATCATTCAACGTCAGCTTCGTGATCTGCGGCCCGGTTTCATTCTCCGTCCACAGCTCCTTCTTCTTGCGCTTCACATTGTTCGCAATCAGCGCCGATGCCGCCTTCAAGATCGTCTTCGTCGAGCGATAGTTCTGCTCCAGCAGCACCACCTTGGCGTTGGGATAAAACTCCTCAAACTCCAAAATGTTGTTGATGTTCGCCCCGCGCCACCCATAAATGCTCTGGTCCGGGTCACCCGTCGCACAGATGTTTTTGTGATTCATCGCCAGCATGTGCGCGATCACAAACTGCGCATGGTTCGTGTCCTGGTATTCATCAATCGAAATGTACTGGTATTTTTCCTGCAGCTTAGCGCGCACGTCCTTGTTGTCGCGCAGCATGATCGCCGTCTTCAGCAGCAGGTCATCAAAATCCACCGCCTTGTTCCCTGCCAGCACCGCTTCGTACTTCGCGTAAATCCGCGCCACGTTCTTCTCAAAAAACGCCGGGGCCTCCTGTGCGTACGCGCTGGCCGTCTTCAGATCATTCTTCGCCTTGCTGATCGCGCTGTGCACCGCCGCCGGCTGAAAGTTCTCCGGACTCAGGTTCAAGTCTTTAATGGCCTGCTTGATCGCCTTCGTCTGGTCGGCCGAGTCATAGATCGTGAACGTCTTGCTCAGTCCCGCCGCCTCCGCGTGCTCCCGCAAAATTCTCACGCACAGGCTGTGAAACGTCGCCACCGTCACGCCCCATCCCGCCCGCCCCGCCTCTGCCAGCAGATGGTTCACGCGCTCCCGCATTTCCCCCGCCGCCTTGTTCGTAAACGTAATCGCCAGAATTGAGGATGCCGGTATGCCGCACGCAATCATGTACGCAATGCGCCGCGTGATCGTCCGCGTCTTCCCCGAACCCGCCCCCGCGAGCACCAGCAGCGGCCCATCGACAACCGTCGCCGCCTCACGCTGCGGTTCCGTCAGCCCACCCAACACCTGATCCACTGAAAACGCCATAGCAATTCCGTTCGCCGCGGTCCAAAAAGCCAAGTTCGCCACTATACCAACCGCCCGCGCTCCCCCGCCAGCACGGGCCAAAAATTGCCACCAAAAACACCAAAGACACGAAAAAACACCATTAAAAACGTTTTGTGTCTTTGGTGTCCTTCGTGGCAATTTCTCCACGGCTCCGCGCCGGTCGTGTCATTGGCAATTTCCCCTCTCCAAACCTTATACTACGCGGCTCACTTTTTTAACGCAGGCGGCTTTCCATGGACCACGAACAGAAAACCGAACTCAAACAGAATGACCTCGCCAATTGGCTGCAGTACGGCCTGCCCATGTTCATCCGCAACTATGGCTCCTACCTGCTGCTGGCGATCGCGCTCGCCATCTTGGGTTACCAACTCTGGGCCATGTACGAACGTCGCCAGGCCGCGGCCCTCCAGGATGCCTGGACCCAACTCGCCGAAGCCGCCAGCGAAACCGCCGACAATCCCCCGGCCAAGCTCAAAGCCATCATCAACAACTTCGACAACAAGGCCGTCCAGGCCCAGGCCTTCGTCAAGCTTGGCAACTTCTACCTCCAAAGCGTCATCGCCGGCAGCCCCGTTGACGGCTACCGCGGCGTGAAGATCAACAAAGACGACGCCCTCGAAGAAGCCGCCAAGGCCTTCACCCGTGTCATCAATGAATTCCCCGAGCAGACCCTCGCAATCAAGACCGCCCGCATGGGCCTTGCCAGCACCGAAGAATCACGCCGCAACTGGGACGCCGCCAAGAAACAATACGAGTCTCTCATCCAGGCCGGCGGTCTCTTCGGCGATGAAGCCACCACCCGCCTCAAACGCCTCGAAGACATCAGAACCCCCGTCTCCTTCGGCCCCTCCACCACACCACCAGCCACCACCCGCGCCACGACGACCACTGCCCCTGCCACCCAAGGCAAATAACCTTACGCACTCAGCGTTTTGAGTTTTGAGTTTCGCGTTTTGAGTTTTGCGTGCCGCCATGCCCCAAATACTCGATCTCTCCGTCCGCGACTTCGTCACGGCCACCGCGGCCAAGCAGCCCACCCCCGGCGGCGGCTCCGTTGCCGCCCTCGTCGGCGCGCTCGCGGCGTCACTCGCCCACATGGCCCTCGCCTACACGACTGGCAAGAAAAACTTCGCCCAGCATGAGCCCGCCATCCAGGCCGCCATGGCCCAGTTGACCACCGCCTCCACGCTCCTCCAGAACCTCATCGCCGAAGACATCGCCGCCTACGCCGCTCTTTCCGACATGCTGAAGCTCCCCAAGGACCAGCGTAGTGCTCATCCCGATTATGTCCCCGCCGTGGTCGCCGCTATCCGCTGCCCGCAAACCGCCGGCGCCATCGCCCTCAACATCCTCAGCCTTTGCGAAACGCTTCTCGACAAAACCAGCAAGATGATCATCTCCGACCTCGGCATTGCCGCCGTCTACGCCCACGCCACCGTCCACGCATCCGAGCTCAACGTCCGCATCAATCTTCCCCTCCTCCCCAATCAAGCCGAAGCCGCCGACATCAAGTCCCGCCTCACCGACACCTCCGCCAAGGCCGATGCCATCTACGCACGCATCCGCGCACACATGCTCAGCGTTATGTAATCGCCGCTGATCGCAACGTGCACAGACTCTTCCGGCCGCGTTGAGCCAACCCTACAAAAACCCCTGTTCACGCTTCGCACTTTTCCTTGCTGTTCACACGCGGTATAGTTCGCGGCACGTTGAAGCGGCTTCAGCATTTGGACGCACCGTCATGTGGACGACTGAACGCATCTTGGGTTTGGCGCCGGATGAAAGCTCGGCCAAGGCGGGCCAGGGCTTGGCATCGCCGCGCAAGTGGGTCACGGTCGGCCAGACCGAACGGATCTTGTGGGGTGAGTGCCAGGGGTCGGGGAGCAAACCGTATCAAACGCAAATTGACCTGAGCGAGCCGGCGTTCAAGTGCTCCTGCCCATCACGAAAATTCCCGTGCAAGCACGCCCTGGGCCTCTTCCTCATGCTCGGCCCAAAGGTCGGCACGGTCACGGGCGAACCGCCCGCGTGGGTGACGGCGTGGCTGGCGACACGCGCTGAAAAAGCCGCCAAAAAACAGGAAAAGATCGAGAAGGCGGCCGAAGCGCCCGTGGACCCCGCAGCCGCGGCCAAGCGCCTCGCCGATCGCTTCGGCAAGATCACCGCCGGTGCCGCCGACCTGCAGACCTGGCTCGAAGACATGGTTCGCCAGGGCTTGGCCGCCGCGCAAACCGCCGACGGCAAATTCTGGGAAACACCCGCCGCACGCATGGTCGACGCCCAGGCCCCCGGCCTCGCGCGGCTGGTTCGCGAGATACCCGAGAATAACGGACCCGAGTGGCACGTCGGCGCGCTGCGCAAGGCCGCCCGGCTGCACCTGGTGCTGCAGGCAACACAGCGCCTCGACGCATTGCCCGACGACTTACGCCGCGACGTTCGCCAAGCCGTCGGCGTACCGATCAAGGAAGAAGAACTCGCCCCGCTGCCCGCCGTGAAAGACCGCTGGCACGTGCTCGGCCAGACGGTCGAAGAGGAAGAGCGGCTCAAAACGCAGCGCACCTGGCTCATCGGCGAAGCCACCAACCACGCGGCGCCCGTGCTCGAATTCGCCTACGGCGGCCAACCCCTCAAGAGTACCCTCGTCGTCGGCACCCAGTTCGATGGCGAACTGGTCTTCTACCCCGGCTCACAGGCCCTGCGTGCAGCGATCCGCAATCGCGCGGCCGAGACAACCGAGTCCCACGGTCTCGCAGGTCACGCCACCGTGGCTGCGGCCCTGGCGACCTATGCCGATGCGCTGGCCCGCACGCCGTGGCTGGAAACCTTTCCCCTCGCGCTGGCAAACATGCGGTTGGTTAAGGATGGCGAAAATCTCCTCGCAGTCGATTCCGAACGCCGCATCCTGCCCCTTGAAGCATCAGACGCTCGGCAGTGGCTGATGCTGTCGTTGACCGGTGGTCACCCCGCCGGCCTTTTTGGCGAGTGGACCGGCACAGTATTGCTCCCGCGCAGCGTCTGGCTCGAAGGGGTGGTGCATGGCCTCTAAGGACAACATCGCCGCGCAACTTGCAGCCACCGCATTGATCGGCACCGAGCGCGCCGCAACCTGGCCCGAACCCGGCGGCGACCTCGCGCCATCCAACGCTGCCCAGCCCGCACAAACCACCGAATGCCGCTTCCTGACCAGCGTCGCAGCGTTTGATGTCTATCAACGTGCTGGCCACATGCCGTCCGAGCGCTCACAGGAAGTGCCCCACGCGAATGCCGAGACAATGCCGCGCACCGCCGCTGGCGCGGCGTCGCTATTGGGCCGCGTGCTCAACGGTCCCCAGGCCCACGTGCTGCCGGAATACCTTCAGCTCTGTGCACGCTCCGGCCAGCGCGTGCATGAACGCTACCTGCCCGACTTGCTCGATCTCGCTGCGCGTGATGAAGCCTTGGCGCCGCTGGTCACCCCCGTGCTGGGCGAACGCGGCCGCTGGCTCGCCACGCTCAATCCCGCTTGGTCTAAGCTGTTTGCCGATAGCACCGGCGGCGATGTGTGGGAAACAGGCTCTCGCGCCCAACGGGCGCGTCTCCTCCAACGACAACGCGCCAGCGATCCCAACGCTGCACGGACGCGACTCGAAGCCGTCTGGGCCAGCGAACCCCCCGAAGAGCGCGCCGCCTTTCTTGCGACGCTGCGCGAGGGGCTCTCGCCGCTCGATGAGCCACTGCTTGAGAAGGCACTCGACGATAAACGCAAAGAAGTCCGCGAGGTCGCGGCTGATCTTCTCGCACGCCTGCCGCTTTCAGCTCTCTGTCGACGCAACATCGACCGCCTCAAGCCGCTGGTCAAAGCCAAGCGTCCCATGCTGGGCAAGATGACGGTGCAGATCGAACTGCCGCCCGACACGTTCAAAGACTGGGCCCGCGACGGCCTGGCCCCCAAGCCCCTGCTCGAAGGTCTCGGCGATCGCGCCACGATGCTCGCCCGGCTGATCGGCGCCACGCCCCTGGCATTCTGGCACGAGCACGCCGGGCAGAACGCCGCTGAGATCGCCGCACTGACGGCCAAGTCCGAATGGCGCGATGCCATCCTGCTTGGCCTCGCCGCCGCCAGCACGCGCCAAGAGGATGCGGCCACGGCCAAAGCCGTCGCAACCGCCTGGCTGCAAATTGAAAAATCCCCCGTGCTCCCGCATCACGACGCGATGCTGCAGGATCTTATCGCCGTGCTACCTGGTGAGACGCGCGAAGCCCTCGCCGCGCCCTTCCTCGCCAACCGCAAGGCGCTCGATGCCCGCGCGCTGTACCTCCTGCTCAAAGCCAGCACGCACGCCTGGTCACATGAATTCTCAAGAACATTCGTCCGCACGCTGCTTGATTATGTCAACGCCACCGGCGGCTACAGCGGCTATGACGCGCAGCAACTGCTGGGCGATCAAGTGGCGCTGCGCGTCGATCCCGCGCTCGCACCCGCCGCCAACCTCCTCGCCCAAGGCGCACCCGATGTGCGCAGCAACGCCCTCGATAAATTTCTCGCGACACTGCAATGTCGTTTTGACCTGCACAAGGAGTTGAAACCATGAGTACGAACGCGAACGCCGCGGTGTTGCGCCAGCACGCCGAAACGCAATTCAAAGAGGAACTGGCCGCCCTCGCCAAGGCCGACACACGCCAGAAACCACCCAACTGGCGGCTCTCCCCCTGGGCCGTCGCCACCTACCTCCTCGGCGGCAAACTCGACAACGGCTTCGAGGTCACACCCAAGTACATCGGCTCGCGCCGCATTATCGAGATCGCCGTCGCCACGCTCGCCACCGACCGCGCGCTGCTCCTCCTCGGCGTCCCTGGCACCGCCAAAACCTGGGTCTCTGAACATCTCTCCGCCGCCATCTCCGGCGACTCCGCGATGCTTGTCCAAGGCACCGCCGGCACCAGCGAAGAGCAAATTCGCTACGGCTGGAACTACGCCGAACTCCTCTCCAAAGGCCCCAGCGAAAAGGCCCTCGTCCCCAGCCCCATGCTTCGCGCCATGAAGGAAGGCAAGATCGCCCGCGTCGAAGAACTCACCCGCATCCCCGCCGATGTGCAGGACACGCTGATCACCATCCTCAGCGAGAAAACTCTTCCCGTGCCCGAGCTCGGCATCCAGTATCAGGCCGTGAAGGGCTTCAACGTCATCGCCACCGCCAACAACCGCGACAAAGGCGTCAACGAACTCTCCAGTGCCCTGAAGCGCCGCTTCAACACCGTCGTTCTCCCCGTGCCCGACACCGCGGATGAAGAAGTGAAGATTGTTCAGCAACGCGTCGCCGCCCTCGGCCGTGCCCTTGAACTCCCCGCCGAACCCCCCGCCCTCGACGAAATACGCCGCGTCGTCACCATCTTCCGCGAACTGCGCGAAGGCAAAACCACCGACGGCAAGACCAAGCTCAAACAATCCACCTCCACCATGTCCACCGCAGAAGCCATCAGCGTCGTCACTTCCGGCCTCACGCTTGCCGCGCACTTCGGCGATGGCACCCTGCGCGCCAAAGATGTCGCCTCCGGCCTCACCGGCGCCGTCGTCAAAGACCCCGTTCAGGATGTCGTCGCCTGGAAGGAATATCTCGAAACCGTCGTCAAAGAACGCGACGGCTGGAAAGACCTCTACCGCGCGTGCAAAGAACAGCTCTGATGGCTGAACAAGTACACATCTTCGGCGTGCGTCACCACGGCCCCGGCTGCGCCCGCTCGCTCAAAGCCGCGCTCGCTGCGCTCAAGCCCGACTGCGTCTTGATCGAAGGTCCCCCGGAAGCCGACGAGATCGTCGCCCTGGCTGGAAATGCCAAGCTCAAGCCGCCTGTGGCCTTGTTGATCTACGCCGTCGAGAAGCCGCAACTCTCCGCGTTCTACCCCTTCGCCGTCTTCTCGCCGGAGTGGCAGGCGCTGCAATACGCCGTCAAAAAGAACGTACCCGTGCGATTCATGGATCTCCCACTCGCGCATCGTTTCGCACTGGATGAAAAGCCGCCCGAGACGCCGCTCACCTCCGAAGAAGACGCCGATGCCGCACCCGCCGAAGACCTTCCGCAGTGGATCCGCCACGATCCGCTGCAGCATCTCGCCGAAGCCGCTGGCTACGCCGATGGCGAACTCTGGTGGGATCATCTCGTTGAGCATCGCCGCGCGCCCGGCGATCTGTTCGCCGCCATTCATGAGGCCATGAGCAGCGTCCGTGAAGCCGTGCCGCCCATCGATGACCGCCACGAAGCCCAGCGCGAAGCGCACATGCGCACCGTCATCCGCGCCGCCATGAAAGAAGGCTTCGAGCGCATCGCCGTCATCTGCGGCGCTTGGCACGCTCCCGTGCTCACTCCCGCCAAAATGCCGCCAGCCAAAGATGATGACGCCCTCCTCAAAGGCCTGCCGAAAATCAAAACGGCCGCCGCCTGGGTCCCCTGGTCCTATGGCCGCCTCACCTTCGCCTCCGGCTACGGCGCGGGAATTGCCTCCCCCGGCTGGTATCACCACCTCTTCAACTGCGACGACGACATCGCCATCCATTGGGTCACCAAGGTTGCGCGCCTGCTCCGCCGCGAGGACCTCGACGCCTCCTCCGCCCACGTCATAGAAACCGTCCGCCTCGCTGAAACCCTCGCCGCCGTGCGCCATCGTCCCGTCGTCTCGCTCGATGAACTCACCGAAGCCACGCGCAGCGTGCTCTGCTTCGGCGACACCGCCCCGCTCGCCCTCATTCATCAGCGTCTGATCGTCTCTGAAACCCTGGGTGAAGTTCCCGACGACGGCGCCGTCGCCCCGCTGCAATTGGACCTGTCGCGCCAGCAGAAACGCCTGCGCATGCCCGCCGATGCCGGCGCCAAGGACTACGAACTCGACCTGCGCAAACAACTCGACCTCGAACGCTCCGAGATGCTCCACCGCCTCGCGCTGCTCAATGTCCCTTGGGGCGAGCGCGCCACCGCCGGCAATGCCAAGGGGACCTTCAAAGAAATCTGGCACGTCCAGTGGCAGCCCGAGTACGCCATTCGCCTGATCGAAGCCGGCATTCACGGGAACACGCTCTACGATGCCGCAACCGGCGCCGCCCGCCGCGCTGCCGCCGCCGCGCGTGAGTTGCCGCCCGTCACCGCACTGCTCGACCAAGCCATCCAGGCGTCACTGCCCGAGGCTGCCAACTTCCTGATGCGGCGAGTCGAAACGCTCGCCGCTGTCGCCGCTGATGTCGCCCACATGATGCAGGCCCTCCCCGCCCTCGCCAACATCGTCCGCTACGGCAACGTCCGCAAGACCGACACCTCGATGGTCAGCCGTGTTGTCGACGGCCTCCTCACGCGCATCGTCATCAGCCTGCCCGGTGCTTGCGCCAGCCTCGATGACCAAGCCGCCGCCGACATGGATGGCCACATCCGCGGCATGCACGAAGCCGTCCTTCTCCTGCAGGTTGATGAGCAACTCAACCTCTGGACCGCCTGCCTGCGCCAACTTGCCGACCAGCAAGGGCTCCACGGTCTCCTCGCCGGCCGCTGCGTCCGGCTGCTCCTTGACGGCGGCCACATCAACGCCGACGAAGCCGCCACACGAATGAGCTTCGCCCTCTCCGTCGGCGCCGATCCGGCTTTCGCCGCAGCCTGGGTTGAAGGTTTCCTTAAAGGCTCCGGCCTCGTCCTCTTGCACGATGAACGCCTCTGGTCCGTGGTCGATGCGTGGGTCGCCACGCTCCCGGCAGATCAATTCGCACTCGTCCTACCGCTGCTCCGTCGCAGCTTCTCACAGTTTGCCCCGCCCGAGCGCAAGCAAATGGGCCGCCGCGTGCAGCAAGGCGCCGCTGGCTCCAGATCCGTCGTCTCCGCCGACATCGACCCCGCACGCGCCGCCAAGGTGCTGCCCGTCCTGCGAACAATCCTCGGCCTGCCCCAGGAGGTCGCCCCATGACCCTCGATCCCCAGGAACGTCTGCGCCGCTGGCGCCTCGTCCTCGGCTCCGATGAGGCCGACGGCACCGATTGCCGCCTCACCGCCGATGACGCACGCATCGACAAAGCCCTCAGCGCGCTCTACGACTCCGATCGCAAAGGCGGCCTCGGCTCCTCCGCGCCTAACGTCGCCCGCTGGCTCGGCGATATCCGCGAATACTTCCCCTCCTCCGTCGTACGCGTCATGCAGAACGACGCGCTCGAACGCCTCAACCTCCGCCAACTCCTGCTCGAACCCGAAATGCTCGAAGCCGTTCAGCCCGATGTGCATCTCGTTGCCAACCTGCTCTCGATGAGCGGCATTATCCCCGGCAAAACCAAAGAAACCGCCCGCCTCGTCGTTCGCAAAGTATGCGCTGAACTCGAACGCCGTCTTGCCGAAAACATGCGCCAAGCCGTGATGGGCGCCCTCAACCGCGCCATCCGCAACCGTCGGCCGCGCCACAACGAAATCGACTGGCCGCGCACCATCCGCGCCAACCTCAAACACTACCAGCGGGACTATCAAACCATCGTTCCGGAAACCCGCATCGGCTACGGCCGCAAAAAATCCCAACTCCGCGACATCGTCCTTTGTGTCGACCAATCCGGCTCCATGGCCACATCCGTCGTCTATTCATCCATCTTCGCCGCAGTGTTGGCCTCACTCCCCGCCGTGCGCACCTCCATGGTTGTCTTCGATACCGCCGTCGTGGACCTGACCGACATGCTCAAAGACCCCGTCGATGTGCTCTTCGGCACCCAACTCGGCGGAGGCACCGACATCAACAAGGCCCTCGCCTATTGCCAGGGCCTCATCCGCCAGCCGTCCGATACCATCCTCGTCCTCATCTCCGACCTTTACGAAGGCGGCAACGCCGAAGAAATGCTCAAACGCGCCGCCACCATCGCCGGCAGCGGCGTGCAGGTCGTCGCCCTCCTCGCCCTCAGTGATGAGGGGGCCCCTTGCTACGACCATCGCCATGCCGCGGCCTTCGCGTCCATGGGCGCGCCTGCGTTCGCCTGCACACCAGACCAATTCCCCGCCCTCATGGCCGCCGCCATCGGCCGGCAAGACCTCGCCCAATGGGCCGCAACCCAAGGCATCGTCACCTCCCGCGCCGGCTCAAAATGATCACCGCCCCGTGGTCCTCGGTGACCAGGTGGGGGCGCCGAACGCCGCCAATGTAGGCCAAACCGCCTCGCTAGGCAGCAATCGCGTGCTGTTGTACAATGCCCCGCTCGTTTTTGCGGAGGCAGGCATGATCATTGCCGATCTTGAAAAGATCACAGGACGCACCTACCCGGCGCGGCGCCGCACCCAAAACCTCGTCGGCGGCATGAGCCCCATCCAGGCCAAAAGCTTCGCCGTCGGCAACGTCACCCTCGAACCCAACGGCGGCCAAGTCCCCTGGCACAACCAGGAACAGGAAGAAGTCTACTTCATCGTCGAAGGCACCTGCGAAATGTGCCTCGGCGAAGAACGCACCACCCTCAAGTCCGGCCAGGCCGCATACATCCCCTCCGGCGTTTTCCATCAGCTCACCAACATCGGCGACACCCCCGCCCGCATGATCTACATCTACGGCCCCGCCGGCGATGTCGCCCACTGGCGCCAGGAACTCGAAGGCACACTGCCCAAGCAGGGCGTGCCCCCCACACCGCCGCTGCCCGCCGGCGCTCGCCCGCAGTGCACGGATAAACCCAAGTAATCCATCAGCGACTAAGCCATTGGTCGTGGCGTGATGAATCACTTAATCGCTGAATCGCTTAATCAGTTAATGAGGAAAAATCGCAATGGCCATTCACAAAGTCGGCATCATCATGAACGGTGTCACCGGTCGCATGGGTACCAACCAGCACCTGTACCGTTCCATCGCCGCCATCATCAAGCAGGGCGGCGTCAAACTCAGTGATGATGAAGTGATCATGCCCGATCCCATTCTCGTCGGGCGCAACGAAGCCAAGCTTCGCAAAGTCGCTGCCGGCGCCGGTCTGCCCGAAGGCGTGCTGAAGATCACCACCGACCTCAATGCCGTCCTCAAAGACAAGAACTACCCCGTCTACTTCGACTCCCAGACCACCGATCGCCGCGTCATCGGCGTCAAAGCCGCCATCGACGCCGGCAAGCACATCTACTGCGAAAAACCCACGGCCACCAACACCAAGGACGCCCTCTCGCTCTACAAAGCCGCCAAGAAGGCCGGCGTCAAGAACGGCGTCGTCCAGGACAAGCTCTGGCTCCCCGGCATCATGAAGCTCAAGCAGCTCATCGCCTCCGGTTTCTTTGGCGAAATCCTCTCCGTCCGCGGCGAGTTCGGCTACTGGGTCTTCGAAGGCGACTCGATTCCGATCCAACGCCCCAGCTGGAACTACCGCAAAGAAGATGGCGGCGGCATGATCATCGACATGCTCTGCCACTGGCGCTACCTCGTCGACAACGTCTTCGGCAACGTGAAGTCCATCTCCTGCCTCGGCGCCACCCACATCAAGAAGCGCTGGGACGAATCCGGCAAGCCCTACAAGTGCACCGCCGACGACTCGGCCTACAGCACCTTCGAACTCGAGAACGGCATCATCTGCCACTTCAACTCCAGCTGGTGCGTCCGTGTTCGCCGCGATGACCTCCTCACGCTGCAGGTTGATGGCACGAAGGGTTCGGCCGTCGCCGGCCTGCGTGACTGCGTCTCCCAGCAATACAACAACACCCCGCGCCCGGTCTGGAATCCCGACATCGACAACCCCATCGACTTCTATGGCACCTGGGCCAAAGTCCCCTCGCAGCAGATCTACGACAACGCCTTCAAGATCCAGTGGGAACTTTTCCTCAAGCACATCGTGAAGAACGAACCGTTCCGCTGGGACCTCCTCGAAGCCGCCAAGGGCGTCCAGCTCGCCGACCTCGGCATCAAGAGCTGGCAAGAACGCCGCTGGGTCGACGTGCCCAAGCTCGCGTAACGCAGGCCTCTGGCCTGCCTGATTCTTGTAACGCGGGCGTCCTCGCCCGCCTGAACCCAACGTTCAAGACCCGCTCATCCCGAGCGGGTCTTTTCTTTTTGTCGCGTTCTTTCGCCTTCGCCCTCGTGCTTGGCCGCGCCGAAGTTATTCTTCCTCGTTCGACATCTGCTCCCAAAGCGACTCAAGCATCTTTGCCAAGTCTTTTAGCCCCTTGGCGGCAACTAAAACTCGGTTCTGACTTCGGTCGTAAGTACAAGCCACGATGGGGAAATCGAATCGCACATAGCCAGGTTTCGCTGAAATCTCAAAACCAGCGACGAGCGAAAAATCCGCATCGATCGCCTTCAGTCCGTCCAGCAACTCGTGCCAGGACAATGCCGCCTCTAATGCATCCAGATTGAAGATCAGGCATCCCTCCCGATCGCCCGCGTCACAAAAAACGCGTGACACGGCAGTCGCGACAACGTTGCCCTCCCGCTGCTGGTCGTCATCAACAACAAAGACCCCAGCATCGTCTGCGATCCCTATAGTCGAAACGGCCTGGATAAACTTACCGATGGACATCCCTGGATTCCTTTGCCTTCTCCCGCTCCTCCGCCTTCATCTTCTCCATCCACTCCACCATGTAGGGCTCGGCGGCACAGCTGCAGTAGCACTCCACCTCATCCTCATCCCCTGGTACTCGCTTCCTGCGCAACACCTGTTGCTCGGGCCTCTCATTGCTTTCGCTCATGGCATCACCTCACAACATGATAGGCCCACTTCGTCCTCTCATGATTTCCTTGATCGTGCAATTGTCCACGGCATGTATCTTCGTAGAATGCACAGCGTACACAATGATGTCCAGTGGTGGAGGAACTCTGATGATCGAGCTTCCCGAAGCCGTTGTCATTGCCGAGCAGGTTAACCAGACGCTCAAGGGTAAAGTCATCAAGGCCGCCATCCGCGGCAACACGCCCAGCAAGTTCACCTTCTATTCCGGAACACCCGAGCACTATGCCGCCGTCATGCCCGGCAAAAAAGCGGGCAACGCTGTCGCAGATGGCAGCCTTATCGTCATCGACCTTCTTCACAACACGTCCTCCCCTCTGCAACTCGTACTCGGCGGCGGGGGCGAACGGATCCTCTATCACACGTCGCCGGCCACGCTGCCCAAGAAGCACCAACTCCTGCTCACCTTTGCCGATGACACCTTCCTCTCCGTCAGCGTGCAGGGCTGGGGCGCGGCACAACTGTTCTCCTCCACCGAGGCCAGCAAGCGTTGGTGCGGCTTCGACAAAGGCCTCATGCCCACCGAAAAGGGTTTCACCCCAAAGTACTTCTTCCAGCTTTTCACATCCCTGCCGCCCAACGATCGCCGCAGCCTCAAGGAGTTTCTCGTCTCTAAACCTGGCGTGCGCGGTGTGGGCAATGGTTATCTGCAAGACATCTTGTTCCGTGCCAAGCTGCATGCCCGGGTTCCCGCCACATCGCTCTCGCAACAACAGCAACAGAAACTCTACAAGGCGATCATCACGACCATCGGCACGGCCATTAAGCAGCATGGTCGCTGCGACGAGCTGGACCTGTTCGGAACGCCCGGCAAGTACCAGCGGATATTGAGCAGCGCCACCGCGGGCTGTCCATGCCCCGAATGCAAAACGCCTATCGAGAAGGAACCCTTTCTCGGCGGCTCGGTTTACTGGTGTCCCAAGTGCCAGCCCAAACCGACACCGTCGCCGCCAAAACGTCGACCGCGCCCAGCCGCTCCAAGAGCCTGAGATTGGTCCAATCGTCGCCTCCGTCCCTTACCCTCACACCGGCGGCAAGCTCGGCTTCACCGCCCGCCCTTCGCGCGCGCTCTGGTACAACGCATCCATCAGCCAACTGTGCAGAATGCCATAACGCACCGGACAACGCGGCTCCGCCTTGCCCATCAGGCACGCAATGAAATTCGAATCCGGGTTAAAGTGCGCCTGTGTCACCGACGGGTATTTGATCAGCGCCCCCTTCGCATCGTAATGCTCCAGCCGCCCGCCATGAATCCCCGTCGCAATCCGCCCCTTCTCCCCGCTTAGCCAGATCCCCTCCTGCCACCCCGGCGTGTTGCCGCTGATCGTCACGCTCCCCAGCACGCCGCCCTGCCAGCGAATCGTCATCACCGCGTTGATGTCCACGGGCGTGCCCTTGTTGTCCGTCCAGCAATACACCTCCTCGACGGGCCGGTCGATCAGCCACGCGATCGAGTTGAACAGATGGGCCCCCGTGTCATACATCTGTCCGCCGCCTGACTGTGCCGGGTCCTGCCGCCACGTGCCAACCGTTCCATTCCGCCACCCCTGACACGAATGTGCGGTGATCGTCTGCAATTCCCCAATCCCATTGGCCTTGATCACATCGCGGATGTACGCAAACTCCGCACTGAACGGCGCCTGAAACGCCACCTGAAAATGCCGCCCCGTCTTCCGCACGATGTCATTCAATTGCCGCGCATGCTCGCTGCTCGTCACCATCGGCTTTTCCACCAGCACGTCGTACCCCGCCTCCAGCGACTTGGCCGACTGCTCAAAATGAATCGTGTGCGGCGTCACCAAAATAATTCCCCGCAACCCCTGCGGCGGATCCTTCAGCAGCCCGTCCAGCGAGTCATAAAGCCGTACCGACGGATCCCCTTCGCAACGCTCGCGATGAAACTTCTCCATCTTCGGCCGATCGATATCGCAAAGGCCGACGATCTGCGCATCCGGGCACTCCTTCAACTGCCGCACATGGCCGCCCGCCATATTCCCCGTGCCAATAATCGCCACTTTGATTTTGTCCGCCATAAATACCTCGCAACAAGCAAGTCGCCATCAGAACGCGGCATTGTGGCCAAGATTGCCGCCCGCTCCAAGCAAAGTTGGCGAAAACGTCTCCCGCGGTTAAACTCTTGACGCTAAGTTTGCGAAAAGGTCGGTAAGAACCATGGCCAAGAAAAAAGCCACCCCACGCGTCTCCGATGACCCGTCAGCGCCCGCAATGACGTTTGCGTATCGGTTCAGCAACTACGAAAGCGCTGACGGCCGCGTCAAATTCAAAGTGCGCATCGACGGTCACACCGTCTGGCTGACCCAGCCCCAACTCTGCGCGCTCCTGCAGCGCCTCAAGCAGCAGATCAGCGCCTACGCCGCCGCCGCCATCCGCGACGGCGCCCTGCGCGAGCGCCGCGACGTCAAAATCTTCGTCACCCCCAACAGTTTCGGCAGCCGCCTGCCCGTCCAGCACTACAGCCTCCAGGCCATGCAGGTGCTCAGCGACCGCCTTCCCAGCAAGTACGGACCGCATTTTCTCACCTGGGCCCAAGCGAAACTCGCCCTCTGGGCCAAGACCGGCGGGTCAGAAGTCTGATTTTATAAGACTCTACATTCGATTCCCGCGGCACCGGGGCGGCGCTACCGCCCTTCACCGGGCGCGGGTATCATGAACGGACTATGGCAAAGGCCCGAGCCCCAAAATCGCGTTACGCAAAGTCTGAAAAACTCTACACCGAGGCCGCCACCCGTATGCCCGGCGGCGTCAGCTCCCCCGTGCGCAGCTTCAAGTCCGTCGGCCTTTCCCCCGTCTTTATCAAAGAAGGCAAAGGCGCCCGCCTCATCGACGTCGACAACAACAGCTACATCGACTACGTCATGAGCTACGGCCCCCTCATCGCCGGCCACTGCCCCCCGACCGTCCGCGCCGCCGTCGCCAAGCAAATCGACAAAGGCTCCAGCTACGGCTGCTCCAGCGAACTCGAAATCCGCCTCGCCCAAACCGTCTCCGAGGCCATGCCCAGTGTCCCCATGATTCGCTTCGTGAACAGCGGCACCGAAGCCGCCATGTCCGCCATCCGCCTCGCCCGCGGCGTCACCAAGCGCGACGTCGTTGTGAAATGTGCCGGCTGTTACCACGGCCACGTCGACGCCCTCCTCGTTGAGGCCGGCAGCGGCGCCCTCACCCACGGCAATCCCAGCAGCCCCGGCGTGCCCGCCAGCATCACCAGCAACACTGCTATCGTGCAGTACAACGACCTCGCCGCCGCCAAAGAAATCTTCGACAAACTCGGCGACAAAATCGCCGTCTTCGCCCTCGAGCCCATCTGCGGCAACATGGGCGTCATCCCGCCCCAGCCCGGCTACCTCGAAGGCCTCCGCGAGCTCTGCACCAAGAACGGCACCATGCTCCTCTTCGACGAAGTCATGACCGGCTTCCGCGTCAACCTCGGCGGCGCTCAGGGCCTCTTCAACGTGCAGCCCGACGTCACCTGCCTCGGCAAAATCATCGGCGGCGGTCTTCCCGTTGGCGCTTACGGCGGCAGCGCTGCCATCATGAACAACATCAGCCCCGCTGGCCCCATCTACCAGGCCGGCACCCTCAGCGGCAATCCGCTCGCCATGTCCGCCGGCCTCGCCACCCTCGCCCTCCTCACCGACGGCACCATCTACACCCAGCTCGAAGCCCTCGGCGCACGCCTCGAAGCCGGCCTCAAAGACGCCGCCGCAGCCGCCGGCGTTACCGTCTCCGTCCAGCGTGTCGGCAGCATGATCACCCCCTTCATCCTTAAGGGCGAACAACCCAAGCCCATCACCAACTACATTGATGCGACATCATTCTGCGACACCGCCGCCTACGCCCGCTTCTTCAAAGCCATGCTCGACGGCGGCGTGATGCTCCCGCCCAGCCAGTTCGAAGCCTGGTTCATCTCCAGCGCCCACACTGAAGGCGATGTTGATCAAACCATCGATGTCGCCAAAGAAGCCTTCAAGGCCGCCAAAGCCGCGGCCTGATTCCCATGGCCGAATTCCTTGCACAACTCTGGCCCATCGCCGCCGTCGTCCTCACAGCCTTCGTCGCCGGCTTCATCAACGCCGTCA